>Ga0180221_1000033_pt1 | contig 354007 bp, 313 predicted proteins | sample eDN5th37CKraftMG_FD_151339 | JGI IMG/M metagenome (GOLD analysis project Ga0180221, IMG submission 151339) | Enriched Miracle-Growth compost microbial communities from Emeryville, California, USA - eDNA 5th pass 37_C Kraft MG (version 2) (version 2) ... | reverse complement strand
CGAGAGCGGGAATGTCAGCCCGTTGCCCAGGCCATAGGCGAAGAACAGCTTGGCCGCGGAAAAAACGACATCGTCTTCGCGCACCCCCAGTATTGGTTTGCCATACAGCTGCGCCGTATACCAGAGATTGGCATGAGTGTGCACCACGCCTTTGGGCTTGCCGGTCGAGCCGGAGGAGTACAGCCAGAATGCAATTTCATCCGCGCCGGTATTGCACGGCTGCCCAGACAGGGTGTTTGCCAGCAGCGCATCAAAGCTCGTGGTGTCTGACGCCTGGGCTCCATCAGCACCGCTGGCTACGATATGCCTGAGTTCATGGCCGCCTTCCTGCATGGCCTGTCGCAGTACCGGAAGCAGCGAGCCGGACACCAGGGCCGCCTGGGCGCGGCTGTGGCGAAGCATATAGGCATAGTCCGCAGGCGTGAGCAGTGTATTGACGGCGACAGGCACGATGCCTGCATACAGTGCTCCCAGGAATGCAACCGGCCAGTCTGTCGTGTCGTGCATCAGCAGCAGTACACGCTCCTCTCTTCGCAGCCCCAAGGCCTGCAGGCCGCTGGCGCACAGCTTTATGCGCTCGGCCAGTGCCGCGTAGTTCAGGGTTTCCCGATCATCGATATAGGCAGCCTTGTCGGGGCGGCAGGCATTCAGTTCCATGATATGCGCTGCGAAGTTCAGCGCCTGTGGACAGCTAGGCATGATTGTCTCCAGTTCTTGTAATCAGGCTCGGACACGCTGCTCAGGACGTTGCGTCCAGGCGTGCCGGGCCATGTGGGGTCAGCGTCGAGTGAACTCGATCTCGCCCCGGGGCAGCAGATACAGAATCAGTGCGCGGCCTTGCGTAACGGTGGGGCTGTGTGCGCTGTCAGGTCCATAGACCAGCCAGCCTGCGCCCTGGCCATCAAAGCGTGCCAGGGGGTCGACAGGCATAATGAAATCAATCTCCCCGCCGGGGTGACGGTGATGGGGGCCGGCGATGTCGTTCATATCGACGACATCCACCGAGTAACCGTTCAGCGGCGTACAGGGTTCAATCACCCGCCCGTAACGCAGGCCGCGATGCTCATGCCGGCCCATCCAGCCCTGCGCCATGCCTTGCGCACAGGTTTGCCTGATCGCCTGGGCCACGTCGCCGTCGTAGGGGAACTGTTCGTTCAGGCCCTGCTGCAAGCCTTTGTCCAGTGTACGATTGCCTATTGCGTCGGTGATCGTGCTGATCAGAGCCTGGAATGACTGAATATCGCTCATGGATAATCCTCTTGTTCGTGCGGGCGAGCCACCGTGGGGGCAGTCTTGCTTTTCGGGGCATGAAATGACGAGACCTTGATACACATCACATTTGCCGCCGTGTCGGATGCAAATTAGGCCTTTTGATTCCAACTGTCAAGCACTATAATGCATATCAAGCCGTATATTAGGGTTATACAGAGTGAAAAATAAAGCATACGAGCAGATTTCCTCCTCTGTTGCGCAAGACGTCAGGCAGGGGGGAGATCCCTTTCTTGCCTCGCTCGGCGAGCGGGTGCGGCGCATGCGCGCGATACGGGGCATGACGCGCAAAGAGCTTGCGCGCGCAGCCTCGGTTTCCGAGCGCCATCTGGCCAATCTCGAGCAGGGCGTCGGCAATGCGTCGATACTGGTCCTGCGGCAGATTGCCGGTGCATTCAATTGTGTGCTGGCAGAGCTTGTCGGTGATATGACCACCGCCTCGCCCGAGTGGCTGCTGATTCGCCAGTTGCTGGAAAACCGTTCAGAGCCGGAGCTGCAACGGGCCCGGCAGGCGCTGGCCGATCTGTTTGATGACCCGATCGCCCGCAGCCGCGACAGGCTCAGGCAGATTGCCTTGGTAGGTCTGCGCGGGGCGGGGAAATCCACGCTGGGTCGCATGCTTGCCGCTGATATTGGCTACCCCTTTGTAGAGCTGAGCACCGAGATCGAGCGGGTGGCGGGCTGCGGGATACTGGAAATTCACAGTCTCTATGGTCCAACCGCCTATCGCCGGTATGAGAAGCGGGCCCTTGAGGAAAGCCTCCAGCTGTATCCGGAAATGGTGCTGGCCACGCCAGGAGGTCTTGTATCTGAGCCCGCGACATTCAACCTCTTGCTGTCGCATTGCTATACCGTGTGGATCAAGGCCTCGCCGGAGGAGCACATGCAGCGGGTCATGGCCCAGGGAGACTTCCGACCCATGGCGGGCAACAATGAGGCCATGGCTGACCTGAAACGCATTCTTTCCAGCCGCGAAGGCTATTACTCGAAAGCTGACTGGCAGTGCTCCACCACGAACGTCACCCTGCAGGAATGCTTCAGCCAGCTGCGTCATCATCTGCGCAGCGCGGTCGGGCTCGACCTCTGAGCCCGCATTGCGGGGGCATGGCTGCCCCCGCGTCCACTCCGGTTCCAAGGCCGCATCGACCATAGCGGCCTGAAGCGCGCCTTCCGCGCTTGCGCTCCGCGCTGGCCAGAGACCCGCTGCCGTGTCCTGGAGCTGCCTGCCTTGCAGCGCGCCCTGAAGCGAGCGGCTGTTGAGACGCTCGAGCCCCTTGTTACAACTAAAACTGCATTTTTATGCATTTCAAGTTGACACCGCCAATTAACTGCAATATTCTGCATTTAACGCCATGAAACGGCACTATTGTTCATCACCCTTAACCGGAAGCCCATCATGAACGACGCCAGCCCCCGCGTAGACTTTCGCACAGATCCCTCGCAATACAAGCACTGGAATCTTTCCTTCGAAGGCCAGACCGCAACGCTTGCCATGAATGTCGCCGAAGACGGCGGCATACGCCCAGGCTACAAGCTCAAACTCAATTCGTATGACCTTGGTGTGGACATCGAGCTGCACGACGCCATCCAGCGCATCCGCTTCGAGCATCCTGAAGTGCGCAGCGTTATCGTCACCAGCCTCAAGGACCGTGTCTTCTGTTCGGGCGCGAATATTTTCATGCTGGGCCTGTCCACTCATGCCTGGAAGGTGAACTTCTGCAAGTTCACCAACGAAACCCGAAACGGAATGGAAGATTCGAGCCGCCATAGCGGCCTCAAATTTATCGCGGCCCTCAATGGCGCCTGTGCAGGCGGCGGCTATGAGCTGGCAATGGCCTGCGATGAGATCTATCTTGTTGATGACCGTTCTTCAGCAGTTGCCCTGCCCGAAGTGCCGCTGCTGGGTGTCCTGCCCGGAACCGGGGGGCTGACCAGGCTGACCGACAAACGCAAGGTGCGTCACGATCATGCCGATATTTTCTGCACGCTTGTGGAAGGCGTGCGCGGACAGCGCGCCAAGGATTGGCGTCTGGTCGATGCCATCGCCAAGCCTGCGCAGTTCGAGCAGGCCGTCAAGGCGCGCGCCCTTGAGCTGGCGGGCCAGAGCGACCGCCCGGCCGATGCGCAGGGCGTGGTGCTTACGCCGCTGCAGCGCATCGACAGCGCGGACAGTATTGAATACAAGTACCTGAGGGTCGATATAGATCGCCAGCAGCGCATCGCTACATGGACGATACGCGGGCCGGAGCAGGCGTCGCCTGACGACGCAGACGCGATCGTCGGCATGGGTACCGCCTGGTGGCCGCTGCAGTTTGCCCGCGAGCTGGATGATGCCATCCTGAACATGCGCACCAACGAACTGGATATCGGTACCTGGATATTCAAGACAGAAGGCAATGCTGCGCATGTCCTGCAGACGGATGAGGTGCTGCGGCGCCATGCCGGGCATTGGTTTGTGCGGGAAACACTGGGCCTGTTGCGCCGGACGCTGGCCCGGCTGGACGTGACCTCGCGTTCGATGTTTGCGCTCATTGAGGCAGACTCATGCTTCGCGGGCACGCTGCTTGAGCTTGCGCTTGCCTGCGACCGGATCTATATGCTCGACGATCCCGACCAGCCGGCCCATATCGCCCTGAACGAGCTGAATTTTGGCCAGTATCCCATGGTCAGCGGGCAAAGCCGCCTGGGGGCGCGCTTTTATGAAGAAGAGCCGGCCATTGAAGCCGTCCGCAGTCAGCTGGGCGCCAGCATTGCGGCAGCCGACGCCGAGGCGCTGGGCCTGGTCACCTTTGCGCTGGACAGCATTGACTGGAGCGATGAGATCCGCATCGCGATCGAAGAACGCAGCGCACTCTCGCCAGACTCGTTGACGGGCCTGGAGGCGAATCTGCGCTTCGGAGGCAGGGAAACGATGGAAACCCGCATATTTGGCCGGCTTTCAGCCTGGCAGAACTGGATCTTCTATCGCCCCAACGCCTCAGGCGAGAAAGGCGCGCTCAAGCTGTACGGCAAGGGCGAGCAGGCCAACTTTGACTGGAGCCGCGTCTGAGCGCGGACCCCACAACAGACACAAGGAGCCACAGACATGTCCGGCATCAACTACTCGGAAAAAATTCCCAATAACGTCAACCTTTCAGGCGACCGCGCCCTGCAGCGCGCTCTGGAGCACTGGCAGCCGAATTATCTTCAGTGGTGGCAGGAAATGGGGCCGGACGGTTCACACGGTTTTGATGTCTACCTTCGGACCGCTGTAAGTGTGCAGCCGGATGGCTGGGCCCATTTTGATCATGTGAAGATGCCGGATTACCGATGGGGCATTTTCCTGGCTCCCCAGGACGGCCAGCGCAAGATTCACTTCGGCGAGAACCTGGGACGCGACGTCTGGCAGGAGGCGCCAGGCGAACACCGGGCAAACCTGCGCCGCATCATTGTGACGCAGGGCGATACCGAACCAGCATCGGTGGAGCAGCAGCGTCACCTGGGGCTGACAGCGCCTTCGCAGTACGATTTGCGCAATCTGTTCCAGGTCAACGTCGAGGAAGGCCGCCACCTGTGGGCCATGGTCTATCTGCTGCATCGCTACTTCGGGCGCGATGGCCGCGAAGAGGCCGATGCGCTGCTGCAGCGTAATTCCGGTGACCAGGACAGCCCCCGCATCCTTGGCGCGTTCAATGAAAAGACGCCCGACTGGCTGGCCTTCTACATGTTCACCTATTTCACTGATCGCGACGGGAAGTTCCAGCTGTGTGCGCTGGCGGAATCCGGCTTCGATCCGCTGGCCCGTACGACCAAGTTCATGCTGACGGAAGAGGCCCATCACATGTTTGTGGGGGAATCCGGGGTGTCGCGCGTGCTGCAGCGCACTGCAGAGGTCATGAGCGAACTCAAGACTGAGGATCCCGACACGCTGCGCGCCGCCGGTGTCATTGACCTGCCGACCATACAGCGCTACCTGAATTTCCATTACAGCGTCACCATCGACCTGTTCGGCGCCGACCAATCGTCCAACGCGGCCATCTTCTACAGCGCCGGCCTCAAGGGCCGTTACGAAGAAGGCAAGCGCAACGATGATCATCAGCTCAAGGACGGTACCTACAGGGTGCTGGAAGTGCGCGACGGCAAGCTCGCGGAGGTCGAAGTTCCCATGCTCAATGCATTGAATGAAGTGTTGCGCGATGATTTCATCAAGGATTCCATGGCCGGGGTTGGGCGCTGGAACAAGGTGCTGGAGAAGAAGGGCATAGCGTTCAGGCTGCAAGTGCCTCACAAGGCATTCAACCGGCGCATCGGCAGCCTGGCCGGCATCCGTGTCGCGCCCGATGGCACCGTAGTCAGCGAAAGCCAGTGGAATGCTCATGAGCGCGAATGGCTGCCGACGGCCGAAGACCGCGAGTTCGTGGCCTCGCTGATGGGACGTGTGGTCGAGCCGGGCAAGTTCGCCAACTGGATTGCGCCGCCTGTCATAGGCATCAACCGTCAGCCCATCAATTTCGAGTACGTCCGTTTCAACTAACCAGCAAGGCGGCTCCCCGCGGGGCCAGCCCTGATCGCCCGGCTCGCCGGGCGCCAGGAGGCAGCCATGAATGCACCGATTCCTTCCCGTATCCTGAATCAGCACCTGATCGACCCCGAAGTCTGCATACGCTGCAATACTTGCGAGGAAACCTGCCCGATAGATGCCATTACCCACGACAGCAACAATTATGTTGTGGACCCGTCGATCTGTAATGCCTGCATGGCCTGTGTGCCGCCGTGCCCCACAGGCGCGGTGGATAGCTGGATCAAGGTGCTGGCTGACAAGGCATATTCAACGCAAGAGCAGTTTGGATGGGATGAGCTGCCTGCTCCGCAAGATTTGCCCGAGGAGACTGCGGATCAGGGCCATGCCGGGGTTTCGGCGGAAGCGGAGCCCGAAGACGATACGGCGGTGCTGGATGGATTGCCTTCCACCAGCGCGGGGGCCAGCATTCCACCCTGGTCTGCCGCCCATCCCTATGTCAACCTCTATACCCACAAGAATCCCGTCACCGCCACCGTGGTAGGCAATTACCGGGTAACCGGCGAAGACACAGAAAGCGACATTCACCATATCGTTCTGGACTTCGGCACGGCGACGTTTCCCGTGCTTGAAGGCCAGTCCATCGCCATTTTCCCGCCAGGAGAAGACGGGCAGGGGAGGCCCTATCATGCGCGCCAGTATTCTATTGCCAGCCCGCGCGATGGCGAGCGGCCTCGCTACAACAATCTCGCGCTGACGGTAAAGCGGGTCACCACAGGTTATGACGGCGAGCCGGTACACGGCGTGTGTTCCAACTACCTCTGCGACCTGAAGAAAAACGACAAGGTTAAGGTCATCGGGCCGTTTGGAGACGCCTTCCTGATGCCCAATCACCCCGGCGCCAATATTGTCATGATATGCACGGGAACGGGATCGGCGCCCATGCGCGCGATGACTGAGCGGTGCCGCCGGCTGTTCAAGGGGGCAGGTTTCGATGGGCGGCTGATGCTGTTCTTTGGCGCCCGCACGCAGCCTGAGCTGCCTTATTTTGGGCCGCTGATGAACTTGCCGCGCGACTTCATCGACATCAACCTGGCGCTTTCGCGCGAGCCTGGGAAACCCAAGCGCTACGTGCAGGATCTCATCCGTGAGCGGGCGGAAGATGTTGCGCCGTTACTGGACAGCGAGCATACCTGTATCTATGTATGCGGGCTCAAGGGCATGGAAACAGGAGTGCTGCAAGCCCTGCAGGCAATTGCGTCGGATGCCGGGCATGACTGGGTAGCCCTGCATGCCAGGCTCAAGGCGCAGGGCAGGCTGCACTTCGAGACCTATTAGCGCTTGGTTACAGCTCTGGCGGCGGATCATCGTTTTCGGAGGCGGGCAGGGCGAGGAAAGACGGACCGCGCGAAAATCTCTGCCTGTTGCTACACTTGCGTGTTTATATCCTCTGTCTATAAAGATCCATGAAATACGACGATCTCAAGGTTGGCGCTGTGCTGACTTTCCCGCCTGTCGTGGTAACGGAAGAAGAAATGATCTCCTTTGCCCGTCAGTACGATCCACAGTGGTTCCATGTGGACAAGGAAGCTGCCGGCGAAGGCCGCTGGGGCGGGTTGATTGCCAGCGGCTGGCTTTCCTGTGCCATTGCCATGCGTCAGGTGGTGGACAATATCCTGCATGATTCCGAGTCATTCGGTTCGCCGGGCCTGGAGAAGCTGCGCTGGCTGCGCCCCGTGCGGCCTGGCGATGCACTGAGCCTGCATGTCACGGTTGATTCCAAGCGTACTTCGTCCACGCGCAGCGACCTTGGCATCATCCGCTGGTCATGGCAGCTGTTCAACCAGAACGGCGAGGAGGTGCTGGACACCGAAGTCACCAGCATGTTCGACCTGGGAACAGGATCGGCCTGATATAAGGCCAATGCGAGCCTTTCAGCCGAAGAACCAGTAGCAGATTGCGATGGAGGCGAGCATCCCCGCAAGGTCGGCAAGCAGGGCGCAGCCTACCGCATGGCGCGCGCGCTGTACTCCAACGGCGCCAAAGTAGACCGCGAGCACGTAAAAAGTGGTTTCGGTGCTGCCCTGTACGGTAGCGGCGAGCAGGGCGGGGAAGCTGTCCACGCCGAAGTGCTGCATGGTTTCGATGAGCATGGCGCGCGCGGCGCTGCCCGAGAAAGGTTTGACAAATGCCGTGGGCAGGGCATCGACAAAGCGCGCATCCAGCCCCATGCCGTGCACGGCCCAGCGCACGCCATCCAGGATGACGTCCAGGGCGCCCGAGGCGCGCAGCACCCCTACGGCGCAAAGCATGGCCACCAGATAGGGCAGCAGGTCGCGCGCGATATTGAAGCCCTCTTTTGCGCCTTCCACGAAGCATTCGTAGACGGGTATTTTCTTGCGCCAGCCGGCCAGCAGGAACAGCATGATGATGCCGAACAGGGTCAGATTGCCCAGCAGCGACGACATGGCGGAGATCGCCGCACTGCTCATGGTGGCCAGCAGCGCCATGAAGCCTCCCAGCACCAGCGCGAAGCCGCCGAGCCAGGCAAGCACGACAGGGTCATGCAGGCGCAGCCGCTGCATGAGCGCCACCGACAGCAGGCCGACCACGGAAGAGCAGGTGGTGGCCAGCAGAATGGGCAGAAACACCATTGCGGGGTCGGGCGCGCCCTGCTGGGCGCGATACATGAAAATGGTAACGGGCAGCAGGGTCAGGGAAGATGCGTTGAGCACCAGAAACAGAATCTGCGCATTGGTCGCGGATTTTGGATCGGGATTGAGGGTCTGAAGCTCTCTCATTGCCCTCAGGCCGATAGGCGTGGCGGCATTGTCCAGCCCGAGCCCATTGGCCGCGAAATTCAGCGTGATCAGCCCCAGCGCGGGATGGCCGGGCGGCACCCCGGGCATCAGCCGGCTGAAAAGCGGCGAGAGCAGCCGCGCGAGCCGGTCAACCAGGCCTGCGGCCTCGGCGATCTTCAGAAAGCCCAGCCACAGGGTGAGTGTGCCGAACAGCAGCACCATCACCTGCACTGACAGGTCGGCCATTTCAAAGAGCGCGCCCACGATCCCGGCGAACACCTGCGTGTCGTGCAGCACAAGCCACTGATAGAGCCCCGACAGCGAGGCGACAACAAAAAAGGCGAGCCAGAGCGTATTGAGCATATATCCTGAGGCGCGGTGGTGTCCGGGTTTGGCCAGACATGATTGTCGCAGAACATGCCCCGCGCGTGGTACGGGCAGCTATCGCTCCGCACGGCTTTCAGGGGATAATGGCTCATCTGCTAGTCCTTTTGGGGAGTGCACACTATGGATTGGAGAGCCTGGCGCCGCCGCTGGCTGACCGAGCCCCTGTACCGCATGGGCCGCAAGGCCATGCCGCGTCTGTCGGATACCGAACGCGAAGCCATAGACGCAGGCGATGTATGGTGGGACGCGCAATTGTTTTCTGGTTCGCCAGACTGGCCCGTGCTGCTGAACCTGCCCCCTGCCCGGTTGAGCGATGAGGAGCAGGCCTTCCTCGATGGCCCGGTTGCGCAGGTGTGCCGCATGCTGGACGACTGGCGCATCAACTGGAAAGATGGCGACGTTCCCGAAGAAGTCTGGGCGTTCCTGAAACAGAATGGCTTCTTCGGCATGATCATCCCCAGGGAATATGGCGGGCTGGGGTTTTCGCCTTACGCGCACTCGGAAGTGGTCAAGCAGATATCCGTGCGTTCCGTTACGGCTGCCGTGACCGTGATGGTGCCCAATTCGCTCGGGCCGGGCGAGCTGCTGCTGCAGTTCGGCACCGACGAGCAGCGCGAATACTGGCTGCCGCGTCTGGCCAAGGGCGAGGAAATTCCCTGCTTCGGCCTTACCAGCCCCGAGGCGGGCTCCGACGCCGCTTCCATGGTGGACACTGGCGTTGTCTGCCGTCAGGAGGTGGATGGCGTATCGACCCTGGGCATACGCCTCAACTGGCGCAAGCGCTATATCACGCTCTCGCCGGTGGCGACGGTGCTGGGCCTGGCATTCAAGCTGTCAGATCCCGAGGGGCTGCTGGGCGATGACCCCGAACCGGGCATCTCCGTTGCCCTGGTACCCGTGGGCCTGCCCGGCGTCGTAACCGGGCGGCGCCATCTGCCGGCCATGCAAGCCTTCCAGAATGGCCCCACGGAAGGCCATGACGTGTTCGTGCCCATCGACGCGCTGATCGGCGGGCCTGAACAGGCAGGCAAGGGCTGGCAGATGCTCATGAGCGCACTGGCGGCGGGCCGCGGCATATCGCTGCCCTCCCTGTCCACCGCCGCATGCATGTTCGCCGCCCATACATCGGGTGCGTATGCGCGTGTGCGCACGCAGTTTGGCATTCCGATAGGCAAGTTCGAGGGCATACAGGAAAAGCTTGGCCACCTGGCAGCCAATGCCTATGTTGTCGAGGCCGCCCGCCGCCTGACTTGCGCGGGGCTGGCCACGGGCGTCAAGCCTTCCGTTGTATCAGCCATCATGAAGCTGCATGCGACCGAGCGCATGCGACAGAGCGTGAACGACGCCATGGACATCCACGCGGGCAAGGCTGTGATCGACGGGCCGCGCAATTACCTGGGCGGCCTGTACCGCGCGCTGCCGGTGGCGATTACCGTCGAAGGCGCAAACATTCTTACCCGCAACCTGATCATCTTCGGGCAAGGCGCTATTCGCGCCCATCCCTATCTGATGCAGGAAATCGAGGCCATCAACAATGCCGATGAGCTTGCGGGGGAGGACGCGTTCGATGCCGTCATCTGGCGCCATCTGGCCCACAGCACGCGCAATGCCTTGCGTGCAGCGGGTCATGCCTGGACGGCCGGCGTCTTTGCCCGGCCACCCTCGGGCGTGGGGGCGGCGGCGCCATACTATCGCGGCGTATCGCGCTGGGTCACCGCATTTTCCCTTGTGTCGGAACTGGCGCTGCTGACTTTGGGCGGATCGCTCAAACGCAAGGAAATGCTTTCGGCGCGGCTCGGTGATGTGCTGGCCGAGCTCTTCCTGCTTTCGGCGGTGCTCAAGCGCTGGCATGATGAAGGCCAGCACGAGGCTGATCTGCCGCTGTTGCGCCAGTGTGCGCTGCAGAGCTTTGCGACCATAGACAGCAAGCTGGACGAGGTGCTGGACAATCTGCCGTCGCGCGGTGTGGCCTGGCTGCTGCGCATCCTGCTGTTGCCGCCGTGGTCCCGAGCCCGGCGTCCGGCGGATCGTGTCACGGCCGCATGCGCCGATATTCTGCTCACGCCCTCAACCGCACGCGACCGGTTGGTGGGCGCAGTATGGGAAGGCCATGACAGTGCTGCCGTCGAGCAGCTGGAGCGTGCTTTCGAGCTCGTGGTGGATGCGCAGCCTGTACTCGACAGGCTGCGCCAGGCCGGTCTGGACGACTGGCACATCGCCCATGAGCGCGGCGCCATCACTGACGAACAGGCTCAGGTGCTGCGCGCCGCCGAAGATGCTGTCGCCGCGGTGATCGAGGTCGATGACTTTGCACCCGAGGAACTTGTCAGGCGTTGAGAAGCGGCCCCTGGAGGCTGCGGGCCGTTACGCAATTCGGGGCGTGAAGCCTTGCCTGCGGAACGGCCCAATACTGCGGGCGCGGTATCAGTCGTTGCGGCCCTTGCGCTGGATGAGCTCGATCTTGTAGCCGTCGGGGTCTTCGACAAAGGCGATGACTGTCGTGCCATGCTTCATGGGGCCTGCCTCGCGCACGACTTTACCCCCACGCTCCTTGATCCGTGTACAGGCATCGTAGGCATTCTCTACCTCAAGCGCGATATGGCCATAGGCATTGCCCAGGTCATAGCTGCTTGTATCCCAGTTATGGGTCAGCTCGATGACCGCACCTTCGTCTTCGTCCTGGTATCCGACGAATGCGAGGGTGAATTTCCCGTCGGGATAATCTTTCCTGCGCAGCAGGCGCATGCCCAGGACATCGGTATAGAAAGCCAGCGAACGGTCGAGATTGCCGACGCGCAGCATGGTGTGCAATAAACGCATGGAAGGTGCTCCTGATCAGGTACATGAATACAAAGGGAAGTTTATCAGCATGGCCACGCGCCAAAGCGCAAGCCTTGCCGTTCACGGCGAGGTCAAGCGAGGCCATATCAATGCGGCGCCAAAGGCGCCCCTGTATCGTGGCGGAGAAGCTCCGGCCCCAAGGCCGGGGTTCTTCGCATCCTGCCGGCTGCGCGCCGGGTTGCCAGGATGGGCTCAGATCAGCGGCAGCGAGGCCGGATCGTGCTGTTTCAGCTTGTCGCGCGCTTTTTCGAAGCCGGGAAGGATGCGGCCGACTTCCTGCCAGAAGGCGCTGCTGTGGTTGAGCTGGCGCAGATGCGCGACTTCATGGGCGACAACGTAGTCGATGATGTCCGGGGCAAAATGGATCAGCCGCCAGTTGAGCATGATGTTGCCGTCGCTGCTGCAGGAGCCCCAGCGCGTGGCGGCCGAGGAGATGCGCCAGCGTTTCACGGACAGCCCGTTTCGATCCAGGAAATGCCGCAGCCGCTGGCCGAACCATGCATGCGCCTGCTGCTGCAGCCAGGCCTGGGCGCTGTCGCGCACCCGGCCGGGATCCGCGTCCGAGGGAAGCGGCAGCGTCAGCAGATCGCCGTCGGATGGGGCAAAGGGCTCGCCCGAGAAGGCGGGTGTGCTGCGTGCCCCGTCCAGCGCCAGGGTAATGCGCGCGCCCATATAGGCCAGGGTGCCTCCGGGTCCCCACTGCATGTTCGCCATTGCCTGCTGAGCCTGGCGGGCCTGGCGCGCGCGCAGCTTGGCCAGTACCCATGCGGCTTTCTCTTTCACGGCGCTGTCGATCTGCGCAAGTGTGACCCAGTTGGGGGCGGTGACCTGCAGGCCCGCGTCATCCACCGTCAAGCCTATGCTCTTGCGCCGGGAGCGGCGCAGGACGAAGCCTATGGTCTGCTGGGCCGTTGCGACCTCGCGCCAGCGGGCGTTCGGCGGCAATGCGGCAGGCATGGGGGTGGGTATGATGTGCCCGGGTGTATTGGACAGGGGCGCATCGATGCGCCCCGCCGAAGGCGTTTGCCGCGCGCCTGGGGAAGGCTTTGGATCCGGAGCCTGTCGTGCAGGCTCCGGCGGCGGCAGGTCGCCGAACAGGTCGAGCTGTTCAGCCGCGCCCATAGCGTTCAGGGTTGAGGACGCGCATTTCGCCTTCGATCCAGCTCTTCACCTTTTCGTTCAGCTGTTCCGCAGTGAGGCCGTCCGGGTGGATGAGCGGGCCTATCGATACGGTGACCAGACCTGGCTTCTTGATGAAAGCCTTGCGGGGCCACAGCTCGCCTGCATTGTGGGCGACCGGAATGACGGGCGTATTGGTGCGCGATGCGAGCAGCGCGCCCCCCATCTTGTAGCGACCGGTTTTGCCGGCCGCAATGCGTGTGCCCTCGGGGAACAGAATGGGCCAGCGGCCTTCGTCTATGCGCTTCTGGCCCAGGCGTATCACCTGCTCGAAGGCGTCGCGCCCCTTGCTCCGGTTGATCGGTATCATTTGCAGCAATGCCAACCCCCAGCCAAAGAATGGCACAAGATGCAGCTCTTTCTTGTACACAAAGCACAACTCGCGTGGCATGTGCGCCGGGAAGAATAGCGTTTCCCAGGCCGACTGATGCTTGGAGAGCACAATGCCCGGTCCGTCGGGCAGGTTTTCCCAGCCTTTGACCTGCCAGCGTATGCCAAGTATGACTTTGGCTCCCCAGAGCGCCATGCGCGGCCAACCGACGGTCAGGCGGTAGCGCCAGCGCCGGGGCAGCGGGGCCCATAGCAGGCAGGCAATGGCGTAAGGTATGACTGTGACAATGAGGAATACCTGGTACAGGATGGCGCGCAGAACGCTGATCATGCTGCGTCATCCTCAAGCCAGACTTCTACTGCCGCAGCCAGATTTTCGGCCACACGTGTGCCAGAGGGCAAATCGCCTTTATTCAGGGTTTTGCGGCCATTTCCAGTCATGACCAGCCAGGGCGAGCACCCGGCGCTGCTGGAAGCCTGCAGATCGCGCAGCGAGTCACCCGCGGCAGGCACCGCAGCCAGGTTGATTTCATAGCGCCGGCCAATGTCTTCAAAGAGGCCTGGCGCCGGCTTTCGGCATCGGCACCCGTCATCCGGCCCATGCGGGCATACGAATATGGCGTCGATCAGCCCGCCCGCTTGCGCCACCTCACGCCGCATCTTGGCGTGAATGGCGTTCAGCGTATCCATGCTGAACAAGCCGCGAGCGATGCCTGACTGGTTGCTTGCGATAACCACCCGCCAGCCTGCGCGCGACAGCCGTGCAATGGCTTCGAGGCTGCCGGGCAGCGCAATCCATTCGTCAGGGCTCTTGACGAAATCGGGGCTGTCCTGGTTGATGACGCCGTCGCGATCCAGTATGGCCAGTTTCACCGTGCAAGCCTCGAAATGTCCGCCACCTGGTTCATGAGGCCATGGAGCTGGGCCAGCAGTGCCAGGCGGTTGGCGCGAATGGCGGGGTCTTCCGCCATGACCATTACGTCATTGAAGAAGGCGTCCACCGCATCGCGGGCCTGAGCCATGGTGGCCAGGCTCTCGGCGAAACCGCCCTGGGCGAATTGCGCCCGGGCCTGCGGCCCCAGGCGCCCGATGACTTCGGCCAGCGCCTGTTCGGCCGGCTCCAGTAGACGGGCGGCGTCCACTTCGCCGGGCTCGGTTTCGGCTTTCTTGAGCAGGTTGGAGATGCGCTTGTTGGCCGCAGCCAGGCTTTCAGCCTCTGGCCGGCCCGCAAAACCTGCGCAGGCGTCCACGCGCGCATGGACCTGATGCAAGGGCGGCGAAAGTGCGAGCACGGCATCGACCACGTTGCGGTCAGCGTCGGCGGCGAGCTGGTTGCGGTAGCGCTCGTAAATGAATGCCTCGATCTCCTGGATCGTGCCGTCGGCCAGAACACCCGGTGCGAATGTGGCCGCGGCTGCGTCCAGAACGCCAGCCAGCGGCAAGGTGTCGCTGTCGCTGGTCTTGAGATAGCCGCCCGCCTGCAACTGCTCATAGGCGCTGATGATGCCAAGTGCTGCGCGGCGCAGGCCGAAGGGGTCGCGTTCGCCGGTAGGCGCCAGCCCTATGCCCCAGATGCCGGTCAAGGTTTCGGCGCGGTCGGCGATGAACAGCACCACGCTGGTCAGCGTCTCAGCCGTGACGGGCTCGTCGAGGCGGATGCGGTACTGGTCGCGGATGGCGAGCACCACGTCGGCTGCCTCGCCGTCAGCCTGGGCGTAATAGGCGCCCATGATGCCTTGCAGCTCGGGGAATTCGCCCACCATGCTGGAACCCAGGTCCGCCTTTGCCAGCAGGGCTGCGCGACCTGCATGCGTGGCGTCGCCACCCAGTTGTCCCGCGACGTAATGCGCAATCTTGCGCACGCGTTCGACGCGCTCCAGCTGCGAGCCCAGCTTGTTGTGATAGACGCTGGTCGACAGGCCCTCGACCCGCTCCGCCAGCGGCAGCTTCAGGTCGGTCTCGAAGAAGAATCGGGCGTCCGCCAGGCGCGGGCGCACTACGCGCTCGTTGCCTTCGATAATGTTTGTCGCGTCTTCCACCTGCATATTGCTGACGATAAGAAACCTGTGCGTCAGCTTTCCGCTCGCGGGCTCGAACAGCGGAAAATATTTCTGGTTCAGCCGCATTGTGAGGATCAGGCACTCGGGCGGCACTTTCAGGAATTGCTGCTCAAACTGCCCTTCATAAACGGCAGGATGCTCGACCAGAGCCGTGACTTCGTCCAGCAGATCCTCGACCTCGGCGCCCTCGCCCAGTGTCGCGCCTAGCTCGCCGGCCTTGGCCAGCAGTTGCCTGCGTATCTGCTCCCGGCGCTCCGTGAAGGACACGACGACCTTGCCTTGCACTGCCATCAGCTGTTCGTAGCCGTCCGCGTCGTTGAGCGTGATTTCGCCGTGCGACATAAAGCGGTGGCCCAGCGTGTTGCGGCCCGCATCCAGGCCCAGCGCCCGCACAGGCACCACGGTGCTGCCCCACAGGGCTACCAGCCTGTGAGCGGGGCGCACGAACTTGACGCTGGTGACCCCATCGGCAAGCTGGTAGCGCATGACTTTAGGAATAGGCAGATTGGCAATGGCGTAGTCCAGCGCTTCCTGCAAGCCTTCGGCCAGGGTTCTGCCCTGCGCTACGCCATTTGCGTACAGATAGTCTTGCTTGCCGTCCGATTCGCGTACCAGCGCATCCGCCGACAGGTGTTGCAGGCCCTTGGCGGCCAGCTTCTTGGCCAGTGCCGGCGTGATCTCGCCCGATTCCGTCAGGCCGATCTTGGCAGGCATCAGCTTCTCGGTGTAGGGCTGATCCGGCGCGCGCTCCAGCACGGCGCTCAGGCGCACCGCGAGGCGTCGCGGGGTAGCGAAGTCTGTGACGGTGCAGCCTTCGGCCAGCAAATGGTGTTGGTCCAGCACCTTGCGCACGCCTTCGGCGAACGCCTGTCCGAGTCTGTTCAGCGCCTTGGGCGGCAGCTCCTCGGTAAAGAGTTCGAGCAGCAGGGGGAGGGCGGCGGCGCTCATTGTGCGGCCTCCTCGGCGGACTGGGCCAGCATGGGGAATCCTAGTTTCTCTCGTGAATCATAGTAAGCCTGGGCGACTGCGCGTGACAGGTTGCGGATGCGGCCTATGTAAGCCGCACGCTCGGTCACGCTGATGGCGCCGCGGGCGTCCAGCAGGTTGAAGGTGTGCGCCGCTTTCAGCGTGGCCTCGTAGGCGGGCAGCGCCAGGGGCACCTCGATCAGCCGCCTGGCTTCGGCTTCGTAATCGTTGAAATGGGCGAACAGCATGGCCGTGTTCGCGTGTTCGAAGTTGTAGGTAGACTGCTCCACCTCATTCTGGTGGAAGACGTCGCGGTACAGCACCTTGCGGCCATCCGCGCCTTCCGTCCAGACCAGGTCGTAGACGCTCTCGACGCCCTGCAGATACATGGCCAGGCGCTCCAGGCCGTAGGTGATCTCGCCTGTGGCCGGCGTGCAGTCCAGCCCGCCGACCTGCTGGAAGTAGGTGAACTGGGTGACCTCCATGCCGTTGAGCCAGACCTCCCAGCCCAGGCCCCATGCGCCCAGCGTGGGGTTTTCCCAGTCGTCCTCGACAAAGCGTATGTCATGCGCCTTGGGATCGATGCCCAGCGCCTCGAGCGAGCCGATGTAGAGGTCCAGGATCTCGGGGGGCGCGGGCTTGAGCACCACCTGGTATTGGTAATAGTGTTGCAGCCGGTTGGGGTTCTCGCCATAGCGGCCGTCCTTGGGGCGGCGCGAAGGCTGCACATAGGCTGCGCGCCAGGGCTCTGGCCCGATGGAGCGCAGGAAAGTCGCCGTGTGCGAGGTGCCTGCGCCGACTTCCATATCGTATGGCTGTAACAGCGCGCAGCCTTGCCGGTCCCAATATTGCTGTAGCGTTAAAATGATCTGCTGAAAAGTGAGCATGAGCGATGGCCAGTAGAGCGAGTTGCCGCAAAAGTTCTCAATTTTAACTGGTTCCGCTTGAAGCAGAGACCCGCCTGTGCTCATGGTGATTCGGCCAGGGCCCCGGTCGCTTGCCCGGGCGGCCGTTTCCGATCCGCATTCAGTCCAACCCCAAGCCCGCCCGCCGGCGGGGCAACCCGAGGATGTTTCATGTCTGACTTGGTACAAACAGAAATAAAAGAAGGGATCCAGATCATCACGGTGAACCGGCCCGAGGCGCGCAACGCCATCAATTGCGAGACTGCGCAGGAATTGCTCAAGGCATTTGAGGCGCTGGATGCCAACGATGATGTTGTCATTGGCGTGCTTACAGGCGCCAACGGCACATTCTGCTCCGGAATGGATCTGAAAGCCTTTGCCAAGACCGGCCAGCGCCCCTATGCAGGGGATCGCGGCTTTGCCGGGCTGTGCGAGAAGCCGCCCGCCAAACCGCTTATTGCGGCGGTGGAGGGCTACGCCCTGGCAGGCGGGTGCGAGATGGCATTGGCCTGCGACATGATTGTGGCGGCCAGCAATGCAACCTTTGGCGTGCCCGAGGTCAAGCGTGGCATTGTGCCGGGATCGGGCGGCATGCTGCGCCTGCCGAGCCGTATTCCTTACCATATCGCCATGGAGGCAGTGCTGACGGGTGAATTCATACCTGCCGAGCGCGCCTTCCAGTATGGCCTGGTCAACCGCCTTGTCGAACCGGGGCAATCGCTGGAAGCTGCGATGGAGCTGGCCAGGGCCGTGGCGGCCAACGGCCCGCTGGCTGTGCGCACCGCCAAATCCATCATTGCACAGTCGCGCGACTGGCGCCAGGCTGACATGTTCGACCTGCAGCGCCCGCGCATTGCCCATATTTTCACCTCGGCGGACGCCCAGGAAGGCGCAACCGCTTTCGCCGAGAAACGCAAACCCGTCTGGACAGGCAAGTAGCATCCCTGTCCACCATCCGGTTCCGGCGGGCCTGGCGGCCCGCCATTTTTACGATTGAGCTTATTCATGACAACCACTATCCGAGAAGACGACCTGATCCAGTCCATCGCAGATGCGGTGCAGTTCATCAGCTACTACCATCCGGCGGACTACATCCAGCACCTGGCGCGCGCCTATGAGCGCGAGGAAAGCCCGGCGGCCAAAGACGCGATCGCCCAGATATTGACCAACTCGCGCATGTGCGCCGAAGGCAAGCGGCCCATTTGCCAGGACACCGGCGTGGTCAATGTTTTCCTCAAGATCGGCATGGATGTGCGCTTTGACACCCGGCGCAGCATGCAGGAGCTCTGTGACGAGGGGGTGCGCCGCGGCTATCTGAACCCGGACAACCCCCTGCGTGCTTCCATCCTGACCGATCCGCTGTTCACCCGCAAGAACACGCGCGACAACACGCCCTGTATTGTCTCCGTCGAGCTTGTCGAAGGCGACAGGGTCGACGTGCAGGTCGCAGCCAAGGGCGGTGGCTCAGAGAACAAGTCCAAATTTGTCATGCTCAACCCCAGCGACTCGCTGGTGGACTGGGTACTCAAAACCGTGCCGACCATGGGCGCAGGCTGGTGTCCTCCGGGCATGCTGGGCATAGGCGTGGGCGGTACCGCCGAAAAGGCAATGCTGATGGCCAAGCAGTCGCTGATGGAAGACATCGACATGCATGAGCTGCTCGAGCGCGGCCCCAGCAACAAGGTCGAGGAGCTGCGCATCGAGCTCTACACCAAGGTCAATGCGCTGGGCATTGGCGCCCAGGGGCTGGGCGGCCTGACCACTGTGCTGGACGTCAAGATCAACACCTTCCCGACCCATGCCGCCTCCAAGCCCGTGGCCATGATCCCCAACTGTGCCGCCACCCGTCACGCCCATTTCACCCTGGATGGCAGCGGTCCTGCGGTGCTGACGCCGCCGTCCCTGTCCGACTGGCCCGATGTGCACTGGGCTCCGGACTATAACAAGTCGCAACAGGTGGACCTGAACACCCTGACGCCCGAACAGGTTGCCAGCTGGCAGCCAGGGCAGACGCTGCTGCTGTCCGGGAAGATGCTTACCGGCCGCGATGCCGCGCACAAGCGCATACAGGAGATGCTGGCCAATGGCGAGAAGCTTCCGGTGGACTTCACCAACCGCGTCATCTACTATGTCGGCCCGGTCGATCCTGTGCGCGAAGAGGTGGTTGGCCCCGCAGGCCCGACGACATCGACCCGCATGGACAAGTTCACCGAGATGATGCTGGCCGAAACCGGGCTGATTGCCATGATAGGCAAGGCCGAGCGCGGCCCCGTGGCGATCGAGGCCATCAGCAAGCACAAGTCAGCCTACCTCATGGCAGTCGGCGGCTCGGCCTACCTGGTCTCCAAGGCCATACGCGGGGCTCGCGTCGTGGCGTTCGAGGATCTGGGCATGGAAGCCATTTACGAGTTCGATGTCAAGGACATGCCTGTTACGGTCGCCGTGGACGCCCAGGGTACATCGGTTCACAATACCGGCCCCAAGGCATGGAAGGCTCGAATCGCCGAAATTCCGCTGGTGCCGGTAGCCTGATCGCCTGGCCGGCAACGGACGGATCCGCGCCCAGGACGCGCGGGCCCGTCCCTGTTAGCCTCCTCAAAACCGCCCCTTGCACAAAAGAAAATTCAAAAACAGGCGGTTTGCAGGCATGCTGTGGGGCTGACATTTCTCATCGGAAGCCAAATGAGTACACAAGATCCGGGCGCCTGGCTGGGCCGTAGCGAAACCTGTGAAGACAATCTTGACCTTGGGCATGCGGAAAAGGTTGCCCTGGCACTGGACGAGCACGCGCTCAAGGAAGGCGAGCCACTGCCTCTGTTATGGCAGTGGTGCTTCTTCGTCCGGGGTGTGCCGTACGCGGAAACGGGTACCGATGGCCATGCCCGTCGCGGCGGCTTCCTGCCTGCCGCCGATGACCGCAACCGCATGTGGGCAGGCGGGCGGCTGAAATTCTTCGAGCCTTTGCGCGCAGGCATTCCGGCACGCCGGGAATCCACCATCCTGGCGGTGAACGAGAAAACCGGGCGCACCGGGAAGCTGCTGTTCGTCACTGTAGGGCATCAGTACGTTCAGGACGACCGCCTGTGCATAGATGAAGAACAGGATATCGTCTATCGCGAGCCCAGCCCTCCCAAGCTGCAGGGCAGCAACGGCGCACCGGATGCTCAATGGTCGGAGGAGGTCACGCCGAGCACCCTGATGCTTTTCCGGTATTCGGCGGTAACCTATAACGGCCATCGCATTCATTATGACCATCCTTATGCAACCCAGACAGAGGGTTATCCGGGCCTGGTCGTACACGGCCCCATGCTGGCCACGCTGATGTGCCGCTCCTTTACCCGGGCCAATCCCGACAGCGTTGCGACATCGCTTTCCTATCGCGGCTTGCGTCCGCTGATCGCGCCCACGCCCTTCCGCGCTGCCGGGCGCGTGAGTGAGGCAGGCAAGGCAAATCTTTGGGTTGAGCAGGACGGCACCCTGGCACATCAGGCTGAGCTGGAGTTCAAGGCATGAGCACGACGGAACACATTGCGGGCCCCCGTCCGCTCGACGGCATTACAGTCATTAGCATGGAGCATGCGATTGCTGCGCCATTCTGCACGAGACAGCTCGCTGACCTGGGCGCCCGGGTGATCAAGATAGAACGGCCTGGGGTCGGAGACTTCGCGCGCAAATACGATGAGCGCGTCAATGGCCTGTCATCTCACTTTGTCTGGACCAACCGCTCCAAGGAAAGCCTGACGCTGGACCTGAAGCGGCCCGAGGCGCGCGAAATACTGGACAAACTGCTGGCCCAGGCCGACGTGCTGGTCCAGAATCTGGCGCCGGGTGCGGCGGCGCGGCTTGGCCTGTCTTACGACGCCTTGTCGCCCGCGCATCCCCGGCTGGTGGTTTGCGATATTTCGGGTTATGGCGAAGGCGGCTCATACCAGGACAAGAAGGCTTACGACCTGCTGATCCAGAGTGAAAGCGGCTTCCTGTCCGTTACGGGCACCCCTGAAAGCCCGGCCAAGGCAGGCTGCTCCATTTCCGACATTGCGGCGGGCATGTATGCCTACAGCAGTATTCTGTCCGCATTGCTGCTGCGCGAACGCACTGGCAAGGGCAGCCGTCTGGATGTGTCAATGCTTGAAAGCATGGTGGAATGGATGGGCTTTCCCATGTACTACGCTTTCGACGGTGCGCCGCCTCCTGCGCGCGCGGGCGCTTTCCATGCGACGATCTACCCCTATGGGCCTTTCCCGGTGGGAGAGGGCGGTGATGTCATGCTGGGGCTGCAGAATGAGCGCGAATGGGCGGCATTCTGCAAGATCGTCCTGGAGCAGCCGGAGCTTGCCGCCGATGAACGCTTCAATTCGAATTCGCGCCGCGTGGCCAACAAGGAAGCGCTGCGGGTACTGATCGTCACTGTCTTTGCATCGCTCAAGCGCGAGCAGGTTATCGAACGGCTTGAGCAGGCGTCCATAGCCAATGCGAATGTCAGCACCATGGCCGATGTGTGGAAACATCCCCAACTGGCGCAGCGCAAGCGCTGGCGTGAGGTCGGCAGCGAGGCCGGGGCATTGCCGGCGCTTATTCCGCCGGCTTCGAGTTCTGCCTTCCAGGCCCGCATGGATCCTGTGCCGGCCCTGGGCCAGCACGCGCCGGACATACTGAAGGAGCTGGGCTATTCAGCAGCCCAGATCCGCCAGTATGCGGACGAAGGCATAATCTGAACGGGGCCGGGGCAACACCTGCGAAGGCGCTTGCTCAGCTGGCTTGCGGATCGTTGCCGTATTCCGGCATCGGTTCGATCAGCTGATCCGAACACGCATCCAGCAATTCATGCAGGCTGCCTTGCTGCAGGCGCAGGCATGGCGCCAGGTCGGCCAGCGGGCGCAGCACGAACGCGCGCTGGTGCATACGCGGATGAGGCACAGTCAGATCCGGCGTATCTATCTTTTCATCGCCGTAGAGCAGCAGATCCAGGTCCAGCGTACGCGGTGCATTGCGGTATGGCCGCTCACGGCCATGCGCGTTCTCGGTTTCCTGCAGCAGCGCCAATACTGCGCGGGGAGCGAGTACGGTGTCGAAAACGGCGACTGCATTGATGTAGTCCGGCCCGCCCGCGTCCACAGGCGCGCTCCGGTAAAAAGGGGAGAGACGCAGGCCGGCGATGCCGGGCGCGTGAGCCAGGGTGCGGGCCGCCTGCGCCAGGGATGCCTGCATATCGCCCAGGTTGGCGCCCATGCCCACGTAGCAGCGTACGGAGTGGTTCACTCAGGCGCCCTGCTGGTCGCCGCCGGAGGACGCCTGGCGGCCTGGAGCGGGCCGCTTGCGTGGGCGTCGCCGCCGCTTGGCGCCCGACGGGCGAGCGCGTTGCTGTGACTGATAGGCCTCGATCATCTCTGCGCGCTTGCCGTCTTCGGCGTTGGCCAGATCCATCCACCATTGGGCCTGTACGCTGTCCACTTCGCGCGCTTCGGCACGGAGCTGGAGAAAATCGACGCTGGCGCGAAAGCGCGGCTGTTCCAGCATGCGCCAGATCGCACGCGCGTTGGCGTGCTCGAAACGGGCCTGCATGAACCATATCTCGCGCATGTCGGCCTGGAAGCGGCGCTGGATGGCAAGCTTCCTGGTTTGGGCATCCAGCACCATGTCGGCGGCGGACACCAGCGCCTGTGCGGAATGTTCCCCCTTGTCGCACAGCTCCTTCCAATGCCTGTAGACGAGCTTCCACAGCAGCGCGGCGAACAGGAAGCTGGGGCTCACAGTCTTTCCCGAGCGCACACGCGTGTCGGTACGTTCCAGCGCCAGCGCGATGAATTGCTCGCCGCCTTCTTCGCGGAATACCTCGTCGATCAAGGGGAGCAGCTCTTTGTCCAGCCCAGCCGCGCGCAGCTGGCGCAGGCAGGACACGGCCTGGCCGCAGGTCAGCAGCTTGAGCGTTTCGTCGAACAGGCGCGAGGAAGGAACATGCTCGATCAGCCCGGCCATGCGCCGGATGGGCTCATCGGAGGCTGGGTCTATGGTGCCGTCCAGCTTGGCCGCGAAACGGATGGCGCGCAGCATGCGCACCGGATCCTCGCGGTAGCGGGCTTCAGGGTCGCCTATCATGCGCACGACACGTTTTTTCAGGTCGGCCACGCCCCTGTGGTAATCGATGACCTCCTCGGTCAGCGGGTCGTAGTAAAGCGCATTGAGCGTGAAATCGCGGCGGGCGGCGTCCTCGGCCTGGGTGCCGAACAGATTGTCGCGGATGATGCGGCCGTGTTCGTCGGTGAATTCATCGCCGTTGGCATTGGCCCGGAAGGTCGATGTCTCGATGATTTCCTGTCCGAATACCACATGCACCAGCTGGAAGCGGCGCCCGATGATGCGGGCGCGGCGAAATAGCGGCTTGACCTGCTCGGGCGTGGCGTTGGTGGCCACATCGAAATCCTTGGGCACCAGCCCCACGATAAGGTCGCGCACAGCGCCGCCCACGATATAGGCTTCGTAGCCCTTGCCGCGCAGCACCTCGCATACCTTGATGGCGTGGCGCGAAACATTGCGCCGGTCAATGCCATGCCGATCGCGCGCAAGCCGTTCAGGTCCGCGCGGCGCCTGTGAGAACAGGCGGCTTACAAAGTTTTTTATTGTCTGTTTAAGCATGGACGTTATTTTAGGACTTTGCGTCTTCCATGTCGTGGAACAGATCCAATACGGCCCAGCCGCGCTCCTGCGCCAGGCCGCGCAACACCTGGTTGGGGTTGGTGGCGACCGGATGGGTAACAACCTCGAGCAGGGGCAGATCGTTGTGCGAGTCGCTGTAAAAGTATGAAGCTGCGAAGTCTGCCAGCGAGCGGCCCATGTCCGCCAGCCACTGGTTGACCCGGGTGACCTTGCCCGACTGGAAGCTGGGCACCCCCGCGATCCGACCCGTGTAGCGGCCATCGCGCATTTCGGGCACTGTGGCGATCAGGTGAGGGATGCCAAAGGCACGGGCGATGGGGGCGGTGACGAACTCGTTGGTTGCCGTGACAATGGCGCACAGGTCACCGCGTTCCATGTGTTCGCGCACCAGTTCGCGGGCATTCGGGCGTATGGCAGGCGTCACGATCTCGCTCATGAAGCCCTCATGCCATTGAACCAGCTCCTGGGGGGTGGCGCGTGCCAGCAAACCGAGCATGAACTCGGCTGATTGTTCCGCCGTGAGCAGACCGGCGTTGTAGCGCTCCATCAATTCTTCATTGCGGCGGCGGGCTTCGACCGGGTCGCCGGCGCGGCCCGTGCGGGCCAGGAAATCCGCCCACTGATAATCGCTGTCCAGGGGAAGCAGGGTGTGGTCCAGGTCAAACAGGGCGAGGCGTTGCATTGCGGTCATGGTGTTGTCGGTCATGGAGATTCGCCCTCGGGGGCGGGCCTGCCCGAGGCGAGCAGGTCTTTGAGCAAAGGGAGGGTAATGGCGCGCTTTTTCTCTATGGAGTAGCGGTCCAGCGCATCCAGAAGCGCGCTGAGCAGGCGCATGTCGCGTGAATAATGGGTAAGAATCCAGCTGACGACCTCGGGCGCGAGGCGCAGCCCCCGCTCGGCCGCCCGTGTTTCCAGGGCCTGGGCGCGGTCGTCGTCGGACAAGAGTTCCAGCCGGTAGATCAGATCCCAGCCCAGGCGTGTGCGCAGGTCTTCGCGCAGCGGCATGGCCAGCGGGGCCCGGTCGCCTGCCAGAACCAGCGCAAAGGCGTCCCGGGTGCTGCCGACCTCGCGCCAGCGGTTATAGAGGGCGAACAGCGCGGCTTGGCCAGCTTCGTCCATGAGTTCGATATTGTCGATGGCGACGAGCCGATAGGGCGGGGAATCTGCCGTGGCGATCGCCATCAGTTGCTCCGCCTGATCCCCCGGCCCCGCATAAAACGCTCCGGTTGCGCCTGCGGTCGCGCGCAGCAGGTGCGTGCGTCCCGCCCCCGGCGCACCCCACAGGTAGATGGCGCGGCCCGGGCTGCAATGCGCTAGCGCATCCAGCGCCGCGGCATTCTGGCCGGCCACGAAGTTCTCGAGCGAGGGGGGCGAGGGCGGCAGGAGATCAAGTATGAGTTGCTGGTTCATCGCGTTTGCATGGATAGGGCGCCGGCTTCGTCCGCCGGCGCCGAACGGCCTGGAGCCGCCGCGGCATGCCACGGCGCAAGGGTGCGCTTCCTGGGCGGACGGGCGCATCCGGCCCCCGTCTGGCAGTGCGCGGGAGAAATTGCCGCGTTCATCGTAAAATCCATGTTCAGGTTCAACTAAACATGCAATTCTTGCACATCCCACGGCTTTTCTCATGACAAACAAAAAATCCGCTTCCATGACCTACCGCGATGCCGGGGTCGATATCGACGCCGGCGACGCGCTGGTCGACCGCATCAAGCCGCTTGCGGCCCGCACCATGCGGCCTGGCGTCATGGCCGGCATCGGCGGGTTCGGCGCGCTGTTCGAGGTTCCGCGTCACCTCAAGGAACCCGTTCTGGTGTCGGGCACGGATGGGGTGGGCACGAAACTGCGCCTGGCCTTTGAGTGGAACCGCCACGACACGGTGGGCATAGACCTGGTCGCCATGAGCGTCAACGATATTCTCGTGCAGGGCGCCGAGCCGCTGTATTTCCTGGATTATTTCGCCTGCGGCAAGCTGTCGGTCGATACTGCGGCGGCTGTTGTGGGCGGTATTGCCAAGGGCTGTGAGCTGTCTGGCTGCGCACTGATCGGTGGTGAAACGGCTGAAATGCCCGGAATGTATCCGGATGGAGAATACGATCTGGCCGGCTTCGCGGTGGGCGCCGTGGAAAAGTCTGCCATCATCGATGGCAAGTCCATCGGGGAAGGGGATGTCGTGCTGGGTCTCGCATCCAGCGGCGCCCACTCCAATGGCTATTCTCTGGTGCGCAAGATTCTGAAGCACGCCAACGCCCGCCCGGGCCAGGAACTGGCCGGTCGCCCCCTCGAAGATGTGGTGATGGAGCCGACCCGCATCTACGTCAAGCCCGTGCTGGCGGCGCTGGCAGCCCACGGCGCTGACATCAAGGGGCTGGCCCATATCACGGGTGGCGGGCTGCTGGAAAACGTACCCCGCATCCTGCAGCCAGGCCTTGCGGCGCGCCTGCACCGCGATGCCTGGCAGATGCCTGATCTGTTCACCTGGCTGCAGCAGAACGGCGGTGTCGAGGATCAGGAAATGTACCGTGTATTCAACTGCGGCATTGGCATGGTGCTGGTGGTGTCGGCGGCTGCTGCCGACGCGGTGGCTGGCACCCTCTCGTCCCAGGGCGAACAGGTGTTCCGCCTGGGTGAGATCGCCGCCCGCGAGCGTGAGCAGTCTCCCCAGACGGTAGTCATCTAGCCACCGGCATTCCGTCATGTGCCGGCGTCTGGGCGCCGCAACTACGGCGCTCAGACGATATGACGCCGCCTATCGCCAGTACATCGCCGCATGCCCCACCACCTGGTCCGCGACATCCGGAGCGAGGCAGTCGACCACAATCCGTTCGGGCTGGCTGCGCAGCCAGGTCAGCTGGCGCTTGGCCAGTTGGCGAGTAGCGGCGATGGCGCGTTCGACCGCCTCTTCCAGGCTGGTTTTCCCGTCAAGGTAATCCCAGATCTGGCGATAGCCCACACAGCGCACGGAGGGCAGGCCGGTATGCAGGTCGGGCCGCGCATGCAAGGCGGCAACCTCATCGACCAGGCCGTCGCCGACCATTTTCCGGTAGCGCTGGGCGATGCGGGCATGCAGCGCCAGGCGATCCGATGGCTCCAGGCTTAGCGTGATATAGCTGCGGGGAGGGGTTCCCGCCGAGGCCGCGGGCCTGGCCTCGCGCAGCCAGGCCGACATGGGCTTGCCGCTGATGCGGTATATCTCGATCGCGCGCTGCAGGCGCTGGCTGTCATTGGGGGATAGCCTGGCGGCGGTCTCAGGATCATACGCGGCAAGTTCACGATGCAGGCCGGGCCAGCCTATGTCGGCTGCTTCGCGGTCTATGGCTGCCCGGATGGCGGCATCCGCCTCGGGCAGGGCGTTCAGGCCCTCGCGCAGCGCCTTGTAATAGAGCATTGTGCCGCCACAGAGCAAAGGGATACGTCCTCGTGCCTCGATTTCCCTGATCAGCCCACTGGCATCGCGCTCGAACTCTGCGGCGGAATAGCTTTCGGCGGGGTCGCGGATATCCAGCAGGTGCTGAGGTACTCGCGCCTGTTCCTCGCGGCTCGGTTTTGCCGTGCCGATGTCCATGCCGCGGTAGATGGTGGCAGAGTCGACGTTGATGATTTCGACTGGCCAGCGTGCGGCCAGCGCCAGCGTGGATGCTGATTTGCCAGCCGCTGTGGGGCCGGCAAGGCAAAGTACCGGGGCGTTCAACTCATTGGCCCCGCATGAACAGCTTGTCCAGTTCGCCGATACGCCATTGGACCCAGGTGGGTCGGCCGTGATTGCACTGGTCGGCCCTCTCGGTTTCTTCCATCCGGCGCAGAAGGCCATTCATTTCATCAAGCGTCAGGCGGCGATTGGCGCGCACCGAGCCGTGGCAGGCCATGGTCGAAAGCAGCTCGTTGCGCTGCTCCGTGAGGCGCGGCGACATCCCGACCTGTGCCAGGTCGCGCAGCACGCCGCGCACCAGCGACTCGACGTCGCCGCCAGCCAGCAGGGCGGGAACGGCCCGCACCGCTACCGATGCCGGTCCCGCCGGACGTATGGCCAGCCCGAGCTCGGCCAGCGTTTCTTCGTACTCCTCGATCAGGCCAATGTCTTTCTCGCTGACATTGAATACCACGGGCACCAGCAGTTCCTGGCGCGGCAGGTCGCGCGCATCCATTGCGCGCTTGAGCTGTTCGTAGACTACCCTCTCGTGTGCGGCATGCATGTCCACCAGAACCAGGCCATGGCGATTCTGGGCAAGTATGTAAATGCCATGCAATTGGCCCAGCGCCATTCCCAGGGGATGGTCGCCGGCATCGGAGCTGAAGGGCGTACTGGTGGGGGGCGGCGCATAGCGGTCCGCTGCGGCGCCAGTGTTTGCTGTCGTCGGGGCGCGGCCCGTCTCATCAGGCCGCATTGCAAGGTCCATGTCCTGGGGGGCGGAGGCTTGCTGGTAGGGTGTTGCGGCGGGCTCTGCCAGAGGGCGGTACAGCGTGCGCCAGTCGCCGCCGCCTTGCCCATGCAGGCTCAGGCGCTGCTGGTCCTGATAATAGGAAGGGCGCGCCGCGCCACCATTGCCGGATGTGCCGGCGCCATGTGTGTTTTCCTGCGGGGCTTGCCCGAGGGGCTGTGCCGCCGGGCCGACAGAGGCGGACTGCGTGTCTGCCAGAACCTGCCCTCCCGCACCGGCCAGCGCCTGTGTCAGCGTCTGGCTCACGAATCGGTGCACCGCCCCGCTGTCCCGGAAACGCACCTCATGCTTGGCCGGGTGAACGTTGACGTCCACAGTGCCAGGGTCCACCTGCAGAAACAGCACATAGGCAGGCTGGCGATCGCCATGCAGCACGTCGGCGTAGGCCTGGCGAACGGCATGCGATACGCTGCGATCCTTAACGAAGCGGCCGTTTACATACAGGTATTGCCTGTCTGCGCGGCTGCGTGCAAAGGCAGGCCGGCCAATTACGCCCCGTAATGCAATCAGGCCATGCTCGCGCTCCACCCCCAGGCACTGCTCGACAAATTCGACGCCCAGCACATCGCGTACCCGCTGCCCGATATCTGTTGCGCGCCAGTTGCGCTGGGCCTTGTCATTGTGAAACAGCCTGAATGCAATATGCGGATGAGCCAGCGCGATGCGCTCAAAGGCGTCCAGGCAATGCCCGTACTCCGTTGCCTCGGATCGCAAAAACTTGCGGCGCGCCGGCACTTCGTCAAAAAGCTGCCGAACATCCACAGTCGTGCCCACCGGGCCAGCGGCCGCCGTGGGTTCATCCGAGGCTGAGCGGACCTGCCAGGCATTGGGTTCACCGGCTGTGCGCGAGGTCAGGGTAAGCCGCGCCACGGAAGCGACCGACGCCAGGGCCTCGCCGCGAAAACCCATGGAATCCACCGATTCCAGCTCATCCAGTGAAACGATCTTGCTGGTGGCGTGACGGGTGAGGGCCAGCGCCAGCTCCTCCCGGGGGATGCCGCTGCCGTCATCGCTGATGCAGATACGGCGGATGCCGCCGCCGTCCAGCCGCACCTCGATAGTGGAGGCGCCCGCATCAAGGGCGTTTTCCATCAGCTCCTTCAGGACGGAGGCCGGTCGCTCGATCACCTCACCCGCGGCGATCTGGCTGATCAACAGGTCGGGAAGGGGAGCAATGGAGCGTCTATCTTGCATCAGCGTGTTCCGGTGGCAATAGGCGGGAAGAAAACAGTAGCTGCACGGGAGCCGGCAGCTCGAACCATGCCTGGCGCCGCATTCCGTCTGCAGGCGGCAGGCAGAATGTCATTGTAAACAGCGCAAGCCTGTCAAATCTTGTAATTATCATTTTAGCCAGTTGCCGGGCGCGCGCGCCCGGCTGGACTACACTTCATCTTCATGAACAGGCCGCTCCGTCCGCTTTCTTGCCTTGCCAGCGGATCGGCGCCCAAACCTGATATATCCAGACTGACAGGAAACTATGCTCGATCTCTTTAACATGATTCTCCATATCGACCAGTACATGGGAGAGTGGGTGCTGCAATATGGGGAATGGATCTATCTGGTGCTGTTCTGCATCATCTTCGCGGAAACTGGCCTTGTGGTTGTACCCTTTCTGCCGGGTGATTCACTGCTTTTCATCGCAGGGGCCTTCGGCGCGAGCGGCATGCTCGACCCGGTGTTGCTGGCCGGGCTGCTGGTGCTGGCGGCGGTGCTGGGGAATACGCTCAATTATCACATTGGACGGTATATCGGCCCCAAGGTTTTCACCAGCCGGGTGAGGTTCCTGGACCGGCGCGCCTTGCTGCGTACACACGTGTTCTATCAGAAGCATGGCGGAAAGACCATCATCCTGTCGCGTTTTCTGCCCGTGATCCGCACCTTTGCGCCTTTCGTGGCCGGCGTGGGCATGATGAATGTCGTGCGCTTCCAGCTATTCAATATCATCGGCGCCGCGCTCTGGGTGGTGGGGCTGGTTGTGCTGGGCTATTTCTTTGGCAATGTGCCCATCATCAAAGAACATCTGAACACCATTGTTCTTGTCGGGGTGAGCGCCGCGATCGTTCCCGTGGTCTTCGGCTTTCTCTGGAAACTGCTCAGGAAGAAGGCCCCGGCCGCCCACGATTGATTGACCACGCCCGCGACGTTTTCGGGGCGCTGCTGCGGCGGCGGGCCTATCGCCCGGCCTGGGCGGGTTGGGCCTGGCCGGGCGATGGGCTGGATGTCAGATAATGGCCTGCAGCCCTTTGTCGGCGATCACGTTGAGCAGCTTGAGCGTTGGCCCGGTGGGGTGGGTGTCGCCCTGCTCCCACTTGCGTACTGTGGAAGCGGTTGTGTTCAAGTACATCGCAAACACGGGCTGGCTGAACTTCAGCTGTTCACGCAGCCGCTTGATATCCGCCGCGCTGAAATCACGCACCGGTGGCGGGCAGATCGCATCGAACTTGCGCATCGTTACCTTGCCGATCGCGCCGGCGCCGTACAGCGCGGCCAAGTCATCGCGTAGGGATTCAATGAGTTCGGTCATCACTACATACCTCCAATAAAACACCTGTCCGCAACGCCGTCGTCAGGCGCTGCTCGGACAGATCCAGAAATACTTCCCCGGCAAACTGCAAGGCATCCTGTTCCTTTTGCGTGATGTTTGCTTCATCATTCTTGGAAAAGCCATGAAGGAATATGTAGCGGCTGCCGATTCTCGCGGAGAGCAGCGTCCGATAGCCGCCGCTCTTGCCGCTTCCCGGGCGGGCCACCCGCTTCTTGTAAAGCAGGCTGCCCAGGTTCACATCCACCAGCCCATTTTCCATTTCACGAACCGCTTTGCACAAAGAAGCGTCGGGTAACTGCTCCTTTGCCTGCCAGCGGGAAAATGCCTTGCGCTTGAAAATATTCATGAACTACATTCCTTCAAAGTGTATCCGCAAAGGATATATTTAACAAGAGCCCCAAAAGCCTCTCCGGGAGCCGTCGGATACCCTGGCGGCCGTCTGGAGAAGCTTCACTGGAACATAGCGCAGGCGGGCCACTGTGCAGGCATGGCTGTGACCAAAATGTCATCGTGTGCGGAGGCCGCGCCAGCCGTGTCCGACGTGGCGCTGCAGTTCGCAGATTTCAGAAGCAAGATCCGGATTTGCCGGCCTGGGTGAAATCGCATAAAACTGGTGACAAGAGCCCATGACCCTGGGCGCACGGAGGCAGACTATGCGCGCTGGAAGGACGGACAGCAATTTTTCAGACCTTGAGGGTTTGGCATCAGCCAGCCAGGCCGGGGGAAATGGCCGGGTTATGCTGCCTGAAAGTAAGGACGTGCAATGACAATGTCGCCCCGCGGTCTGCCAGGCATCGCCACTGTCGAAGACCGCATCCATTCATACAGTTGGGATGCGCTGTCCGCTGAGCTTGATGCGCAGGGGTGTGCCGTACTGCATGCTCTTCTGGCGCCCAGCCAATGCAAGGCGCTTACCGGCCTGTATCCGCGCCAGGCGCTTTTCCGCAGCCATATCCATATGGCGCGGCACGGCTTCGGAAAGGGCGAATACCGTTATTTCGACTATCCCTTGCCCGATCTGGTCGGGGCGTTGCGAAGCGCGCTTTATCCATACCTTGCCGAAACCGCGAACCGCTGGAATGAGCGTATGGGGATAGACAGATGCTATCCTGAAAAACATGTGGAATTTCTGAAGGCATGCCATGCTGCGGGGCAGATGCGACCCACGCCATTGCTGCTCCAATACGTGGAGGGCGACTACAATTGTCTTCATCAGGATCTGTACGGCGAGCTGGCCTTCCCGCTGCAAGCCGCGATCTTGCTGTCCGAGCCAGGCAAGGATTTCACGGGGGGAGAGTTTGTCCTGACCGAGCAGCGCCCACGCATGCAAAGCCGTGTCGAGGTCGTTCCACTACGTCGTGGGGACGCTGTTGTTTTCGCTGTGCATCACAGACCGGTGTCTGGAAGCAGAGGCAGTTACCGGGTCAATCTCAGGCATGGGGTAAGCCGCGTCCGTTCCGGGATGCGCCACACCCTCGGGGTCATCTTCCATGATGCGGCATAGCGGCTGCCTGACGTCCCGAAAGACATCGTGCTCATTTCAGGCAAAAAAATAGACGCTGGTGAGCGTCTTTGGGCGGCCTCGTGGCGTCCCCGGCAGGAATCGAACCTGCAATCTTCCCTTAGGAGGGGAAAGTTATATCCATTTAACTACAGGGACAAGGCGAATTTCATAGAGTATAGCGTAAGCCGCATGTATGCTAGCTTTAGCCAGGAATTACGCAGCTTTCAGCGATTTCTGGTAGCGACCCCGATGTCATGCCTTATCATCAAAAATCATCGGATATCACAATCAATTGCTACAAATCTGCTACAGCGTTTTCTCTATGGCAATCTTTACGCAAGTAGGCAAAAAGTGGAGCGCCCAAATCCGCAAAGCGGCATGCAGTCTATCGCAAAAACGTTCGCGACGAAAGCGGCGGCGATGCGCTGGGTCGTGAAAATGGAGGATTCTTCCGCAGCCGTCTCCAAGCTGACAGTCGCCTGGGTGACAGAAACTACAAAACGCGAACGTCCAGGTTTTTACCAAGGGAGTGGAAGGCCGCTTCGATATTCTCTAATTTGGAGGAATGGCGAAGATCCACCAGGCGATCGACTTGGGGCATATGGACTTTGAGGCGGCGAGCCAACTCCGACTTGCGAACGCCCTGGGAAACCATCTCGTTGGCGAGCAAGACCTTCGCAGTAACCAAGGCGGGGAGCGTAACGCTCAACTGTCCTCGTTTTACTTTGGAGGGAGAGGGCACGATTCGTTTCTCATTGAAGTAGATTTCGATGGCTGCCTCCAGGGCCTCCAGGCCACAGACAAGAGCCTCAGTCTCATCTTCGGCGACGGTGATGGCCTCAGGCACATCAGGGAACTGGACGAGGAACGTATCGTTTGTATCTCGTGTGAGGGTGATGGGGTAGGTCAACATTTGGTACTCCTTGTCCGGGCGATGCGCGAGAGCAGACCCCGAAGGGCCTGCAGTACTTCATTTGATACCGAGTTGTTTCTTGATGGCTTCAACAAGCCCCTTACCAATTTCCTTGTTGCCATGATCAGGAAAGATCGTTGTTTTGCCATTTAGCGTCACTCGGTAGTGGCTACTTCCAGACTTGTGCTTTTGAAACGTTGCACCTTGTTGTCTGAGCCACTTCCTGAATTCGCTGTATTTCATCGCCCTGCTTTGTATTTCGACGGAGCAATAATACAACATAAATGTTGTGTATAGAAAGTGGTTTGACAATGGTTTGGCAACAGGAAACTGGGGATGCCTATGTGAACCAGGCCAATACCGAAATTCTCAGACTCATCCGCACTTTGGAAAAGGCTCTCGGCCACGAGCCGCGGCTTTTGCTGAGGAAGGCGTCACTTGCGTCGCAAGGCTTGCAACAGATCCACGGCGCGGTCAGTACGCACATCGTGCTCGGCGGCCAGTTGCCTTGCCACGGCATCGATCTCGTCGCCTGTCGCGCCGGCCACCAGGGCTATGTTGCGCGCATGCAGCGCCATATGGCCGCGCTGGATGCCTTCGGTTGCCAGGGCGCGCAATGCGCCCAGGTTCTGGGCCAGTCCGACAGCCGCAGCCACTTCGCCGAGTTCCTGGGCGGTCTCGACCTTCATGATCTTGAGCGCCAGTTGTGCCAATGGATGGGTCTTGGTGGCGCCGCCGACCAGCCCGACAGGCATAGGCATTTCAATGGTGCCCACCAGGGCGCCTTCGATGTCTTTTTCCCACGTGCTCAGCGGCGCATAGCGCCCGCTCCGGCAAGCCCAGGCATGCGCTCCCGCTTCAATGGCACGCCAGTCGTTGCCCGTGGCTACGATAATGGGATCTATGCCATTCATGATCCCCTTGTTGTGGGTGGCAGCGCGATAAGGATCGACCGCCGCGAAAGTATAGGCGTCGATCACTCCGTCAATGATCTGGTCGCCGCCACGTTCATCGGTATCCAGGGCTTTGGGTGTTAGCCGGACACGGGCCCGAGCCAGCCTAAGATCCGCCAGGTTGGAAAGAATGCGCAAACGTACTTGCCCGCCAGTGAGCTTTTCCACCATGGGCGATACCGATTCGGCCATTGTATTGACTGTGTTGGCGCCCATGGCGTCACGCACGTCCACGATAAGGTGCATTACAATCATGGGGCCGCGCGGGGTATCTGGAAAGACATGAACCTCGATGTCGCGGCAACCGCCGCCCAGGCTGATAAGCAGCTTGTCGCGGCTGTTGGCCAGTGCAATGATTTCATCCCGGCCTTTCAGCAAGGCGAGCCGTGCGCCGTACGGATCTGAAATGCCCAGCACCTGTACCTGTGCGCGCATGATGGGGCCAGTGCTCGATGTCTCAAAGCCGCCGCAGTCGCGTGCCAGCTTGGCCATGAATGAGGCCGCAGCCACAATCGAAGGTTCTTCCACGGCCATGGGCACCAGGACATCCTTGCCATTGATGGTGAAGTTTCCCGCCACGCCCATCGGCAGTTCGAAGGTGCCGATGACATTCTCAATCATTCCGTCCGCGCGGGACAGATTGAGCGCGCCCGGGGTTTCGAGCAGCGCCGCATCGGCCTCATCCAGATGGCAAGCGTTTACGACATGCTCCCTGCGTTGCGCTGGAGGCAGGTTGCGGAAATTTGGAAGCCTTGAACTGATAGTCATGAGTGGTCCTTTACGGATAATGTGCGTCGATCAAAAGTATTTTCTGGATGCGGTGCCGGATGTTCCGGGTCAGCGTGAGGCGAAGCGCCGCAGGCCCGCCTTGGCCTCATCGCTGGTGAATGCGCGCTGCCCCAGCTGCGCCTCGCGCGAAAATGCCTGGTCAAAAGGAAGATGGCCCAGGGTCAATGCCGCTTCTTTGATCACCGATATGGCAACCTTGCCTTTCCGGGCAATGCTTTCGGCATAGGACAATGCGGTCTGCTCCAGTTCGGACGCGGGGACGACCCGGTTCAGCAGGCCCATTTCGGCAAGCCGCGAGGCTGAAAAACGCTCCGCTGTCATCATCAGCTCCATGGCGAAGACATAGGGGATCTGGCGCGTCAGGCGTACGAGAGTCCCGCCCGCGGGGGTGAAGCCCAGCGAGGCTTCCGGAAGCGCGAATACTGCGTTGTCCGCAGCGACCCGGATATCGGCCGCAAGCATGATCTCGAATCCGCCTCCCATGCAAAGCCCGTTGATGGCGGCGACCACCGGTTTATAGAAACCCGGCTGCTTGATGTGCGCGCCATCCCATTCCGAGATGTCAAAACGGCCCTCGGCCAATGCGGGTATGGACTCTGTGAGATCGGCGCCTACACAGAAAGCGCGGCTGCCGGCGCCGGAAAGCAGGATGGCTCTTACGTCGTTGTCGTCATTGGCGCAGACAAAGGCCTGTGCAAGCTGATCGTACATTTCCAGCGTCAGTGCGTTGAGCTTCTCCGGGCGATTGAAGCGTATGTGCGCAATCTGGTTTCGCACTTCATAGCAGATACCCATCAGATCACTCCTTCTTCGGACAGCCGTTCCAGTTCCGGGGCGCTCAGGCCTGCCCACTGGCTGAGCACCAGTGTGTTGTGCTCGCCGAAAGAGGGTGCCGCGCCCGCCGCCTTGACCGGCGTTTTCGAGAGCTTCATCGGGCTGCCGAACGCCTTCACCGGCACGCCATCCACGACGACGGGAACAAACATTTCGCGTGCGGCAAGGTGAGGGTCCTGAACGACTTCGGCCATGGTTTTGATTGGTGTAAGCGGAATGTCGTCCCCGGCCAGAGCCTCAAGCTCGGCCTTGGTGCGCTGGGCGCACCAGCGCTTGACGATGGGGGCGACCCGGCGCTCATAGGTCTGCGCGTCGAAGCGTTTGGCCATTGTGTCGATCTCTGTGTCGCCCATCAGCCCGGGCTCACCAAAGATTTCGCAGGCCTTGCGCCAGAACTTGTCGGTATACGCGCCAAAGAAAACAAACCCGTCTTTGCACGCGAATTGGCCATAGGGCCGCACAAAGGGATGGTCGTTTCCCAGAGGCTCCGCCGTGACCTGGTCGACCGTGAAATTGACCACGGCATGTTCCGTCAAGGTGACGACCGAGTCCTGCTGCGCCACGTCGACCAGTTGTCCTTCGCCAGTCTGTCTTGCGTGCATGACGGCGGCCAGGGCTGCGATGGCGGCGTAGAAGGATGCCGACAGGTCGCCAATGATCGTGCCCACCCGTACAGGCGGCCGCCCCTTTTCGCCATTGAAGGACCAGAGCCCCCCGGTGGCTTGCGCACTGTTGTCATAGGCGGGACGAAGCGAATGCGGGCCGGTCTGCCCGAAGCCACTGATCGAAACATAGACGAGACGAGGGTTTTCCGCTTTCAGGCTGTCATAATCCAGGCCCATCCGGGCCATGGTGCCTGGGCGGAAATTCTCGACCAGCATGTCGGCCTTGCCGACGAGCTTGCGCAATAGCGCCTGCCCCTCGGCGGTTTTCAGGTTCAGGCTGATGCCCAGCTTGTGCCGGTTGTATTGTGCGAAGAATGCGCTCGCACGGCCATCCCCGCCCTGTACGAAGGGCGGGAAGGCACGGACATAATCGGGCTCCGCCGGGTTTTCGACCTTGATGACAGTTGCACCGAGATCGGCCAGCATCATCGTGCAGTACGGGCCGGCGACCACCCGCGTGACGTCGATGACAATCAAACCTCTCAGTGGTCCGTCGCCCAAGGGCAGTCCTGCCTGTTCAGCATGCATTCACTTTCTCCTGATATCTCATGGCGTTCCCGCCATGATCGTTTCCTGCGGCTTTTTCAGCTCATCCGGCCAGAGGGCCTGTGCCTTTCATATAGCCAGCGCCGCATACGTTCCGTCCTGTCCATGTTCTTCGCCTGTACGGCTTGCAGTCACGTAGCCGCGCTCGATAAACAGCGTCATGCTCTGCACATCGTCCAGCAAGGATGCGTTCGATTCGGTGACCACGACGCAAAGGTGTGGATGCGACTGACGCAGGGTCCTGAGCGAGTCGCCATACTGCCGGGCCAATACCGGCGCCAGCCCCTGGAACGGTTCGTCCAGAAGAACGAACCGCGTGCCCACCATCAATGCCCTGGCCAGCGCCACGATCTTGCCCTGCCCGCCCGATAGCGCGGCTCCTGAGCGCGGCAGCATGGGTTTGAGCTGCGGCACGGCTGTGATCACTTCCTCCGTTCTCTGCGCGATGTCGCGCCTGGACATGCCTTGCACCTCGCAAGGCAGGGCGACGTTCTGGGCGACGCTCAAGGTGGGGAAAATGACCCGGTCTTCGGGGGCATAGCCAAACCCTGCCGCAGCCCGCGAGTATGCCGGTTCCTTCGCGAGATCCCGGCCATCGAGCCTGATGCTGCCGGATTTCAGCCGCGCCAGCCCCATGATGCTGCGCAACAGGGTTGTCTTGCCAGCTCCGTTGCGTCCGACGACTGCAACGGTTTCACCTTCCGGAAGGCTGATATTCACATTGCGCAAGACCGTGTTTCCAGCCAGATCGACATGCATGGATTCAATGCTCAGGCTCACGTCAGCGCTCCCCCAGGACTTCGCGGCGGATCGTTGGGTCGCCGAACACGGCTTGCGGTTCCCCGTCCGCCGCTATCCGGCCATCAATCCATGCGGCCACACGTGTGGCGTATGCAAGCACGATGTCAATGTCGTGCTCCACAAACCAGCTGGTGACATTGCGATGTTTCAGCGCAGACATGATGGTGCGCATCACGGCGTGCTTGTCTTCTGAGGCGACTCCGCTGGTCGGTTCATCCATGATCATGAGCCGGGGTTCGAGCATCAGGGCGATTGCCACATCCAGCAGTTTCCGGTGCCCCTCTGGCAAGACAGTGACTGGATCGCGCTCGCAGGGCTTGAGCTCCACCAGCTCCAGCATTTCGTCCACTGCGCTTGTGGTGGCGTTCCGGTCCAGGGGAATCCAGCGGGATATTTTCCTGTTGCGTGCCACGGACGCCAGCTGCAGGCATTCGCGCACGGTATGCTCGAGAAACAGCTGTGGAAGCTGGAAGGAGCGTCCCACGCCCAGGCGGGTAATCTGCCTGGGGCCCTTGCGGGTGATGTCCTGCCCGGCGAAAACCACGGTGCCGCTGCTGGGCCTGATATAACCCGTGCAAATATTGATGAATGTGGTTTTCCCCGCGCCGTTGGCGCCTATCACCGCCAGGTGTTCTCCCCTGCGCAGGGTGAAATCTATGTTGTCCGCTGCATTGATTGCGCCAAAGCGAAGGGACAGGCCTTTGGCCTGCAGCAGCAGGTCGTCCTGCGTTCTGTTCATGACTTTCCGTCCTCCGTCGTCCCGCCCAGGCGGAGCGCCTGAAATCGGCCAACCAATCCGGATGGGGCAAAGAAGATCACCAGCAGCAAGGTCAAGCCGAGCACGATCTGCCAGATATTTGTGAAATATGCCGATCCCGCCAGCAGAATCAGCTCGAATGCGGCGGCGCCAAGGAAGGCGCCAATGGCATGGCCAGCGCCGCCCAGAATAGCGATGAATACGTATTCGCCGGAGCGAAGCCAATAACCGCTCTCGGGTGTCACCAGGCCCTGGGCCAGGGCAAGCAATGCGCCCCCGACGCCGACCAGCGCGGATGAAAGAACATAGGCTTCAATCAGTGAGGCCCGTGCCGACAGGCCTATGTATTCGAGCCGGGTTTCGTTGGTGCGTATCGCGATGGCGATCTGTCCGGCCGACGATCTGAAGTAACGCTGCACCATCCAGCCGAGCAGCGCAGCCAGCAGGAGGGCCAGGAGCACCATGCTCCATTCAAAGTTGCCGCGCCCGAGCGCCATCCCGAGAAGGCGTGGCCGATCAAAGCGCAGGCCGTCTGTTCCGCCAGTAAGGGTATAGAGTTTTCCTGCAAGAGAAAAAAACACCATGGAAATGCCCAGGTTGAGCATGCCGAAGAATATGCCCCGATAGCGGGACACAAACGCGGCAACAAGGGTTCCCACAACGACCGAGCACAAAACACCTGCGGCCAGCGCAACCAGCGCATCGGCTCCGGGAAATGCTCTTGCGGTAAATGCCGTACCGTAGCCGGCAATCAGGGCATACATGGCGTGGCCGAAAGATACCTGGCCCGCCCGCATCAAGACAGATAGGCCGAGCGCGGCCATACCATAGCTCAGGAATGTGACGGCGGGCATCCTCATCCATGGCCAGGCCCAGGTCAGCGCCGCCAAAGCCATCGATGCACATCCAATGCCCAGTCCAGAAACAGAAAGCCTCATCAGATCCTCCTGGCCGAGGCCACTGTGAACAGACCGCTGGGGCGAACCAGCAGGACGACAACCATCATGAGATAAGGCATGACCACCTCAAGCTCGGGCAGGGTGTAGACCGCCAGGGCGCGGGCCAGGCCTATCAGGATGGATGCAATCAATGCTCCCGTGATCTGGCCCAGGCCCGCTGTGGCGATCACCGCGAAGGAGGTGACGACCATTTCCGCAGCCACACCAGGCACGAAGGTAGTCATGGGCGCCGACAATGCTCCGCCTGCCGCGCCCAGCGCGCCGGCCAGGGAAAAGGTCATCAGACCCATGCGCGTGGCATTGATGCCGAGCGCCGCGGCCACTTCGCGATGGTGTATGACTGCGACCAGCTTCCGGCCGGCAACAGAATACCTGAGCAGACCTTGCAGGCCCAGATAAGACAGGAAGGCGATTCCTGGCACCAGCAGCAACTGGTACTTCATGAAGGTCACGCCCAACAGTTCAATAGTGCCCATCCGGCCGGCCAGCTCGCCGGCATTGACGGGCGTTGCGCCCCAGATCATGCGCTGCAGGTTTTCCAGAATCATGAATGCCGCAAATGTCACCAGCAGCTGCAACACGGGATCGCGATCCTGAAACCGTCGCATCAGACCTTTTTCGAGCGCCGCGCCGAGCAGTCCGCCCACCAGTATCGCGGTACCCAGCAGCGCCAATATCAGCGTCGCAGTCGATACGTCATGCGGCAGCAGCCAGGCTGTCACGGTGGCCGCACTGTAGCCGCCGAATGCATAGAAGCTGCCGTGTGCGACGTTGATGACCCCGAATACGCCGCAAATCAATGTCAGCCCCAGCGCGATCATGAACAGCAGGCTTGCATAAGACAGCCCGTCGACCGCCGCCAACATCAAGAGATGGAGATTCATTTCCTGCCTTCGCTATGATGCGCGGTTATTTGCCGACAGGTTGGATCAGCTTGCTTTGCAGCATTGCAGGCTTGAGTGTCTTGACCCAGTCGTCCGATATTGCCCCCACGGGCGGCGCCACAAGCTCGGCAGGGTAGAACACCAGTTCACCGACCTGCGGAAACGGGTAGTCGGAATGTTCCAGCGTTACTCCATAGAGTTGTCCCTGCATGGCCTGGCCGTCTTCGCGCATATGAATGGGCCTGGACAAGCCGCGGTATTCAAGCGTGCGCAACGTGGAAGCCAGCTGCTCGGTGGTGGGCCATTGCCCCTTGTTCGCCTCCAGTGATTCCTTATAGGTTTTGGTGATGGCTTCCAGGGCCTGGATCATGTGATAGACCGCAAAATTGGGATAGGCTCCGGTCTTGTCCTTGAATTTCTTTATAAAGTCCCTGGCCTTGGGGTCATCCACGAATTCAGGATCGGCAAAATAGCCGTCTCCAACGAATCCGACAATGACACCCGCAGGCACGGCCTTGCCCAGCCGCTCTAGCGATGAATCAGCCAGAGGGAGCACGAACTGCGATGATTTCAGCAGGCCGCGCTGCGATGCCTGGCGCAGGAATGTGTCCAGATCGCCGCCCCACGCGGTCGACAGCACCACGTCGGGCCTCAGGGCCTGCAAGCGTGTCACTTCCGCCGAATAATCCGGGGCGCCGAACTTCGGAAACATCTCCGCCACGATCTTGACATCAGGCTTGAGCGCCAGCAGGGTATTGCGGAAAAGATCCCAGGAATCGCGCCCCCAGGCATAGTCCTGGTTCACGACCGCCAGTGTCTTGAAGTCTGGCTTGACCTTCAGTAGGTGCAGCACTGCCGCCACCATTTCGAGCGTGCCATTCGGCCCGGTCCTGAAGACATACTTGTACTGCTTTCCTTCCAGCACTTTTTCCGAAGAGCATTCCCACAGAATATTGATGACCTTAAGGTCCTCCGCGACGGGCGCCAGCGCCCCGCAGTATCCGCTGGAAATGGCGGACAGCATTACTTTTTCGCCAGGCTCCTGTGCCAGCCGGCGATATTCCGAAAGGAATTTGTCGGCGCCCTGGCCTTCGTCTATCCAGGTTGGCGCGAGCTTGACGCCATCGATGCCTCCCTTGGCGTTGAAATCGCCAATCCACATGTCCGCGGCAGCCTTGGCGGGCGCGCCCAGGACGGCTGCGGAGCCGGTCATGAATGTGCTCATTCCCAGCTTGATTTCAGCGGGACGATCCGGCTGGGCCCATGCAATGGTTGTCGCCATGCACAGGCCCAGGGCAGCGGCTAGCGGCCTTATCAGTGATTTCATGCTGTCTCCTTGTTTAATTAGAAATTTATGGCAATGATGAATCTCAGAAACCAGCGCAACAATGGTTAATTCATACCTATTTATTGGATTTTTATGTGTTCTTTACACATTACATTGTTTCTCCAAGGGTTTACGATATGGATGAACGAGCTACATTCCCTTGACCCTTGCCAGCCCTCATTTGCCTTCGCCGCCGTCATGACAGCTCAACAGAAGAAAAAGCCCGCTCCAGGCAGCTCCGCATCCTGCCGTCCTGAGATGGAAACTATCAGGCTGCAGGCCAGGCTGCTTGACCTGGTGCGCAATGGCGCAGGCGCCGACGAGCTGCGGCAGGTGCAGGAGCAGGGCGAGCGGATAGTGCGGGAGCCTGGTCAGCGCGAGCTTTTGGCCGAGAGCGCCCAGGCAGCCTTTTCCATACAGAAGCAGCAGGCGATCCAGCTGCAGCGCGAGAAGGGGCTGCTGGCCGTGCTGGAAACGGCGCAAGACCTTACCGCGATCAGGGATCTGGAACTGGTGCTGCAGGCGATTGTGCGACGCGCACGCCAGATATTTGCTTCGGACATCGGCTATCTGACCAACTATGACAGGGTTCGCAACGATTTCTACATACGCGCCACAGACGGCGCTACCTCGGACCGGTTCAGAAACGTGCGGGTGCCGCCGGAGCACGGTATTTGCGGCCATGTCCTCAAGCACAAGACACCATATCACTGCACAAACTACATGCAGGACCAGGGGTTCGTACATGACAGCGGCATTGACCTGGCCATCGCGGAGGAGGGGGTATGCTCGCTGCTTGGCGCGCCTTTGATGGTGGCCAATCACTGCATAGGCATACTGTGCGTTTGCGATCGCCAGCCGCGCAGCCATGAGCCATGGGAAATCTCCATGCTGTCGACCTTGGCCGCGCAGGCGGCCATTGCCATAGAGAATGCCCGCCTGTTCCAGGAGGCTCAGGTGGCTCTCCAGCAGGTCAGCGAGGCGAACGCCCTGTTGCATCAGCAGACAGCAGAAATTGCGGATGCCGCCGAAGCACATGAGCAGATGACCAAGCTGGCGGCGCGCGGCGGCTCAGTCGCGGATATTCTCCAGATGGTTGCGTCGCTTCTTGACGCAGAGATTGCGCTGATCAATGAGGCGGAGCAGTTGGCCTATCACGCGCCGGCGCCAGAAACGGCTGCCGGCGAGGAATTGCCCGGCATGCTTCGGACCACGGCGGTGCAAGACCTTGTGCATAAGGCCCTGGCACAAAGCCGCTCTTCGGGGCAGTCTCAAACCGTGATGCCCGCGCGCGGCATGGTCATCAAGCTGGCCGCCATAACAGGCGCGGATCGTTTGCTGGGGGCAATGTTGATGTTGTCGCGCGATGCTATCTCCGATACCCAGGTACGCACATTTGAACGCGGCGCACTGGTGGCGGGCATGGCCCTGCTGTCGGAGGAGCGAAGCAAGCACGCATTGAGCAGCCGGAGCATGGCGACCATCCGTTCGCTGGTGACCTGGCAGCAGGAACCTCTAAGCGTATTGCAGGCGCTGACTGAGCCGCTGGGCCTGGATCTGAATTCGCCTCTTCGTGTGATGGCGATACATATCGAAGGCAATCACCTGGAGTATGCGCTGCGCCGCATGCGTCCACGCCTGCCGGGCGCCGTCCTGATGGAGGCGCTGGACGGTCTTGTCGTGGCCATATATCCCGCGGAACTGGCGCAAGATACGCAGTCCGTTGTCGAGTCCAGGCTGATGCGGGACACGCGCCTGAATGCGGTGGGGGTTTATTCCGACACCATCAGCCAGGTGAGCGCCTTGCCGCAAGGCTTTCGCTCGGTCAAGCGATGTATTGACGTGCTTCGGGCCCTCAGGCGCGACAATGAGCTGGTGTCCGAATCATTGTTCTCGATGTATGCGCTGTTGTTCGAGCAGCGCGGCACGAAAGACCTGAATGCTTTCATTCAGGCAAGCATCGGCAGGCTCATCGTCCATGATGCGCGCCGCAATGCCAACCTGTGTGGAACGCTCCTGGCTTACCTGGACGAGACGCAGAGCTTCAAGCTGGCCGCCAGCGCCTTGGGCATACATATCAATACCTTGCGCCAGCGGCTCGAGACGATTGATCAGTTGCTTGGAAACTGGCGCAATGGCAGCAGGGCGCTGGAGATTCATATCGCCTTGCGTCTGCACGCGCTGAACAGCTCCCTGTCGACGGCAACTGATTGAGCCGGCCGCGTGGACAGGCTGCGGAAAAAAATCGCCGGCCATTTTTCCATATGGCCGGCGATTTCCGGAAAAGCTCTGTGCGGCATGGCGTTTTGCTGCCTCAGCAGGCAACGCCATGCGGGTTGCAGAGATCCTATTCGAGCTTGATGTTGCCTTTCTTCACGACTTCACGGGCCCAGTCGTATTGCTCCTTGATTTCCTTGGCGAACTCTTCAGGCGTGTTGCCGGAAGGCGCGGCGCCTTGTTTTTCAAGGGCTTCAATGATCTTGGGATCCTTGAGGGCGGTGACAGCGGCGTCACGCAGCTTGGTGATGATCGCTTCGGGCGTGCCGGCAGGCGCCAGCAGTCCGTACCAGGCAGGCTGGTTCAGCTGCGGATAGCCTTCTTCGGCCAGTGTCGGAACGTCGGGAAGCGACTTCAGGCGCTCGGGCCATGCGATGGCCAGCGGGCGCAGGTTGCCGGCCTGGATCTGGCCCATGGAAGACGGCAGATTGTCGAACATGCTGTCGATCTGGCCGCCCACTGCGTCGGTGACAGCCGGGCCCGAACCCTTGTAGGGAACGTGGATGGCATCGGTGCCGGTAGCCTGCTTGAAGGCCTCGCCGAACAGGTGCAGGACGGAGCAGGTGCCCGAGCTGCCATGCGTGTACTTGCCGGGATTGTCCTTCAGCGCCTTGACGAATTCCTTGAAGGTCTTGGCCGGGAATTTCGGGTTTACTTCGATGACGTTGGGCACGTTGGCGAAGTTGGTGACCGGCATGAAGTCCTTCAGCGGGTCATAAGGCAGGTCGTTGGGCCGGCAGGCTGCGTTGACAGCCATGGTCGAAACCGTGGCGATCGACAGGGTGTAGCCATCGGGCTTGGCGCGGGCTGCTTCGGCTGCGCCGATGGCGCCGCCTGCACCGCCCTTGTTTTCGACAACCATGGGCTGGCCGAGCACTTCCGACATGCCCTGGGTCACGATGCGCGCAACGATATCGGTGGAGCCGCCAGGGGCGAAAGGAACGATGACCCGGATCGCCTGCGAGGGGTAATCAGCTGCGGCGGCAGTACTGACGCCGCCCAGGGAGGCAATGCCTGCTACCAGGGTAAGGGCGGCGAATTTCTTGTTTATTCTCATCATGTAGGGTTATCTCCGTTGAGGTGATAAGGAACAGCCGGGATCTTCCGGCAGTTTGTTGGCAGCCGCAGAATAACAGTAAACTAGCCTGCCACGCTCGTTTTTGAAACAAAAAAAATCGGGGCAAACCGTCAGAACTTACAGGTTTGGGCCTGGTGCCAGGCTTCGCCATATATGTCCGTCATCCAACTCGTACTGCCAGATTTCCTTTTAATAACACTGGGTTGGGTATTACACAACAAGTTGAGGTATTCCGGCGAATTCTTCCAGCACGCGGAGAAGCTGGTGTATTTCGTTCTTTTTCCGGCCTTGCTGTTCCGGTCGATTATACAAACCCCTCTGAGCCCATCCACCGCCTTGCTGCTGCTGCAGGCGGTACTGGCGTTGCTGGCATTCGGGCTGCTTGCCGTCTGGCTTGCTGTGCCTGTGCTGCGGCCCGATCCGCGCTCCCACGCCTCCATTGCTCAGTGCGGCTATCGCTTCAATACATATGTCGGCCTGTCACTGGCAGGGTCGCTGGCCGGCGCCCAGGGGCAGGCCGTCATGGCGGTTCTGGTGGGGCTGTCAGTGCCTTTCGTCAATGTGGCGGCGGTCCATGCCCTGGCGCGCCAGCAGCCCGGCGGCAGAATATTGCGCGAAATTGTGCGAAACCCCCTCATCATTGCCACTGTGCTCGCCCTGGCCGGGAATTTCCTGCACCTTCAGCTTCCGCAGGTGGTCGATGTCACGCTGGCCCGGCTTGGCGCCTGCGCCCTGGCCATGGGTTTGCTATGCGTGGGCGCGACGCTGTCGCCCAGGGGCGGAAGCGGAGCCATGGGGCTCATGGGCTGGGTGGTGGCGGTGCGCATGCTGGCCATGCCGGTGGCGGCGCTGGCAATTGGCTGGGTGCTCGATCTTTCTCTGGTGGAGCGTCAAATGCTGTTGTTATTTGGCGCACTGCCAACAGCCTCCTCGACATATGTTCTGGCTTCCAGAATGGGCGGCAACGGCCCGCTGACTGCATTTACCATGTCGGTCAGCACGGTGGTCGCTGTGGTGACGATTCCGTTCTGGCTGATGGTCAGCCCGACCTCCTGAGCCTGATGGGAATTGAGATGCCAGACGAAAAAGACCGCAAATTAACCGAAATTAACCTTTTTCTGCCAGACGAAGACGCAACGGTTGCGCTTGCCCGACAGCTTGCTCCCCTGGTTTGCGGCACCCATCCGGCTACTGCCGGGACGGGGCCAGGGGGCAGAATCCACCTGCGCGGCGACCTTGGCGCGGGTAAAACCAGCTTTGTTCGGGCCCTGCTCAGGGCCGCGGGAATTGCCGGAAGAATCAAAAGTCCTAGCTACGCGCTGCTTGAAAGCTATAATCTTTCTAACTTATACTTCTATCACCTTGATTTTTATAGATTTAGCGATTCGCGCGAATGGGTGGATGCAGGTTTTCGAGAAATCCTGCGAGATGACGCGGTAGTTTTGATCGAATGGCCGGACCAGGCAGGGGGCTTGCTCCCGCCGCCGGACCTCGATCTCACGCTCAGCTATGCACAGGCTGGGCGCCACGCCAGCCTGGTCGCCCACAGCGCAAAAGGACGACTATGGCTGCAGACACTTGCCCTCCCTCCGCAGGAACCATTCCGGCAGACGTCTCCCGGCGCAGAGTCATAGCCGCCGCGGGTTCGCTGCTCATCATTCCGGTCATCCCCAGCCTTGCCCACGCCGCGACCATCGTGGCTGTGCGTACCTGGCCCGCCGATGAATACACCCGCGTGACGCTTGAAATGGACAGCGAGCTCAAGGCCGAGCATTTCATGCTGGATGGGCCGGACCGCATGGTGGTGGACATCGATGGTTTGTCCATGAGCCCGGCGATCAATGAGCTGGTCTCCAAGATACGGCCCAACGATCCTTATATCCGTTCGGTACGGGTAGGGCAGAACAGGCCGGGCGTGCTGCGGCTGGTGCTGGATCTCAAGCAGCCCGTCGCCCCGCAGGTCTTCACGCTCAAGCCTATTGGCGAATACAAATACCGGCTGGTGCTCGATCTGTATCCCAAAGTAGCGCAGGATCCGCTGCTGGCCATCTTGAATGACGCCGACAAGGATCCGCTCGCCCAGGTGCTGGAAGATCTGGCACAGAACTCGCCTTCAGAGGCGCCCGTTCCTTCGGTGCCGGGGCAGCAATTGCCGCCCATCGCCAAATCGCCCAAGGCGCCCACGCCGGCGCCCCAGCCGCCTCGCGCGGCAGAGCCGCGTACCCGCCCGCTGCTTATCGCGCTTGATCCTGGTCATGGCGGAGAGGATCCGGGAGCCACTGGCCGCAATGGCACGCGCGAGAAAGATGTGGTGCTGAGCATTGCGCGCACGCTCAAGAAGATGATTGATGCGCAGCCCAACATGCGTGCTTACCTGACGCGGGACAATGACTTCTTTGTGCCTTTGCATGTGCGGGTGCAGAAGGCGAGGCGCGTCAAGGCTGATCTGTTCATTTCTATCCATGCCGACGCCTGGATCAAGCCCAGCGCGCGCGGTTCGTCCGTGTTTGCCCTGTCGCAGCATGGCGCCACGAGCGCCGCTGCGCGCATCATGGCCAAGCGTGAGAATGACGCTGACCTTATCGGCGGGGTAAACCTCGGCTCGCACGACAAGCAGGTGGCGCAGGTGCTGCTGGACCTGTCCACGACCGCGCAGATCAATGATTCCATACGCGTGGGCGAGCGTGTGCTCGGCGAAATTGCCAAGATCAACACACTGCACAAGAAGCGCGTCGAGCGTGCGGGTTTTGCCGTGCTCAAGGCGCCGGACATTCCTTCCATCCTGGTCGAGACTGCCTTTATCAGCAATCCGGAGGAAGAGCGCCGGCTGCGCAGTCCGAAGTATCAGCGCCAGATCGCCGAGGCGCTGCTCTCGGGCATCAGCGATTACTTCGATTCCAGTCCCGCTCTGGCCCGCAGGGCTTGAACGTTCCGCCAGGCTGGACGGCCTGGCGGATCGCATGTAACAGCCCCGGCCTTGGCGGCCAGGCAATTCCCCGTATGTGCCTGCTCGTCAGGCATAAGGAGACGCCCGCCCCGTCGTCCGGCGGGCTGGCTCCATGCCGCGGCTGGTTTTGGCTCTGGCCTTCGCCGCGTATGCCCCGATAAGATCCCCCCTATATCCACGTTGTGAATGTAGATGGCGTCAGGCGGGCTTGCCCGCCTTGGCGCTCAGCCTGAAGGGGGAGCGGCATGGCCGATAGTGTGCAAGTCAGACCGGCGTTGAAAGTCAATGGCGAGCGGCTGTGGAGCAGCATCATGTCTCTGGCGCGTATCGGCGCCACCCCGGGGGGTGGCGTAAACCGGCAGGCGTTGACAGAGGCCGATGCCAGGGGGCGCAGCCAGTTTATTGAGTGGTGTGAGGCAGTGGGCTGCACGATACGAGTGGATGCGATCGGAAATCTGATCGCGAGGCTGCCTGGCCGGGACTCACACTTGCCTGCGGTCATGATGGGGAGCCATCTGGATACCCAGCCGACAGGAGGAAAATTCGACGGCGCTTATGGCGTGATGGCAGGCCTCGAGGTGTTGCGTACCTTGCAGGATGCATGTCTGCGTCCTGCCCGGGCCATCGAGCTGGTAGCCTGGACCAATGAGGAGGGCGTCCGCTTTGCGCCGTCCATGATGGGGTCATCCGTGTATGCCGGGCTGATGCGGCTGGAGGATGCGCTGTCCGTGCGCGATGTCGATGGTGTGACGGTACGGCGAGCCATGGCGGATATAGGTGTCCACCCTCAAGGCGAGGTATCCGGTTCGCCTGCGGCATACTTTGAGGCACACATAGAGCAGGGGCCTGTTCTCGAGGCCGAGGGAAAGACAATAGGCGTGGTGACCGCCGCACAGGGGCAATGCTGGTTCAGGCTCGTGTTTCATGGGCGTGCTGCCCACGCCGGCAGCACACCCATGAGTATGCGGGCGGACGCGCTTGCGGCTGCGGCCATGGCAGTCACGTCGCTCAATAGCATTGGGCGTCAGTATCCACCGGGCTGTGCCACGTCCGGACGAATGATTGTCAGCCCGAACAGCCCCAATGTCATACCCGAAAACATAGTCATGACGGCTGAAATGCGCCATCCTGATGACGCAGTGCGTCTCACGATGGAAGAGCAGTTCAGGGCCGCGGTTCAGGCTGCAGCATGGGGCCACGGGGTGCGCGTGGAAATCGAAAAAGTGCTTGAGCAGCCTGCCGCGCCATTTGATGCAGCGTGTGTGGAACAGATTCGCCAGAGTGCCGAGCGCCGGGGGTACGCCTGCATGGATATTGTCAGCGGAGCTGCCCATGATGCAGTGGCCATGTCGCGCATAGTACCTGCCGGCATGATTTTTGTACCATGCGCAGCCGGCATCAGCCACAACGAGCTTGAGAGTGCGGAGCCTGGCGACCTTGAGGCGGGGTGCCAGGTTCTTTGTGACTGTGTATTGGCTGCATCGGCCCAATAGGATCCAGAAGAAGTCAAACACACGTTTTGCGCATATAGGCAAAAACCCTGAAGAAGCGCTGTTTATGCCCGTTGGCGGGTGGCTGGCCCAATCAAAATGGGTGGCTTGGACCTATGGGTCCAGATGTGCCGATGATAACCTCGATCCGTCTTTCGACCACGCGCCAAAGCGCAAGCCTCGCCGTTCACGGCGAGGTCAAGCGAGGCCATATCAATGCGGCGCCAAAGGCGCCCCTGGATTGTGGCGGAGACGCTCCGGCCCCAAGGCCGGAGTTCTTCACACGCAGCCGCACTGGGTGCATATCACTATTCATATCTGAGGGGGGAAAATGCGCAAATTCCGGAAGATCATATCTCTGGCCGCCGCATTGGGGCTGTCGTCGCTGATCGGTGTGGGCTCTGCTTTGGCCGCGGATCAGCCCAAGCATGGCGGCACGCTGGTGCTGGGAACCTACCAGGCGCCGCGCCATCTGAATGGGGCTGTGCAGTCGGGCATGGCAACCGCGCTGCCGAGCACGCAATTGTTCGCGAGCCTGGTAAGGTTTGATGACAAGTGGAACCCGCAGCCGTATCTGGCAGAGTCGTGGGAATGGTCGGAGGACCGCAAGTCGCTGACCGTCAAGCTGCGGCATGATGCAGTGTTTCACGATGGCCAGCCGATAACATCCGAGGATGTGGCGTTCTCCATCATGGCGAACAAGGCCAATCATCCCTTCCAGGCCATGTTCAACGTCGTGGACAAGGTTGAAACCCCTGATCCCTATACGGCCATCTTCCGCCTGAGCCAGCCGCATCCAGCATTGCTCATTGCGCTGTCGCCCGCGCTCGCGCCTATTCTTCCCAAACATATCTATGACGATGGTCAGGATCTCAAGTCGCATCCGCGCAATTCCAAGGATGTGGTCGGGTCCGGTCCATTCAAGCTCAAGGAGTTCGTGCCTGGCAAGGAAGTCGTGCTTGAGCGTTTCGACAAGTTCTTCCTGAAAGACAAGCCGTATCTGGATCGCATCGTCATCCAGATCAACCAGGATCAGACCACGCTGCTGATCGGCCTGGAGCGCGGCGACCTGCAGATGATGCCATTCATGGGCGACCCAACGCAGCTGCGCCGCGCCAAGGCCAACAAAGACCTTGTCATGCTGGACAAGGGCTATGAGGGTATCGGCTCCGAAGCATGGATGGGGATCAATACAGCCAAGAAACCCTTCGATGACAAGCGCGTACGCCAGGCCATTGCCTATTCGCTCGACAAGAATTTCATCATCAAGGCGCTGACCGCCGGCTTTGCCAAGCCATCCGATGGGCCTATCATCAGCTCCAGCCCGCTGGCATCGCCTGATGTCCACAAATACCCGCTCGATCTGGACAAGGCGCGCAAGCTGCTTGACGAAGCCGGGCTCAAGCCGAATGCGAACGGCGAGCGCTTCAAGATGACGATAGACATGCTGCCGGGCACTGATTCCCTCAGCAAGAATCTGGCCGAATATACGCGCGCCCAGCTCAAGAAGATAGGCGTGACGGCCGAGCTGAGGACATCGGCAGACTTTCCCTCGTGGGCAAAAACAATTGCCAGCCACAACTTCGACATGACGACCGATATCGTGTGGAACTGGGGCGACCCCGTCATAGGCGTGCATCGCACTTATCTGTCTTCCAACATTCGGCCCATCATCTGGACCAATACGCAGTCGTACCGCAATGAAAAAGTGGACGAGATCCTGCGCAAGGCCGGCGTGGAGACTGATCTGGAAAAGCGCAAGGCCCTGTATGCAGAGTTCCAGGACATCGTCACAGACGAGCTGCCTATTGTCTATGTCGCCGAGGTGCCTTATCACACCGTGGTGACGAAGAACGTGGGAAATGCGCCGACCAGCATCTGGGGGCCGCTGTCGCCGCTCGATGATGTGTACCTGAAGTAGACAGTGGGACAATGATGCTGCGCTATCTCGTAAAACGGCTGGCCTATGCTGTGGTCCTGCTGCTGGCCGTCATCACGCTCAACTTTCTGCTGATACACATCTCGCCCGGCGATCCGGTGGAAACCATCGCCGGCGCGATGGGCGGCATGACCGACGAGCTGCGTGAACAGTTGCGCCATCAGTTTGGGCTGGACAAGCCTTTCCTGGTGCAGCTGGGCATCTACCTCGGCAAGGTCCTGCAAGGCGATCTGGGGCAGTCGTATTATTTCAACGCCTCAGTCGCCTCGCTGATCTGGGAACGTGTGCCCGCCACCCTGCTGCTGGTGGTGGTCTCCGTGCTGCTGGCATTTTTCGTCGGCACCTTGCTCGGTTCGCTGGCCGCACGCCGTCCCAACGGCCCGCTGTCACAGGTGGTGACCATGCTTTCCATCGTCGGCTATTCCGCGCCGGTTTTCTGGACAGGCATCGTACTCATCATTCTGTTTGCATCGGTGATACCCATTTTCCCGGTATCGGACATGCGTACCGCAGGCATGGACGACGGGGGCCTGGCGGGCATGCTGGATGTGCTTGAGCATCTGGTGCTTCCGGCATTCACCCTGGCTTTTGTCTATCTGGCGCAATACAGCAGGCTGGCACGGGCCAGCATGATGGAGGCGCTGTCGGCCGACTATATTCGTACAGCGCGCGCCAAAGGCCTGTCGGAATCCGTGGTGCTGTACAAGCACGCCCTGCGCAATGCCGTGCTGCCGGTGGTCACCATGCTCGGTTTGCAGTTCGGCAATGTGCTGGCTGGCGCCATTCTGGTGGAAACGGTCTTCAACTGGCCTGGCCTGGGCCGGCTTGCCTTCGATTCAGTATTGCGGCGGGACTATCCGACGATGCTGGGGATTCTGTTCTTTGCGTCCATGCTGGTAGTCATCATGAACCAGCTTACCGATCTTGCCTATCGGATCATTGACCCGAGGATCAAAGCATGACTCAACCTTCTATCACAGCGCCGGCGACGCCAGGGGCAGGCGTGCCAGCCGCGCCCAAGCCGCCGGGCCAGTGGCGTGAGGCGCTGCGTGTATTCTGTCGCAACCCTTCTGCGGTCTTCGGCTTTTTCCTGCTGCTGGCCATTGTCTGTACTTCCATTTTCGGGCCCATGCTGCTGAATGCCGATCCGTTCGAAATGGTGGGGCCTCCCATGGACCCTCCCGGATCCGAGTTTGGCCTTCTGGGCACCGACTATCTTGGCCGCGACCTGTTGATCGGCCTGATCTACGGTGGCCGAGCGACGCTGCTGGTCGGCGTGGTCGCCGCCTTTCTGTCCGTTTTCATTGGTGTTGTCGTGGGCGCGCTTGCGGGTTACTACGGCGGCTGGATAGATGAGGCGCTGATGCGCATCACCGAGTTCTTCCAGGTCTTGCCGACGCTGCTGTTTGCCATGGTGCTTGTGACGCTGTTCTCGCCTACGCTGTGGACTATTTCCATTGCGATAGGCGTAGTCAGCTGGACCGGCACGGCACGTCTGGCACGCGGCGAATTTCTGCGGCTCAAGCAACTGGACTACATCCTGGCCGAGCGGTCATCTGGCGCGTGATACTGCCCAATGCGGTGGCGCCGCTGATTGTGTCGGCCACGCTGGCCATCGGCACCGCCATTCTGTTCGAGGCAGGCCTGTCTTTCCTGGGGCTGGGCGATCCCAACAATATGAGCTGGGGCCTGATGATAGGCAACAACAGGCCATACATTCTTGCTGCATGGTGGGCCGTGACATTGCCTGGCGTGGCCATCTTTCTGACGGTGCTGGCGGTCAGCCTTATTGGCGACGGCCTGAACGATGCCTTCAATCCACGGCTGAGGGAGCGCACATGAACGCGTTGGTATCCAGGGAGGAAGCGGCAAGCCTGCGCGGCGAGGCCGAGGCACTGCTGGAGGTGCGCGGGCTGAGCGTGGAGCTTGCCGCGCGCAACGGCACTGCCTATATTCTCAACGAGATCAGCTTCGAGGTTGCGCAGGGCGAGACAGTCTGTCTCGTGGGCGAGTCCGGCTGCGGCAAAAGCATGACCGCGCTGGCGATCATGCGGCTCATCCCTGATCCAGGCCGCATTCACTCCGGCTCGGTGCGCTTGCGTGGCATCGATCTCACAACGCTCAGCATGGCGCGGATGCGGGAGATTCGCGGCAACAAGATATCGATGATTTTCCAGGAGCCGATGACGGCCCTGAACCCCGTCTACACGGTGGGCGACCAGATTTGCGAGCCCTTGCGCCGGCATCAGGGCCTGAATCGCGAGCAGGCCCGCGCCAAGGCGCTGGAGATTCTTCAGTCTGTCGGCATACCCGCTCCTGAACGCCGCATTGACAACTATCCGCATGAGATGTCGGGCGGGATGCGGCAGCGCGTGATGATCGCCATGGCCCTGGCCTGTGATCCTGATGTGCTGATCGCCGACGAGCCTACGACGGCGCTTGATGTGACTGTCCAGGCACAGATATTCGATCTGCTGCGGGAGCAGCAGCAGCGGCGCGGAACGGCAATCGTCATGATCACGCATGACATGGGGGCGGTGGCGGAAATGTCAGACCGCGTGGTGGTGATGTATGGCGGACGCGTAGTCGAGGAAGGGCTTACCAGCGAGATATTGGCCGCGCCGCGCCATCCCTATACGCAAGGACTGATCGCCTGTCTTCCCGAACTGGACCCAGCGCCGACCGATGTGCGTCCCGATCTTCCGGAGATTCCGGGCGTGGTGCCCTCGGTCTGGAACCGGGGCAGCGGCTGCCCCTTTGCCGATCGGTGCGGCAGTGTGATGGACAAGTGCCGCGCAGAATTTCCGCCCTCATTCCAGACTGGGCCTACGCAGAAAGTGTCCTGCTGGCTATACGGAGAGCAGCCATGAATGCAATCGATACCGCCCTCCCTGCTGATTTGGGTGAAGGAGGGCATGGCGTGGCTGAGGCAGGCTCCCGTGCATTGCCGCTGCTGTCTGTGAAAGATCTGAAAGTGCATTTCAAGATTGGGCGCAAGCGTCCGGGCGGCGAGCAGGACAAGGTGCATGCGGTGGATGGCGTCAGTTTTGATATCCAGCGGGGCCGAACCATGGCGATCGTCGGCGAGTCCGGCTCGGGCAAGACGACCACAGCACTGTCCATCATGCGCCTGGCGCCTGTCACCGCGGGAACAATCCGCTTCAATGATGTGGATCTTACCGCCATGGAAGGGGAGGCCTTGCGCCAGCAGCGCCGTCATTTCCAGCTGGTGTTCCAGGACCCTTATTCATCGCTGAACCCGCGCCAGCGTGCCGGCGATATCGTTCGTATGCCGCTCATGCTGATGGGCATGGGTACGCCCGCCCAGCAGCGGGAAAAAGTGACCGAAATGTTTCGGCTGGTCGGGCTGCGTGAAGACCAGCAAATGCTTTTTCCGCACCAGTTTTCAGGCGGACAGCGCCAGCGCCTGAATATTGCGCGCGCCCTGGCGACCGATCCGCAACTGGTGGTGTGCGATGAGCCTGTGTCGGCGCTGGATATCGCCATTCGCGCCCAGATACTCAACCTGCTGCGCCGCATCCAGCGCGAGAGGGGGCAGTCCTTCCTCTTCATCAGCCACGATATGGCGGTGGTCGAGCATATCTGTGATGACATCGCTGTGATGTATCTGGGACAGATCGTGGAGCAGGGATCGCGCGTGGGTTTTTTTTCCCGGCCCTTGCATCCCTACAGCGTGGCATTGATGTCAGCCGTGCCGACCGTCAGCGGCGGGCGGGAGAAGGCTGCCAGCCGCATTCGCCTCAGTGGCGATCCGCCGAGCCCGATCAATCCGCCCAAGGGCTGCCGGTTTGCCGGCCGCTGCCCGGCTGCCCAGCCGCTTTGCGAGCAGGAGCCGCCGGCGTTGCGCGAGGTCATTCCGGGACACAAAGTTGCCTGCCATTTTGTCAGGGCAGACGGCAATCGAATCACCGCCCCGCTTGACGGGCATAGAGCATATGGAAACGTGGAGCATTTCGCATGAAGCATGAAGCAGCACAGCCGGTCACCATTTACAGGGCCCGCTCGATATTGACCATGAATCCGGCCCAGCCGCGCGCGACGCATGTCGCCGTGCGTGGCGGGCGCATCCTGGCGGTGGGAAGCGAGGAACAGGCCGCAGCGTGGGGGCAGGCCAGCCGCGATGATCGGTATGCGGACAAGGTTTTGATGCCTGGCCTGGTCGAAGGGCATTGCCACCTGCATGAGGGGGTGGTATGGCTATATGTGTATGTGGGTTTCTATGACAGGCGCGGCCCTGATGGAAAGATATGGAAGGGCCTGAAAACCATTGATGAGGTGGTGCAGCGCCTGAGCGAAGTTCAGGAAACGCTTGCGCCTGACCAGCATCTCATAGGCTGGGGGTTTGACCCGATCTATTTCGGCACGCAGCGCATGTCAGTGCAGGACCTGGACAAGGTGCCGGGCGGCCGCTCGGTCGTGGTCATGCATGCGAGCATGCATCTCATGAACGTCAATACCCGTGCGCTGCACATGGCGGGCATAGACCGCGACACAGATATAGAGGGTGTTTCGAAGTTCCCGAATGGCGAGCCAACAGGGGAGCTGTGCGAGTTTGCCGCCATGTTCCCGGTCACGCGCATGATAGGCAACCCGTTCCGTACCCTGGGCCAGAGTCCGGAATGCCTGACCATGTTCGGCCAGGTCGCGCAGGCGGCGGGGGTTACCACGGCCACTGATCTGGTGAACGAGCTGCACGACGAAGGCATTGTTTCCCTGGCCCGGATTACACAGGCGGACGATTACCCCCTGCGCATCGTTCCGGCTGCGTCGGGCATGCTGTTCGGCAGGGATGTCGAGGCGTGCCTGGACAAGCTCGGCCAGCTCAGGCAGAACAACCATGACAAGATGCAGCTGGGCATCGTCAAGCTGGTGGTGGACGGCTCCATTCAGGGCTTCACCGCTCGCGTGCTCTGGCCTGGCTATTACAATGGCGCGCCCAATGGAATCTGGGTCACCGCGCCCGATGATCTGATGCACATCGTGGAGCAGTATCATCGCGCCGGCATACAGCTGCATATCCATACCAATGGTGATGAAGCCACTGAAGTGGCCCTGGATGCCATCGAACGCGCCTTGACGCTGCACCCGCGCTTCGATCATCGGCATACGCTGCAGCATTGCCAGATGGCGTCGCCGGCGCAATTCCGCCGCATCGCAAAGCTTGGATTGTGCGTCAACCTGTTTGCGAACCACATTTTCTACTGGGGTGACGCGCATATCGAGATGACGATGGGGCCGGACCGCGCCAACCGCATGAACTCGTGCGGCACCGCCCACCGCATGGGCATTCCCTTCGCGATTCATTCCGATGCGCCCATTACGCCCATCGGACCCATGTTTACCGCCTGGTGCGCGGTGAACCGCCGCACCTCGTCTGGCCGCGTCCTGGGCGAAAGCGAGCGCATCAGCGTGCCTGACGCGCTGCGCGCCATTACGTTGGGGGCTGCCTATACGCTCAGCATGGATGACCGCATAGGTTCAATCGAGGTGGGAAAGTTTGCCGATTTCTGCGTGCTCGACAGTGATCCGTCCGAAGCGGAGCCCGAGGCGCTCAAAGATGTGGGCATTGCGGGAACCATGGTGGGCGGCCATGCCTTCGAGTCGCCGCGCGCCGCGTGATCCAAATATGACTCATCGCATTCCCCTGGTCGTGCTGGGCGGGTTTCTTGGCGCCGGCAAGACGACGCTGCTCAATCATCTGTTGACCCAGTCCGGCGGCCGCCGCATCGCTGTCCTGGTCAATGACTTTGGGCCTGTCAACGTCGATGCCGGCCTCATTGCCGAGCACGACGGGGAAACCATCAGCCTGACCAATGGCTGCGTGTGCTGTTCGATGGGTTCAGGGCTGGAAGATGCCCTGATCCGCGTGCTGGAACGGTCGCCCTTGCCTGATCTGATCGTGATCGAGGCCAGTGGTGTGTCGGATCCCGGCCGCATTGCGCAAGTCGGTTTGTCTGATCCCATGCTGCAACTGGAGACGATTGTCGTGATGGTGGACAGCGAGCAGGTCGTCGCGCAACTGGATGATCCGCTGCTGGGCGATACGCTGGCGCGGCAGATTGCCGCAGCAAGCCTGCTGGTGCTCAACAAGACAGATCTAGTCGATTCCGCCGGGCTGAGTGCCGTGCGCGCGCGCCTGGATGCGCAATTCGGAAGCATGGCCATGCTTGAAGCCTCGCACGCCCGCGTGCCTGTGCAGCTGCTGGCCGGCGGGGCGGATTTGGCTGCGGGTCTGGAAACAGCGCGCAAGCCTGACTGCGCCGATGCGCCGGCTCTGGGCATGGAGGCAGCGCCTCATGCGCATCATCACCATCATGTCGCAGGCACGATACAAGGGGTACACCCTGTCGATCCGCAGGCGCTTTCGCCGGATCCAGACCATCCTTTCGAGGGCGGCTCCTGGCATGGTGAAGGCGTATTGGATGCAGACCAGCTCATTGCCGCTTTGAAGCGATTGCCCCGCACCGTCATACGAGTCAAAGGCTGGGTCACGACGGGGCGCCATGGCCGGGTCATTGTTCATCTGGCTGGCGGGCGCGTACGTTTCGAGCGTGTCTCCGGCACGCCGGGTGCGGCGATGAACGAGCTCGTGTATATCGGCATCCGTGACGCTGGCATCCACGCCGCCATGCATGATGTATTGGAAAAGCTGACAGGCCATTGTGATCATCCGGCCTGAGGAAGGCGTTCCCGCCAGGCCGGATCGACTCAATACCCCACGGTAAAGCGCTGCCGGCTGTGTGTCGGCTTTTCGATTTCATCCACGAATGCGATGGCATAGTCTTCAAACGAAATACTGCTGCCATGTTCGTTTGTCAGCAGTTGATCCGTGCCCAGGCGAAATTTGCCTGTGCGTTCGCCGGGCACGAACATGGCCGAGGGCGACAGGAAGGTCCAGTCCAGCGCGGGTTCTTTGCGCAGCAGATCAAGGAAGTCCGCACCCGCGAGCGCTTCGGCCTTGTAGGCCTGAGGGAAGTCAGGGGTGTCCACGAGCGCAACGCCGGGCGCAGCCTCCAGGCTGCCTGCACCGCCGACCACCAGGTAGCGCTTTGCGCCGGCAGCCTTTACAGCACCGATAAGCACGCTTGCATCGCTGGCGGTGAAGTGTACGGCGCTGATCACGGTGTCATGGCCTCGCAGGAGGGCGGCCAGTGCCGCCTCGTCGTTTGCATCGCCCTTTACCGGCGTGACGCCGGGCAGTTGCGCGATTTTTTCAGGGTGGCGGGCGATGGCGGTCACGTGGTGGCCGCGATCCGACAGTTCTTTCAGGATGCGCGAGCCAGCGTTGCCGGAAGCGCCAATAAGCGCGATGCTCATGGAATATTCTCCTTGATCTGGATGAGATGTCATGATTGATAGATACAGGCTTACCTGTATAGGGTTTCTTAAGTGAAGCTAGTATCTGAAAGAAACTATAATCAGTATCGTGCCATCTGTGAAGAGCGCACTTTCGCGTCACCTAGTTACTTCGGAGGAACCGGCAATGGTTCAGCTTCTTTCGACCAATCCCTATGCACGGCAGTGTCCGACGCGTATGGTCCTTGACCGCATCGCGGACAAATGGACTGTATTGCTGCTGGGCCTGCTGCAGGAGCGCCCTTGGCGTTTCAACGCGCTATTGCGCGAAATCGAAGGCCTGTCGCAAAAAATGCTGTCGCAGACGCTCAAGCGCATGGAACGGGACGGCCTGATCCGCCGCGAGGTTTTCCCCACCGTTCCTGTTACCGTGGAGTATTCGCTGACAGCGTTGGGCCAGACCCTGGCTGATTCGGTCAGGGTGCTGATTGACTGGTCGGAAACCAATATCGAGGCTGTGCTGGCCGCCCAGCAGGCTTATGACGCCCGCCAGGTGCCGAAGGCGCAGGCGGGTGTACATCATCTTGCCGACCGTCAGGCCAGGCAGGCCTGAAAGGGGCCGAAAGGCAGGGCCCCGCGAGGGCTGCTGGCGTACTGCCTCGCTGCGGGCAATAGGTTCAGGCGCTTGCCGGCTGCCAGTCGAGCTGCCATGCGCCTGACCGCACATTTTGCAGCCACAGCGTGCAGGTCAGCGTCTTGGCATCGGTCACGCCGCCGTTGCGGCAGGCTGCATAAAGCGCTTCGTCGCTCATGCCGCAGACATCGAGGAATTCGTCTGCATCCAGCTTGCGCGTTCCCTCTGTCAGCCCGCGCGCGAAAAATATATGAATGATCTCGGTCGAGTAGGCAATGGCAAGATGCATGGCGCCGGCGTTTGACCAATGGGTGGCGGTATAGCCGGTCTCCTCAAGCAATTCGCGCTGCGCACACGCGAGCGGATCCTCGCCCGGATCAAGCTTGCCGGCGGGAAACTCCGTCATGACCCGACCCACTGGGTAGCGGAACTGCCGCTCCAGCAGCACATGGCTGTCGTCCAGCAGCGGGATGATGACCACCGCGCCCGGATGGATGATGTATTCCCGGCTGGACGTGCCGCCATCCGGCATGAGCACGGTGTCGCGGCGGGCTTTCAGGAAGCCGCCGTCAAACAGCTTCTGGCTTTCGATCAGGGTTTCGGTCAGATGGGCATCGGTTTTGGTCATGATATACACAGGATAGAAAGCGTTCCGGGCGCGGCTCGGCGACCAGCGGGAGGGTAGCGTGCAAAGCCAGCTTGCACTCAATCGTAGCGCATGCTGGCAAAGCCCAGTCAGGCACGTGGGCTCTTCCCGTCGCCCGGGAAGGCCATGCAGGCGCCGCGCACCGCCAGGTATACCTTTTCGTCCAGTGTTGGGGCAGCCAGCGAGGACACGCGCAGGCTCAGGCGCAGCCCTTCGAGCTGCAGATCCAGCAGCGTGTGGTCGCCCCGGAACGACCGATGCACCACATGGCCGGCCACGCCCTCGGTTGAGTTTCCGACAAGTGCAACCTGTTCGGGCCGCAACATAATCCAGGCCGGGCCAGCTCCTGGCTGGCAACTGTCATGCAGGGGCAGGACACCCAGGGGCGAGACCGAGCAGCCTTGTCTGATCTCGCCATGCAGAAAGATCGCCGCGCCCGTCAGCCGCGCGACCGAAGGGTTGCGTGGCTGCCAGTACAGTGTTTCCGGGCGTTCGCATTGCATGATTTCCCCGGCCTGCATGACTGCTAGATGATCCGATACGGCAAATGCCTCGCCTGGATCGTGGGTCACCAGCACGGCTGTGGTGCCTGTGCCGCGCAACACGCCAACCACATCCTCGCACATGCCGCGGCGCAGATCGAGATCCAGGGCGTTAAAGGGCTCATCCAGCAGCACCAGTGCGGGGCCGGGCGCCAGCGCACGCGCCAGGGCGACCCGCTGTTGCTGCCCACCCGACAGTTCATGCGGAAAGCGGCGCCCCAGGCCCGCAAGCCCCGTCAGTTCGAGCACTTCATCCACACGCTGTCTGCTGGCGGCGCCCCGCGGCAGGCCATAGCAAACATTGCCCTCGACCGTCAGATGCGGAAACAGGGTGCCTTCCTGGGGAACATAGCCGATGCCCCGGCGTTCAGGTGCAAGATGCATGGTCGAAGAGGCAACCTTGCGGCCATCAAAGGAAATCGCGCCGCCATCCAGGTGGTCGAATCCGGCGATCAGGCGCAGCAGGGTGGTTTTGCCACAGCCCGACGGCCCCAGCAGGGCAAGCACCTCGCCGTGGGGAATATCCAGTTCTATGCCCCGCAGCACTTGCGTATCGCCAAAGTGTTTGCTTACGTTCTCTATCGTCACATGGCTCATTGCGCTTCTCCGTGGCGCAGCATCCTTTGCGTAAAGACCCATACCGGAATAATGGATACTGCGACGAGCAGCGCCGCAAAGGGCGCTGCCGCGGCGTATTCCGCATCAAAAGTGTAGGACCACACTTGCGTGGCCAGTGTAATGGTCCCGGTGGGCGCCAGCATGAGCGTGGCCGTCAGCTCCCGCACAATCTCCAGCATCATGAGTGCCAGGGCGGCGCCCACGCCTGGCGCGATATTGGGCAGCACCACGGAAGTGAAGACCTGAAAGGGGCGTCGCCCAAGGCTGCGTGCTATCTGCTCATACTGTGGCGGCAGCAGTTCGACGGAGGCGCGCAAGGACGATTGCGCCAGCGGCAGGAAGAGAATGGCGTAGGCGCAAAGCAGCAGCGTGCTGCTTTGGTACAGTGCCGGCACCAGGCGTATGGAAAGAAACACCAGCGCCAGCGCCACGACGACGCCAGGCAGGCCATGGATGATGTAAGGCAATCGTTCGGCCAGTCTGGCCAGCCGGCCGCCCCGCGCCGCCAGCAGCACCAGCGGCACCGCCAGGATGCTGGTCAGCAGGGCGCCGCTGGATGCCAGGGCAATGGTTCCGCGTATCGCTGGCCAAATATCCTGATAGCCCTGCCCGGCAGAGTGGCCGTGTTTCAGCCAGTAAGCCAGCGTCGCCAGCGGCACGCCCAGGGACAGCAACCCGAGCAGGAAAAAACCAGCCAGCACCAGCGGCATGAGCCGCCCCAGGCGCACGCGTCTCGGGTGCCGCGCACTCCCGCGTCCCACGCGGGCAATCCGCCGTCCGCCGCGCATGCGCATTTCTGCATAAGCAGCGGGGATGCACAGCAGCATCAGGACAATAGACTGCATGGCGGCCGACGCGCTGTCGAACTGCAGCTCATAGGATTCAAAAATGGCTGTTGTGAAAGTCTGCACGCGCAGCAGCGCCAGGGCGCCGAACTCCGCAAACATATGTGTCAGAACCAGCAAGGCGCCACCGCCCAGAGCGGGCAGCAACTGGGGCAGCAGTGCGTGGATGAACGTATGCCAGGGGCCGCGCCCCAGCGAGCGGGAAACATCCTCAAAGCCGCAGTCCGTGCCGCGCAGGGCCGCCGCCACAGGCAGATAGACCAATGGGTAGGTAGACAGCGCAAGAATGAAGATTGCACCCGGCAGATTCTGGAACATCACATTGATGGATGACCAGGCATAGCTCGACACAAAGGCCGGCACCGCCAGCGGCAGGCCGGCTGCGACGCGCCACATCCGCCTGCCGGGCAGATCCGAGCGCTCCACACACCACGCCACAGCAAGACCGATCATGCCTGCCAGCACGGTGACGCCGATTGCGAGCGCCATGGTGTTGAGCAGCAGGGCCAACGTGCGGGCGCGCAAGAGTTCCAAGGCCATGCCACCCAGGCCGGCCTGCGAGGCGCGTATGGCGACATAGACGAGCGGCAGCATGACCAGGGCCGCAGGCACCAGGGCGGCCAGGACCAGCCACGCCGAGTGCCTTGCTGTCGCGCGGCGCCCCGGCATTGCGCGCGACATCACGCCAGGCCGGCCTCCCGCCGCAGGGCCAGCGCATCAGCCGCGTCGCCCAGATCTGCAGGTGTAACAGCCGGAGGTTCCAGCTCATTGAAGGGTTTAAGTGAATAAGGAGACTGCACGCCAGGCCGGAGCGGATATTCAGCCACCGAGCCGACGATGGCTTTCTGGCCAGCCTCGCTGACCATGAAGGCCAGCAGCTTTTGCGCGGCCTGCTGTTTCTTCGAGGTACGAAGAATGCCTGCGGCGGAAACGGTGATCAGGCCGCCAGGATCTTTGCCGCCGTTATAGTGCACGCCGGCTTTCATCTTGTCGGCGCCGACTTCGTCAGCCAGGGCATACCAGTAATAGTTATTGACCAGTGCGGTCGCAATCTCGCCGCGCTCCACAGCCTTCATCGCAGCCTTGTTGCCATTGTAGATTCGGCCGTATTGCTTGAGCCCTTTGAGCCAGCCCAGCGCCGCATCGCGTCCCTTGAGGAGCTTGATGGCGATGATCTGTTCCTGGAAGGCACCGCTGGTTGGCACAAAGCCTACCCTGCCATCCCACGCCTTGGTAGCCATGTCCATGACGGAAGCGGGCAGTTCTGATTCCTGGACCATGTCGCGGTTGAAGACGACGACGCGGCAGCGTGCGCTCACGCCAGTCCAGGTTCCATCCTTGGCGGTGTAGCCTGGCATCACCTGTTTCAGCGTGTCGGCATCCAAGGGAGCGAGCAGCCCCTTTTCCGCCAGCGCTGCCACTGGCGGGCTCTCTTCGGAATAGAAGGCGTCTGCCGGCGAGCGCTCACCTTCCTCAATGATCTGGTTGGCCAGCTGCGAGCTGCTGCCCTTGCGGATATCGACCTTGATGCCGGTCGCCTTGGTAAAGGCTTCCACCAGGGCAGCCGTTGTCTTGGCATGCTGACCGTTGTACAGCGTAAGCGTCTGCGCATCGGCTGCATGCGCAAGGCGGATCGCCGGGGTGCCGAGCAGCGCGCCTGCGCTGAGCACCAGTCCATTGCGCAGCAAAGCGCGCCGAGTGTTATCTGTCATGGAAATGGCTCCGGAGAATTCCTGAGCCCTCATTCTATGGCAAATAAGAATCATTATCCTTACGGTATGCTGAATGAGAAAATGACTGGGCGCGTTCTCTGAGGCTCATATCCGCGCGGCTTGGCCGCGCGGTGTGCCGACGTTTATTTGCTGGACGAAGCCGGGGCGGGGGCGGCGTCGGTATCCCCAGTCGTTTTTGCCGCTGATCCATGCAGCAGTTTGCTGAAGTCCTCGTCAAGCTTGCCTAGTGCGGAATCTATCGTTTTTCGATGCTCGTCTATCCATGCCTGCTGCGCTGCGAGATCTTCGCGGGCGCTGGCGAGCATGCGCTGCATTTCGGCAGGCTGCGGACCGCCCGCAGTGGCGCGGCGCTTCACGATCGCGATCGGATCCAGCGCGGCGCGAAAATCCGGCTCAGTCATGGGCAGCTGCTGCGGGTAGTCCATGCCATGTACCGCTTCGGCGTAGATGCGCTGTGCCTCGGAATAGGGGAAGTCCAGTGGCTTGATATTGTTCTGCCTGGCGTAGCTGACGACTTCCGAAGCAAAGTGATGCCCGATGCGGAAAGGCAGCTTGTGTTTGAGCATCAGTTCGTCGGCCAGTTCCTGCGATGCAGTCCAGTCGCTGTTCAGTTCTTCCAGCGCGCGCTCGGGGCTGATGACCAGCGCCTTGAGCACCGCATCCCAGTTCTTGAGCGTCTTGATGCCGCTGTTGACCATTTCACTGTTGGCCTTTGCGCTTTTGGGGTCAGGCATTCCAGGCGTGATGTTGTGCGCCTGGATGGCAGGGCCCAGCGCCAGCGTCATGGCGGTGGAGGCGCTGCTGCGCGTACGGTTCAGCAGCCCCGGGTTGCGTTTCTGCGGCATGGCGCTCGAGACATAGGTATTGTCGCCGCCCTCCTGAAGCAGTATCCACGGACGCGGCTGCGCATACTGGGTCAGCAGGTCTTCGACGAAATGTCCCGCATGCAGGGCAATGCTCATCACGATGGATCCCGCCTCCACAGGATGTTCCATTGAGGAAATCTGCGCTGCGTCGTAGGCATTCTCAACCGGCTTCGGGAAGCCCAGATAATGCGCCATGCGCTCCCGGTTCAGCGGCCAGCCCGTGCCATTGAGCACAGTCGTGCCCATGGCCGAACGGTCGACGCGCGCATAAGCTTCGCGAATGCGCTGCGCATCCCGCCGCAGGCCGGCAGCATGCCCCAGAAGATAATGCCCGTAGCTGTTGGGCTGGGCGGCGACGCCATTGGTGTAGTTGGGTACGACAGTCTCGGCATGCTTGGCCGCCAGGTTTACCAGGGTGTCGGATGTTTTCTGAAGCTGCTGGGCCAGCGCCAGCAGGTTGTCGCGAAGAATGGCCGCACGGTAGGTCGCATGCATGTCCTGGCTCGAGCGGCCCGCATGCAGCAGTGTGATTTCGGGGCCTGCCGCGTCTATCATCAGCGGTTCGAAGGTGATCACGGTAGAAGGTCGTTTGCCGCCTTCTTTGTTGCCATCGTCCAGCACTTTTTCAATGCCCTGGGCGAAACGCGGCGCCAGTGCCTTGTCAAGCAGGCCCTCGTCCGTGTTGATGACGAGTGACGCCTTGTTTATCTCTCCGAGCCAGAAAAATTCGTCGCGTTGTATATCCTGGGCAGATGCCGCAGCACAAAAGACGACAATGCCCAAGCCCAGATTGCGGGCCAATTGATGGCGCATCATGATTCTTGTCTCCCCTCCGGGTTGATTTACCCGATTTATGAATTTTGCGGATCACGTCCCATACGGCGTGGCTGTACAGGCAGGGACAGTTTAATAGCTTCAGCCTGACAAGCTGTAACCGTTGTATTCGGGAATACGCATATTCAGCTGGTTTCACAGCAGGCCCGGCGAGGCCTATACTCAGATTCCATGCAGCATCCTCAAAAACAAACTTGGAAGGGAGGCATGCGTGGCGCATGTGGCGAGGCTTGCTCACACAGGCGCTTGCGCTAGGAGAAACTATGTCAGACATCATCCGGCCGATTCAGGCAAAACGACGTCAATTCCTGCTGGCATCCGGCGCGGCATCGTGTCTGGGCATGCTGGGGGCTCGCCCGGCAATGGCCGCAGGCAAAGAGGTTTCCTACGGACAGGGCAGCATAGACCCCATCTTTACCGCGGGCTATGTGGCGCTGAAAAACGGATACTTCGCAGACCAGGGGCTGGACGTCAAGTACCTGAACAGCCAGAGCGGTCCGCGAACCAATCAACTGCTGGCGGCCCGGCAGATCCTGGTGGGCGCCACAGCGGCCACCGCCGCGCCTGCATTGACCGTTGCGGGCAAGCCGGCGGCATTGATTTTCGGGTTTGACCGCCGCATGACCTATGCCAACGTGCTGGTGCGCAAGTCTGACTATGACAGCGGAAAATTTCGCAGCCTGAAAGATCTGGCGAATCAGCGGGTTGGGGCGACGCAGCCTGGATCTGTCACGGCGCTGATGGCGATCTACCTGACGCAGCAGGCAGGCATTGCGGACAAGGTGGATATCCGTCCGCTGGGTGATCTTGCCACCATGCTGGCGGCGCTCAAGACCGGCTCGGTGGCGGCGACGATGGCCACCGCATCCATGATGGAGCAGGCTGTGGCGGAGGGTTGGGGAACGCCTATTTTCAACGGCATCGACAGCGAGGTCTGGAATACCTACATGAAGGGCGATGTGCCCGGTATCGCCGCCTATGCACTGATCGACGACATCGAGAAGCGGCCCGACGACATTCAGACATTCGTCAATGGCCTGGTCAAGGCGCAGGACTTCATCAACCAACATACACCCGAGGAAATCACCGAGACGGTTTACAAGGATTACCTCAGCGCGCTGGCCCGCCCCTCTGTACTCAAGGCCATCAGCGATTACAAGGCCAGCGTCTGGCTGCAGGACAATATCATTACCGAGGATGCCTACAACCGCATGGCCGCCATCATGGGCGACGGTCGGCAGTTCTCGAACGAGCAGATGAAGACTGTACCGTACTCGCGCTGCGCAGACATGAGCTTTGTGCGCAAGGCCAGAGGCATCGCGTCGTGATCGAGCTGAGGGAGGTATCCAAGGCCTACCAGACGGACAAGGGGCATACCTGGGCGGTAGGAAATGTATCGCTGGCGATAGAAAAGGGCGAGTTCGTTTCCATTGTGGGGCCTTCGGGCTGCGGCAAGTCCACACTGCTCAACATGATTGCGGGCTTTCTGGAACCAACGTCCGGCAGCATACGCGTAGCGGGCAAGCCGGTCCAGGGAAAGCTGCCCGCCTCACTGGGCTATATCTTCCAGAAAGATACCTTGCTGCCCTGGTTCACGGTTTATCGCAATGTTGCGCTGGGGCTCAGGTTTCATGGCGTGCCGGAAGCGCAGATTCGGTCACGGGTGAAAGAATTGCTTGAGCTTGGCCACCTGACAGGTTTCGAGCAGGCCTACCCGCATGAGCTTTCAGGCGGCATGCGACGTCGGGTTGCGCTGCTCATGAGTCTGGCCGTGGAGCCCAGCCTGCTGATGCTGGATGAGCCTTTTGGCGCCCTCGATACGCACACCAAGACCCACTTGCATCGCGAGCTGATGGAGATCTGGAGCAAGCTCGGGCAGACGGTTGTGATGGTGACGCATGATCTGGACGAAGCCATTACCTTGTCCGATCGTGTCATTGTGCTGTCGTCTCCGCCCAGCCAAGTGCTGCTCGACGAGCGCATTGATATTCCTCGCCCGCGCGATGTCTTCACGGTTCGGGAAAGCCCGATCTTCATGAAGCATTTCCAGAGTGTCTGGAGCGTGCTCGGCGAGCAGTTCCGCAGCGCGGCTTGAGGCAGACGATGGATACGACAGCAACAGCCCCCGAAGAGCATGCTGCAACCCTTGCGAGGCTGCGCCGCCGCGCCATTCGGCGCAGGCTGCGCATCACCTTGTGGCAGGCAGGCATTCTTGTGGTGATATTCGGACTTTGGGAGGGGCTTACGCGCATACCCTGGTTCGTTGCCAATACGGTTTTCGATCCATTCTTCATCAGCCAGCCCTCGAAGATCGCGGTCAGGCTCTGGGAGTGGATGCAGCCCGGCCCCGACTCTGTCTGGCCGCACCTCTGGCTTACGCTGCGCGCCACCTTTCTGGGCCTGGCGGTCGGCGTGGGCAGCGGCTTTATCGTAGGCATGGCATTGAGCCGCAATCGTTTTGTTGCGGATGTCCTCAACCCGTTCATTGTGGCGTTCAACTCCATGCCGCGTATTGCCTTCGTGCCGCTCATCACCATGTTTTTCGGCTTGGGGGTGGCATCCAAGGTGGTGACTTCCTGGTTTGTGGTTTTCTTCCTGGTGTTCTTCAATACCTACAAGGGCGGGCGGAGCGTGGAGCGTGAATTGCTGCAATTCTGCCAGACGCTTGGCGGCTCCCCGCGCCAGATACTCTGGCGGGTACGCATTCCGACCGCAGCCGCGTGGACGTTCGCCTCGCTGCCCAACGCCATCAGTTTCGCGCTGATCGGCGTCGTGCTGGCAGAGTTCGTCGGCTCTACCACCGGCATGGGTTACCTCATGATCACCGCCCTGGCCACGCTCAACGCCACCGACATGTTTGCGGCGGTGCTTCTGCTGTCAGTTGTCGGCATTGTGCTGGTCTACGGGGTCACGCTAATAGAGCGGCGCGTGCTGCATTGGGCGCCAGAGTTCAGGGATGGCTGATTTGAAAATATAATGCCCTTCATGAACAGACTCGTCTTCTCAGCCGTTCCAGCGGCGCTGCTGCTCAGCGCCTGCGTCAGCCCTCCACCCGCCGGATCAGCCGCGCCCCGCGCGGGTGCCCCATCTGTCCAGCCTGCGGTGTATTCCACTGACGAGTGGCGAGGCACGTGGAATGGTCCGGAAGGCACCTTCCTGCGCCTTGATGGCGGGGGAAACGACTATCTCGTCACGATCCGGGACCTTGATCGCACGCGCACATTCCTTGGCTCTCGGCAGGGCGGCAGTATTCAGTTTGAACGTGATGGCGTTCTGGAGCGCATCCGCCATACCGACGGCAAGGAAACCGGCATGAAATGGCTGGCCGACTACAGCAATTGCCTGACCGTCAAAAAGGGGGAAGGCTACTGCAGAGGTGCGCGGGCGGGCGATGAGCAGGTTGCCGCGCCGCCGCCTGAAGATCAGGTGATGCCGCCTGAGCCGGAAAATGCTGCGTCAGAGCGCGGCATATCCAGCGAACAGCCGGCCGATATGCCCCCGCCTGCTGCGACGACCGGGCAAGACGATGCGTTACAGGCACCGGCGGCGCAGACACCCGATACCGCGCCTACGCTTGAACCTCCCAATGTTGTTGCACCTGATGCCGAACGGCAGGCGCCTGTCGGTGTCGGAGAAGAGCCGGATCTGTCTGTCTTGAACCCTGTGCCGCAGGCGGCGTCCACCGCTTCTCAGGAAAGCGAAACGGAATCCAAGGCACAGACGCCATGGGGCAACCCTGGCAGCATGGCAACGGAATCTCCCGGTTTCTAGCGCCCATCGCGGCGCGTGGCGTCAAGATCAGCCATGGCCTTCGGAGGCGGCACACACCTCCTGTAGCTCCTCGATCAACCTCGGCTTGGGATGGTCTATCCTGACGACCATGCCTATATGGCGCACGATAGCGCGCAGCCGTCCAGGCAATGGCAGCATTTTCAGGCCGGGATCATTGCGCCAGCCTGAGGCGGCGGGATGGGGCAGGACCGTGACGCCCACCCCCTGGCGCACCAGCTCAACCAGTGTTTCCATGGAATTGAGCTCCAGGAACTCATCCACGTTGCAGCGCATATGCTTGATAACCCTGTCCACCAAGCGGCCGGTGTATTCGCTGCGGTCAAAACGCAGGAATGGATAGCGTGACAGCGCTTCCTGCGCGTTGCTCACAGCCGCTCCCGAGGGGGCCAGGACGAACAGCGGCTCTTCGCGCATGAGAATCCAGCGTATCTGCGAGGGCGGCTTGTGTGTGGGTTCTACGACGATTGCCGCGTCAAGCTGCCCGTTCACGACTTGTTCGATCAGGAACCCCGACCTGCCGGTCGACAGGCGTACGTCAAGACGAGGATGGCGTGCCTTGAGCCGGGAGACGCCTCGCGACAGCGGCGCCATGCAGGACACGATAGCCCCAAATGCAACCGGCCCCGAAAGATCCTCTGGGGGAAGGTCGGATGTGCAAAGGCGGTCATACTGATCCAGCAATGCCTGGGCTTGGGGCACCAGCGCACGCCCGGCAGCAGTCAGAACGGAAACACGCCCCTGTTTCTCGAACAGCTGCCGGTTCAGCTGTTCTTCCAGGGCCCGCATCTGGAAGCTGACGGCCGCCTGGGTCAGCGAAACGGTATCGGCTGCGTCTGCGAACGTACCGCTCTTTGCCACGACCAGGAATGTGCGCAGAAAGCGTAACGTACTCATAAGAAATTTTTGTGATTAAGGATAAAAAATTCAAATTGTTCTAATCAAATCATATCAGTAACATGGGTGCAATAAATCAATGCGGTGGCCGACGGCCGGCGCCCAGCCTTTGTCTGTACCGAAGCAGTTTCAGAAATCCTCTAACCGGAGATTCGCATGACAGTATTTGCTTCATGGTTCACCATCGGTATCCCACCGCAAAGTCACCGCGACAGCCCGCGGCTGCGCGGGCTGTTCAGGGCTTGCCTGTTCCTGGGCGCAACGGCGTTGGCAGGTGCGGCGCCGCTCAGCGCCCAGGCGGCCTATCCCGAGCAGCCCATTCAGGTGACGATTTCCTTCCCGCCTGCCGGCGCCACCGATGTTCTTGCCAGAGCTGTAGGCAACCAGCTCTCGGCTGAACTCGGGCAGTCTGTGGTGGTTGAGAACAGGCCCGGAGCAGGGGGCGCCATAGGCCTGATGGCGGGCGCGCGCGCCGCTCCTGATGGTTACGGGCTTTACCTGGCTGCCACAACCAACCAGGCCATTGCCGCTGCCATATACAAGAATCAGGCCGTAAGCCTGGAAAAAGACTTCATTCCCATTGGCCTGATCGGGTCGGTGCCGCATTCCCTGGTTGTTCCGGCCAGCCTGCCTGTCAACAGCGTGCAGGAGCTGCTTGCCTACATTCGTGAGAAGCCGGGGGAGTACAACTTTGCGTCGCAGGGTGTGGGCACGCTCTCTCATCTTGAAGGGGAAATGTTCAAGGCCCAGAACAAGCTGGAGATCACCCATGTGCCCTACAAGGGCAGTGTCCAGGCATTGCCCGATGTGGTCAATGGGCTGTCCGTCATGATGTTTGACAGCGTCACCGGCTCCATGCCGCTGGTGAAGGGGAATAAACTCAAATACTTGGCTGTTGCATCCAGTTCACGCGTCAGCCTGCTTCCCGATGTGCCTACCCTCAAGGAGGCGGGTGTGGAAAATGTGGTGGCGGACAATCTTTTTGGCCTGTTTGCGCCGCTGGGAACGCCGCCTGAAGTTGTTCAGCAATTGTCGTCCGCGCTTGAGCGGGCGCTCGAAAAGCCCAAGCTCATACAGGCCATGGCCGCCCAGGGGGCAGAGTTGCAGTTTGGCCCGCCGGCACAGTTGGCCAAGACTGTGGCCGACGAACATATTTTCTGGCGCGATGTCGTCAGTCAGGCGGGTATTTCACCGCAGTAGCCACGCTTTTTTCTGTTTTTGTTTTATCGAGATACACCATGGATACCATCACTTCCGATTACTGGCATTTCCGTTACCCTTCCCAGCGCGTGCCGGTACTGGCCGACAACGTCGTGAGCACGTCGCAGCCTCTTGCCAGCGCCGCTGGGCTGCAGATGCTCATGAGAGGGGGCAACGCGGTGGATGCAGCGCTGGCGACGGCCATTGCGCTGACTGTGGTCGAGCCCTGCATGAATGGCATAGGCGGCGACCTCTTTGCCCTGGTCTGGGATGGTTCGCAAATGCACGGCCTGAATGCAAGCGGCAGGGCGCCGGCAGCCTGGACGCCCGATCGATTCAGCGGCCTCGAGCGCATGCCATCCAAGGGCTGGGGCTCGGTAACCACCCCTGGCGGCGTTGCTGGCTGGCGAGCCCTGTGTGATCGCTTTGGAACTTTGCCGTTCGAAGATCTGTTCGAGCCCGCGCTGAAATACGCTCGCGACGGCTATCTTGTGTCGCCGACTGTCCATCGTCAATGGGCCCCCCAGGTAGCCGAACTGGGCGACCAGCCCGGTTTCATGGATGCCTTTGCGCCAGGCGGACGCGCGCCATTGCCTGGAGAGCGCTTCCGCTGCCCTGGCCAGGCCGACACCCTGCTCAGGATTGCACGCTCGGGCGGCGAGGACTTCTACCACGGAGAGCTGGCGGCTGCCATTGCCGCGCATGCGCGGGCAACCGGCGGGCTGATCACTGAGGCGGATCTGGCTGCCAACCGACCCGACTGGGTCGATCCCATCAGCATGCGTTATCGCAATCTGGATGTGGTCGAGATCGGCCCCAATGGCCAGGGTATCGGAGCGCTCATGGCCCTGGGCATGCTGGACGCCATCGACGTGTCATCCCTGCGGGTTGATTCTCCTGAATACATCCATCTGCAGATAGAGGCCATGAAACTCGCCTTTGCCGATCTGCATACCTACGTTGGCGACCAGGCGGCCATGGCGGAGAACATGACTGAAATGCTGCTGGATCGTGATTATCTGGCCGCTCGCGCCCGGCTCATCGATCCCTCGCGCGCCGCTGAGCCCGGTCCAGGCAATCCGCACCAGGGTGGTACTGTCTACATGACCGCCGCGGACAAGAATGGCATGATGGTGTCGCTGATCCAGTCCAATTTCAAGGGCTTTGGCTCTGGCGTCGTCGTTCCCGGTACAGGCATTGCCCTGCATAACCGTGGCAAAGGCTTCAGTACACGTGACGGCCACCCGAATCAGGTCGGGCCGGGCAAGCGGCCGTTTCACACCATCATTCCAGGCTTCCTCATGCGGGACGGCCAGCCGCTGGCCAGCTTTGGCCTGATGGGCGGCTCCATCCAGGCGCAGGGACATGTGCAGATGGCTTGCCGTGTTGCCGATCATCGCCAGAACCCCCAGGTGGCAAGCGATGCGCCGCGCTGGCGGGTAGCGGATGACAACCGCGAAGTGCGCGTGGAATGGAACATGCCCGAAGCAACGGTTCAGGGCCTGCGCGAGCGCGGCCACAAAGTCGAGGTGGCGCCACGCTTCGACCTGGAGTTCGGCTGCGCCCAAATGGCCATGCGCCTGGACGGCGGCGGCTATCAGGCAGCCTCTGATCACCGCAAGGATGGCTATCCGATGGGGATTTGATCCCGGACAGGGCAAGCGGCGGAAACGACGCCCGCCCTGTGAAATGCTGCGGGAGCATCTGCCCCGCAGCATTTTTTCTGCGTTCAGGAGAGAGATCGCAGATCTTCCGCCCTGATCAGCAAGCCAGAAAAAAGCGGCAAAAAAAGCGGCAAAAATTCCCTTGAATGTTTTTTATTTATGTCAAAAAATACATTCAAAACAATGCGTTATGTGTTATTTTAGGCATGGTTTAAAACCGGCAAAAAAATGTACACATCTGCCCATCAGCTTCTGCCCGCATTTCCCGGCCAGCATGTACTGGGGCCCGCTATCAAGCGGGCCGAAGACCTGACGGCTCGCGCAGCGGAGCTCGGGGGGCATGCGCATCCCGTGACGCGGGCCGCGCTGCGCGAGTTGCTCAGAAACATGAACTCGTATTACAGCAACCGCATAGAGGGTCAAAGCACGACTCCCCGGAATATCGATGCCGCGTTACATCAGAAGTTTTCTGATCAGCCGGAGATAGCACGGCTGCAACGTATCGCCGTTGCGCATATTGATGCCGAGAAAGCGCTGGAGGCCAGCACAGTCTTGGGGCATCCGTTAAATGCCGACTCGGTGCTGATGGCGCACCGCGCGCTCTACAGTCGTCTTGAACCAATAGACCGAGTCACGCAGGATGGCGCGGTGATTGAGCCCGGCCAGCTCAGGCACGCCGACGTCGTGGTTGGTCGGCATGCCCCGCCGTCCTGGGATTCCCTCCCAGCTTTCATGGCTGAGTTTTCACGGCATTACGATCGCGAGTATGCCTGGGCGATGCGACTGATTGCCATTGCTTGCGCACATCACAGGATGGCATGGATACATCCATTCATGGATGGGAATGGACGCGCTGTGCGCCTTCAGACCCATGTGGCGATGCTGCCCATCACGCATGGGCTCTGGTCAGTAAGCCGAGGCTTTGCTCGCGACACTGCGGCCTACTACAGCGCCCTGGCTGCAGCGGATCTGCCGCGTCAGGGCGACCTGGACGGCCGTGGCAATCTGACCGAGAAAGGCTTGCTGGCCTGGCTAGACTATTTCATTGCGGTATGTGAGGATCAGCTTGCCTATATGTCCACCATGCTGGCGCTTGATGGGATGAAATTGAGAATAAAGACCGCTGTGCATAGCGAGGTGGCCAGAAGGTTGCTCAGGCCTGAGGTGGCCTTGCCTGTCTATCACCTTTTTGCGGCGGGGCCTTTAACCCGTGGAGAATTCATACAGATGACCGGGCTGGCCGACAGGACGGGGCGCGCCGCATTATCCGAGGCCTTGAAATCGGGTCTGGTCGCATCCGATACCTCACACGCCCCGGTAAGGTTCGCATTTCCCGTTGAGATGCTTCCCACGCTTTTGCCCAATCTTTATGGCTAGGGAAGCTTAGTCTGGCCGCCGCCTACTTCCCCCTGAATTCATACCAGAGCCTGCCCAGCCATTCGTGCAGCGCTGTGTTTGACTGGCCCAGGGCGTCTAGCTTCGGCAGATACTGCAGGACGTTGTCCAGCGGTGGAGAAACGTACGAAGTGGCCGCGGGTACCACTGTAAAGCCGGCTTTCTCGAAACTTTCGAGCGCGCGGCGCATATGCGATGCCGTTGTGACAAGCACAATATGCGTGATGCCTTCGGCCTGGAGGATTTCCCACGAGAATCGGGCATTTTGCGCTGTGTTTTCGGAACGCCCCTCCACCCATTGCACAGGGACGCCAAAGCTTTGGACCAGGTCGCGCGCCATTGTCTGCCCTGCGGTTTCACCGTCGACTGGCACCCCGCCAGACACCAGGATAGGCAGTTGCGTCATTTTGTGCAGATAAGCGCCATAGCGAATGCGCTCAAGGCTGGAATCCACGCTGACGTTGGCGCCGCCAAATTCAGGCTGATGGTAAAGAAACCCGCCGCTCAACACGACAATGGCCTGCGCGTTCTTTGTTGCGCCTTGCTCTACTGCCTGAGGCGTCAGCGCGGGGAAATAGTCCACCGAATGGGCAAGCCTATATGACACGGCAGGCATGGAAAGGATATAGGTCGCGACGACACTGACCATCAGCAAAGCCAGACCCCACCGTCTATGCCTGCCGCGCAGCAACAGCCAGGCGACTGCCAGCACGAGCAGCAGGCTTCCCGGAAAAAGCAGAAACATGGACAGGGCTTTGGATGCGATAAGGGCAGAAGACATTGTGGGAAAGGCAGATGGAAATCAGGAGCGACAACCGGAGATCATAGCCGAGTATGCCTTGAGTCAATAACGAGACAGCCTGGCTTCTGGATCTGGGCGATCTCCCATGCATCCGGGGGGTTATGTAGAAGGAGCGCTTTTTGAGCGCGCCCTTGGGGACTTATGCGGCCCGCCGCTGATGCCCAGGGTGTGCAGCTCGTCCATCACGATGGTGAGCACCACACGAGAGGCATTTGAAAGCGGATGCCGGCAAGTCGTTTCGACAAACGCCATCTGCCGGATATCGGGGTCTTTTATCCTTGCGATCATCAACTGCCCGGTGCGAACCTCATCTGCTATGGCATGGTATGGCAATACGCTGTAGACATCACAATTGAGCAACACATCGCGTATCAGGGTTCCGCTGGTTACCTCAAGCGCTATGTTGAGCTTGAGATTCCGGCGATTGCATATTTCATCGAAGTAAGAACGCATGCCATTGGGCCAGGCTGGCAACACAAGAGGCAGGCCGCTAATCGCATCGAAGCGCAATTCTGATCTGGCGAGCGCCGGCGATCCCGGCTTTCCGACCAGGTACAGCGGCGCACTGAAAACGGCTTCACGTGCTTCGCGCTGGCGGGGGCGATAGCGGTTGAATATGCCGATATCTATCCTGCCATCAGCCAACATGCTTTCCACTTCCCCGCTATAAGCCTCCACAGCCTTCAGGCGGATATCGGGATAGGAAGCCTGGGTTCGCTTGAGTATCCTGCTGACCAAGGGACGCGACAGGGCGGGCAAGAGTCCGAGCGTTACGCTGCCCGATGGCTGGCCGCGTTGGGCCAGTATGTCGTCCATCAGCTGTCCTGCGGCCTGCAACATCAATTTGGCGCGCGGCAGGGCCGTTTGCCCGATTTCGGTAAGTGTTACGCCACGTCCCGTGCGATGAAACAGCCTGCAACCCACAAGGGTTTCGAGCTGGGAGATATGCCTGCTGAGTGCAGACTGTGCCATGCCCAATGTACTGGCCGCACTGCTCAGGCTGCCGTGCTCGGCTGCCACGACAAAGCATCGGAGATTTCTCAGATCCAACAGTGGGCTATCTAGATTCTGCATGGCTGATATCTTGGATATGCGGATTCCGGTGGGAAGGGGCGCTGCCTATAATCGTTTGGACACTATTCTACTGAAGTGGCCGCGATGCCTGATACCTATCATCCTTCCAGTTTTTCGGGCCCATTGAAAGGCCTTCGCGTACTTGATCTGTCGACGGTTTATGCCGGCCCGTTCGCAGCAGCGATGTTGGGTGATTTGGGGGCGGATGTGCTGAAGGTGGAACTGCCCCGCGTTGGCGATTCGCTGCGTGGCCTTCCTCCCTATAAGGAGGGCGTACCGCTGTGGTGGAAAGTCACCAACCGCAATAAACGCGGAATCACCCTCGATTTGCGGCGTGTGGAAGGCCGTGAGCTGCTGGGGAAAATGCTGCCGAAATACGATGTCCTGGTTGAAAATTTCAGGCCAGGAAAGCTGGACAGCTGGGGGATTACCAAGGCCTGGATGCATGACATCAATCCGGATCTGACGATATTGCGTGTCACTGGTTTTGGCCAGACCGGCCCTTACAGTCATCGTCCTGGGTTCGCTCGCGTATTTGAAGCCATGACAGGCTTCACCAATATTTGCGGCGAAGCGGACGGACCCCCGCTTCATCTTGGCTTTCCTATCGCCGATGCGGTGGCTGGCCTGTTCGGCGCGGTTGGCGTGTTGGCCGCGCTTTACCAGCGTCACGCAAGCGGCGTACTCAAGGGCGAGGAAATAGATTGCTCGCTCATGGAGTCAATGTTCCGGATCATGGAGTTTCTGTCCATTGAATATGACCAGTTGGGTATTGTGCGTCAGCGGTCGGGCAGTTTCAGCCAGTATGCATCGCCAGGAAATATCTACAGAACCCGTGACGGAAAGTGGGCTTCGATTGCCGCATCGACGCAGAGTATATTTGAGCGCCTTTGCAGGGCATTGAATCGCCAGGATCTCATTGCGGACGGACGTTTCTTGACCAATCCGCTCCGTGTGGCAAATCGGGAAGTGCTTGACACGGTGATAGGGGAAGAAATTTCCAGGTATTCGGTGGAGGAGCTATCCATTCTGCTTGATGAGAATGAGGTGGGCTTCAGCCCCATATATGACATCTCGGACATTTTCAAAGATCCGCATTTTGCCGCGCGAAACGCGTTGGTGCGCGTGCCGGACGAGGAGCTGGGATCGATACGTATGCAGGCAGTGACGCCGGTTTTCTGCAATTCGCCAGGTGCGGTGCGGCGTGCAGGTCCGGGCATGGGGCAACACAATGACGAGGTTCTTGCTGAACTCGGGCTGAGCCCGAAACAAATTTCATCCTTGAAGAGTTCTGGCGTGATCTGACCAGACCTGGTTATGGACGATTACTAAAACGAGGAGACTGGATAATGAAATCAATTACAATGTGGATATTCACGTTCGTCGCGGCCGTGTTGAGCGCCCAAACAGCATTGGCTGCTTATCCAGAAAAGCCTGTGACCATGATCATTGGGTATCCCCCTGGGCAGGCTACCGACATTGTTGGCCGTTTGCTGGCAGACAAGCTCTCTCAGAGACTAGGCCAGCCTTTTGTCGTCGAGAACAAGCCCGGACAAGGTGCGAGTCTGGCGCTGGCGCAGTTGACCAAGGAAAAGCCCGATGGCTACACGATGGTGCTGTCCGCCACCGCCGCCTATGTGACGAACCCGCATCTGTATAAATCTGTCGGGTACGACACTTTGAAGGACTTTCAGCCTATCGGAACAGCCATAGATTTCCCCTTGGTCATGATTGCGCGTCCAAATGCGCCTTTCAACGACTTCCAGGGCTTTCTCGAATATGCCAAGGCGCATCCGGGGGTGCTGACACATACTTCCTCGGGTAATGGCACTTTGTCTCATCTGGCAATGGCCTTGCTGCAGCGGGAAACAGGTACGAAACTGGTTCATGTTCCCTATAAGGGCAGTTCGAGGGCGATGACGGATATTGCAGCGGGCAATGTTGATGTCGGCATAGAAACAGTCACGGTTACAAAGCCATTTATCGAATCTGGCCGTCTGAAGCTGATCGCTGTAACAGTTCCCAAGCGCCTGGATCTTTATCCCGACACGCCGACACTGGATGAACTGGGTGTCAAGGGTTTTAACGTCGCTGCATGGCTGGGCATGGTATTTCCCGCAGGCACGCCCAGGGAGTATGCAAAGGTGATCAACGAGCAGCTCCAGCTGATTCTGGAAGACAAAGATGTGGCGGAAAAGCTCAGGTCTGTCGGTGCCTTGCCTCGTCCATCCTCCATAGAAGCGTTTTCCGAGTTGCTCGAGCACGAATACGTTACGTGGGGCGAGGTTGTGAATGCATCGGGCGCAGAAGTGGATTGAGTGCGGCATTGGCCCATGCTTCGTACAGGCCTGCCGGGTCCGGTGCCATACATTCTATGACCACCAGCCTGACCAGACGCCAGCCCCACCAGACTCCAGTCCGACCCGACCGCCCGGCTCGTCCTGAGCGGGCCGTTCTGGCAAGGACGCAGCCTGACGGCGTAGAATGGCCCAGGCGCGCCGCGGGCAATACCTAGCGCCCGTGGGAATAGGGAGGGCAAATGAGAACAGGCTATCTTGTGCCGCAATGGCATGTTGAGCGGTGGCTGAATGCCGAATCGCCGTTGACGCTCGAAGACCTGCGCGGGCGGGTTGTTCTGTTGATTGCTTTCCAGATGCTTTGTCCGGGCTGTGTCATTACGGGCTTGCCTCAGGCGCGCAAGGTGAAGGCTGTGTTTTCCGAGCAGGACCTTGCTGTCGTAGGCTTGCATACGGTGTTCGAGCACCACGAGGCGCAAGGACAGGTCGCGGTGCTGCAGGCGTTTCTGCATGAAAACCGTCTTGATTTTCCCATCGGCATCGATGCCCATGCCAGGCCGGGCGCTTTGCCCGATACCATGCTGGAGTACGGTCTGGAGGGTACCCCGACCACCATGCTCATCGACCGCCGGGGCCGGCTGCGCCTGCTGAAGTTCGGCCATGTCGATGACCTGCAACTGGGCGCCGCCATCGCAACACTGATTGCCGAAGATCGCAATGCCAGCGCCCAGGGGGATCTGGACATGGATCATGGCTCGCGCCAAGGGCAGTAAGAGAAGCAGGTCAAGAGGCTCCAGCTGAATGGCAGTGCTGGGCTGGGCAAGTCGGCCAATTGGAACGATCTATGCGGAGGCCAGGATACCTTACTTGTTCATGCGGTCATGGCCTTGATCAGGAAGTTTTCCATGGCCTCTTTTACCGTGGTGGGGCCGGACTGGTCATGCAATGCGCGGCTGTCGGCAGGATAAAAATGCGTTGCCCCCGGTACTAGAGCAGACTCGCAGTGCACTCCAAGGCTGCGCATGCACCGAATCATGCCGGGGCAATTGGCCGTCACATAGTCCAGATCATTTTCCGCATATATACACAAGACGCGAGGCATGCTCCGACTGGATGCGATATGGCGCCTGAGATCGTCGAGATGCATATAGCCAGAAAGGGCCACGACCGCCGCTATGGGTTCCTGCTCGCCAAAAGCTGCATTCAATGCCGTACGCGCTCCTGCGGAAAACCCGCCAGCGGCGATTCTTGTGGGGTCTATGCTCCATTGGGCAGCATGATGCCTGATATATCGGACAGCAAGTGCCATGTCATCGCTGGCAGCTTCTACACCTCGCCAGAGAGTGAAGGCGCAGGCTGGAGGCAGGCCCATGATTTCGCGCACCGCATCGACTCTGGACCGTGGAATGTTGTCGGGAGACGAGACAACCACAGTACTGCCGGGTTCGGGGTTCTCGGGCACGAGACGGTAATCTATGGAGCAGGTCACGAAGCCAAGCTGGGCAAACTCCTTGCAATACCAGGCGATCGAGTGATTACGGTGCGGCGGCTCGCCAAACGCGTCATCCGCCTTGCTCCCCCGATGAAAAGCGCCGCCAAAGGCCATGATCAGCGCAGGCCTCAACGCGCCCGGCGTAGGTATCTGTGGACAATACAGATCAAGCGTGAGATTTCGCATGCGCAGTCCGGCTTTGCCAGCAGGATGAATCAAGCCTGACCCGTACACAATATCTTTATGAACTGTGACCGGGTAGTGTCCGGTGCGTGTCATGGAAGGTATGGGATGCATTGTCAAGGCCACGTCAGTTCACTGAGGCGCCAGAGTCCCGGGCGATTTTCCCCCAGACCTGAACATCATTGCTGAAACGGTCCTGCCATTGTTGCGGGCTGGTCGCTGGCGAAATAGGAAGCGAGCCGCTGCTGAGTATCAGTTTTTGCAAGTCGGGTGTGGCAAGCACTTTGTTGACAGCCTTGTTCAGCGTATCTACGGTGCTGGCTGGCATTCCAGCTGGGCCGAACAGCCCATACCATCCCACGGCGTCAAATGCCAGATTCTGCTGGCTCAGGGTGGGGACGTCAGGCAGTTCGGGGGTGCGGGCGGGCCCGGTGATGGCGAGAGCCTTGAGCCGCCCGCTCTTGACAAGCGGGGCCATTGAGACAACATCCAGGATGCCTATCGTGATATCGCCCGACAGTATCTCCGATAGGGCAGCCTGCCCCCCTTTATATGGAATCTGTCTCATCTTGATCTGCGCAAGCTGCTGTATCTTTTCCCCGACCAGGTGCGGAGGAGAGCCGACACCGAACGTGGCGTAAGTAATATCGGAACCTTTTTTCTTTGCTGCCGCGACCAGATCGGCCATAGTATTCAATGATGACTCAGGACGCGTGACGACCAGCAGGGGGACAGTTGCAATCTGGGTAATCGCGGTGAAGTCTTTGACTGGATCAAAGCCGAGGTCTTTGAAGAGAGCCGGAGCAATAGCAAAAGGCGCTGCGGTAATCATGACTGTGTAACCGTCGGCAGGAGCGCGAGCGACTGATGCTGCGCCAATATTGCCGCTGGCGCCACTCCGGTTCTCAACGATAACAGTTTGCTGCAGCTCGGATGTTAGCTCCTGGGCAAGCTTGCGGGCGACGATGTCAGTACCCCCTCCAGCTGGAAATGGCACGACAAGTTTGATGGGGCGGTCCGGATAAACAGAGGCAGCCGTGGCTGGCGACATGATCGCGATGCCTGCCAGGCAGACGGCTAGAGGCAGTTTCCAGAAACGTTTCATCATTTGACACTCCGGCAGGTCTGGTTTTGATGCTACAAATAGTGCCTCTGTTTTTAATAAAGATATACACTGAAAACGCTATTGATCCATAAGGAAGTTTTATGGATAAAGATCAAACCCAGTTGGCTTTGCGTTTGCGGCGTCTGAAGCTGCTGCATTTCGAGGTCGTTCTGGCTGTGGCGGAGTGCGGAAGCCTGACTGCCGCTGCCGATGCGCTGGACCGCAGCCAGCCGGCAATATCTCAGCAATTGGCCGAAGCGGAAGGCGCCTTGGGTGTACCGCTTTTTGTCCGAGGGCGACAGATCAAGCCTACGGTTTATTTGCCAACGGTTCTGCGATATATGCGCAGGGCTGTAAACGATTCTTGGCAATTGCGCAGCGAGCTTGAAATGCTCTCAAAGGGAGGGCGAAGCGTACTTCGAGTTGGTGCGATGCTGGTTGCGAGTACCGGTGTCTTGCCCGATGCCATTATTTCCTTACACGATGACGGCGCTGGTGTGCTTTTGGAGGTGGTGGAAGACATCGCCTCGGGGTTGTGGTCGCGTTTTGAAAGAAGCGAGCTTGATCTGATAGTTGGCAGGCTGGATGAGCGCGCATACGCGGATGGAGTGCGATCCGAGGCGCTCTACAGAGATCAGCACTGTGTTGTGGTGGCTGCCGGGCATCCGCTTGGGTTGTCGGACTCACTGGATTGGAATGATACAAAAGCATATCCGTGGATCTTGCCGCCGCGAAATACAGCCCTGCGACGCGCTATTGACGCGACATTCCTGGATCAGCAACTCAGTCCACCGCAGCCATGGATAGAGTCAGCTTCGCCTTCGGTTAATCTGGCCTTGCTTGTGCAGGCCAACTGTCTGAATGTGGTATCGCGCAGTGCAGCCCTACACTATGTTGATCTGGGAGCATGCTCGATACTGCCTGTGAAGCTGAAATATGACATCGGCCCAATCGGCATGGTGTGGGTGAAGGGGGACACAAGCCCCGCGCTCGACGCAACACTGCGGGCCTTGCGCAAGGCGGCCCACAGGCGTCAGTGACAGGACCGCCTGCTCCGGCTATGCCGCCCGGTTCATCGCCTGCGCGCAGCTCAGGATGTGCTCGATGAAAGTGGACGTGGCCTTGGTGCGGTACAGATCCGGCATATAGACCATATACATATGCGTGCCGAAAATGCTCAGGCGCCATTCCGAGAGGCTGGTGACGACTCCGCCATCCTCCATGTCGGCGCGCACGACATAGTCCGGGACGATGCCCACGCCCAGGCCTGCCAGTATGCTTTGGCGCAGGAAGATGAAGTTCTCTGAAATGATGCTCGGGTCGAGCAGCACCTCGTGCCGCTCATTGCCCAGATAGGCTGCCAGCCTGAGCTGGCGTCCAACTACGTTCGATGTGATGATGGGCGCCGTGCGCAGCGCACTGATTTCGGACGGCATGCCATGGCGCTGTGCATATTCGCGCGAGGCGCATGCAACGTAACGCACCTCGCCCATGTCGCGCGCGACGAGATTCTGCGGCGGCTCAGACATGACGCGTACGGCAATATCGACCTCGCCTATGAGCAGGTCTGTCGTGCGGTTCTCGAAAATGATGTCCAGCACGATGCCGGGGTGGAGGCGGTTGAACTCGATCAGCCAGTCCGACATGACCAGTTGGCCGTAGCCGCTGGGTACACTCAGCCGAACTCGGCCTTGAAGGTCTTTGCCCAGCGTCGTAATGGATTCCCGGGCCGCAAGCATTTCGTTGCGTATGACCACGCCGTGATCATACAGGCGATAGCCGATTTCAGTGGGTTCGATCTGGCGCGTGGTGCGCCGCAATAATTGCTGGCCGATTTCTTTTTCGAACTGGTTCAGCCTGTAGCTGACATTGGCCCTGCTCATCTTCAGGCGGCGGGCCGCCTCGCTAAGGTTGCCGGCGTCTATGATCTCGACCAGCAGGGTCAGGCCGCTGACGTCCATGATGTACTCGCATTGTTTCTGTCGGCTTGCCTTGCCCTGCCGGAAGGAAAAAGTGCAACCTTTGGCAGGCTAGTGCCGGCAGTTTATTGTCAAAATATATTTGACAGTTTGTCAATGATATATGGGATTGTCAATAGAGCCTGGAAAGCAGACAATTGCCATATAAGCCATCGACCGAGCCTTCGCCAGCAAGACGGGCTTCCGGGCGGACGATATACATCCCGATCACCCTAAAAGAGTTTCCAAGCATGGATCTGAACTTCACTCCCGAGGAAGAAGCCTTCCGCGACGAGGTGCGCGCATTCCTGCGCGACAATCTTGCGCCACAGATGGCCCGCAAAGTGCGCGAGGGCCTGCGCCTGAGCCGCGAGGACATGGCCCAGTGGCACGCAACACTGAACCGCCAGGGCTGGCTGGCCAATCATTGGCCCCAGGAGTGGGGCGGCCCCGGCTGGGGACCAGTGCAGAAATTCATTTTTGAAAACGAATGCGCGCTCGCCGGCGCGCCGCGCATCGTTCCCTTTGGCGTGAACATGCTGGGGCCTGTGCTGATCAAGTACGGCAGCCAGGCACAGAAGCGCTATTGGCTGCCGCGCATTCTCAATGGCGACGACTGGTGGTGCCAGGGCTATTCCGAACCCGGCTCCGGTTCCGATCTGGCCTCGGTCAAGACGACGGCTGTGCTCGATGGCGATCACTACATCGTCAACGGCCAGAAGACATGGACTACGCTGGGCCAGTACGCCAACATGATTTTCTGTCTGGTACGCACCAACAAAGACGTCAAGCCACAGGCGGGCATCAGTTTCCTGCTTGTCGACATGAATGCCCCTGGCGTCGAGATCCGGCCCATCATCACGCTGGATGGCGAGCACGAGGTCAACGAGGTGTTTTTCACCGATGTGCGAGTGCCTGCGGAGAACCTGGTGGGCGAGCAGGACATGGGCTGGACCTATGCCAAATACCTGCTGACGTATGAGCGTACAAATATTGCCGGCGTGGGCTTTTCCGTGGCGGCGTTCGACAGGCTGCGCCAGATCGCACGCAAGGTAACGCGCAATGGCCGTCCGCTGGCGGACGACCCCGCGTTCGCCGCCCGCATGGCGCGGGTGGAGATCGACCTCGAAAACATGAAGACGACCAATCTGCGCGTCATTGCGGCGGTGGCTGGCGGTGGCGTTCCTGGCGCGGAAAGCTCCATGCTGAAGATCAAGGGCACCGAGATCCGCCAGGATATATCCTCTCTGACGCGCCGTGCCATGGGTGTCTACGCCCAGCCGCTGATCGAGGAGGAGCTGGATGCGGACTACGATGGCGAGCCTGTCGGGCCGCAGGGCGCCGCCAGCGCAGCCCTCCAGTACTTCAACAACCGCAAGCTGTCCATCTTCGGCGGCTCCAACGAGATCCAGAAGAACATCATCTCCAAGATGATTCTGGGCCTGTAAGCAGACAACAGAGGTCTATGAAATGAATTTCGAGCATACCGAAGATCGCCGCATGCTGGCCGACGCGCTCGACCGCTATATCGCCGAGCAGTACGCTTTCCCGGTTCGCGACCGCATCGCGCAATCGGCGCTGGGCTACGACCCTGCCCAGTGGGGCCAGTTTGCCGAGCTGGGCGCCATCGCAGCCCTGTTTCCCGAATCCGAAGGCGGCTTCGGCGGTGAGGGGTTTGATGTGTCAGTCGTGTTCGAGTGCCTTGGGCGAGGCCTGGTGGTCGAGCCTTTCCTGGGCGCGCTGATGGTCGGCCAGGCGCTTGTCCATGCGGGCAGTGACGATCAGAAGGCCAGGCTGGCCGGCATCATTGATGGCAGCACCATTGCCGCACTGGCGCATGATGAGCCGGGCTCGCATTACGAGCTGGCGCAAGTCGCCACGCGTGCCGAGCGCTCGGGTGATGAGTGGCGGCTGACAGGCGCCAAGGCTGTGGTGCAGCACGGCCAGGCGGCGAATCTGCTTCTGGTATCTGCCCGGACTGCGGGTGTTCCAGGCGATGAGACGGGCATTTCGCTTTTCCTGGTCTCTGCGGATGCGGAAGGGGTCGCGAAGCGCGGCTATCGCAAGGTGGACGGCGGCCGCGCTGCCGAGATCAGGTTCGACGGCGTGACCTTGCCTGCCGGTGCGCTGCTGGGCAAAGAGAACGAAGGCCTGGCGGTTCTCGAACAGGCACTGGGCTATGGTGTTCTGGCATTATGTTCGGAGGCGGTCGGCGCCATGGAAATTGCCCGTCGCGACACGCTTGAATACTTGCGCACACGCAAACAGTTCGGCAAGCCGATCGGCAGCTTCCAGGCGCTGCAGCATCGCATGGCGGTAATGCTGCTTGAGATCGAGCAGGCGCGCTCTGCGGTCATCAATGCCGCTGCTGCCATGTCCGAAAGCGATCCTGTGCTGCGCCAGCGTGCGCTGTCTGCAGCGAAATTCAGCACAGGACGCATAGGCGCGCTGGTTGCCGAAGAATGCATCCAGCTGCACGGCGGCATCGGCATGACCTGGGAACTGCCTTTGCCGCACTATGCCAAACGCCTGGTGATGATAGACCATGAGCTGGGTGACGAAGACCATCATCTTGAGCGCTACATCGCGCTCGGGCGCGGTCTGAAGGCGGCCTGAAGCGCGTTGCCGCCGCCTTCGCGACGCCTTAATTGAGCTTCAGCCCCGCGCTTTCGATCAGCGCGCGGTTGGCTTGATATTCGTCCTGGATATCCTGTGCGAACTGTTCGGGTGTGCCGGTGGCGGGGATATTGCTGCTGCTGACCAGAAGCTTCTGGATGTCAGGGCTGGCAACGATTTTATTGATCTCGGCATTGAGCTTGTCGATGACGGGCTTGGGCGTGCCAGCCGGGGCGAAGAAGCCGAAGACAGACATCATGTTTGCCTTGGGGTAACCCAGTTCGGTAAAAGTGGGCACGTTTGGCAGAAAGCTGACGCGTGCTGGCGCCGCGATGGCCAGGGGCTTGAGCGCGCCTTTCTCTATGTTGCCTGTCATGGCGGGGCCGGCGTTGGTAGAGATCAGCTCGAACTGGCCGCCCAGCGCGTCAGTTTGCTGCTGCGCGCTGCCTTTGTAGGGTATATGGGTGACTTCGACCTTGGCCGCGTGCTGAAATTGTTCCAGCATCAGATGGCCGACCGAGCCTGGGCCTGATGTGGCCCAGCGCAGCACGCCGGGGTTGGCTCGGGACTGACTGATAATGTCATCGACGCTGTTTCCCTGGAATGCCTTGGTTCCGAGCAGAATGACGGGCGAGACCATGACACTGGCTACCGGCGTGATGTCTTTCTGCGGGTCGTATTGCACCTTGTTGATGAGGGGTGACAGTGCCAGCGGGCTGATGGATGAAAAGCCTATGGTATAGCCATCGGGCGAGGCCCGGGAAATGTCTGCCATCCCCACCGTGCCTCCCGCGCCGCCCTTGTTTTCCACAACAAAAGGCACGCCCAGGCTACTGGAGAGCCTGTCCGATACGGCGCGGGTCACGGAATCGCTCACGCCCCCGCCCGGATAGACGACGATCACGCGCACCGGTTTTTCAGGCCATCCTGCCGCGACGCTGGTGGCCGACGCGGCGACCAGCATGCCTGCTGTCAGCAGGCGGATCAGTGTTTTTGGTGTCATGGTTGTGTATTCTCGTGTTCTCGTTGGTGGCAGCCGCAGGTTCACGGCGAAAAAATTGTACTCTCTGTGGAAACGGGGCATGATAAGCCGTGAAAAATGCGGCGGGAAGGGAATAATCCCGGGTGTACTGGCGTCTATCTGATACCAATCACATTTTTCAGGAGACTGATCATGAAAGTATCCAGATTTGCCTTGCCCCTGATGGCGGTTCTGGCCCTGAGCGCCGGTGCCGCACTGGCACAGGCGCCCGCCACGGCCCAGTCTGGCGCGCTGGTCGACGCCAAGGGCATGACGCTATATACCTTCGACAAAGACAGCGCGGGCAGCGGCAAGAGTGTCTGCAACGGCCCTTGCGAGAAAAACTGGCCGCCCCTGGCTGCTGACGCGGACGGCGGCGCCCAGGGCGACTGGACTGTCGTGACGCGCGACGATGGCTCAAAACAATGGGCCTATAAAGGCATGCCGCTGTACCGCTATGTAAAAGATACTGCGCCAGGCGAAAAAAAGGGCGACAACTTCAAAGATGTCTGGCATGTCGCCAAGCCGTGACTGACGGGCCATCGCATCGCACGGGCGCGTGCGAGATCCGCGCGCTTTCCCTGGGAGGCTCGCGCAACTGCCTTGTATGCCTGAAGACATTGAATCACTGATCGTGGCATGTATACCCAGCCTGCGGCGGTATGCGCGGGGGCTGACGGGCGACCCGGACCATGCCGACGATCTGGTGCAGGACACGCTGGAACGTGCCTGGGGCGGCTACGGCCGGTGGCGGCGGCGCGGCCAGCTGCGCGCCTGGATGTTCAGCATCATGCACAATCAGTTCGTGGACGGCTTGCGCGCGCAACAGCGCAGGGCGGAGATGGACACGGGAGGGGTGCTGCCCGAAGGCGTGGCCAGACCCACGCAGACCGATGAGCTGGAGCTGCGGGATCTGGATCGCCATTTGTCGCATCTCGGCCCGGAGCTGCGAGCCGTGCTGCTGCTGGTAGCGGTGGAATCGTTCAGCTACAAAGAGGCTGCGGGCGTGCTGGGGGTTCCGGTGGGTACGGTCATGTCGCGCCTGTCGCGGGCGCGACAGCGGCTGGCTGCCTTGCTGGAAGGCGGGAATACGGAAAGCGCGCCGGCGGTCACAGGCTTGCGCAGGGTCAAGTGATATGGACAGCTTATTCGAAAACAGGCATGGAGACAGGGCCGATGGCCCTGTGACGGAAGCCGACCTGCATGCCTACGTCGATGGGCAACTGGATGAGCGCCGCAGGGCTCTGGTGATGGCATACCTGGCGCGCAATCCCCAGGCGCATGCCCAGGTGCGGGGCTGGACAGGGCAGAACGAGCTGCTGCGCCGCAGCCTGGATGGGGTGCTGGATGAACCCATACCCCTGAGGTTTGCGCCGCCGCGCCGCAAGACGCATTTGTCACGTCTGGCGATGGCGGCGAGCGTCCTGCTGATGGCGTTGAGCGCTGTACTGGCCTGGCAGGCCCGTGGATGGCTGGACGCAAGGCAAGCATCAGGCAAGTCGTTACTGGCCGTCAGCGATGACGGTTTGCCCCGGCGAGCGGCGGTCGCCCATCTTGTTTTTGCCTCTGATCAGGGCAGACCTGTTGAAGTGGGCGCCGATCAGGAACAGGCCATGGTCAAGTGGCTGTCTCGCCGTCTGGGGGAGCCTTTGCGCGTGCCGGTGTTGCAGGACGTAGGCTACTCGCTGGTTGGCGGCCGGGTGCTGCCGGGCGCGCGGGGCGCCGTGGCTCAGCTCATGTATGGCAAGGCGAACGGGCAGCGCCTGACGCTGTATGTCACGCACGAAGCGCAGGGAGACCCGGCGGCTTTCCGCTTTGTCCGTGAGGGCGCGGTGAACGTTTTCTACTGGAAGGATGGCAGGCGGGGTTATGCGCTGTCGGGCGAAGTAGACAGGGATGAGCTGTGGCGGGCCTGTGTGGCGGTATACCGTCAGCTGGATGCGGCCCAGGGAGGGCCTGGGCCAGGCTGAAGGATCTGATTGCAGCGTGTAATATGGCTTTGGTCACCCGGTCGGCCACACAGGCCTTCCCCCATAACGAGGAATCTTCACCAGATGAACGCCGAAATCAAGCAAGCCTTCACCCCTACCGGTGCGTTGCGCGCCTCGATCAACCTGGGCAACCCCATCCTGGCCCATCGGAATGCGCAGACGGGCGAGCCCGGCGGCGTTTCCGTGGATCTGGCACGCGAATTTGCCCAACTGCTGGGTGTGCCGCTGGAACTCGTGGTGTTCGATACAGCCGGAAAGTCTGTGGAAGCGGTTACCAATGAGCAGGCGGATATCGGTTTCTTTGCTGTCGACCCTGTGCGTGGGGCAGGCATAAACTTCACCGCCCCCTATGTCCTGATCGAAGGCGCCTATCTGGTGGAGCAGGGCTCTCCCTTGAAACAGAATGAAGAGGTGGACCGCGCCGGTACGCGGGTCGTCGTGGGCAAAGGCAGTGCCTACGACCTTTACCTGACGCGCGAGCTCAGGCAGGCCGAGATTGTGAGGGCGCCTTCATCTCCAGCCGTTGTCGATACATTCCGGGAGCAGAAGCTCGATGTGGCCGCAGGCGTGAAGCAGCAGCTTGAAGCTGATGCGGCCCGCCTGGGAGGGCTGCGCCTGCTGCCGGGGCGTTTCATGGTGATCCAGCAGGCCATGGGCTTGCCCAAGTCCCGACCTGCGCAGGCCGCCAGCTTCCTGGCGGATTATGTCGAGCGCCAGAAGGCCAGTGGTTTTGTTGCCGAAGCGCTCAGCCGTCACGGCATCCAGGGCGCTTCGGTGGCGCCCGCCGCAGCCTGAGCCAATGAAAACAACGGGGCCGGGAAAACGCCGGGATGTGGCGTTTTCCCGGCGCGTGTCGACCCGCTAGCGTACCGGGGTCAATAGCGACTGGCCGCCGAAATGGGCCAGCAGGTTGTCCACCACCAACTGCGACATGGCGTCGCGGGTTTCCACCGTGCCGCTGGCATGGTGAGGGTAGAGCAGGACGTTTTCCAAGGTGGAAAAAGCGGGATTGATATGCGGCTCGTTCTCGAAAACGTCCAGCGCGGCGCCGCCAATCTTGCCTTGCTGGAGCGCATCTATCAGCGCGGTTTCGTCGATCACGGATCCGCGCGAAAGGTTCACCACCCATGACTCGGGGCCCAGCGCTGCCAGCACGCGCGCGTCAATAAGGTGACGGGTTGCCGCGCCGCCGGGGCAGGTCAGTGCAAGCACATCGGCCCGCCCGGCCAGTTCGCACAGATCGGCGACGAAGTCATAAGGCGTGTCCTGAGGCTTGCGGCCGGTATACGCGATCTTCATCTTCAGCGCGCTCGCGCGTTCCGCAAGTTCCTTGCCTATGCGGCCCAGGCCGACGATGCCCAGTGTCTTGCCGCATACCGATCGGGTCAGGGCCATGGGGCCTTTGCGCGACCAGCTGCCATCACGTGTGTAAGCATGCCCCTGCGCAAGCTGCCGCATTGCGCCGAGTATCAGGGCGATGCCCAGATCGGCCACATCGTCGTTGAGGACATCGGGTGTGTTGGTCACGGGAACGCCGCGGGCGTGGCAGGCCGGAATGTCTATGCTGTCGGTTCCCACTCCTGACGATGCAACGATTTCCAGTGCCGGCAGGCGGACGAGCATGTCCTGGCCGAAGCCGGTCGCGCCGCTGGTGACCACGCCGCGTATGCGCGGACCCACCGATTCGATGAGGTCGGCAGGTGCGGGCGCCTGGTAGACATGATGCAGGGTGAAATGGCCGTCCAGCTGTTCCATCTGGCGGGGAAGCAGCGGCTTGAGCACGAGAAGTTCAGGTTTCATGATTGTGTGATGTTCCAGCTTTGTATCAGTTGCGCGAGGCGCGTGTGCTGGCTGCTGGCCAGTGGCCAGGCGGCAGGCGGCCGGGTGGGGCCGCAATCGTTTCCGATCAGTTGCAGGGCGGCTTTTACACCGGTCACGTTGGTGCCATTCAGCTCTTCGGCACGGATGTTTTCGAATTCCTCAATGCCGCGAATGAGCTGCATGGCCTGGGCATAGTCATTGGCGCGCAGCGCCTGCAGGATGGCAACGGATCGTTCAGGCCAGATATTGATCAGGCCCGAGGTGAAGCCTTGCGCGCCGACGGCGCATAGCGCTGGCGCCCACGTTTCGGCCAGACCTCCCACCCAGATGATGTTGGGATCGGCTCGGTCAATGGCCTGCGCGAGCCTGATGGGGCTGGGCGCCGCCCATTTGACGCCGGCCACGCCCGGGATTTCGGTCAGCCGGACGATGGTCTCGGTGCCGATGGCGTCGTTGCGCAGGTACAGCATGACCGGCAGGCCGTCCGCGGCGTCGGCGACCCGCTGGACGTAGTCGATCAGGCCGCGAGGCGCGACAAAGGGGTCGGGCGTCTGATGCACCATGATGCCGTCGGCGCCAGCCTTGCGCGAGGCGCGTGCCAGCGCGCAGGCCTCATGCACGCTGCGGCCGACGCCGTTGATAATGGGCGCGCGGCCAGCCGCCATTTCGGTAACGGCTTCCATCATGGCCTGTGCCTCGTGGGCTTGCAGCGCGTAGAACTCGCTGGTGTTGCCATTGACCACGAGAATGTCCACGCCTGCGCCGATGGCGCGATCCATGACGGGGCGCAGCCGGTCTGGCGCGATCTGGTCGCCTGTGTCGAAAGGGGTCACCAGAATGCCGGAAATGCCGGTCAGCGCCTTGCGCAGGGTGTCTGAAATGCCGTTCATATACTATTCCTGCTTCCTTGGAAGTCTTGTCTCGGTTTGTGTTGGGACGCCACGTCCGTGTGGACGTCAGTTGGCCAGCCTCATGGCGGGTGTGATCTGGCGCGGATCGACGCGCAGCTCCAGCAGGGCGACGCCGCCGGCTTCACGGGCACGGGCAAGCGCGGCAGGGAATTCCTCGCTGCTTGCGACCTGCTCGCCATACGCGCCGAATGAGCGCGCCAGGGCGGCATAGTCGGGGCCCTGAAGACGGGTGCCGCTGACGCGTCCTGGGTGACGGCGCTCCTGATGCATGCGTATGGTGCCATACATGCCATTATTCACTACCAGCACGATCAGGGCGGCCCCATGCTCGACAGCGGTTGCCAGTTCCTGCGGGTACATCAGGAAGCAGCCATCGCCGGCCAGGCAGACCACTGTACGCTCTCTGTCACGAAGCGCGGCGGCTACCGCCGCGGGCAGCCCGTAGCCCATGGCGCCGCAGGTGGGGGCGAGCTGGGTGCGCCCTGCGCGGTAGTCGTAGAAGCGATGCAGCCACACGGAGTAATTGCCGGCGCCATTGGTCAGCGCCGCATTGTCGGGCAAGGTCTGCGACAGGTGCTTGATGACTGCGGTCATGTCCACGCCCTGGTGCTCTTCAGCTCGAACCGGTGCGGCACAGTAGGCTTCGTGGTCAGCGCGCGCGGCGCGTGTCCAGTCATCCCATGGGCACTCGCCTGGCGCAGCCGTGCCTGCCAGTGCCGCCACGGCCACTGCCGCCGTTGATTGCACCGCGAGATCGGCCTGGAAAACCCGGTTCAGTTCGCCGGCATCCGCGTGAATATGGATAAGCTTCTGGCGAAGCCGTGGCGGCTCGAGCAGGGTATAGCCGTCGGTCATGATGTCGCCCAGGCGGGTGCCTATGGCAAGGATCAGGTCGCATTCTTTGATGCGCCGGACCAGCGCAGGGTTCATGCCCAGGCTCATGTGGCCGGCGTAATGCGGGCTGCGGTTGTCCAGAATATCCTGGCGGCGGAAGGCGCATGCGGCGGGCAGATTCCAGTTATCCAGGAATGCAGCCAGGTCGGCCCGGGCGGGCTCGCTCCAGTCCGGACCGCCGATGAGCACCAGCGGACGCCGGGATTGAGCCAGCGCATCCGATATCCGCGCCAGCGTATCGGGCGCGAGCGCGGGAGGCTGCACCGGCAGCGCGGGGCAATCGGGGGCGGGGCAGGCATCGAGCAGCATATCCTCGGGCAGCGAAATGACCACAGGCCCCGGACGTCCTGATACAGCAGTATGGAAAGCCCGCGCAATGATTTCCGGAACACGGTGGGCCTCATTGATCTGGACGACCCATTTGGCCAGTGATCCGAACATGGCTTGATAGTCCACCTCCTGGAATGCTTCGCGTCCAGTATGGTCGCGGGCAATCTGGCCGACGAACAGCAGCATGGGGGTCGAATCCTGCTGGGCGATATGCACGCCAATGCTCGCATGCGTGGCACCCGGACCGCGCGTGACCATGCAGATCCCGGGGCGGCCCGTCAGCTTGCCGTCCGCTTCGGCCATGTTGGCGGCGGCGCCTTCGTGCTTGGCTACGACCAGATCAATTTCCGGCGTGTCATGCAAGGCATCCAGCACCTCCAGGTAGCTTTCCCCCGGTACGCAGAACACGCGGTCGACCCCATGCAGCCGCAGCGCGTCCACAATGGCTCGGCCCGCCGTACGGGGCGCATGGGCTTGTCCTGTCGTCGTGGTGCCCGATTCGAGCGCATCTTTCATCTGTATTCTCCAGTCAATTCCGCATGGCTTGAGCCAAGCACCCGCTGAAGTTTATAGAGGAGCCAGGCGCCGCCGTTACGGCCTGTGCATCATTTCTGATATGGATAAAAAGCATGGCTGGTGGACTATGGGCGCCGATAGAATGTCCCACACCATTCAACACACTGTCAGGCCGGAGCTCAAGCAACGGCCCACGACACCCTGGAGACATGCAACGATGAAAATTGCCAGAAGAGCGTTCCTGCTTTCAGCCGCCAGCCTGCTTGCGCTCGGCGCCACCGCCCCTGTGCCGGCCATTGCCGCCGATGCGTGGCCCGACAAGCCGATTACCTACGTTGTGCCCTTTGCGCCTGGCGGGGCGACCGATATTCTGGGCCGTACTTATGCCCAATTTCTTGGCGAATCGCTGAATGTGCCGGTCGTGGTCGAGAACAAGCCTGGAACCGGCGGCAGCCTGGGGTCGGCCTACGGGTCGCGTGCCAAGCCCGATGGCTATACGCTGATTGGCGGCACCATCAGTTCCCATGCCATCAATGTGAGCGTGTATCCCTCCATAGGCTACGATCCGGTCAAGTCCTTTGAGCCCATCATTCTGACCGGCACGCTGCCGAATGTGCTGGTGGTACGCGCCGACAGCGATATCAAGACGGTGCAGGACCTGATCGACAAAGCCCGCAGCAAGAAGGATGCACTGACATTCGGTTCTTCCGGCGTGGGCTCTTCGCAGCACCTGGCGGGCGAGCTGTTTGCCGACAATATCGGCGCGCATATGCTGCATGTGCCCTACAAGGGCAGCAGCCCCTCGCTGCAGGCCCTGGTTGCGGGCGATATCGACATGCTGTTCGACAACATTACTTCGGCAATGCCGCTGATCCAGTCAGGGCAGTTGCGCGCGCTGGCTGTCACCTCGGCGACACCAGCGCAGGCCCTGCCTGACGTGAAGCCGCTGAAATCATTTGGCAACGGCCTGGAACAGTACGAGGTCGTTTCATGGCAGGCAGTGTTTGCGCCTGCTGGCACGCCCCGGCCTATCGTGGACAAGCTCTATGCCGCCATGCGCGCCACGCTGCAGAAGCCGGAAGTGCGAGAGCGCCTCAAAGGCCTGGGCATGACGGTTTCGGGCGCCGGCCCGGACGAGCTGGGCGCATTCCAGAAGGCCGAGGTGGCCAAGTGGGCTGCGGTAACTGCCAAGGCGAATATCAAGCTGAACTGATGCCGGCCTTTGCCTGCCCCGAGGCCTTGGTGGCGCCTGGCCAGTTGCCCTGGGCAGCCTGGCCGGTGATGACCTGGCGCAGGGTTTGCAGGATGTCCCACTGGCCGATCACGGGTGGGCGGTTGCGGGCCGTGGCGATGGCGATTTCGCGGGTTACATCGGGCTCGACCAGGCGGGCAGCCTGCAGATGGCCCAGGGCAACCTCCTCGGCCACCGTGGCCAGCGGCAGGACAGCGCAGCCCACGCCGGCCTGCACCAGGTTTTTGGTGATGGCGTTGGAGCCGTCGCACTCAACCTCCACATGCAGGCGGCGGTTGCAGTTGATGGCCAGCGACTCGACCAGCCCGCGCAGCCCATGCGGCGTGCCGGGCAGGATCAGCGGGTGGTCGAATACGCGGGGCACCGGCATTGTCGCCTCGGCCCGAGGATAGTTGGGGGGCAGGATGAGATACAAGGGTTCATGCAGCAGCACGTCCACATCCACGACGCTGGCCTGGGTGCTTGGAACATACAGCAGGGCGACGTCAATCTTGCCGTCGGCCAGGGAGTTGATGATCTGATGCCCCAGCGTTTCAACCATATGCAGGCGAGTATCGGGAAACCGCGCCCGCAAGGCGCGCGCGACAGCCGCAAAGCTGCGCTGCGCGATGGTCGGCTGCGCGGCGATCACAAGCTCGGATGGGCCTTCGTCAGCCAGCGTCACCGCCAGCTTGCGCGCGTCATCCAGGGCTTCGACCACGGCTTTTGCGCGGGTCAGCAGCAGGGCGCCCGCGTCGGTCAGGATCACGCCCCTGCCGCTCCTGTGGAAGAGCCGCACCTTGAGGTCGGATTCCAGCCGTGCGATATGCCGGGTCATGGTCGACTGCTCGATGCCTACCTCGATGGCTGTGCGCGAGATGCTGCCTGACTGCGCGATACGAACGAAATACTCGAGTGCGGTGGGGTTCATGGCAATGGCCCGGACGGCTGGTTCCGCGAAATTGCACCCTGCGAGGTGCCGTTGATGGACTGTCTGACAGGGATATTATCGCTATATCTGTTCCGGCGCCGCCCGGCTGCCCAGGCCCGCCGGCGCGGGGCGCTTTCAATGCCAGCTGCTGTTTCCATTTTTTCTGACTGATTTTTCTTTGCCGCAATAATTCCGTGACTACATCCAGATTGCCCAGATCACTCACCCGCATTCGCTCCCTTGACGATTTCGAGCGGCCGGCCCGCAGCCGGCTGCCGCGTCCTTTGTTCAGCTATATCAGCAATGGCGCCGATAACGAAGTATCGTTGCGCGGCAACCGGGATGCGTTCGACCAGTATGTGCTCATGCCGCGCATGCTGGTCGATGTATCCAGGCGCAGCCAGCAGGTGGAAATATTCGGCCAGCGTTTCGATTCCCCCTTTGGCATTTCCCCGGTGGGGCTGGGGGCCATGTACGCATATCGCGGCGATGTGGTGCTTGCCAGCGCGGCGGCGCGGGCGAATATCCCGGCTGTCCTGAGCGGAGCTTCGCTGATCCGCATGGAAGATGTTTCCAGGGCGGCGCCAGACACATGGTTTCAGGCCTACATGCCCGGCGACGCCGCGCGCGTCGAAGCCTTGCTTGCGCGTGTGGAAGCAGCGGGCTTTCGCACGCTGGTTTTGACTGTGGATCTGCCGGTATCGGTCAACCCCGAGAACTATGCGCGCAACGGTTTCAGCTCGCCGCTGCGTCCCAGCCTGAGCCTGGCCTGGCAGGGCGTGAGCCACCCGCGCTGGCTGCTGGGCACGTTTGGCCGCACCTTGCTCAGGCATGGCATGCCGCATTTCGAGAACTGGCGCGCAGAGCGTGGCGCGCCTATTCTTTCCCCCTCGCTTGAGAAAGACCTGCAGGCACGCGATCACTTCAACTGGACGCATGTCCGCCAGATCCGCGCTCTCTGGAAAGGCAAGCTGGTGATCAAGGGGGTGGTGCGCTGGCAGGATGCGGTGCTGGCCCGTGATGCGGGCGCCGACGGCATCATCGTGTCCAATCACGGCGGACGGCAGGTGGACTGCTCGGTATCGCCACTGCATGTATTGCCAGGCATCGTCAAGGCGGTGCCCGATGTGGTGGTGATGATGGACAGCGGCATCCGGCGCGGCAGCGATGTGCTCAAGGCGCTGTCGCTGGGCGCGCGCTGCGTGTTCGCTGGCCGGCCTTTCAATTACGCGGCTGCGGTTGGCGGGGCAAGAGGGGTGGATCACGCCATCGGCATTCTGCGCGGGGAGGTGCATCGCAACATGGCGCTGCTGGGCATCAATCGCCTGGATGAGCTGGACGATACGCTGGTACGCCATGCTTCCTCTCTCTATCCCTCGCCCGCTCCGCAGGCTGTCAAGCCCGCCGTCGTCCAGCCCCTGCCGCCGGCGCGTTCGTCCGGGCAGGCATGAAAGCTTGCAGGCATACCTTTCCTTTGGAGAATCTCGAACATGCAGGCCATGAAACCTCATCTGGTCAAGATGCACGATGGCGACAATGTGGCCATTGTCGCCAATAACGGCGGCCTGCCGAAAGGCACCCGGCTGCCCGACGGCACCGTATTGGCCGAAGGCGTGCCCCAGGGCCACAAGGTGGCGCTGCGGGATATGGAGGCAGGCGACGCCGTTCGCCGCTACAACGTCGTCATTGGCCATGCGCGCCAAGCGCTGGCGCGCGGCAGCTGGGTGAACGAGCACAGGCTGGACATGCCGGCGGCGCCCGGCCTGGAAAACCTGCCGGTGGCTACGCAGGGCGTGTCGCTGCCGCCCTTGGAAGGCTATACCTTTGATGGTTACCGGAATCCCGATGGCAGTGTGGGTACGCGCAATATCCTGGCCATCAGCACCTCTGTGCAATGTGTATCCGGCGTGGTGGATCACGCGGTGCGCAAGATCCGGGCCGAACTGCTGCCCAAGTATCCAAATGTGGATGACGTGATCGGACTGGAGCACATCTATGGCTGCGGCGTGGCCATCAACGCGCCCGATGCCGTCATTCCCATCCGCACCCTGCGCAATATCGCGCGCAACCCCAATTTCGGCGGGCAGGCGATGGTGGTCAGCCTGGGGTGCGAGAAGCTGCAGCCCGATCTGCTTTTTCCCGGGAGCGTTATTCCTATCCGTGATGCACGGCAGGACGACATGCTGGAGGGCGTCGGCGTGGTTTGCCTGCAGGACGACGAGCATATCGGCTTCCAGAGCATGATCGATGCCATTGTCGCCATGGCCGAGGAAAGGCTGAAGGTGCTGGACCAGCGCAGGCGCGAGCCCTGTCCGGCGTCGGATCTGGTCGTCGGTGTTCAATGCGGCGGCAGCGATGCGTTTTCGGGCGTGTCGGCCAACCCAACCGTCGGCTTTGCATCCGATCTGCTGGTGCGTGCCGGCGCAAAAGTGATGTTTTCCGAAGTTACGGAGGTGCGCGATGGCATTGCGCAACTGACCGCGCGCGCGGCCAGCAAGGAGGTCGCCGATGCCCTGCTGAGGGAAATGCGCTGGTACGACAATTACCTGGGACGCGGCAGTGCCGACCGCAGCGCCAATACTTCGCCAGGAAACAAGAAAGGCGGGCTGTCGAATATCGTCGAAAAGGCCATGGGCTCGATCATCAAGTCCGGCTCCTCGCCCATCGTGGGCGTAGTCTCGCCGGGGAACCGCTGCGAGACGCCGGGCCTCAATTTCGCCGCCACGCCCGCCAGCGATTTTGTCTGCGGCACCCTGCAGATTGCCGCCGGCATGAATCTGCATCTCTTCACCACTGGCCGGGGAACGCCATACAGCCTCAAGGAAGTGCCGGTCATCAAGCTCGCCACGCGCAGCGACCTGGCGCGTCGCTGGCATGATCTCATGGATGTCAACGCCGGACGCATCGTGGATGGCGAGGCCACCATCGAGGAAATGGGCTGGGAGCTTTTCCACCTGATGCTGGATATTGCCAGCGGGCGCAAGCAGAGCAAGGCCGAGGCGCTCGGCCTTGCAAATTCTCTGGCGCTGTTCAACCCCGCTCCGGTAACCTGAGCGGGGCGCCGCCGGCCAGCTCAGGTCAGCCCTCCAGGCGCGGGATCCCCAGCGGATTGCCGGCCTTCAGGGCTGGCGGCAACAGCATATCGGGCAGGTCCTGGTAGCAGACAGGGCGCAGGAAGCGGTAGATCGCGGCTGTGCCCACCGAGGTCGTGCGGCTGTCCGATGTCGCCGGGAAGGGGCCGCCATGCACCATGGCATCGCAGACTTCGACGCCGGTGGGGAAGCCGTTGACCAGAATGCGCCCCACCTTGAGTTCCAGCGCATCGACCAGGCGCGAGGCAAGCTGTTCATCGGCGCCGGGAACCAGCTGCAGCGTGGCCGTCAACTGGCCCTCCAGGCAGTCGATGACCCGAAGCATTTGTGCCTCGTCCTCGCATTCGATGAGCAGAGATGTGGAGCCGAACACTTCGATGCCCAGGCCATGGGGATCTGCAATGAATGCTTCCGCGTCAGTCTTGAGCAGTGATGCCTGGCACTGGTTCTGAAGAGCGGCATTTTCCTGGCCGTCGGCCACCACGGTGACCGCCGCATGGTCTTTCAGCTGCTGGCGTGCTTTCTGATAAGCCTCATGTATGCCCGGGGTCAGCATGGTGGCGCTGGCGGCCTGCCCCACAGCCTTGGCGGCCGATGCAATGAACTGATCCAGTTCGGGCGATTTGAGCGCGATGATCAGGCCGGGGTTGGTGCAGAATTGGCCCGCGCCCATGGTGAGCGAGGCTGCGAACGCAGAACCCAGCGCATCGGCGCGCTGCCGCAACGCCTCGGGCAGCAGAAACACCGGGTTGATGCTGCTCATTTCCGCGAATACCGGGATGGGCTCAGGGCGTGCAGCCGCAGTGTGCATCAATGCTACACCTGCCGCGCGCGACCCTGTGAAGGCGACCGCCTTGATGGCCGGGTGCTTGATCAGCGTCTGGCCGATTTCCCGGCCGGAGCCGAACAGCAGGGAGAACACGCCCTCATGCAGCCCGCATTCCTGAACTGCGGCGCGTACGGCGCGTGCCACCATTTCCGAGGTGCCGGGATGGGCGGAGTGTCCCTTGACGATTACAGGCGCTCCCGCTGCCAGCGCGGCGGCGGTATCGCCGCCGGCCACCGAGAATGCCAGCGGAAAATTGCTGGCCCCGAACACCGCCACCGGGCCGACGGGCATGTATTGCAGGCGGATGTCGCTGCGGGGCATGGGTTTGCGCTCGGGCAGCGCCGGGTCGATGCGCGCATCCAGCCAGCGTCCGGCCCGCACCTCGCGGGCAAACAGGCGCAGCTGTCCGGCTGTGCGACCCCGCTCGCCCTGCAGGCGCGCCACGGGCAGTCCCGATTCCTGGTGGGCACGCTCGATCAGCGCCTCGCCCAGCGCTTCGATATTGCTCGCGATGCGCTCGAGGAACGCGGCGCGATCCTCAAGGCTGGTTTTGCGATAGGAGGCAAAGGCGGCATTGGCCAGCGCGCAGGCGCGTTCGACATCCTGTTCCGTGCCGCCGGGGTAGGTGGGGGCCAGTGTTTCGTTGTTTGCGGGATTGATGCCGTGAATCTCGGCGCGGGTTCCTGTTACATCCTGGGAACCGATGAGCATTTGACCTGTGATATTCATGAAGAATTGCAACCTGAAGAATAACCGGGAAGGAAGGTGGGATGGCGCGCAATATGCCGCCATGCGCGGCCTGCGTCTGGACATTGTATGTATAGCGGCGCGCTGCGCGATTGCTTCTTGCTATAGGGTCATGCCCGCCGCTTATAGGGCGGGTTCATAGGGCGCGCCGGTTTGCCTCCGTCCCTACCCGCATTGCGTATTCAGGCTGGCGCGTGGTTCTTTTCCAGCGCGAGCCGGCTGGATTCATATTCTCCGAGCTCACGCAGAAACAGTGTGGCGGCGGGGGACAGCGCCGCGGATTTCCGCGCCACCAGATCGTAGGCGAGGCTGCGGGAATCCACCTCGCAGGGCAGCTTCTTCGCCATGCCCAGCTTGGCGCCGAACTTGGCCACGCGAAATGGCACCTGGGCAATCATGGCGGGGTTTTCGTGCACGAGATACAGCTGCGAGAATGCCGAGCTGGTTTCGATGAGCGGGCGGGGAAAGGGCAGGCCGGCGCGGCCAAATGCCTGCTCCAGCGCTACGCGCATGGGCATGCCGGCCGGATACACGATCCAGCGATAATCGGCCAGTTCCCGCAACTGTACGGCATCGTGTCCGGCCAGCGGATGCCGGGGGTTGGTCACCAGCACCATCTGCTCGCCGTAGCTTCCCAGGCTTCTGTAGATATCCGGCCGAGGGCTGACCAGGGTATTGCAGAACACGAGTTCCAGCCGGCCATCGTCCAGCTGCTCCAGCAATTGATCGCTGGTGCTCTCTGTGATGGCAATGGAAAGCTCCGGATGCGCGCTGCCCAGGCGCGCCAGCACCTGCGAAAGATAGGGTATTGCGCCGGTGATGGCGCCAATTGACAGCTGGCCGCCTGTTCCCTGCATGATGCCCATGAGTTCTTCGCGCATGTGAGTCAGATCGCTCTGGATCAGGCGCGCATAGCGCGTGACGCAGCGCCCGAGGTCATTGGCGACCAGACCTTGTGGCGTACGCTCGAACAGCCGGGCATTGAACAGCCCCTCAAGCTCGTTGAGCGCCTTGGTTGCGCCCGGCTGGCTGATGGCCAGGTGATCCGCGGCACGATTCAGTGTGCCATGCTCATCAAGGGCGATCAGCAGCTTGAGCTGCCGCAGCCGCAAGCGGGAAATAATGGACTGGACGGAGGCGGGAGAGGGCAGAGGTGTCATGATGTCAGGTCCGGTTGTGCATTTTCCCGCCGGGCTTGCCGCTGCGGCGAAGCATATTTTGCGGGGCAGGTACGCAGGCCTGTCTTGCCTCGCCCAGCAGCCAATGGCGAAAGGCCTCGATCAGGGGTTCTGCGGCGCGGTTCTCGGGAACCACCAGATAATACGCCTGGGTTCGCACTGTCATGTCATCGAACAGGACGATCAGGCGACCGGCGGCAAGTTCATCCTCGATCAGGAATCTGGGTACCAGCGCAATGCCGGCTCCCGCAGCCGCCGCGGCGGCCATCATGGAAAACTGCTCGTAATGCGGGCCTTGCAGCCCATGCGCCGTGTTCAGGCCCGCGCGCTCCAGCCATTCCAGCCAAAGGGTGGGGCGCGTGATTTGCTGCAATAGCCGCTTGCCCGCCAGGTCGGCCGGTCGGCGGATGCCGTATCGCTGCTGGTAGCCTGGGCTGCAGACTGCGACGACGTGTTCGTCAAGCAAATGGTCGCAGCGCGTGGCGGGCCACACAGGGTCGCCGAAATGGATGGCGGCATCGAAGGGTTCGCGCTGAAAGTCGAAAGGTTCCGTCCGGGCGGCGAAATGCACGACGATATCCGGATGGCTGGCCTCGAATCGTGGCATACGGGGAATAAGCCAGCGTGTGCCGAATGTTGGCAGTACCGCCAGATTGAGCACGTCCCTGGAGCCGCCGTAGCTCATGACTTTCTGGGTGGCGTCCGTCAGCACGGACAGGCCGGCGCGCACTTCGCTGGCATAGCTGCGTCCGGCGTCGGTCAGCGACATGCGCTGGCGCTGCCGGTGAAAGAGCGCCACGCCCAGGTGATCCTCCAGCTGCTGCAATTGCCGCGAGACGGCGCTCTGCGTCAAATGTAGTTCCTGTGCCGCACGCGAGACACTCAGGTGCCGGGCGGTGCTTTCAAAAGCCAGCAGCTGGGCGGAAGCAGGCATAAGGCGACGACGGAACATATGCGAATCCAGAATGCGGTAAGGCGTTTCGAAAGAGGAACGGCCTGCGAAATCAATCCATACTTGATTCTAATACGGAATAATGTTGTTCCGATTAATCGTTGGACGCATGGCCTGGCATGGCCGATAGTAGTGGCCCCATATCCCCACTTTCCGAGCTTTTTCATGAGCACTGCAGCATACCTTGCGCCCGACGCCATTCGCGCCCTCTTCGCCCACGCCCTGTCCGAGATGTATCGTGCGGAGGTTCCCCAGTACGGCACGCTGCTGGAGCTGGTATCCGATATCAACCATGCACGGCAGGCGGCGGCGTCAGCCCAGGGCCAGGCCAGCGACGGCCAGCGCCTGGGCGTGGAGCGCCATGGCGCCATCCGCCTGGGCGCGGCTCAGGAACTGCACACCATGCGCCGCTTGTTCGATGTCATGGGCATGTCGCCTGTGGGCTATTACGACCTTTCCGCTGCCGGGCTGCCGGTGCATGCTACAGCGTTCCGTCCGGTGGACAATGCATCGCTTGCCGTCAACCCCTTCCGTGTCTTTACTTCGCTGCTGCGGCTCGAACTGATCGAGGACGAGGCCTTGCGCAGCCGGGCGCGGGAAGTCCTGGCCCGCCGGTCCATTTTCACGCCCCGCTGCGTCGCACTCATCGAGCAGGCGGAGCGGGAAGGCGGGCTGAACGAGCAGGATGCGGCGGAATTCGTGGCACAGGCGCTGGAGACCTTCCGCTGGCATAGCGAGGCGACTGTCGACCTGGACACCTACCGGCAGTTGCGCGCCGCCCACCCCTTGATCGCCGACGTCGTCTGTTTCAAAGGGCCGCACATCAATCACCTGACCCCACGGGTGCTGGATATCGATGAAGCGCAGGCGGAGATGAATCGCCGGCAGATGCGCGTCAAGGCAAGCATCGAAGGCCCGCCGCGACGTGCCGTGCCGATCCTGCTGCGCCAGACCAGCTTTCTGGCGCTTGAGGAGTCTATCGCCTTTGTTTCCGGAAATGGCGAAAAGGCGCCTGGCACGCATACCGCCCGTTTTGGAGAGATCGAACAGCGCGGCTGTGCACTGACGCCCAAGGGGCGGGCGCTGTATGACCGTTTGCTGGCTGAAGCGCGGGCCTCGGATGCCCCTGATGCGCTGCAGGCGGCATTCCGGGCCTTCCCGGATGATTTGCATACCCTGTATCGCCAGGGCCTGATCTATGTGACGTATCAAGCCGGCGCGCAGGCCCGCGATGAGGCTCCTGTCGATGCCGATGACATCCAGGCATTGGTGGATGGCGGTTGGCTGGAGGTGGCGCCGCTGGTCTATGAGGATTTCCTTCCCGTCAGCGCCGCCGGCATTTTCCAGTCCAACCTCGGGACCCAGGGGCCGGGTGCATTTGCCGACGGAGGCAGCCGCGACGCATTCGAGGCGGCACTGGGTGCGCCTGTGTGCGGCGAGTTTGCACTGTATGAAAAATGCCAGGCCGACTCTCTGGCTGTGGCGCTGACTGCGCTGGGATTCAGGCAGGCCCAAGGGCAGCTCGCCTGATCCAGCCGGCGCCGTCTGCCTTGCCGGGGCCGGCTGCCGTTACATGCGGGCAACAATAGGCATCCCCTGTGCAGGGATGGGGAACCTGTGCGGGTCGCCATCTGATATATTCAGCTGCGCCCATACTGTCTTTTGGCACAGGGCCAGCCCATCCCTTACGCAGATCCCAGGAGGAACCTCAGCCATGTATAGGCCCGCAAGACAGCTGCTGTCAGGGTTGCTGGCGTTCTGTCTGGGCGGTGCCGGCGCCGTGGCGCGCGCAGATCTGGCCGCAGCATCCTTCTCGGTGCAGACGCCTCGCGGCGTGTTTGAATGCCGCCGTGATACTTCCACGAATGGGCTCCAGCGCCTGTCGCTGGGAGGGCAGGTACTGTATCGTCAGGCAGCCGGCAGCGAACCAGAAGAAACCGATCTCCTGCGCGACGGCATTGTGCATAGGGGCGCCGGCTGTCCCCAGGTGATCGCCCGCAACCAGGGTTTTGTGGTGCTGGTTCGGGAAGAACAGGCGCCTGATCGGGCCAGGCATGGCTATCTGCTGGTTGATTTCAACGCGGATGATCCCGTGCTGGTCAACCTGGGAACAGGCCAGGGGCCCCAGGATGACGCCATCTCCGACGCGCAGCGCGTGCTCTGGGAGCCGGGGGGCATGATCCTGAACTATATAGGCTATACCCCCGAAGACGACCCGCAGGCGGAACCCGTGCCAAAGAAACAGGCGACCCTTTTCAGCTTTGCCGGCCAGTACGCGCAGGATGGCAGGCAATGCCTGCGCCTGAAAGGCTTGCCCCTGTTTGGCGACGATCTTGAGCATATCCTGAAAGCAGATCCCGCTTCCATCCTGCCCGGAAACCTTCGGGTGGGCATGCCCAAGGCAGATGCGATTGCCGCGCTTGCGCAGTTTGGGGAGCCTTACAACCCCGATGACACTGGCGACGGCAATTTGCTGACGCTGCCGTTGTGCGGTGATGCCAACGACCTGGCAACCCCACTGTTCCGGTTCAAGGACGACCGGCTTGAATCCATAGAGTTTGAAGGCGCTGAATAGCCGGCCTTCCCGGAGGCTGTTCGTCTGTTGGCCTGCCGGTTGTGGCAGGGTGGGGCATGCCATAATGCGGCCTTGTTTCCGCATGGAGCCATAAGTGGAACTGTTGCGCATCACCGCCCTGTTTGCCGTGACGGCCTTGGTGGAAATCATCGGCTGCTATCTGCCCTGGCTGGTAATCCGCCAGGATAAAAACCCGCTGCTGCTGTTTCCGGCCGCCGCCGCCCTGGCGCTGTTCGCCTGGCTGCTGACCTTGCACCCCGCTGCGGCCGGACGTACCTATGCAGCCTACGGGGGCATGTACATTGTTGTCGCCCTTATATGGCTGCGGGTGGTGGACGGTGTCGCATTGACCCGGTGGGACGGTATTGGCGCCTTGCTGGCCCTGAGCGGGATGGCTGTCATTGCGCTGCAGCCATCCTCAAGCTGAACGGCTGCCAATGCAGGGGGCATTTCTGCGCCGCCATTGGGTATCATGATGACTGTCGCGGCACGGAACCCGCCATAAAACACGAATGCCGGAGGAGCCTGGATGAACGACCCGAGCGTTTTCCTGATCCAGCCTGAGAAATCCATCCAGCGTCTGGAGCAGGCGCCCGCCTCCCTGGAAGGGCAGTCTTTCCTGTGGCTGGCCTATGGCCGCAGCCAGTTCGAGCAACATATCGAAGCACTTCAGGAAGACCTGCTGAGCCTGACAGGGCTTCGCATACTCGACCTGCATGTGGCAGATCTGCTCAACACCCAGCTGCCCTCGCATTTCGACTTCACCTCTCATTATGACCAACTGGTGTTTCGCCGCCTGGCGGATGAAGAGGTGCAGCGCACGCGTGATGCGCCCACGCGTAAAGATTCCGCCGTCGCGTCGAAGCCTTCCGGCCCGACAGCTGACGTGCCGGCGACCCGGAAGGCGCAGACCCTGCCCGTGGGCTTTGTTGTGTTTGATCGCGTCCTGGTCAGCGTGCATCCGGATGACTGCACGCTCCTTGCCGCTTACCTGAAGCGCATCGAGATGCTGGGCCATGCCCCTGCGGACAAGGTGGCCGGCAAGGCCCCCAACGTCGCGCCAGGCTCCGCCCGCCTGCCTGTGGCGCCTGCGGAACTGATGCTGCGCATGGTCGGCATGATGGTCGATGGCTATCTTGACTTGCGCAAGATCATGACGCTGCGCCTGGAACACTGGCAGCAGCGCCTGCTGCGCCCCGATGTGCTTTTCGACGACTGGGGCGGCCTGCTCAAGGCCAGGCAGGCCCTGCATCATCTGTACGACATCTGCGAGGACCAGTACAACGCGCTTGGGCTGTGGATAGACGTGCTGGAAGAATGGCCCGTTGACCAGACCGAGGCCGCGAGGCATGCCCATGACCTGTTGCTCGTGCGCAGCCGCGATGTGCGCGAACATGTCGAGCGGGTCATCCACCACATACGCCAGCTCGAGAAAAGCGCGGAAACGGCGGTCCAGATCCATTTCAATATCCAGAGCAACCGCACCAACGATGTCATGCGTATGCTGACCGCCATTACCGCCATATTCCTGCCGCTGAACCTGATCGCGGGGATCTTCGGCATGAATTTCGAGTTCATCCCGGGCCTGCACGCCCCGGGCGGCTTCTGGTGGGCATTGGGTGCCATGGCGGCCATCGCCCTGGGGCTGTTCTTTTATTTCGCCCGCAAGCGCTATCTGACCTCGGGCGAAGCGCCCTAGCAATACGGAGCCCTCACAGATGCTGCCTGTTTGGCTGGTGTTGCTTTCGCTCGGCTATGCGGCCCTGCTGTTTGCGGTTGCCTGGATCGGAGACCGCTATCCGCTCTATACCCAGCGTCCATGGCTCAGGCCGGCGGTCTACAGCCTCGCGCTGGCTGTCTACTGCTCATCCTGGACGTTCTACGGCGCTGTGGGCTCTGCTGTCCGCTACGGTATCGGCTACCTTCCCATTTACCTGGGGCCGCTGCTGATGCTGGTGTTTGGCTGGCGCATCATTGAGCGGCTTGCGCTTATCGCGCAGTCACAGAACACCGTTTCGATTGCCGACTTCATCGCCGCCCGCTATGGACGCTCCCAGCGCCTGGCCGCGCTGGTGACCATCATCGCCATCGTGGCTGCTGTGCCTTATCTCGCCCTCCAGTACAAGGCGGTAGCGATCAGCCTGGGCGTGCTTGGCGGGTCCGAAATGCGCGCGACCACGCTGGGCGACCCCGCCCTGTATGTGGCCATTGTGATGGCGCTGTTTTCCATACTCTTCGGTACACGACAGGTGGATGCCACCGAACATCGGCCCGGATTAATGCTGGCTGTCGCCTTCGAGTCGCTGGTCAAGCTTCTGGCGCTGGCTGCGGTGGGCCTGTTCGCCGTCAGCTGGTTTGACGGCTCGCCATTGCGCCTGGCCAACGCTGCGCGTTCCCTGATCGAGAACACGCCGCCTGTTGGTTTCGCGGGACAGACGCTGCTTGCCTTTGCCGCGTTGGTCTGCCTGCCGCGCCAGTTTCATGTGGCGGTGGTGGAATGCGGCGATGTCGGCGACATTCGTCGGGCGCGCTGGCTGTTTGGCGGTTATCTCGTGATCATCTGCCTGATGGTGCTGCCCATCGCGACCGCCGGCGTGGCGCTGTTCGGCCCCAGCGGCGAAGTTGCGCCTGACAGCTTTGTGCTGGCGCTGCCTCTCGCGCAGGGCCACACCTCCATGGCAGCCATTGCCTATATCGGCGGTTTTTCGGCTGCAACAGGTATGGTGATCATTGTCAGCGTCGCCCTGGCGACCATGGTCAGCAACGATCTGGTGATGCCCGTGATATTGCGCAAGGGCCGGGGGCGGAGCGTCGCGTCGACCGTGCTCTGGATACGCCGTGTCGCCATCGGGCTGATCGCCGCGATCGCCTATGGCTACTACCGTGTCAGCGGCAGCGACACCGCGCTTGCTTCATACGGGCTCATGGCCTTTGCAGCGGTGGCGCAATTCGGCCCTGGGCTGATCGGGGGGCTGTATTGGCGCGGCGCCAGCAGGCACGGTGTCGAGGCAGGCCTGGCGCTGGGCTTTGCTGTCTGGGTCTATACCCTGCTGCTGCCAACGCTGACAGATGCGGGATGGTTCGCCGGCGCCTGGCTGGAACGGGGACCGCTGGGGCTGGGCTGGCTGCGTCCCCGCCAGCTGTTTGGCATGGAAGGCTGGGATCCTCTGACGCACGGGCTGTTCTGGTCGCTTCTGTGCAATATGGCCGCGCTCGTGCTGGTTTCGGCCCGCTGGCGTCCGGGATTGGGCGAGCGCCTGCGTGCGCAGCCATTTCTTGATCCCTATGCCGCCCGGCGCAGCCTGGCCTCGGGACAGTGGCGAAGCAACTTGCGGGTGGCGGATCTGCTGGCGCTTGCCGCCCGCGTGGTTGGAGAGAAAACAGCGCACCGGGCATTCGAGGGCCATGCCCTGCAGGTCGGAGCAGTGTTGGAGCCCGAGCTGCGAGCCGACATGGAATGGGTGCATTTCACGGAATTGCTGCTGGCCGGCGCTGTGGGCGCGGCCTCCGCGCGGCTGGTGCTGACCAGCGCGCTGGAGGGGTCGGGCGTTGAGGTGGCGGCGGTGGTCGCGGTGCTTGACGAAGCAGGACAGGGCTTGCGGTTTAACCGTGACATTCTGCTCAGCACCCTGGAGAATATGGACCAGGGCGTCAGCGTGGTCGATGCCAATATGCGCCTTGTCGCGTGGAACAGCCGCTATAGCCAGCTGTTCCAGTACCCCGCCGACATGCTGCACGTGGGCAGGCCAGTGGCTGACCTGATCCGTTTCAATGCCGAGCGGGGAGCGCTGGGCAGCGTGGAAACACTGAACATCGAGGAAGAGATCGCCAAGCGCCTGGGGCATATGCGTGCGGGCACCCCCCATGTCCTCCAGCGGACCCTGGGCGAAGGCCAGGTCATCGAGCTGCGTGGCCGCCCGCTGCCAGGCGGCGGCTATGTGACCAGCTACAGCGATGTCACTGCATACAAACGCGTCGAGCGTGAGCTGCTCGATATCAACGAGACCCTGGAACAGCGCGTGGCCGAGCGCACCCGTGAAGCGGAGATGGCGCATGCCTCGCGCTCTCGCTTTCTGACTGCCATCAGCCATGATGTGCTGCAGCCTATCAACGCCGCGCGCCTGTTCGCCTCCGCACTTAGGGAAACGCCCGCCCAGGAGGGGCAGGCCCACCTGGCCGAGCGTGTCGACACATCGCTCAGGGCTGCCGAGGAATTGCTGGACGGCCTGCTGGACGTATCGAGACTTGAGGCTGGGGCTCTGCGGCCAGAGCTGTCTGTCTTCGATGCCCGGCAATTGCTGCAGCAACTGGTGGATCAATATGCGCCCATGGCGCAAGGCCGGGGCCTGGCGCTGCGGCTGCATGCCCGGCCTGTCCATGTGTACAGCGACCGTCGCCTGCTCAGGCGCGTGCTGCAGAATTTCCTGGCCAACGCCTTGCGCTATACACGCTCGGGCCGCATCATCCTTTCGGCGCGGCGCCGTGGCGGCCAGGTGGTGCTCCAGGTCTGGGACAGCGGTCCCGGAATACCATCCAACCATCTGAAACAGATCTATGAGGAATTCCACCGCTTCGAGCAGGATTTCGATTGGGATGGAAAGGGGTTGGGCCTGGGGCTGTCTATCTGCCAGCGCATTGCCACGCTGCTGGGACATGAGTTGAATGCGCGATCCGTGGTCTCCAAGGGCAGCATGTTCGCCATCAGCGTGCCGCTGGCAAGGACGCCTGCGGCAACGCCGGGGCTGGCCCCGCCAATGTCGCGGCGCGACGCCTCTTTGTCCGGCCTGAGAGTGCTGTGTGTCGACAACGATACAGACATTCTTGCAGGCATGCAGGCTTTGCTCGGCCGCTGGCATGCCATCGCAATCTGTGCAACAACCATAGACGATGCCTTGGCCAGAATGAAGGAGGCGCCGCGCGTGCTGCTGGTTGATTATCATCTTCATGATCGCCTGGATGGCCTGGCCGCGCTTGATGTCCTTCGCGCCGGGAACACCGAGGTTGCCGGCGCCCTGCTGACGGCGGACGGAAGTGACGAGCTGAAGCGCCGCGCCCGGGAGCGGGGCTATGTGGTGCTCACCAAGCCGGTAAAGCCCGCATCACTCAGGGCATTTCTTGCGGCGCATGCGAAAGCGGGGTGAAGCAGGTTCGTCCGCTGGGGATTACGTTCCCATGCCGGCGTCGTCCGGAATGCCCAGCCGCGAGGCAATCAGCACCGCCTGTGTCCGGTTTGAGGCCCCGAGCTTGCGCATGATATGGGTCATGTGTGCTTTTACGGTAGCCTCAGATACACCGAGTTCATAGGCGATCTGCTTGTTGAGCTGGCCCGAACAGACCATTTGCAGCACGCGGAACTGTTGCGGCGTCAGATCGCGCATGCGTCCTGCCGCTTCAATTTCCTCGGCATCGGCGCCGGGCCCCGCTTCGATGCCCTGCGGCGCCCAGGGAAAGCCATCCAGTATCTGTTCCAGCGCGGCGCCAAGCTGCTGCGCGTCCGACGACTTGGGGATGAAGCCCATGGCGCCGTGATCGAGCGCCCGGCGCACAATCAGCGGATCCTCGTGCGCCGAGACGATCACGATGGGAAGCTGGGGATGCAGGGCGCGCAGGTGTACCAGCGCGCTGAAGCCGCGCGCCCCAGGCATATCCAGATCAAGCAGCAGCATATCCGCATCTGGACGCTGTTCGACCAGTTCGTAGAGGCGGGAAAACCGGTCCGCCTCGTGAATGACGGCTCCCGGAAGCAGACGCGAGACCACCCCGCGAAGGGCTTCGCGAAACAGAGGGTGGTCGTCTGCGATCAGGAGTTCCGTCATCAGTCCTCAGGAAAACACATGGCGTTCTGCCAGCAGCTGGTCGACAACAGCCGGATCTGCCAGCGTGCTGGTGTCGCCCAGCTGGTCGGGTGAATTCTCCGCAATTTTACGCAATATGCGCCGCATGATCTTGCCGGAGCGAGTCTTGGGCAGCGCCGGCGCCCACTGGATATGATCGGGCGTCGCAATGGGCCCGATTTCCTTGCGAAGATAGCCGAGCACTTCGGCGCGCAGCGCGTCATCGGGCTGCTCCCCGGCAACCAGCGTAATGTAGAGATAGATGCCTTGTCCCTTGATGTCATGGGCAAAGCCCACAGCAGCAGCCTCGGCGATCTTGGGGTGGGCGACCAGCGCGCTTTCCAGTTCTGCGGTTCCGATGCGGTGGCCGCTGACGTTGATCACATCATCCACGCGTCCGGTGATCCAGTAATCACCGTCCTCGTCGCGCCGGCAGCCGTCGCCGGTAAAGTAATAGCCCGGATATGCGCTGAAGTATGTTTCGATGAACCGCTGGTGATCCCCATACAGGGTGCGGGCCTGGCCAGGCCAGGAATCCGCAATCACGAGATTCCCCTGGCCCGGGCCTTCGATGATTTCCCCGCTTGCGTCAACCAGGGCCGGCCTGATGCCGAAATAAGGGATGGAGGCAGCTCCGGGCTTGGCTGCCGTGGCGCCCGGCAGCGGTGTCATCAGAATCCCCCCGGTTTCTGTTTGCCACCACGTATCGACGATGGGCAGCCGGCCCTCGCCCACGATGTCGTGATACCAGCGCCAGGCCTCGGGGTTGATGGGCTCGCCTACGGATCCGAGCAGCCTGAGCGAGCTGCGGCGGGCCGATTGCACCGGCCCCGCCCCTTCACGCATCAGTGCGCGTATTGCAGTCGGGGCGGTATAGAAAATCGAAACCTGATGCTTGTCCACGACCTGCCAGAAGCGGGAGGCGTCGGGATAGCTGGGAATCCCCTCGAAAATGACTGTGGTGGCGCCATTGGCGAGGGGGCCATAGACAATATAGCTGTGCCCCGTGACCCAGCCGATATCGGCGGTGCACCAATAGACATCGTCTTCACGCAAATCGAAGACGGTTTCATGCGTATGGCTCGCATAGACCAGGTATCCGCCTGTCGTATGCACCACGCCTTTCGGCTTGCCGGTGCTGCCCGATGTGTACAGGATGAAGAGCGGATCCTCTGCATTCATGCGTTCTGGTTCGCAGAGATCAGGCTGCTGCGCAACTGCGTCATGCAGCCATATGTCGCGGCCTTCCCGCATCGGGATATCGGCCCCCGTGTGCCTGAGTACAAATACAGTCTGGACGCTGTCCGTGCCATCCAGCGCCAGCGCGGCGTCCACATTCGTCTTGAGCGGAACGGCACGGCCGCCGCGCAACCCCTCGTCGGCAGTGATCACCGCCTTGGCGCCGCAATCGCGTATGCGGTCGGCCAGCGAAGTGGGGGAGAAGCCGCCGAACACCACATTGTGCACGGCTCCGATGCGGGCGCAGGCCAATAATGCCACCGCCGCCTCCACGACCATAGGCAGGTAGATACTGACACGGTCGCCTTTGCCGACGCCTGCGGCACGCAGCGCATTGCCCAGCCTGCAGACCTGTTGGTACAGTTCCTGATAGCTTATGCGTCTTGCGGGTGTATCGGGGTGATCGGGCTCCCACACGATGGCGGTTTTGTCGCCGCGGGTGTCCAGATGCCTGTCCAGGCAATTGACGCTGGCGTTCAGTTCGCCGTCCGCGTACCAGCGGATGCGGAAGTCGTCCTTGTCAAAGCTTACATCACGGATTTCAGTAGGCTCGTGATACCAGGACAGGCGGCCGGCTGCCTGTTTCCAGAAACTGTCGGGGTCGTCCAGAGAGGCTTGGTAACGTGCTGCATACTGGGCTGCCGTCACAGTGGCGGGGCCGGAAAAACCGGCGGGGACGGGGTAACGGTCGGGGGACGAAGACATGGTGTTCTACCTCTTGGACGGTTTAGTACTGTGCCCGCGCGGGGCGGGCATGGGGCGGTGTGGCATGCAAGGCCGTGTTTTCGACCTTGCCGGCCTGATGAGTGCAGGCCGCGCCACAGCCGAATCAATGCGCGGAAGCTGCTGCCGCACCGATGCCTGTCTGGCTGCGTACGGTCAGGGCGTCGAAAGCCAGGCGCTCGCGTTCTGCCTGCTTGCTGCGGTCCAGCGTCGAGAACAGCCAGATTGCGAAGAAGGCCAGCGGGATCGAGAAAATGCCTGGGTTGGGGAAGGGTACGATTGCTTCGGAGAAACCAAGTACATCAACCCATACGGTCTTGCTCAGCACAACCCAGATGGTGGCCGAGGCGAGGCCCAGGAAGCCGCCAATCGTGGCGCCGCGCGTGGTGCAGTTGCGCCAGGAGATCGACAGCACCAGTACCGGGAAGTTGGCGCTTGCGGCGATGGCGAAGGCCAGGCCAACCATGAATGCAACGTTCTGGTTCTCGAACAGAATGCCCAGCAGTATCGCCAGCACACCCAGCGTAATGGTGGAAAGGCGCGATATGCGCATCTGCTGCGCCTCGGTGGCGCGGCCCCGGGCAATCACATTGGCATACAGGTCATGCGAAATGGCAGCCGCGCCGGCCAGCGCAAGCCCTGCAACCACGGCCACAATGGTGGCGAAGGTCACAGCCGCCAGAAAGCCCAGCAGCAGGCTGCCGCCTACGGCGTTGGACAGATGCACCGCCACCATATTGGTGCCGCCGATCAGGCCGTTGATGATGTCAATGCTGCCGTCGGGGCCGGCCTGGAAAAACTCGGGGTGGCGCACCAGCAGGGCGACCGCGCCGAAGCCGATGATGAAGGTCAGCAGGTAGAAGTAGCCTATGAAGCTGCTGGCATAGATGACCGACTTGCGCGCTTCCTGTGCATTGGACACGGTGAAGAAACGCATCAGGATGTGCGGCAGGCCTGCCGTTCCGAAAGCCAGCCCCAGGCCCAGCGAGAGCGCGTTCAGCGGGTTGCTGCTCACCTGCGCGCCGGGCGCCATGATTTCCGCGCCGGTCGGATGTACGCGTACAGCCTCGGCCAGCAGCGCCTCGGGGCTGAAATTGAACAGCGCCAGCACCAGGAATGCCATCAGTGTGGCGCCGAACAGCATCAGCACTGCCTTGATGATCTGTACCCACGTAGTGGCCGTCATGCCGCCGAAGGTTACATAGATCATCATCAGCGAGCCCACGATAATCACCGCCACGTTGTAGTTCAAGCCGAACAGCAGCACGATCAGCTTGCCCGCGCCGACCATCTGGGCGATCAGGTACAGCGCGATGATCAGCAGCGAGGCGCTGGCGGCCAGCACCCGCATGGGCGTCTGCTTAAGCCGGAACGAGGTCACATCCGCGAAGTTGTAGCGGCCCAGGTTGCGCAGCCGCTCGGCGATCAGAAACATCACGACAGGCCAGCCAAAGAGAAAGCCGATTGCATAGATCATGCCATCGAAGCCGCTCACATAGACCATGCCTGCGATACCGAGAAAAGACGCTGCCGAAAGATAGTCGCCGGCGATGGCCAGGCCATTCTGGAAACCGGTGATGCTGCCGCCCGCGGTGTAGAAATCCGCTGTGGTCCGGGTGCGGCGGGCGGCCCACCAAGTAATGCCCATGGTACCGGCGATAAACACCAGGAACATGGCAATGGCGGGGATGTTGGCGGTACCCGTGGCGGCCATGGCGGGTGAGGCCGTTGTGGCCAGAAGCAGACAGCCTGCAAGCAGTTTATTCATGATGTCTTCCTCACGATGGCTTCGAGCAAGGGGTCGAACGTCTTGTTCGACAGCCGCACGTACAGGGCGACCAGCAGTACCGCGCTGGCGGTGACGAGCGTGCCGGCAAGCACGCCTACGCTCAGCGTCAGCGAAGGAGCCACTGGCCGTGCAAATAGTGCCGGGTCGAAAGCCAGGGTGAGGATGAAGCCTGCATAGATGATGATGGTCACCGTCAGGAAGGCCAGGCTGGCGCGGTTGCGTGACTTGATCAGACGCTGGTATTCGGGCAGTTGCATGACTGCCGCAACAACGCGGTCGTGGTCGCTGGATGGCATGATGTCTCCGTGGTTTATTGGAATCGTGCGCTGGCTTTGCCCCGGAGCGGCTGCGTATAGCGTTCCGGCATTCCGGTCGCTGCTGTCGGGGCATGAGCTTTTTGCGTGAATTCAATATAGGCGTGTGCCTGCGATGTGACTACGCGACTTTGGTCTAAGCTTCCCCCTGGAGTGAGGGTAATTACCAGTGCCGGAGCGGGAACGCGGGGTCTGGCAATGGCATCCAATCGGTCACAGTGCGATGGGCGGAGCAGGCATGGACATGAAAACAGGGGTTGCCGGGATGGAGGATAGCGGGGAATTCGAACTGGCCAGACGGGTCGCCGCGGGCGATGCCCGAGCCTTCGAAACCATGATGCGGCGCTATAACGGCCGCCTTTATCGCGCTGCGCGCAGCATCCTGAAAGACGACACCGAAGCCGAGGATGCCCTGCAGGAAGCGTACTGGAAAGCCTATTGCAAGATGGGCAGCTTTCGGGCCGAGTCGCGGCTTTCAACCTGGCTCACGCGTATCGTCATCAATGAGGCGCTCATGCGTATGCGTCGAAACAAACGACAGGCACAAAACCTTCAGGCGCTGGCCCCGGATCACGCGGTGGATGGGAGCACGACCGCAATGGAGTCCGTCGCCCGGCATCAGGACAACCCGGATCAGCTTGCCTGGCGAGGTGAGCTTCGCCACCTGATCGAGCGCCGCGTGGATGAGTTGCCCGATGTCTATCGCAGCGTTTTTGTGCTGCGCGCGGTCGAAGACATGCCGGCCATCGAGGTGGCAGAGGTCCTGGGCATTCCCGAGGCGACAGTGCGCACCCGGCTTTTCCGCGCCCGCCACCTCTTGCAGGGTGCGCTTGCCGGTGACATAGACACCTGCAGCCGTGATGCCTTTTCGTTCGCAGGCCATCGCTGCGACCGCATTGTTGCCGCTGTGCTGGCACGCCTGGCGCAGCAACCGCCAGACGCTGGCAAGCCCGGACAGCCTTGAGGCGCTCGCCAGCCTCCGCGCAAGCCGCCTCCAACGCCCTGGCTGCGTAGCCTGCGATTCGTCAGCCCGCCATCGCCCGCCTGAAAGCAGGCGCCGCCAGCAGATGCCCGCAGACGGGCTGCAGACGGGCTTGGCTATGCAGGGGCGATTGGCTTAGAATTCCTGCCTGTCCACGCGGCCTGGGCCAAGCCCTCCAGCCGCGCTTTCCTTGTACGATTGCCGCGCCGGGCATTTCCTGGTGGCGGCCTGAGGAGTCTCGCCGTGTTCCGTTTCTGCTGGCTCGCCGCTTATGTCGGTGCGGTCCTGCTTGCCAATGTCTTTCTGGACCATTTCATTCCTCTGCCCCTGTTCGGCTTGCTGAGCATCGGTTCCATTTTCTTTGCGGCTGTCTTCACGCTGCGCGATCGGCTGCATGGCTACGGACTGCCCACTGTGTTCCTGGGCATAGCGGTCGCCGTGGCTGTCAACACTGCCTATGGCGTTATGGCGGATCTCAACCCCCGGCTGCTGCTTGCTTCGTTCGCTTCCATATTGCTGAGCGAGCTGGCCGACACAGCCGTATTCCAGCGCCTGCGCCGCCGCAGATGGCACATGCGCGTCATCGCCAGCAACGCCATCAGTGTCCCGCTCGACAGCATCGCCTTCAACCTGCTGGCATTCGCGGGTGCGATGGGTGTCTTCACTGTCGCCCAGATTGTATTTGCCGACATTGTCGGCAAATACATGATCGCGGCCGCTATTGCATGGCTGCCCGGCATATCGCTGCGTCGCTGCGGAGGGCAAAGGGCGGCTGCGCCATCGGTATGCGACGCCGCGCATTTTCCCGCCGCTGTGCATTTCCCGCCGGAAGCCGGCATGTTCACACGTCGGGGAGGGCAGGCCAATGCGTCGCGCTGAGCGCCTTGCCGGCGCTGTCGGGCAGACGCCAGGCGGAGAGACGGGTTTCGGATTCAGGCCCATCCTGAAGACCGTGGCCGATCCGCATCCCGCCATGCGCACCCGGCAGGAACACATCATCAATCTGCCTGAACTTTGCCCCGCTTCGCGCAATCCGGGTGCGGGATCCTCTCTGCGCATACGCTATCGCAGTCATGGCCATTTCCTCGAAATCTTTGCCTTGGCCGAGTACATCAAGGCTTTTATCGGCCATCCCATCGTGAGAGATGTCGAGATGCTGACGCAGGTCGTGGCGAACGACTGCGCCCTGGCGCTCGGCCATAAAGTGCGAGTCTGCGCTCTTTATCTGCTTCCTTCCCTGGGGCAACAGGTGCGTACGCAGGTGGTCGCTCGTCCGGGATCCAGGCTGGAAGCAGGATCGCCGGCGGGCGGGGGTGATGACACCGCGGCACAATCCGATGTAACCTGAACAGTGCTTGTTCCTGTTTCGGCCGAAATAGGTTCCGGCCTCGATTATTCATGTCTCATGGGTATCCCGAAATGACAGGAAAAGAAATCTCCGCATTCAAGACAAGGCTGCTCCGTCCGGCCAGCACAGGAAAGGACGGCGCATGGGCATTTCTTCTCCTGCCAAAGGCCGCCAGCGACAAGCTGCCCAGGCGTGGCAGAACATCGGTGGAAGGAACGATCAATGGCTACCCCTTCCAGGCCACGCTTGACCCGGACGGGCAGCTTGGCCATTGGCTCAAGGTAAGCGAGGCATTGCAGGATGCCGCTGGCGCGTCAACCGGCGACATGGTTGAGGTTCAGGTATCCCCGGCCCAGCCCGAGCCCGAGCCAGCGCTGCCCGATGATTTGCTCAAAGCGCTTGCCGCCTCTCCAGCGGCCAAGGCCACCTGGGACAGCACGACGACTATCGCACGCCTGGACTGGATCCATTGGGTTGAATCCGCAAAGCAGGCCAAGACCCGGGATCGCCGCGTTCAGAATGCCTGTGAAATGCTGGCCTCGGGCAAGAAACGTGTCTGCTGCTTCGACCAGTCGGGTTACTACAGCAAGAGCCTGAGCGCGCCCGAGGCGAAAGATTAAGGCCTCTCTTGCGGGCCTACACAGAACGAAACCCTCCTGAAAATGGGCGGCCTGACGCTTCCCGTCATGCACGGGCGCGACAAGGGCAAATGTCTTATAGCCCCGGCTTGTGTTCCGACAGCAGCGGGTACAGGGAAAGCACCAGCAGCATCGCCATCGCGACATTGAATACGCGCACATAGCGGGCATCGGTCAGCCAGCGGCGCAGCGTCGTGCCGAAGGCCGCCCACATGGCAACCGTGGGGGCGTTCACGACCGCGAATAACGCTGCGATGATGCCCACCGCCAGCATTCCGCCGTCGGCGGGCACGTAGGCGGCAATGGCGCCTATGGCCATGATCCAGGCTTTGGGGTTGACCCATTGAAATGCCGCAGCCTTCCAGAATCCAAAAGGCCGGCTGGATGTTCCGGTATCCTGCATTGGACGAGCGGTGGCAATCTGCCAGGCAAGCCACAGCAAATAAGCCGCTCCAATGATGCGCAGCGCAGTGTACGCGGCGGGGTAGGCAAGGAACAGGCTCCCCAGCCCTGCGCCTATGCCGAGCACCATCACCGAGAAACCGATGCTGATGCCGAATATGTGCGGTACGCTGCGGGCGAAGCCATGGTTCAGCCCGGACGCCAGCACCATCGTATTGTTTGGCCCGGGCGTGACCGAGGTCACGAACGCATAGGCCACGAAGGCAAGCAGAAGATCGGTTTGCATGGAAAAGTCCTTCGAATTACCGGGAGAGGGGAAGATACGCCAGCGCGGGCGAATATTGGATGGACATGCTCAGGGGGTTTCGGCGCAATGCAAGTCGAATCCGGGGCGCTGTCCGAGCCGCTGGTAGTAAGCGCTCACCGCAGCAAGGGGCGGGTGATCGAACGGCGTGCGGTACCAGCGGTGAACTGACAGCCCGACGGCGATGTCGGCCAGGCTGAAATCCGTGCCCGCGACATAGGCGCCGGTGTCCGCGAGACGCCCTTCCAGAACGGACATGAATCGGATCCAGGCCTCCAGGGAAGCCCGGATCCTTGATGGGTCCGCATGGTCAGGCATGCCCCGCACCAGTGCCATGAAGGCATGGCGCCATGCGCCATTCAGGTCGGATGCCTGCCAGTCCAGCCATTGATCCACCTTTGCGCGGGCGCTGGCTTCATGCGGGTAGAGCGAGCCGTCTCCGTAACGGTTGGCAAGGTAGCGCAGGATGCTGTTGGATTCCCAGAGCACGAAACCGTCATCCAGCAGGACCGGAACCATGGCGTTGGGATTCAGTGCCTTGAACTCATTGGTATTCACGTCGCGGAATCCACTGCCCCAGTTTTCCTGCTGGAAGGGCAGGCCAAGTTCCGCGCAGGCCCATAGAACTTTGCGTACGTTGATGGATTGACGTTTACCAAGTATGGTCAGCATATGGATGGCTGCAATGATGGATCGCAGCCACGGCGGCTTGCGATGATGTGCTGTTGATCGAATGGATGCATCCTGCTTTGTAGCGGAACGGCGTCCTTTATGTGGCATGGTAAAACAGTGCATTAGTACAATCAAAATATTGTCATAGATACAATCCATGCATGGCCACAGCACGCTACAAACGGGTGGTTGACAGACTTGCCGCCGAAATCCATTCGGGCCGCTTGCCGCCTGGCGCCCGCCTGCCGACGCATCGCGCGCTGGCCGCAAGGGAAAAAGTGGCGCTGGCCACGGCTACCCGGATATATGCCGAGCTTGCTGCAATGGGTCTGGTCACCGGCGAAACCGGAAGGGGAACCTTCGTGCGTGAAATCGCGCTGCCGCCAGGCCTGGGCATAGACCAGCAGGCAGTCGCAGCCGATATCGTCGATTTGAACTTCAATTACCCTGCCTTGCCCGAGCAGGCCGAGCTGTTGCGCACGGCATTGCGGCAATTGGCGGCGACCGGCGACCTGGATGCGTTCCTGCGCTGTCAGCCCCATGCAGGCAGAACGCATGAGCGCGCCATTGTCGCCAGCCACCTGGCCATGTCGGGTGTATCGGTGGATCCGGAGCAGGTGCTTTTCGTCAACGGCGCCCAACATGGTCTGGCTGTCGTCACACTTGCCTTGCTGCAGCCTGGCGACGTGGTCGCTGTAGACGCGTTGACCTACCCGGGATTCAAGGCGCTGGCAGAGCAGTTCAGGCTGGATCTCGCGCCGCTGCCGGCGTCGGTCGCCGGCCCCGACCTGGATGTGTTGGCGCGGCTATGCCGTCAGCGTCCCGTGCGGGCGGTCTACGCCATGCCGACGGTACATAATCCCCTGGGCTGGGTGCAGGATGCCGCAAGCCGCCGCCGCCTGGCAGATCTTGCGCGGCAGCATGGCCTGATCTTGATCGAGGATGCTCCCTACGCCTTTTTGGAACCGGATCCTCCACCACCGCTTGCCGCCTTGGCGCCAGAGTGCTGCGTTCATGTGACAGCGCTTTCCAAGAGCGTGGCCGCCGGATTGCGTGTTGGCTTCGTGGCTGCGCCAAGAGCATGGATTCCCAGGCTTGAACGTGCGATTCGGGCCACAGTCTGGAACACCCCCGCGGCGATGACCTCCATTGCCTGCGCATGGATGGCCGATGGCACTGTTGCCCGGCTGGCAGCCGAAAAACGCCAGGATGCCATCTCCCGGCAGGCCGTGGCGGCAAAGTCGCTGGCCGGCATGCATCCCGTGAGCCATCCCGCCTCCTATTTCATCTGGTTGCCCTTGGCCGAAGAAGTTCGCGCCGAGGCGGTAGCCCGATCGCTTCTGGAAAAGCGGATATCGGTTTCCACTGCCGAGCCTTTTTCAGTTGGGCCCCGCACACCTCATGCCTTGCGTATAGCCTTGGGTTCCGTCGATCTGGACACGTTGCGGCATGCGCTGGGCATCGTGCGGGATGTGATCGAGCGGGCGTAGGCGTTCAGCGCCTTCGCAAGGACATTTCCGAGCCGGTCAGCCAGAACCATCATGAAGGCGCCGATCAATGCTGTCGCGGATATCCCGGCCGAGCAACGATGGGGTGATGGGCCGTGAAACCCGACGTGCATGTGTGCGGAAGATCGATTGCCAGGCTCCAGCCGTACCCACCCATCAGAGCGTCTTGGCGTAGAACTCCGTCAGCTTGGCCATCGCGGCATCCACATACTCGGGAACCCAATAGGTTTCGATATGTGTGGCGCCCTCGATCTTGAACAGCTCCTTGTTCTCGGTACCGGTCGCTTTGGCAAACGCTTCGTCGGTCATGTAGCCGCTATCGGCTTTGCTGCCGGCGATCATCAGCAGAGGCTGGTCGATCAGTTCGATCTGATTGGTGGCATCCCAGCCCATCAGGTCGATCAGGCTGCTGGTGGTGTATTTGAAAGTCGAATTGGGGTGCGCGTGCGTCCGCCAGTAATATTCGTAGCCCTGACGATACATTTCGAACGGGAGGGCCGCGATCTGCTCGTCCGTCATGTCGGCGTCACCCGAATAGAGCACTTCACCGCCGGCTGCCTCCTGTGCGCGGGCCGCCGAAGCCTGCTTCAGACGTTCCTGGATGGTGTCGAGCTGAGACTCTGCGAAACCGTTGCGGCGCACCTGTCCCGAATTGAACATGCTGAGCGTTGCAACCGTCTTGAAGCGCTTGTCGGTTGCCGCCGCGCCCAGTGTGTAGCCACCGCCGCCGCAGATGCCGAGCACGGCCAGGCGATCTGCGTCAACGCCCTCGTACTGGGTGATGAAGTCAACTGCTGAGCTCCAACATTGAGCGACAGCTTCTCACTGTCTCAATCGTCCACTCTTGGCCGAATACCGCCACGCTAATTGTCAACCATGCGTGGTCAGAGGCTCTACCGTCAGCTTAAAACCCATGGCATGGATAACCTTGAACAGCGTATCGGAGCTGGGCGCACGCTCTCCCGAGAGACTCTTGTAAAGACTTTCCCGAGACAGTCCGGTGTCGCGGGCCAGTTGAGTCATGCCTCGAGCTCTGGCGATGTCGCCCAACGCCGCCGCCAACAGTGCTGGATCGCCATCTTCTATTGCAACCTGAAGGTAGGCGGCAATATCTGCCTCATCGTTGAGGTAGTTGGATACATCAAACGGACGGGTCTTGATCTTGCTCATTTCGTAACTCCTGAGCCAAAGCCTTGGCTCGTTCAATATCTTTCTTCTGGCTGGATTTGTTGCCTCCGCCAAGCATCATGATTACTGTACTTCCGTGCAAGATGTAATACATTCGCCAACCTGAACCGAAGACTTCGCGCATTTCCCAAACGTTATCCCTGACAGACTTATGGTCTCCAAGGTTGCCAAGCGACGCCTTTCTTAGACGAAGCTGTAGCCGCGCACGTGTTGTACGATCTTTTAAGCTACCGGAGCCACTGTATAAATTGCTCTGTTTCAATGATGCTATACATAGACATATTGTAGCCTTGTGGCTACGTTTCGCAATGGCTACTTTGCACACAGACTAGGGGAATGTGGCGATCTGGACCTATATTTTGTTGACACAGACACTCTGGCCGAACAGCAGCCAGAGACGGCTCCCGTCCGGCAGCTGGCGAAAATCACACCTCTGTCTGCTCTGCCATCTCCAGCGCATCATCAACCTCGATCCCAAGATACCGCACTGTACTTTCAAGTTTCGTGTGCCCAAGAAGTAATTGAACTGCTCTCAAGTTCTTGGTACGTCGATAGATTAACGACGCCTTCGTTCTTCGCATTGTGTGCGTACCGTATGAGGAGGGTTCTAGTCCGATAGCGATCACCCAGCTATCAACGATGCGAGCGTATTGCCGGGTCGATAGATGTGAGGATGAGTGCAACCTGCTTTTGAAAATAAAATCATCGGACCGCAATTGCTTAACGTGTAGGTACCCAGTGACATGCGTTTCTGCGTGGCATGCCAGTAGTAGCGAAAGTGCCATGACTTGCGGCCCTGCGCCGAGATCGCCAAAGACAAGCCGTCCGAATCGCCAAGCGAGTAAGGGCGGCCAGTGGCTTTTGCCTGCCGTATCGCGAAATCCGTAAGTCTCATGCATCCATCAGAGCAAAAGGCCTGGATTGAAACATCTATGCGGATCGACTGCTCGAGAGCCTGTCCATCCGCCGCGAATGCGGTTCAAAAAAAGGACTCAAAAATGGCCTTGAATCGCGTGGCTGTAAGCGGACGCCAGTAGACGACGCTGGACGAAAAAAAGGCCGAAACACGAAGTTTTCGGCCTTCTTTCAATCATCTATGGACGTTGGTGGATGTCCATGGACGAAAATTCTGGAGCGGGAAACGAGTCTCGAACTCGCGACCTCAACCTTGGCAAGGTTGCGCTCTACCAACTGAGCTATTCCCGCGTTTTCATCTGAACCTGCTGCATTTCTTCTGTAGAAAAGCGCGTTCAGCTAAGAAAAAAATTATAGCAGAAATATTTTTAGCCTGCATGTGCGGGCTGAATCGGGAGCGCATTACGGGTAGCCGAGCATGCGAGGGGCTGCATCGCCGGGTTATGCTTCAATTCTTACTGCATGAGTTATTTTCACTCATCACACCGGCCGCCGGGCATTGCATATTCTTGCCTGGTTTCTTCCTCCATTTTTGCCCATCATACCCACCTTGCTGAACGCCGCTTCCCAGGATCTTTCCACATTCAATACGCTGGGCCTGCCTGCCCGGGCACAGGATTTTGTGCGCTATCGCGAGCGGGACGAGCTGGAACAGCTTTCAGCCCTGGCCGCCCGGTATCCGCGCGTGTTTGTACTGGGAGGCGGCAGCAATGTGGTGTTGCCCGACAGGGTGCCGGGTCTGGTGGTTGGGGTTCAGTCGCGCGGCATACGCCTGGTGGACGAATCGCCCGAGGGCTGGCTGGTCGAGGCGGAGGCGGGTGAAAACTGGCACGATTTTGTTCAGCACAGTCTGCGGGCGGGCTGGCCCGGGCTGGAAAATCTGGCGCTCATACCAGGTACGGTAGGCGCTGCGCCGGTGCAGAATATCGGCGCCTATGGGGTGGAACTGGATCAGCGATTCCACAGCCTGCTCGCATGGGATATCGCCCGCAAGCGAATGGTAGAGATGCATCACGCCGATTGCTGCTTCTCCTACCGCGACAGTTTCTTCAAGCATGAGCCCGCCGGGCGATGGATGATTGTGGCCGTACGGTTTTTTCTGCACAGATGCTGGGCGCCTGTGCTTGGCTATCCCGACCTGAAGCGTCACCCTGGCCTGTCGCAGGGCATTACGCCGCAGGCGGTATTCGATGCGGTATGCGAGATTCGGCGCAGCAAGCTGCCTGATCCGGCGGTGCTGGGCAATGCCGGCAGTTTCTTCAAGAACCCTGTCGTGGAGACCGCGCAACACGAGACGCTGCGCCAGCGTTATCCGGATCTGGTGGCTTATGCGCAGCCGGATGGCGCAGCCTGGAAGCTGGCGGCGGGCTGGATGATTGATCGCGCAGGATGGAAAGGGCGGCGCATGGGCCCGGTCGGCACGCATGAGCGCCAGGCGCTTGTGCTGGTGAACCACGGCGGCGCGACCGCCGCCGATGTGCAGCGGCTGGCCGAAGCCATCAAGGCTGATGTCATGGAGAAATTCGGGGTGGCGCTGGAGCAGGAGCCGGTGGCGGTTCCTGCCTAGGCCTGTTTGCGGCTTCTTGTGCGCTTTGCTGACGGGAAGCGTCCAGGCGACGATACTCTTCAAGGGCTGTCTGGTCCTGTCCAGGCATCGCAGGCGCCAGCCAGCCTTGCCATCCAGGCTGCGCTGGAAGTCAAGGCGTTGCCGGGGGCATGCTCAGGTAGCCAGCACGTCCTGCATGTCGAACAGGCCGAATTCCTTGCGGGACAGGTATCGTGCGGCACGCAGGCTTCCCTGCGCATAGGTAGAGCGGCTGCTGGAGCGGTGCGTGATCTCTATGCGCTCGCCTGTGCCGCAGAAGTACACTGTGTGGTCGCCGATGATATCGCCGCCGCGCACAACGGAAAACCCGATATGCCCTGATTCGCGTGGGCCGGTTTCCCCATGGCGGGCCCAGTCGGCGATATCATCCAGCTTCTTTCCCCAGGCGTTGGCTACCGCATCGCCCATGGCCAGCGCGGTTCCCGAGGGGGCATCCACTTTATTGCGATGATGCGCCTCGAAGACTTCGACATCATAGCCGTCGTTCAATAACCGGGCAGCCATGTCCAGCAGCTTGAGCGTCGCATTGACCCCCACGCTCATGTTGGGGGCGAAAACTATCGCAATTTTCTGGCTGGCGGCATGTATGGCCTGTTTGCCCTGCTCATCGAAGCCGGTGGTGCCGATGACGCACTTGGTGCCATGCTCGATGCAGGCCTTGAGGTGCGCGAGCGTGCCTTCGGGTCGGGTGAAGTCGATCAGGCAGTCAGCATTTGCCAACTGTTCCAGTTGGTCACTAATGGTCACGCCGGTTTCCTGGCCGAGGAAGGCGCCGGCGTCCTGGCCGACGGCCGAAGAACCAGCGCGATCCAGCGCGACGGTGAGCTGCAGATCCGGGCTCTGCAATACGGCTTCGATCAGCATGCGGCCCATGCGGCCGTCCGCGCCTGCTATGGCAATACGCATTATTTCCCCCTTTTTCTTAACGCAATGGCTCGCCGCTGCTGCGGCCTGCCGATGGCACGCCCTGCGCGGCGGAGCGCGGAGTCTCCCTGTTCAGCAGCGGGCGTCTCGGCCCCGACAGGCGCTCTTCATTTGTTTCGACTTCGCTGGCTGCTTCGCCTGAGGTCTCCTGGTTCTGTATTGAGGCCGCCGTTCCGCTGTCAGGCGTGATGCTGGGTGCTGCCGATTCGGGCGCCGCTATACCTTGCGCTGACCCCTGGGGCAGTGCGTAGGTTTCCGTTGCGGGGGCGACAGGCAAGCCGCCGCTGATCGTGGCCGGCGCCTGCTGTTCCTGGCTGGTTCCGGCCTTGTCTTTCTCGCCCTCCATGCCGGTATCTGCCTTCTGGAATGGCTGGCGGTCTGGCTGCTGGTCGCCTTCCCAGCGCACCAGCTGATCGCCTTCGAACCAGACCGTGAAGCGCCGCTGCTGGTCTTCGCCATAGCCGGGATTGTTGTAGTACGGGTAGTCCCAGCGGTTTGCATGGAAGACATCCTGCAGCGTGGGTGTTCCCAGAATGTAGCGAACCTGCTCGCGCGTCATGCCGGGCTGCAGCTGGGCGACCTGCTCGGATGTGATCCAGTTGCCCTGCTGGATGTTGGGGCGGTACGGAAAGCCCCAGTTGGTGGACCCGCAGGCCGCGAGGGCCGAGACCAGTATGCCGGCGGCAAGGCCGGCGCGAAGCATACGGGGAATTGGTTTAGTCATCAGCACGAAGCGCCCCTGTTATCCAGATCGAATAAAACCGTTATCATAAAGGGTGAATAATAGATGCAATGAGCGTCAGCCGGTTCCGGAATGTCGCGGCTCGTCATTTCCGGGCTTCATTCATCACCCGCCAGAGACATTTTATTAGCTATGAACGATCAAAGTGAATTGAAGAACATGGGCTTGAAGGCGACATTCCCTCGCCTCAAGATTCTCGACATATTCCGACGGGCCGACCAGCGCCACCAGAGCGCGGAAGATATCTATCGCACACTGATTGCGGAAGATGTCGACATTGGCCTGGCTACAGTCTATCGCGTCCTGACGCAGTTCGAGCAGGCGGGCATACTGGTGCGCAGCCAATTCGACGGCGGCAAGGCCGTTTTCGAGCTGAATGACGGCGATCACCATGATCACCTTATCTGCACCAACTGCGGCAAGGTGGTGGAGTTTACCGACTCGGAAATCGAAAAACGCCAGCACAAGGTTGCAAAAGACAAGAATTTCATACTCGAAAGCCACACCATGATGCTGTATGGCATCTGCCCCGAATGCCAGGCCAAAGGGCACACCAAGGGCCAGTCGACAGCCTGAGCCCGTGAAATCCCGTGCCGGCGCTTCGGGCCGGCACAGGGCTTCTCAATGTCGGGCGCATCCGTGCTGAACGCGCGGCGCGCCCACTATTTGCATTCTGTCGTCAGTTGGCAAGCATTTCACGCGCGTGCTTGCGCGTGGTATCGGTGATTTTCAGCCCGCCCAGCATGCGGGCCACCTCGTTCACCCGCCCATCGTCATCCAGGAATTCGATGCTGGAAAGGGTGTTTTTCCCCGACGTGGATTTTCTTACCTCATAGTGGTGCATGCCGCGTGCGGCGACCTGCGGCAGGTGCGTGACGCACAGCACCTGGTGGCGCTTGCCCAGCTCGCGCAGCAGTCGGCCCACCACTTCGGCGACCGCGCCGCCAATGCCGGTGTCTACTTCGTCGAAGATCAGCGTTGGCACGCGCGCGGCCTGGCTGGCTATGACGGACAGCGCCAGCGAGATGCGGGCCAGCTCGCCGCCCGAGGCGACCTTGGCCAGGGGGCGCGGTGTAGTGCCCGCATGCCCCGCCACGAGAAACTCCACTGATTCGGTGCCATGCGGACCTGGGGAGCAGGCGGCCAGCGCCACTTCAAACCGGCCGCCTTGCATGGCCAGGGTCTGCATGGCCTCGGTCACATTGCGTGAAAGCATCTTGCCGGTCTTGCGGCGAGCTTGCGCCAGTTTTCCGGCCAGCTGCATATAGGCAGCCTCGGCCGCTTCGGCTTTTTCTCTCAGGGCTTCGGTATCCGCCGCAGCCTGGCTGGCCTGCAGCTTTTCGGAGAGCGCATCCCGCAGGGCTGGCAGATCCGCCGGCTCGGTATTGAACTTGCGAGCCAGCTCGAATATGGCAGCCAGCCTCTGCTCGGCCTGGGCCAGGCGCTCGGGTTCGAGGTCGAGCTTGCCGAGATAGCTGTTGAGGTCGGAAATGGCTTCATCCGCCGAAATGCGAGCTGATTCGATCGCATCGTACACGCCCTGCAGTTGCGCATCGTGGCGAAGCAGAGGCTGCAGCGTGTGCGCGGCGGCGTTGAGGGCCTGCAGTGCCGAACCGTTTTCGTCGTCGAGCGCCGCCAGGGTTTGTGCGGCGCCGTCCATCAGGGCCTGCGCGTGAGCGAGCCGGCTATGCTCGTTCCCAAGGGTTTCCCATTCCCCCGGAGCCAGATCGAGCCGCTCGAGCTCGCCCAGCCGCCACTCCAGCCGCTCCCGCTCCTCCTGGAGTGCGGCGGCGTTTCGCCGGGCATCTTCGAGCTCCCGCCGGGCCAGCAGGGATGCCTGCCAGGCTTGCTGGACCTGGCGGGCAAGGTCAGCATGGCCTCCCTGCGCATCGAGCAGCTCGCGCTGGCTTGCCGGCTTGAGCAGGCTCTGATGGGCGTGTTGTCCATGTATGTCGACCAGGTATTCGCCCAGTTCCCGCAGCTGGCCCAGCGCCACGGGCAAGCCATTGATGAAGGCCTTGCCGCGGCCCTGGCTGTCTATGACCCGCCGCAACACCAGGGCGTCGTCGGCATCCAGCTCGCGCTCCCGCAGCCAGCCATGCAGCGCGGGAGGCGCCTCGAATACGGCGGTGATATCGGCCCGGGACGCGCCCTCGCGCAGCACGGCAACGTCGCCGCGCGCACCCAGGGCGAGCGACAGGGCGTCGACCAGAATGGATTTGCCCGCGCCGGTTTCCCCCGAAAACACAGTGAAGCCCGCCTCGAAATGCAGTTCGGCTTCATCGACGATGACGAAGTCGCGGATATGAAGCGTGCGCAGCATGGGTTATTCGGCCTCGTCGGAAGGTTGCGGCATATGGTTCCAGTAGAGCTTGCGGCGCAGCGTGGCGAAGAAGCTGTAACCGGACGGATGAACAAAGCGGGCGGTATGCCTGGCGCGGCGCACCTCGATACGGTCGCCGGGCTGGCAGTCGGACCAGGTCTGCATGTCGAAGTGGACGCTGGCGCCGGATTCCACCCGTCCGAGCGCGGTCACCGTCAGGCTCAGGGTGCCGGAATCAGGCAGCACGATGGGGCGGTTGGACAGGGTTTGAGGCGCTACCGGCACCAGCAGTATGGCGCTGACGGTTGGATCGACGACGGGGCCCGATGCGGACAGCGAATAGGCCGTGGAGCCGGTGGGGGTCGCCACGATGAGGCCGTCGGCCCGCTGGCTGTACATGAAGTTGCCGTCGTATTCGACGCGCACCTCGATCATGCCGCCGCGCCCGGCGCGGTTGATCACCACATCATTGAGCGCAAGCCCGGAAAACAGGGTCTCATCGCCTCTGGTGACCCGGCCCTCGAGCATGACGCGTTCTTCAGTGGTGAAGTTGCCGTGAATAACCTCGGCGAGGGCGTCCGTGGCGCTGTGCAGCGGAATATCCGTGATGAACCCGAGGCGGCCGTGGTTGATGCCCACCAGCGCCACCCCGCTGGCGGCGAGCTGGCGGGCCGCGCCGATCATGGTGCCGTCGCCGCCCATGATGACCGCAAGGTCCGCCTGGCGGCCTATTTGGGCATAGTCGACCACGGTGTAGTCGGTGATGCCGGTGTTTTTCGCGGTCTCTGCCTCAAGCAGCACCGAACAGCCAGCGGCCCGGATGGTGGCGGCGAGCTTGCGCAAAGGAGCGTCCAGACCGGTGTCCTGGTAGCGACCAATGATCGCAACGGTTTTGAAATGCATGGGCCTGATACCTTGGGATGTGATGGAATGAAGGCTGGTTTGATTATAGAATCCCCAGGACACTGTGGAAGGGATGAAAAAGCCCACCGCGACAATATTCAATAAAATGGAACTATGGACGAGCGAGCCAACGCGCTGCTGAAAGCGCTTATCGAACGATACATTGCCGAGGGACAGCCGGTAGGCTCGCGCACGCTCTCCAAAATGTTCGAGCTTTCGCCGGCCACCATCCGCAATGTCATGTCAGACCTTGAGGACCTCGGGCTGATCCACAGTCCCCACACATCGGCCGGCCGTGTTCCCACGCCCAAGGGCTATCGGGTCTTCGTGGATCGCCTGCTGGCGGTGCAGCGGTTCGAGGTGCTTCCGCCCACGCAGATCCGTGAAATGCTTCCCGCCGCAGAGCCGGGGCGGGCCGTCAGTGCGGCTGCCGCGCTGCTGTCCAACCTGTCGCAGTTCGCCGGGGTGGTGCTTGCGCCCAAGCGCGCCCAAGTTTTTCGCCAGATCGAGTTCATCCGCCTGTCAGAAAAGCGTGTTCTTCTGATCATCGTGACACCGGATGGCGACGTCCAGAACCGTATCCTTTTCGTGCACCGCGATTACCCTGAGCAGGAGCTGCTGGAGGCCAGCAATTTCTTCAACCAGCATTTCTCGGGCAAATCGTTCTCCGAGGTGCGCCAATCGCTGGCGGAGGAGCTCTCCTCCCTGCAGGCGGACATTTCCCGCCTGATGCGTGCCGCCGTCGAGGCGGGGACGGAGGAGGACAGCACGGACGATGCCCTGGTCATTTCCGGTGAAAGCAAGCTGCTCGACATTTCCGAGATCGCTTCCGACATGGACAGGCTGCGCGGCATGTTTTCGCTTTTCGAGCAAAAGACCGAGCTGTTGCAGCTGCTGGATGTCTCCAGCCGTGCCCAGGGGGTGCAGATTTACATCGGGGGCGATTCCCGCCTGGTTCCACTCGAGGATGTTTCCGTGATTACCGCCCCTTACGGCGTGGATGGCAAGGTTGTGGGTACGCTGGGGGTCATCGGGCCTTCACGCATGGCCTACGAGCGCGTCATCCCCATTGTCGACATCACCGCCAGGCTCCTGTCCAACGCACTGAGTCATAATGCCTGAATCCCGTTTCACACCGGGGCCTGCCGATCCTCATGCCTTCAGTGACGAACCGCCCGCCCGCGATCCGGGGCCGGTGGGCGTCCTGCTGGTCAATCTCGGCACGCCAGACCATCCGACGCCTGCGGCGATACGCCGCTACCTGGCTGAATTCCTGTCCGATCCGCGCGTCATCGAAATCCCCCAGTGGATCTGGCAGATCATCCTGCGCGGCTTTATCCTGCTGCGCCGCCCCAAGGCGCTCGCGCCGCGTTACAGGGAAATCTGGCTGGAGCAGGGGTCGCCGCTGCTGGTCTGGAGCGAGGCTCAGGCAGGGCAGTTGCGCGCCAGCCTGGGGCGTGAAGGGAAGGATATCCGGGTTGCCCTCGGCATGCGGTATGGCAATCCGTCTGTCGATCGGGCGCTCGATGAGCTGCGCAAGCAAGGGTGCGAGCGCATTCTTGTCGTGCCCATGTATCCCCAATATGCCGCCAGCACGACGGCGACCGCTGCGGATCGGGTGGCTGCCTGGGCTGCGCGTCAGCGCAACCAGCCGGAGCTGCGCTTCATCAAGCGATACAATGGCCTGCCAGGCTATATCGAGGCATTGGCCGGACAGGTGCGCCGCCATTGGGGCGCCAGTGGCAAGCCGGATCGGCTGCTGTTGAGTTTTCACGGGCTGCCCCGAGTCACGATCGAAAAGGGCGACCCTTACCGCCGGGACTGCATGGAAACCGCAAAGCTGCTCAGGCAGGCCCTGGGCGAAGACGGGGCGCTGCTGCATGTATCGTTCCAGAGCCGCTTCGGGGCGCAGGAATGGCTGCAGCCGTATACCGAGCCCACGCTGCGGGCCTGGGCCAGGGAAGGCGTGCGCAAGGTGGATGTCATGTGCCCGGGTTTCCTGGCGGACTGCATTGAAACCAGGGAAGAAATCCAGATGCAGTGCCGCGAAGCCTTCCTGGGAGAGGGCGGGGATGAGTTCCGCTATATTCCCTGCCTGAACGGCGATCCGGCCTGGGCGGCCGCCCTGGCCGGGCTGGTCGAACGGCATCTGGCGGGCTGGGACTGAGCGCGCCGGCGCCTCGGGGGCGCCGGAGACTTGAAACCAGGCCCGATGGCCCCATTTTAGGTTTTATCGCAGGTGAAGGAGGAGGCATCGGCCTCCCCATTGTCTTGCCATTGCGGAACATTACATCGAATGTGGAGATTTTTATATGTCGTCACCCAAGCAACCCCTGGATCCTCAGCAGCAGGATCCTTCGGTCGATACTTCCGAGCAGCTCGAGGTCAATGAGGGCGCGGCGAGCCCGGATGAACAGCCGGCTCCCCAGGAAGACCTGGCCGCGCTGCTGTCAGAAGCCCAGGAGCGGGTGGCCCAGTATCATGACGATCTGCTGCGCGCCAAGGCCGAGGTGGAAAATATCCGCCGCCGCGCCCAGGAGGACGTGGCCAAGGCCCGCAAATTCGGTACAGAGTCTTTTGCGGAAAGCCTGATTCCGGTCAAGGACAGCCTCGAGGCTGCCCTGTCGCTGTCCGACCAGACAGCCGAGGCCTGGAAGGAGGGTGTCGAGGCTACCCTGCGCCAGCTCAACAGCGCTTTCGACCGCAACGCCATGAAGGAAATCGCGCCGGGGCAGGGCGATCGTTTCGATCCCCATCTGCATCAGGCCATTTCCTCTGTTCCTTCGGATCAGCCTGAAGGCTCCGTGCTGCAGCTGCTGCAGAAAGGTTACACCATTGCCGACCGCGTGCTGCGTCCCGCACTGGTCATGGTATCCGCGGGTCCGGCCTGAAGCTGAATAAATAGCGGGTTCAGCCTTGAAATTATCCGCCTGAACCCCAGATAGGCTACATCGGGCATTTATTACGAATTAGAAATTTTCAGGATTAATCACTATGGGAAAGATCATCGGCATTGACCTGGGCACGACCAACAGCTGCGTGGCTGTGATGGACGGCTCGAACGTCAAGATCATTGAAAACGCCGAAGGCGCGCGTACTACGCCTTCCATCGTCGCCTACATGCAGGACGGCGAAATCCTCGTGGGTGCGCCCGCCAAGCGCCAGGCTGTCACCAACCCCAAGAACACACTGTTCGCCGTCAAGCGCCTGATTGGCCGCAAGTTCGACGAAAAAGCGGTGCAGAAAGACATCGATCTCATGCCGTACGCCATCGTTAAGGCTGACAATGGCGATGCGTGGGTCGAGGCGCAGGGCAAGAAGCTGGCGCCTCCCCAGGTTTCGGCTGATGTGCTGCGCAAGATGAAAAAGACAGCCGAAGACTATCTCGGCGAAGAGGTGACCGAGGCGGTCATCACCGTTCCGGCCTACTTCAACGACAGCCAGCGCCAGGCAACCAAGGATGCAGGCCGCATTGCCGGGCTGGACGTCAAGCGCATCATCAACGAGCCTACGGCTGCCGCGCTGGCCTTTGGCATGGACAAGTCCGAAAAGGGCGACCGCAAGATCGTGGTCTATGACCTGGGCGGCGGCACGTTCGACGTTTCCATCATCGAGATCGCCGATGTCGATGGCGAAAAGCAGTTCGAGGTGCTCTCCACCAACGGCGACACCTTCCTGGGCGGCGAAGACTTCGACCAGCGCATCATCGACTACATCATCGGCGAGTTCAAGAAGGAAAGCGGTGTCGACCTGTCCAAGGACGTTCTCGCGCTGCAGCGCCTGAAGGAATCCGCCGAGAAGGCCAAGATCGAGCTGTCTTCCACGCAGCAGACAGAAATCAACCTGCCCTACATCACCGCGGATGCCTCGGGTCCCAAGCACCTGAACCTGAAGATCACGCGCGCCAAGCTGGAAGCGCTGGTTGAAGACCTTATCGAGCGCACGATCGAACCCTGCCGCATTGCAATCAAGGATGCCGGTGTGAAGGTTTCCGAGATCGATGACGTCATTCTGGTGGGCGGCATGACCCGTATGCCCAAGGTGCAGGAGAAGGTCAAGGAATTCTTCGGCCGTGATCCGCGCAAGGACATCAACCCCGATGAGGCGGTGGCTGCTGGTGCTGCCATCCAGGGTTCGGTTCTGGCGGGCGACCGGTCGGACGTTCTGCTGCTCGACGTTACGCCGCTTTCCCTGGGTATCGAAACCCTGGGTGGCGTCATGACGAAGATGATCCAGAAGAACACCACGATTCCGACCCGGTTCTCGCAGGTGTTTTCCACGGCGGATGACAACCAGCCCGCAGTGACGATCAAGGTGTTCCAGGGCGAGCGCGAAATTGCCGCCGGCAACAAGGCGCTGGGTGAATTCAACCTTGAGGGCATCCCGCCTGCCGGGCGCGGCGTTCCCCAGATCGAGGTCACGTTCGACATCGACGCCAACGGCATCCTGCATGTTTCCGCGAAGGACAAGGGAACGGGCAAGGAAAACAAGATCACCATCAAGGCCAACTCGGGCCTCACTGATGACGAGATCGAGCGCATGGTGAAGGATGCCGAGGCGAATGCCGAGGAAGATCATCGCGTTGCCGAACTTGCCCAGACGCGCAACCAGGCTGACGCCTTGATGCACTCTACCCGCAAATCGCTGGAAGAGCATGGCGACAAGCTGGAAGCCTCCGAGAAGGAAGCCATCGAATCCGCCCTCAAGGATCTCGAGGAAACCCTCAAGGATGGCGACAAGGCAGCCATAGACGCCAAGGTCGAAGCGCTGACAACCGCAGCGCAGAAGCTGGGCGAGAAGATGTATGCCGACATGCAGGCGCAGGCCGCAGCCCAGCAAGGCGCAGCGGCGGACGAAAAGCCCGCTGATGACGATGTGGTCGATGCGGACTTCAAAGAAGTCAAGCGCGATCAGTAAAACCTGCTTGTAGCGGTTTTCGAGCCCGGTTTCTGGCGCTGCGCCGGAAACCGGGCATTCTTGTTCCGAAATCCGGGCCGGGGTTTCCCGTTCCGGCACGGCGCGCCACAAGGTTCCGGCCGCGCCACAGACACAAGCAATACTCATGGCAAAACGCGATTACTACGAGATCCTGGGCGTCGCCAAGAACGCGACGGACGACGAGCTCAAGAAAGCCTACCGGAAGCTGGCAATGAAATATCACCCGGATCGCAATCCGGGTAACAAGGAAGCCGAGGAAAAATTCAAGGAGGCCAAAGAGGCCTACGAGATGCTTTCTGATGAGCAGAAGCGCGGGGCGTATGACCGCTTCGGGCATGCCGGCGTAGATCCGAATAGCGGCATGGGCGGCGGCATGGGCGGGGCAGGCTTTGCCGATGCCTTTGGCGACATCTTCGGGGAAATCTTCGGAGGCGGGCGGCGTGGCGGCGGGCCGCAGGTCTATCGCGGTGCGGATCTCAAATACTCGCTCGATATCACCTTGGAGCAGGCCGCGCACGGTTTCGATACCGAAATCCGCGTTCCCAGCTGGGAATCGTGCGACACCTGCCACGGCTCGGGCGCGAAGCCCGGCACCAAGCCGACGACCTGCCATACCTGCAACGGCTCGGGCACGGTACGCATGCAGCAAGGCTTTTTCAGTGTCCAGCAGACTTGCCCGACCTGCCACGGCACCGGCAAGGAAATTACCGATCCGTGCACATCCTGCGAAGGGGTCGGCCGCATACGCAAGAACAAGACGCTGCAGGTCAAGATTCCGGCTGGTATCGATGATGGCATGCGCATCCGGTCCTCAGGCAATGGCGAGCCAGGCATCAATGGCGGCCCGCCCGGAGACCTGTATGTCGAAATCCATATCAAGCAGCACAATATCTTCCAGCGCGATGGCGATGACCTGCACTGTGAGCTGACCATTCCGTTCACCACTGCGGCACTGGGTGGCGAGCTGGAGGTCCCGACGCTGGCGGGCAAGGGCGCGATCACCATTCCGGAAGGTACGCAGTCAGGCAAGACTTTCCGGCTGCGCGGAAAGGGCATACGGGGCTTGCGGGGCAGCTATCCCGGCGACCTGTATTGTCATGTATCGGTGGAAACGCCTGTGCGGCTGTCGGAAGACCAGAAAAAGCTGTTGCGCCAGTTCGAGGCATCGCTGGAGCAGGGCGGCGACAAGCATTCGCCGGACAGCAAATCATGGACGGACAGGGTCAAGAACTTCTTTTCCTGATTCCGCCCATGCTCATCCCGCCGATGGCGGGTGTATCGCAACAGCCAGCCGGTTCGCAATGACCGGCTGGCTGTTGCATTTTCACTGTACTGCCGCATCCTTCTGAGGGGAGGGCGCCTTGTCCGGCTTCGACGCCTGCGCTGTCTTCCCGTCTGCGGCGGCGGTTTGCTTTTTCAGGTCAGCGGCCAGGGCAGAGCTGAACTCGTCCGGGCGCAGCCAGCGCTTCACTGTTTCATTCACGCGTGTGGCCGTCAGCGATGCAAGCGCCTTGTCTATATCTTCGGACCAGGTGAAGGTTCTATCCAGCTCGAGGTAGTTGTTCCAGACTGCCGACAGGGTGCTGTCGCTGGCGCGGGCCAGCTTCCGGTAATTGAGCAGCGCGTTGATCCCTTCCTTGACCTCATCTTCCGAGAAGCCTTTGTCCAGTACGCGCCCGAGCTCCTCGTTGATGGCTTTGATCAGGCGGGCGCTGTTCTGCGGAGCATGGATGGCATAAATCGTCCAGCTGCCCGAGGCCTCGAAGGACGATGCGCTCAGCTGGCTGCGCACATCGTAAGACAGGCCATCCTGGACACGCACGCGATTCCAGAGCCGCGAGGTTTCCGAGGAGCCCAACAGATAGTTGGCTAGATACAGGGCAGGGAAGTCCGGGTCGGTATCCTGCATTTTTATTGGAGCGGCTGCCAGATAGAAGGCATTGGCCTTGTCCGGTGTGTCGATATTGAAGCGCTCGGGAGGAACGGGCCGGTAGGGGTCGCTGGCGCGGGTGTAGGCGGGCGCCTCCTGCCAGCCCTTCAGCCCTTGCGTCAGGGATGCGCGAACCTTGTCGGGATCAAAATCGCCAACGGCCGAGAACAGGATATGGCCCGCCCCGTAGAACTCGGCGTGGAAGGCCTGCAGCTGCTGGCGCGTGAGAGCGGCGATTTCGTTTTGCTCCTCCTCGAAAGTAGGGGTGTAGCGGATGTCGTCAAGCTCCCATGGGTTGTCGTGGCGGGCCAGCTTGCGCACCGCCAGGGCCGTCGGCTCAGACTGCGATTGGGCGATTGCAGTGCTGGCCTGGCGCTGGTATTCGACCAGCTCACGGCTGGGGAAGTCTGCCTCGCGCACGATATGTAGCACCAGGCTTACGAGCTCGGGAAAATGTTCCTTTGTCGTAGACATGCCCACTGAAAGTACGCCGCCCGAGCCATCGAACGATACCTGGGCCTGCAGCCTGTCGTATTTGTCCTGGATCTGCTGGCGGGACATGTCTGTCGTGCCGTGATCCAGAAGATCGGCCACGGCGCTGGCAACCTCGCGCTTCCCCTTGAGGCTGTCGACATCGCCAAACTCTATCCGCAACTGGGCTTCGACGCGATTGCCGCGCGTGGGTTTGGGCAGGAGCGCGAGCTTGACCTCGCCGTTGGGCAGATCCAGCGGCGTACGCTGCGTGGCGGCATTTATGCCCGACGGCGAAGTATCGAATGCCTCGATCGCCGGACCAGTCTGCCTGCCTTTGTAATCCTTGAGCAAGGTCTGCAGGTCAGGCTGTTCGGGCTGTGGGGCGCGTACAGGTTTGTCGGTCGGTATGTACTTGCCGCTGGTGCTGTTGCTGGCGACGAAATAGGCCGCCGTGACATCTTGCACCTGCGCAAGCTTGGCATCTTCCACCTGGTCACGCTGCAGGAAGAACAGGCGCCAGTCGCCATCGGCGATCGCTTCGGACAGCGCGCTCGCCAGGCGGGGAGGGCTGGCGTAGACCTTGGACCATGCCATCAGCCATTTGCTGCGCGCGCGCGCCAGATCATCCTCGGTAAAAGGCTTTGCGCCGATGGACTGGATGGTATTGCGCAAGACCGTCAAGGCCTTGTCCTGATCCATGCCCGGTTCGAGCTCGGCTCCGAAAAAAGCATAGCCAGGCTGTTTCATGTCGGAGGAAAAACCGAACACGCTGGAGGCGAGGTTCTTGCCCACCAGCTCATGGTAGAGCCGCCCGGAGGGTGTATCGGCAAGAATCGTGACGCCCAGGTCCAGTGCCGCGAAGTCCGGGCTTGAGGCAGGGGGAATGTGATACATGACGGCGGCCAGTGGCGTGCCCCCGTGGCGGCGCAGTTCAACCAGCCGCTCGCCGTCCTGCACGGGCTCTACGGTGTATTCCGGCGGCAGCTTGCGCTGCGGCCTGGGGATCTTGCCGAAGGCGTTTGCTATGGTCGCCAGGGTGGCGGAAGGGTCGAAACGGCCCGTGACGATAAGCACCGCATTGTCTGGCTGGTAGTATTTCTTGTAGAACGCGCGCAGCTGATCGACATCGACGTTTTCCACGTCGGAGCGCGCTCCGATCGTGCTGTGGCCATAGTTGTGCCATTGATAGGCCGTGGCCTGCATTTTCTGCAGCAGCACCTGGAAGGGGTTGTTTTCGCCTCGCTCCATTTCGTTGCGCACCACGGTCATTTCGGCATCGAGGTCTTCCCTGGCGATCAGGGAGTTGACCATGGCATCCGCCTGCCAGCCAAGATACCATTCCAGCGTTTCCGGGTTGGACGAGAAACTTGCATAGTAGTTGGTGCGGTCGTTTGTCGTTGAACCGTTGGCGGCCAGCCCCCTGCGGGAAAATTCCGCCAGCGCGTTGCGTATGGAAGGCGTGCCGCGGAACAGCATATGCTCGAGAAGATGGGCCATGCCTGTCTGCCCGTAGTTTTCCTGGCGGGCGCCGACCAGATAGGTCATATTGACTGTAGTGGTGGGCTTGGAGGCGTCGGGGGCCAGCAGTATCCGCAGTCCGTTGTCCAGCTCGTATTCCGAGATCCCTTCGACAGAATGCAGCAGCCTGGCGCCTGCCGGAACGGCAATGGCGGGCTGCGTCGCGCCGGCAGCCTGGCCGGGGGGAGCCGGTTCGGGCGCGTCTTGCCGGGCAATGGAAGGGAAGGCGAGCACGGCCGTGAAGGCAAGGGCGATGATGCGTAGCCTGGGGATGGGCGGAAACGAGAACATGCGCAAGTGTCCGTTTAAGTAGCGTTGGAGCCTTGCCATGGAAGGCAAGGCGGGAAAAGGCAAGCGTCGGGGCTGTCTGTGGAGACAGTACCGCTCCGCGAAGGTTCCGTCATGAGTCAGAGCCCTTCTTTTACCACAGCCGTCCGAAAGCTGGCTTTTCTCCGGCTATTTGGACAGCAGTCGCATGGCTTGCTCAAGCCCGCTGACGGTCACGCCATACATGCGGTCATGCATGATGTCGCGGATAATGGATATCGACTGCCTGTACTGCCAGTAGGCGGCGGGCTCCGGATTCAGCCAGACAGCCCTGGGCCAGTTGTCCAGCAGCCGCTGAAGCCATGTTGCGCCCGCTTCCTTGTTGTAATGCTCGACCGAACCGCCCGGCTGCAGTATCTCGTATGGGCTCATCGTGGCATCCCCCACAATGATCAGGCGCCAGTCGTCGTTGTATTTGCGCAGTACATCCCAGGTGTCGAAGCGCTGCGTCGTGCGCCGGCGGTTGTCCTGCCACAGCGATTCGTACGGGCAGTTGTGGAAGTAGTACACCTCGAGGTTGCGGAATTCGCTGCGCGCCGCCGAGAAAAGCTCCTCGACCCGTGTGATGTGGTCATCCATGCTTCCTCCCACATCCAGCAGCATCAGCACTTTTACCGTGTTGTGGCGCTCCGGCACCATGTGCAGGTCCAGGAAGCCGGCATTGCGCGCCGTGCTGCGTATGGTGTCATCGAGATCCAGCTCAAGCTCGGCGCCTTCGCGCGCGAATCGCCTCAGGCGGCGCAGCGCCATCTTGAAGTTGCGCGTGCCCAGCTCCTGCTGATCGTCATAGTCGCGAAATTCGCGCTTTTCCCATACCTTGATCGCTGTGCGATTGCCTGCCGACGCTCCACCGACACGTATGCCTTCGGGATGATAGCCGCCGTGACCGAAAGGCGACGAGCCTCCCGTGCCTATCCACTTGCTGCCTCCGGCATGCCTTTCCTTCTGTTCTTCGAGACGCTGCTTGAAAAGCTCCATCAGCTTGTCCCATCCCAGCTTCTCGATGGCGGCCTTTTCTTCGGGGGTGAGCCGTTTCTGGAATTCCTTGATCAGCCAGTCCAGCGGAATTTCTTTTCCGGGAGGCGGGGCGACCTGCAGTTTCCGGTAGAACTCGCCGAATGCCTGGTCGTAGCGGTCGAAAAGGGTTTCGTCCTTGACCAGGGTCATGCGGGCCAGATGGTAGAAGTCGTCTATGGAGGGCGGCATGATCCTGGCCTGCAATGCCTCGAGCAGAGTCAGGTATTCCTGCACGGACACGGGCAGTCGCCGCGCCCTGAGGTGGTAGAAGAAATCAAGCAGCATGGGGCCGGGCCAGTTGATATTCCAGGTGCCTGCGCACCTCGCGCCACTCGCCTTCCAGCAGGCTGTACATGACGGTATCGCGTACGCTGCCGTCGCGGCGCAAGGCATGGTGGCGGATGATGCCGTCGCGGCGGGCGCCCAGCCGCTCGATGGCGCGCTGCGAGGCATGGTTGAAGTTGTCGGTGCGCCATCCGACAACCTTGGCTCCCAGCGTGTCGAAGGCATGCTCCAGGAGCAGGAGCTTGCAGGAGGTGTTCACATGGCTGCGCTGCCAGCGCCTGGCATACCAGGTGTACCCGATCTCCAGGCGTGCCACGGCCGGGATGATGTCGTGATAGCGCGTGGTTCCGACAACTTCGCCGCTGCCTTCCTCGAGCACGGCGAAGGGCAGCATATGGCCTGCCTCCTGTCCTCGCAGGGCGGCCTCGATATAGGCCAGGGCCGCACCCGGCTCAGGCACCGAGGTGACGCGCAGCTTCCAAAGCTCGCCGTCTGCGGCGGCTGCTTCCAGGCCGGGCGCGTGCTCCCGTTGCAGCGGCACCAGGCGAACGCCGTGGCCGCTCAGGGTGACGGGGGAGGGAATCTGCAGGAACTGCTCCGAGGTGTTCATATCTTTCCATCCAGGGATGAGTATTGGCGTCTTTGCGAGGCTGTGCCGTGCCAGGCGGAACCGGCGGGCGGCGCTGCGAACCGTCGGCAGTCAGCGGCGCTGCGTGGCTCGCGTCATGGACGCCAGGCGCTGCAACAGGGTGAGGTCTTGCTCATTCTTGAGCAGCGCGCCCGCCATCACGGGCAGGTCGGCTGCCGTGCTGGAGATTTCGTCCGCGGGCACACCCTCATTGGTGAGCAACTGCAGCCAGTCCAGGAATTCCGACGTGGAGGGTTTCTTCTTCAGGCCGGGCGCCTCGCGCAGCGCAAAAAAGGTTTCCAGCGCGGCGCGCAGGACATCTTCCCGTATATCGGGATAATGAACCGCGACGATGTCGCGCATGGTGTCTGGATCGGGGAAATTGATGTAATGAAAGAAACAGCGACGCAGGAAGGCATCGGGCAGGTCTTTCTCATTGTTCGATGTAATGATGATCAGCGGCCTATGCCGCGCCCGGATAGTCTGGCGAGTTTCATAGACATGGAATTCCATGCGGTCCAGCTCGCGCAGCAGATCATTGGGGAATTCGATGTCGGCCTTGTCGATTTCATCGATCAGCACCACCGCGGGTTCATCGCTGTCGAATGCCTGCCACAGCACCCCCTTGACGATGTAGTTGCCGATGTCCCGCACTTTTTCGTCGCCCAGCTGGGAGTCGCGCAGGCGGGACACGGCATCATATTCATACAGCCCCTGGTTGGCCTTTGTCGTGGACTTGATATGCCACTGCAGCAGGGGCCGGCCAAGCGATGCCGCCACTTCCTCGGCCAGCATGGTCTTGCCCGTCCCGGGCTCGCCCTTGATAAGAAGGGGTCGTTGGAGTGCCAGCGCCGCATTGACGGCCAGCTTCAGGTCGTCGGTTGCGACATAACGTTCCGTGCCTGTGAAGCGTTCGGTACGGGGGGCGGGTGCTGCAGAAGTCATGGTGTCTATCCGTTGAAGGTGCGGGCCGTTTGCAACGCGCTGCGGGGTGATCATGGGATCTACGCTGCAATTATCGTACAATCAGTTTTTTTCGTTGGTCTATTGACAAGGATCAACGTTCCTCAATTTAACGCAAAACAAGAGCTATTATGAAGTTGCGAACCTCTCTGAAGCGCGTGTTGCCTGCGCTGGCCATATTGGCTTCCTGTGCAATCGTAGGGTCAGCTAGCGCGGCTGACGCCAAGCCTGTGGTTGGAGACGCCCAGGCTGCCCAGAACAAGATTTCCATGTGCATAGGCTGTCATGGCATCAAGGGCTATAAAGCCAGCTTCCCCGAGGTTTACCACGTTCCGATGATTGCCGGACAGAATGCCGAATACATCGTGGAAGCGCTCAAGGAATATGCCAGCGGCGCACGCACCTTCCCGACCATGGAAGCTGTTGCGCAAAGCCTGTCCGAGCAGGATATGGCCGATCTGGCCGCATACTATTCCAGCTTCAAGCAATAAGGAGGCCCGCATGAAGACCCTGATGACCGTACTTGCGGGCGCCGCCCTGTTTGCAGTGGCTGGCGCTTCCGGCGCCGCTGATCTCGAAGCCGGCAAGGCTGCCTATTCCAAAACCTGTGTCGCCTGCCATGGCGCCGATGGCAAGACGCCGACGCTGCCCACTTACCCCATCCTGGCCGGACAGCATCGCGACTACCTCGAGCATGCGCTCAAGTCTTACCAGCGGGGGGCCTCCGGGGCTGCCGCGGCTTCCAACATTCGCAAGAATGCTGTAATGGGCGCCATGGCCGCGCCCCTGTCCCAGGAAGACATCCAGAACATAGCTGCCTGGCTGGCCGCACAGCCTTCGCCCTTGTCGGTTCGGTAACAGCGGCCGGCGGCCCTCATGTGATGGCCGGCGGGAAAACAGGAAAAAGAGGCCTGTGCGATGGCGCAGGCCTCTTTTTGCAATGGGGTTATTCGGGTGGACCACCTCGCGGGGGCGCCTATTTGCGGGTGGCGTGCCGGCGGATGAGTTCTATGTAGCGTTCCGAGTCCAGTGGCGTGCCCAGCCGTTGCGATTCCCAGACCACTTCGCCCAGGGCTTCCATAATGATGTGGGCTGCGTCGTGCGAGTCATGCGTGGAAAGCAATTCCTGGAAGGCTTGCTTGATGCCAGGCGGTTGGTCGATGGACAACTGCTCGTCGATTGCCAGGTGCATGGACAGATGCAGGAAGGGGTTGGTTTTGCCCTGTTCCACTGAGAAATCGGCCTGTGCGCGTTCAGCGTCTTCGAGATCCGCCTGGTATTCAGGATGCTGTTCGACCAGGTCGGCCGCCATGGTTTCCAGCGGGGTAAGCACGCCGCCCGCCCTGCGCTTGCGCCAGGCATCTGTAAAAAATTGCCGCACCTGCTCGCGCGAAGGGTTGAACATGGTATTTTCTGCCCGATACGTCCGAAAGCTTCATTTTAGCCGGGGTGAGGGGAAGCATGCAGCAGGTCGGGCCCAGGCCCACGGCAACGGAGGCCGGCAGGCGCCGCCGCCGGCGGGACGCATCTTCCTGGCGGTAAAATTGCCTGTTTGCAAAAAAAGGCGAGTCAAAGTAGGCTACACTACTCTTATATAAGACTTGATTGGTTTTCGTTTTATTTTTTGCAGGCTCCATCACGGCCTGTGAAGCACAACTGGAGCACCCATGTCCTATCAACATATCAAAGTCCCCGCCGAGGGTCAAAAAATCACGGTCAATGCCGATTTTTCCCTGAATGTGCCTGACGAGCCCATCATTCCCTTCATCGAAGGCGATGGCACTGGCGCAGATATCACCCCGGTGATGCTCAAGGTCGTCGACGCCGCAGTGGCCAAGGCCTACAACGGCAAGCGCAAGATCCACTGGATGGAAGTCTTTGCCGGTGAAAAGTCCACCAAGGTATATGGCCCCGACGTCTGGCTGCCCGAAGAAACGCTCGAGGCGGTCAAAGACTATGTCGTGTCGATCAAGGGTCCTCTGACCACGCCGGTTGGCGGCGGTATCCGCTCCCTGAACGTTGCCCTGCGCCAGCAGCTCGATCTGTATGTCTGCCTGCGCCCGATCCAGTACTTCAAGGGTGTTCCTTCGCCCGTGCGCGAGCCTGAAAAGACCAACATGGTGATCTTCCGCGAAAACTCGGAAGACATCTATGCCGGTATCGAATTCGAAGCCGAAAGCGCCAATGCCAAGAAGCTGATCGCTTTCCTGCAGAACGAGCTCGGCGTCAAGAAGATCCGCTTCCCCGAAACCTCCGGCATCGGCGTCAAGCCCGTGTCCCGCGAAGGCACGCAGCGCCTGGTCCGCAAGGCCATTCAGTATGCCATCGACAATGACCGCTCTTCGGTCACGCTGGTGCACAAGGGCAACATCATGAAGTTCACGGAAGGCGGCTTCCGCGACTGGGGCTACGAGCTTGCGCAGAAGGAATTCGGCGCCCAGCTCATCGATGGCGGCCCATGGTGCAAGTTCAAGAATCCCAAGACCGGTCGCGAGATCACCGTCAAGGATTCGATCGCTGACGCCTTCCTCCAGCAGATCCTGCTGCGCCCGGCCGAATACGACGTCATTGCTACGCTGAACCTGAACGGCGACTATGTGTCCGACGCCCTGGCCGCGCAAGTTGGCGGCATCGGCATCGCCCCTGGCGCCAACCTGTCCGATTCCGTCGCCATGTTCGAAGCCACCCACGGCACGGCGCCCAAGTACGCCGGCAAAGACTACGTCAACCCGGGTTCCGAAATCCTGTCGGCCGAGATGATGCTGCGTCACATGGGCTGGACCGAAGCCGCCGACCTGATCATCAGCAGCATGGAGAAATCCATTCTGTCCAAGAAGGTTACCTATGACTTCGCCCGCCTGCTCGAAGGCGCGACGCAGGTATCGTGCTCCGGCTTTGGCCAGGTGATGATCGACAACATGTAATCAGTTCCCGACTGATTCATTGAAGTCCGGAAAAGCCCCGTTCTCACAGGAGGATGGGGCTTTTTACTGTCCGGATGAATCCGGGTTGATCGAGATGGGCTGCGTATCGCCCCCATTGAGGCGGCCAAGCCGAAAGACGGGACCCATGCGCTGACCGACGGCGGCGGCCTTCATATTGATGTGCTGCCTTCGGGCTGAGCGCTGTCTGGTTACTTCCAGATCGGCAATTGACGCCAGTGCTGGGGAAAACCCATGGCGTGCGTAGGAATATTATGGTCCTGGATCAAGGTTTTCAGGCGGCTTCGCCAACTATGCCGGGGTGCCACGACATCCATGAAATGCAGCAGGATGACCAATGTGTTGTATAGCCTGCGCGAACCAGGTTGAAATTGGTGTGAGAGGCCTTGGGGCTTCGTTTTTGGAGTTAACGGCGTGATTGTGAACTCCCTGTTCCACAGTCGGCCATGATGGGCGCACGTATTCCTTACGGTGGCCATGTGGTGCAGCCAGGAGCCAAGCATTTTTTCATTCACACCGTAGATGGCTGCGATAGCGCTGCGTGTCGGCATGGGTTTGAGATTGCCATACCAACGAGACAGCAGGCCCAGGGACATGACTTCGCATACCGCCCATGCTGGCGGTAGCTTTTCCGTATAGGTTGACAGAAAATGCTTGATGAAGACTTCATCCGATCTTCTGACTTCGTTTTCAAGCTTGGTGAGGTTGGTGCGCCAGCGTTCGTAATTGGCTGCCAGGGCGGCGTCCAGATGGGCATGGGGGCCGTGTCGGTGGGCTAGGCAGAAAGCCCACTGGCTACGAACTGAAATCTCTACTCGTTCTATTGCGTCAAGGACCAGCAGGCGCAGGTTCCGATCAAACAGGTAGAGGTTGAGCACATCATCGAACCTGGTGCCAGGTTTGAATGTATGGGCTTCATGGCTTGCCTCGAATGGCAACCAGTAGGCGCCGAGACGGTAATAGTTTAAGTGCCGCAGGTAAAATTCTGCGCGTGCATGGTCGTCGATGCACATCCCGCGCTGCTTCAGGAGGTCGATCTGTTCGGTGTATGTTGTTGCAGGCTTGTTAAACGGATGCTGCAGACCTGTCATTGTGAGCCCGTCCGGCGCGGGTTGCGAAAGCTTGGCTACAAAAAAGTAACCCGCCGGTTTGAGGATACGCTTTCGCGCATAGCCTTGGCGGGTTTTGTCGCTGCCGATTATACCCTATTGGTGCATCCATAGGAAGCAGACATCGGCGTCCAGAGCGTACAGTTAGTGGCACTGTCCAGTGCTGGGGTAATTTCTTCAGGGCCATAGTTGGGGCCGTCTAGGTCTGACGTTTGATTCACTAATTTGGTTTCTAATGATAAAAAACACAAAGTACAGGTTTTGATCGACAACATGTAAGTGCTGTTGGCCTGATCCTCAAGGCCCGCCAAAACCCCGCTTTCAGAAGAAAGCGGGGGTTTTTTGCATCTGATGAGGCTTGACGGTATCGTGTGTCAAATTTCATGCATTGCGACGCTATCTATTTGCATGCTGCTGGCTTTCGACGCCAATTTTCACCTTCATGTAAAATGATCGGTTTTCCCGGAGCGCCAGCTGATCGGGGCATTCTTTTGACTTTTCCGCGGTGTCTACGCGGGACATTGACCAGGAGCACGCATACTATGCAAGGCCTGCATCTGACTGCGGACCTCTATCGCTGCGACTGCGACAAGTCGCTGATGATTGACGCTGAAGCGCTCGCGCAGCTGTGCCGCGATGCCACGTTGGCTACCGGGCTGACGATTGTGGGCGAAAAATGGCATGCCTTTCCCGAGTACCAGGGCGAGCCGGGCGGTGTGACCGGCATGCTGCTGCTGGCCGAATCGCATCTGGCCATCCATACTTGGCCTGAGCGCAAAGGTGTCACGCTGGACGTTTACGTCTGCAATTTCGAGGCTGACAATTCCGCCAAGGCTCAGCAACTGATGACCGAGCTCGAGCGCGCATTCCAGGCGGCGCAGGCTCAGCACCAGCGCATCATGCGCGGAGACCGGGATGGGCCCGTCGCATCCGATGCGGGCCTGCTGCTGGAAACCCTGAATGACAACAGCGTATATGGGTTTCGCTTTTCCCAGCGGCTGCTCGAACGGCAGACTCGCTATCAGCATCTGGAATTGCTGCGGTCCGACGAGCTGGGTGTCACCTTGCGCCTGGATGGCTGCTTGATGACTTCGGAAGCCGACGAGTTTTTCTATCATGAAGCATTGATCCATCCTGCCGCCGTGACGCACCCCGATCCGCGCAGGGCGTTGATCGTGGGCGGGGGCGACGGCGGTGCGCTTGAGGAGCTGCTCAAGCACCCGTCTATTGAACAGGCGACACTGGTCGAGCTGGATGGCGAAGTGGTGGATGTCGCACGCGAGCATTTGCGTGGCATTAACCGGGGGAGCCTGGACGATCCCCGCGTGCGCGTATGCATCGAAGACGGCGCCGCCTTTGTGCGCGATACCGACGAGCGTTTCGATCTGGTATATCTGGACCTGACGGATCCGGAAACGCCGGCCGGCCCGCTATATACCGAGGAATTCTTTGCGCAATGCCGCCGTGTATTGGCGCCCGAAGGGGCTCTCGTCCTGCATCTGGGCAGCCCTTTTCATGAGCCGGAACAGGTCAGACGCCTGGCTGGCAAGCTTGCGGATGTCTTTGCCCAGGTGCATGGTTATGGCCTGCATATTCCTCTGTATGGCTCATACTGGTCCCTGGCTGTCGCATCCGACAGCATGGATCCGTCGGCATTGCATTCTGTTGATGTGGCTGAGCGCCTGCGGGTTCGCGGCATAGAGGACCTGCAATATTACAATTGCGCCACCCATGGGGCGCTGTTTGCTCTGCCCGGTTTTTACCGCAGGCTCATGCCGCGGGCGCGGAATCCGGTGCCTGTGGGCTGATAGGGCGCTTCTCGCCGTTCGCGGCGAGGTCAAGCGAGGCCATATCAATGCGGCGCCAAAGGCGCCCCTGCATTGTGGCCGAGAAGCTCCGGCCCCAAGGCCGGAGTTCTTCACAAGCTTCAGTTAATGCCCATGCCGGTTTCGGCGACCACTGTTTTCCACTTCTTCAGATCATGTTCGACCAGTTGCTCCAGCTCTGCAGGCGTGCTGGGTTGAACCGTGGCGCCCTGGGCAACGAATTTGGCCTTGATCGTCGGATCGGTGAGCGCGTCGTTCAGCGCCTGGTTCAGCTTCTCGATGATGGGCGCGGGGGTGGCTTTGGGGGCAAAGAGTGCATACCACTGATCCACTGCGACATCGATGCCCTGTTCCTTCAGGGTAGGCAGATCCGGAAATACCGGAGAGCGCTTTTCGCCTGCCACAGCCAGCGCACGCACTGACCCATCCTTGATATGGGGCTCGGCGCTGAACAGGCTGGGGAACATCACCTGAGTCGTGCCGGCGATGGTGTCCATCATGGCCGGGTTTGATCCCTTGTACGGTATGTCCTGCATATGGGCGCCTGTTGCCTGCTTGAACAGTGCTCCGGCCGCATGCGGAGCTGTCCCGCTGCCCGCCGAGGCATAGTTCATATGGGATCCGGGCCGGCGTGACAGCGCGATCAGCTCGCGGACATCCTTGGCGGGCACGTCTTTGTTGATCACCATCAGTGTGGGCGAGGTTGCCACTTCACCAATCGCCGAAAAATCCGCTACCGGGTCGTAGCGAAGCTTGCGCATCGACGGATTAATCGCATGCGTGGCGATATACCCGAATAGTATGGTGTATCCATCGGGTTTCTCGCGCGCCACATACTGCGAGGCAATGGCGCCGTTTGCGCCCGGCTTGTTCTCGACAACAATGGTCTGTCCCAGGGTGCTGCCCATTCTCTGGGCAAGAATGCGCGCCATGGCATCATTGCCGCCGCCAGGCGCGGTCGGGACGATGATAGTGATGGGCCGTGCAGGAAAACTATCCAGGGCGGCTGCGCCGGCTGCCGGCATGATGGCGCAGGCGCAGAGCAGGCCCGCTATGATTGAATGTCTCATCGAATTCTCCTTTGGCAATATTTCAGGTATCGAGGGCCGGTACGAATACCGTGCCCTCCATGATTTTTCTGGCGGTGCGTATCAGGCCCGCCCGAATGATATGGACAGCCTCGCCGTCAAGGCCGATGGTCAAGGCAACCTCTATCTGTCCGGCCGGGTGAACTACGGCGATGGTTCCTTCCAGGGGAGCGCGCGCGCCTTCCAGAAGGGCATTCGACACTGTTCCGGGAATGACGGTGCTGCTGGCCACCGCGATTGCGCCGGTCACGGCATGCGCCTTGTGGCAGCGATGGGGAGTGAAGTAGCGCGACTGTATTCGCCCGGCGCCGCCGGCAGGGCTCACAATCACGGGTTTCGGAACAACGCTGGACGAGACATCACCCAGGCCCATGCGCCGGCCAGCCTGCAGGCGCATGCCTTCAAGCCGCTCCAGCAAAGGACGGTCGGCATCAAGCGCCTCGGGCCGTTCGGCGCCGGTCAGCCCAAGCGCGGTCGCCCGGACAATCATGACGGGCATGGCAACATCGATGCAGGTAACGGCAATGCCATCGATCAGGTCTGCGCGGGCGCCTGTGGGAAAGACGGAGCCCGTGATGCCACCCTCGGCGTTGAGGAAGTCAAGCACAATGGGCGCGCCGGTTCCCGGAACGCCGTCGATGCGTGTGCTGCCTTCGTAAAGCACATGGCCTCCAGGTGTCTGCACCGTGGCTTCGACGACCGTGCTGGTGTTGATGTTGAAAATGCGCACGCGGGTGGTGCCGTCCTGCGCCCGGACCAGCCCCGTTTCGATGGCGAAGGGGCCAACGCCGGAGAGCAGGTTGCCGCAATTGGGCCGCGTGTCCACCAGGGCGCGGTCCGTGCTGACTTGCGCGAAAAGATAGTCCACGTCGCAGTGCGCCCGGGACGAGCGCGACACAATGGCCACTTTGCTCGTCAGTGAGTTGCCGCCACCCAGCCCGTTGATCTGTAGTTCGTGCGGAGAACCCATCACGCCCAGCAGGACGCGATTGCGTTCCGCTTCGTTTGCAGGCAAGTCTTCGGCGCGGAAATAGGGGCCCCGGGAGGTGCCGCCGCGCATCATTACGCAAGGTATTTCGAGTTCCATGAGGTTATGATGCGCCTGGAGCAGTAATCAGTGAATTGCAACTTTCTCAAGGATAATTGCATGACACGCATCAAATTCGATCTTCAGGAATTGCAGGCATTCGTCGCCACGGCAGAGAAGCTTTCCTTCCGTGCGGCGGCCGACGATCTGCATATTTCCGCGCCGGCCTTGAGCCGGCGCATCGAAAAGCTGGAAGCATCTCTGGGCGTGCGGCTGCTCGAGCGCAGCACCCGCCATGTGGCGCTAACCAATGTGGGCAGGGTGTTTCTTGAGCATGCGCGCAGCGCGCTGGATGAGCTGGAGGACGGCATGCTGGGGGTGTCAGATCTGGCTGCCCACCGAAGCGGTGTCGTGTCCGTGGCATGCGTGCCCTCGGCAGCCTATTATTTTCTTCCCAGTGTCATTGCGACATTCAGCCGGGATTATCCAGGCATACGTGTCCGCATTCTCGACGAGGGAGCGAATACTGTGCTGAATGACGTCATCAACCGTCGCGCTGATTTTGGGATCAATTTTGTTGGCACACAGGAAATGGACCTGTTGTTTGAACCTATTTTCACCGAGCGCTTTGTGCTGGCCGTCCATTCCGGGCACAGGCTGGCCCGGCGACGCAAAATCCGCTGGGAAGAACTATGCCAAGAACGATTTATCGCGGTGGGCAAGAGCAGCGGCAATCGCGTGCTGATCGACTCGGCGCTTGCGCAGAACAGCAGGCGGCCTACCAGTTTTTATGAGGTGGCGCACGTATCGTCCCTGCTTGGGCTGGTTGAGGCTGGCCTGGGCGTGGCCGCCGTACCCAAGCTCGCCCTTCCCGCCAAAAATCATTCAACGCTCAAGGGAATACCCCTGGTGGAGCCCGAGGTATCGCGCACACTGGGGCTTCTGCATAAAAAGAATGCCCCGCTTTCACCGGCTGCCAGGATATTGTATGAGCTGATCAGAAAAGAGGCAGATCGCCGGTAGAGGTCTGGGAATGCAATATCGCATTGCACAAAAAAGTGGTTTGCCTGGTTTTTCGCCGCGAGCGGTTCAATAATGAAACGTCATGGTTCAAATTCGGGCGTATATGCGCTGTTTCAGACATTCATGCATTAACTTAGTGCATACCCTAAGTGTCTGTTACAGGAATATGATGCAAAATGCTGCCCATGCAGGTGAGGAGACAAAGCCCTGCATGGGCAAAGCCGGAAAACGGTATATAACTATTATAGAAGCAGGTCCCATAAGAAATAGAAAGCTATGAAGGCCGGCATGCGAGCGGATCGCGTGCCGGCTTTTGTCAATATGGGCTTGCGTAAATTGCGGCCAGGGGCATGCCCGGATGCCGGATTTCACGCCATGGCGGCGTTTTTCAGTGCGCTGACGAACTTGAGAATACGTTCAATATCACGACGCCTGCGACAATCAGCCCTATGCCGATCAGGGCAGGAATATCCAGGCTTTGCCGGAAAACCAGATAACCTATTATCGAAATGGCGACGATCCCGGCGCCGGACCAGATGGCATAGGCGATGCCGACAGGTATGGTGCGCAGGGCGAGCGCAAGGCAGTAGAAGGCGATTGCGTAGCCCAAAACAGTAACCACCGACGGCGCCAGGCGCGAGAAGCTGTCCGAGGCCTTCAGCGCAGTCGTTGCAATTATTTCAGCCGTTATGGCGACAGCCAGGTATAGCCAGCTCATATCGGTGCCTGGTCTTTTTGAGATTGCACCATATTGGTGCGCAATAGTATATGTACCGCTCCGGCGCCGCCCTCATGCTCGGCGCATTCGCTATAGGCCTGTACGGCATCGAGCTGCCGCAGCCAGCGCCGGACAGTCTGCTTGAGCACCGGCTCTCCATCCCGCGAGCCGTAGCCCTTGCCATGCACAATGCGCACACACCTGATCTGGTGGGCCAGGCAGGATTGCAGAAACCGGTCGAAGCGTGCGCGAGCCTGCTCCAGAGTACTGCCATGCAGGTCCAGGCTTGCCTCGACGGGCCATTTGCCTTTGCGCAACCCCTTCAGGAGGTCTGGCCCATGGCCGCCGCGCACAAAGCTGCTGTCGTCGCCCGACGGGGAGGCTGGGTGAAATTGATCCGAGAGCACGCGCAGGGGAGCGGGCGAGTCTTCACCCGTGGCTCGCTCACGCCGCTGACGCAGGATCTCCGCGGCTTCCGCCGGTATGGACGGCAGGAAGGCGCGACGGGTGTCCTTGATTGGCGTGACCAGGGCCATTGCCCGGCGGAACAGGGCGATGTCCTGCTGGCTGGCGGGCGCGGACCTGTCTTTTCCGCCAGGGCGGCGCTGCCTGGCCTCGGGAAGCTGCTTGGCGGCTTGCTTGCGCAGGCGCTTCAGGTCGGCCAGCCCGCCCGCCAGCCTGTTGCCGCCGCGCTTCTCAGGCGTCCGCATTCTCCAGCCAGCGCTGGGCGTCCAGGGCGGCCATGCAGCCGGTGCCGGCGCTGGTGATGGCCTGGCGATATACATGATCCTGGACATCGCCCGCGGCAAAGACCCCTGGAACCGAGGTCATGGTGGCCATGCCTTGCAGGCCGCTCTTGGTGATGATGTAGCCGTTTTCCATCTCGAGCTGGCCTTCGAAGATGCCGGTGTTGGGCTTGTGGCCAATGGCAATGAAAACGCCGGTGGCATCCAGCTCTTCTGTCTTGCCCGTCTGGTTGTCCAGCAGCACGACGCCGGTGACGCCTGACTGGTCGCCCTTGACCTCCTGAAGTTCCCGGAAAAGCTTGAGCTTCATGTTGCCATTGTTGACCTTGTCCATGAGCTTGTCGGTCAGAATGGGTTCGGAGCGGAACTTGTCCCGGCGGTGCACCAGCGTGACCGTGCGGCAAATGTTTGACAGGTAGAGGGCTTCCTCGACAGCGGTATTTCCGCCGCCGACAACAATAACATCCTGATTTTTATAGAAAAAGCCGTCGCATGTCGCGCAGCCCGAAACCCCGCGACCCATGAATTCCTGTTCCGTCGGCAGGCCCAGGTACTGGGCCGAGGCGCCAGTGGCGATGATGAGTGCGTCGCAGGTATAGGTTGCTCCCGTATCGCCGTTCAGCACAAACGGCCGCTTGGACAGGTCCACGCTTGCGATATGGTCGAAGATCATTTCTGTATTGAACCGCTCGGCATGGGCCTGGAAGCGCTGCATGAGGTCCGGGCCCTGCACCCCCTGGGCATCGGCGGGCCAGTTGTCCACATCGGTGGTGGTCATGAGCTGGCCACCTTGCTCAAGGCCGGTCACCAGGACCGGATTCAGGTTTGCGCGCGCCGCATACACCGCCGCCGTATAGCCGGCGGGGCCAGAGCCGAGAATCAGCACTTTGGCGTGTTTGGGTGTCGTCATTACAGAAAATCCGAAAATAGATGAACAGCCAATTATAATGAGTCCATGGCTAGATTACCTGCGACATCACCACGCTCGTCGCGCAACGTGCGCAATGGGCCGTCTCCCCTGCAATCCCGGCTGTCAGGCCTGCTGCGCGAAGCACGCTGGATCGTCTTCGCCGCGCTGGCCGCCTGGCTGGGGCTTGTGCTCGCGACCTGGGATCCCGCTGACCCTGCATGGTCGCACTCGGTGCACGCTGCGGTTACCCACAACCGGGGCGGCACGGTAGGGGCCTATATTGCCGATTTCCTGCTGTTTCTGTTCGGCTATACCGCCTGGCTATGGGTTGTCCTCCTGGCGCACCGGGTGATCCAGGGGTTTTACCGCCTGACATCCATACTCCAGCCGGAGAAAGACCCGCCGCTGCCCCGCGTCCATTGGGAGGTGGGCATAGGCTTTTTCCTGCTTTTTGTCGGGGTCATGGGCCTGGAGGCCCTCCAGTTCCGCCAGATTGGGGCCCATCTGCCGGCTGGCGCAGGCGGCCAGATCGGCCAGCTCCTGGCCCAGGGCATGTCCATGGCCATGGGCAATGCGGGATGCACACTGTTGCTGCTGGTGTTTGCCGCCGTGGGCGCCAGCCTGTTCTTCGGCTTCTCCTGGCTGCATCTGGCCGAGCGCGTGGGCGGCGCCATAGAGAAGTCGATTCGCGACCTGATCGCCCTGCGCGAGGCGCGTGCCGACCGCAAGGTGGGCCAGGCCAAGAAGGCCGAACGCAACGAAAGCGTAGTGGTCAAGCAGGAACAGCTCGTCCACGAGCAGCCAGTGCGCATCGAACCGGCTATCACGTCGGTGCCCCGCTCCGAGCGGGTCGAGAAGGAAAAGCAGAAAAATCTCTTCGTGGCGCCCAGGGATTCGACCAGTTCCGGCGACCTGCCGGCGGTGAGCCTGCTGGACATGCCCGAGGAAAGCACGGAAACTGTTTCGCCTGAAACCATTGAATACACTTCACGCCTCATCGAGAAGAAACTGTCGGATTTCGGTGTCAAGGTGGTCGTGGTGGCGGCCCAGGCGGGGCCGGTGATCACGCGGTACGAGATCGAGCCGGCAACGGGGGTCAAAGGCAGCCAGATCGTGAATCTGGCCAAGGATCTTGCGCGGGCGCTCAGCCTGATCAGCATCCGCGTGGTCGAGACGATTCCCGGCAAGAACCTCATGGGCCTGGAGCTGCCCAACCCCAAGCGGCAGATGGTCAAGCTGTCGGAGATCATAGGCTCCCAGACCTACCACGCCAGCGCTTCCGTACTGACCATGGCGCTGGGCAAGGACATTGCGGGCAACCCCGTGGTGGCCGACCTGGCCAAGATGCCTCACCTGCTGGTGGCGGGCACTACGGGTTCGGGCAAGTCGGTGGGGATCAATGCCATGATCCTGTCGCTGCTCTACAAGGCTGACGCCAGCCAGGTGCGCCTGATCCTGATTGATCCGAAGATGCTGGAAATGAGCGTCTACGAAGGCATTCCCCACCTGCTCGCCCCTGTCGTGACCGATATGCGGCACGCCGCCAATGCGCTGAACTGGTGCGTGGGCGAGATGGAGAAGCGATACCGGCTCATGAGCAAGCTGGGGGTGCGAAATCTGGCCGGCTACAACAACAAGATCCGCGAGGCCAACAAGCGCGAAGAACCTATTCCCAATCCATTCTCGCTCACGCCGGACGCGCCCGAGCCGTTGTCGACGCTGCCCATGATCGTCGTGGTGATCGACGAGCTGGCTGACCTGATGATGGTGGTGGGCAAGAAGATCGAGGAACTGATAGCGCGGCTGGCCCAGAAGGCGCGCGCCGCCGGCATCCATCTTATTCTTGCGACCCAGCGCCCCAGCGTGGATGTCATTACGGGCCTGATCAAGGCCAACATTCCCACACGCATCGCCTTCCAGGTATCGTCCAAGATCGACTCGCGCACCATCCTGGACCAGATGGGCGCGGAAACACTGCTTGGGCAGGGTGACATGCTCTACCTGCCGCCGGGCAGCGGCCTGCCCGCGCGGGTGCACGGCGCTTTTGTGCACGATGACGAGGTTCATCGCGTCGTCGAGTCGCTCAAGGAGCAGGGCGAGCCCAACTATATAGACGGCCTGCTCGAAGGGGCCATCGAAGGCGAGACCGGTGATGGTGTCGGCGGCGTTACAGGGTTTGCGGATGCCGAATCCGATCCGCTGTACGATCAGGCTGTGCAAGTGGTGCTCAAGAACCGACGCGCGTCCATCTCTTCCGTGCAGCGGCACTTGCGCATCGGCTATAACCGTGCCGCGCGGCTGCTGGAGCAGATGGAGCAGGCCGGGATGGTGTCCGCCATGCAGTCCAATGGCAATCGTGAAATCCTTGTTCCTGCGGGGGGCGCATCGAGTGAAGATTAGGCATATTGTCATGGCTGTCGTGCTGGCAGCTTCCCCGCTCGCGGCCTGGTCGGCGGATGCGGCGGCCCAGTTGCGCAAGTTTATTGCGGACGTGCCGTCGGCGACGGGCAAGTTTACGCAGCAGCGTGTTGACAAGCAGGGAGCAGCGCAGAAATCGACCCAGTCTGGCGAGTTCTCGTTCAAGCGCCCGGGCCAGTTCAGGTGGGCAGTGACCAAGCCTTACGAGCAGCTTATCCTGTCCGATGGCAAGAAGCTCTACCAATATGATCCCGATCTGGCCCAGGTCACTGAGCGCAGCGTCAGCCAGTCCATAGGCGCCTCACCTGCGGCCATATTGTTTGGCTCGGGTTCGCTGGACCAGAATTTCGAGCTGGCGGAAAGGCCTTCGGCCGAAGGCATTGACTGGCTGCGCGCCACGCCGCGCGGTGCGGACGCTGGGTTTTCCTACGTGGACATCGGGTTTCGCGATGCCTTGCCTGTCCGGCTGGAGATTCTGGACTCTTTCGGCCAGACCACCCGTATCGACCTGAGCGACATCAACGTCCATCCCAAGCTGGGGGCCAAGGAATTCACCTTCACGCCGCCTGATGGGGTCGATGTCGTATCCATGCAGTAGGCTTGCATGGCGACTTCGGGCGATCTTTTTGCCGGTGGCGGGCCCGGCGCTCCACATGCGCCGCTTGCGGAGCGCATGCGCCCGCGCACGCTGGCCGACGTCGTGGGTCAGACGCATCTGCTCGGGCCGGGCAAGCCTTTGCGGGTCGCCTTCGAATCGGGCCGGCCGCACTCCATGATCTTCTGGGGGCCGCCAGGGGTGGGCAAGACTACGCTTGCCCGCCTCATGGCCGACGGTTTCGATGCCCACTTCATTGCCATTTCCGCCGTGCTGGGCGGCGTCAAGGATATCCGCGACGCCGTGGCTTCCGCCCAGGTTGCGCAGGGGCAGGGCCGGCGCACCATCCTGTTCGTCGACGAGGTGCACCGCTTCAACAAGGCCCAGCAGGATGCCTTCCTTCCCTATGTCGAGAGCGGGCTGTTCACCTTCATCGGCGCGACCACCGAGAACCCTTCGTTCGAAGTGAATTCGGCGCTGCTTTCCCGCGCGCGTGTCTATGTCCTGCAGTCGCTCACCGTCGAGGAGCTGCAGGTGCTGATAGACCGCGCGCTGGATATTCTCAACGATGCTCACGGGGATGATACGCCAGCGGAAGCCGGCGAGGGCGGGAGCATGGACGCAGCCACGGACGGCGGGCGGGCCGGAGGCAGGAATGTGCTGGATTTCGACGCCAGCGCCCGTGAACAGCTGGCCCGCTGGGCGGACGGCGATGCGCGGCGTCTTATCAATGCGACCGAGGTTGTTGCCGAGTCCGCCCTGGGCGCTGGCCGGCATCTGGTCGACAGCGCGTGGCTGGAAACTTCGCTTTCCCAGAACCTGCGCCGTTTCGACAAAGGCGGCGACGCTTTCTATGACCAGATCAGCGCTCTGCACAAGTCTGTGAGAGGCTCGGATCCCGATGCCTCTCTGTACTGGTTCGCGCGTATGCTGGATGGAGGCGCCGATCCGCGCTACCTGTCGCGGCGCATTGTTCGGATGGCTATCGAAGATATCGGCCTGGCTGATCCCCGCGCCACCGAGCTGGCGCTCAACGGCGCGGATATCTACGAGCGCCTGGGTTCTCCCGAAGGCGAGCTTGCGCTGGCTCAGGCGGTGGTCTACATGGCTTGCGCGGCCAAGTCCAATGCTGTCTATATGGCCTATAAGCATGCGAGGCGTTATGCTGAAGAAAACGGCAGTGCGCCCGTGCCCATGCATTTGCGCAATGCGCCCACCAAGCTCATGAAGGCGCTGGGCCATGGACACGCCTATCGTTATGCTCATGATGAACCCCATGGCTATGCGGCTGGCGAGCATTATTTTCCCGATGGCCTGGGGGCGCGCTTCTATGAGCCGACCGACCGTGGGCTTGAGGGTAAAATCTCCGAGAAGCTGGCATTCCTGAAATCGCTGGACAGGCAAAGCCGTTCCTAGTTGTCACTTTTCCGGCAGCCGCCATCGGCGCCGACACTTTCTTTCACACCAAAACTTCCGCTGAGATATGTTAGACCCCAATCAATTGCGCAAAGATCTGCCGACCGTTACCCGGGCGCTGGCTGTACGCGGTGTCGAATTCGATACTGAACGCTTCAATCAGCTCGAGGCCCGGCGCAAATCCGTCCAGGTGGAAACCGAGGCCTTGCAGGCCCGGCGCAATGCGGTGTCCAAGCTGATCGGCCAGCTCAAGTCCAAGGGCGAGGATGCCAGCAAAGAGATGGCTGAATCGCAGCAGATTCCGTCTCGCCTCAAAGAGCTGGAGCAGGCGCTGGACGAAGTCCAGGGTGAGCTTAACGCCTGGCTGATGACGTTGCCGAACCTGCCGCACGAGAGCGTTCCCGAAGGGAAGGACAGTGACGATAATGTCGAGCAACGTCGCTGGAGGCCCGAGGGTATGGCTGCGGACGAAGGCGGAAACCCACAGCCGTTCGCCTTTGCCGCCCGCGATCATGTCGAGCTGGGCGAGCCGTTGGGCCTGGATTTCGAGACAGCCAGAAAGCTTTCCGGCGCTCGCTTCATGATGCTGCGCGGCCAGATCGCGCGCCTGCATCGCGCCCTGGCGCAGTTCATGCTTGACATGCAGACTGGCGAGCATGGCTATACCGAGTGCTATACCCCTTACATTGTGAACAGCTCGACGCTGTTCGGCACCGGCCAGTTGCCCAAATTCAAGGATGACATGTTCTGGGTCACCAAGGGCGGGCAGGGCATGGACCCGGAAGAGGATGGCGGCAGTGAAGACCTCTACCTGATTTCGACTTCTGAAATCACCCTGGCCGGATCCGCGCGCGACAGCATCATTGCGCAGCAGGATCTGCCAGTCCGGCTTACGGCCCATTCGCCGTGCTTCCGTTCAGAGGCGGGCAGCGGCGGGCGCGACACGCGCGGCATGATCCGGCAGCATCAGTTCGACAAGGTCGAGATGGTGCAGATCGTGCACCCTGAGAAATCATACGAAGCGCTGGAAGAAATGGTCGGTCACGCCGAGAATGTGCTCAAGCGCCTTGGCCTGCCATACCGGGTTGTGCTGCTGTGCGGCGGCGACATGGGCTTCGGGTCTGCCAAGACCTATGATCTCGAGGTGTGGCTGCCCGCACAGAACACCTATCGCGAGATATCTTCCGTATCCAATTGCGAGGCCTTCCAGGCCCGGCGCATGCAGGCCCGCTACCGCCCTGAAAAAGGCAAGCCGGAATATCTGCATACCCTAAACGGATCAGGCCTTGCGGTGGGCCGCACCCTGGTTGCCGTGCTGGAAAACTACCAGCGGGAGGATGGCAGCGTGGAGGTGCCCGAGGCGCTGCGCCCCTACATGGGCGGCCTGAGCGAACTCAGGGCTGGCTGAGCACATCTGCTGTGCAGCGGGCTGTTTTTATACGGACGGCCCGCTGTGATCAATCGGGAGCAAAGGCATGGATCTGGAACTGCAGGGCAAGGTGGTGCTGGTCACAGGCGGCAGCAAAGGCATAGGGCTGGCATGCGCACGTGCATTTGCGCGTGAAGGGGCTCATGTCGCCATTGTTTCCCGCAGCCAGGGCAATCTGGATCAGGCATGTGCCGCCTTGCGTGATGAGGGGCTTGCGGCCTGCGCATACGCAGCCGACTTGCGCGATCCCGACGCCGCCGGGGCCATGGTGAACAAGGTTCACAGCAAGCTTGGTCCGGTTGACGTGCTGATCAACTCGGCAGGCGCGGCCAAACGCTATCCTCCCGAAACATTGACGCCCCAGGCATGGCGCGACGCCATGGATGCAAAGTATTTCACCTATATCAATGCCATGGATGCCGTGCTCAAGGGCATGGTTGCCAGAAGCCAGGGCGCCATAGTCAATATCGTGGGCAGCGGTGGCCGTGTTGCCAGCCCGGTCCATTTGCCGGGCGGCGCCGCAAATGCCGCATTGATGCTTGCGTCGGCTGGGCTGGCCCATGCATGGGGTCGCAAGGGAATCCGGGTCAATGCCATCAATCCCGGCGCGACATTGACGGAGCGTGTGCAAGGCAGGCTGCAAGCCGAGGCTGAAATGAGCGGCAAGGACATTGAAGTCTTGCGCAAGGTCATGGAAGAACGCATTCCGCTTGGCCGCATTGCAGCGCCCGAGGAAATCGCGGATGCGGCGCTTTTTCTGGCGTCGGCGCGCGCCAGTTATGTGACGGGGGCGCTGCTCACGATGGACGGTGGCTTGCACCCCCTGGGCGCCTGATCTTCGGCCCTTATTGCCGCGCGTGCCGCGCCAGCAGGCCTGCCAGGCGATGGTGCTTGCGCGGACGTTTTCCATGTACGGTATAGCTGGCTCGGCTGACCGGCAGATGCCCATGCCGGGCCCCCTTGGCTTGCGTATCGTCGATGCCGCTTCGCAGTTCCGTTGGAGACGGTTCCGGCGTGCGCGGGGCTTCTTCATCCACCTCGTCCACAGTGGGGGAGCTGAGCGTGAGAATGGTGAAGAGCACGCCCACCCAGACCAGCAGCGACAGCGTTACCGACAGCAGGCCGTCAAGGCTGCCATAGCCGGTGGCCTGCGACGCATGAATGCCCAGGAAGGAAGAAACATAGGGAATATGGCCGAGGCCTTCAACCAGCAGGTTGCCGGGCAGGCGATAGAAAAACTTGACGACTTCCCAAATTTCCCACAGGCTGTATGACCCATCGCCATTGATGTCGGCGACCAAGCGCAGAGACTCGATACTCATGGCTGCTCCTTTCACGCCGGCCTGGCCGCAGGTGCGACTGGCCAGGGCCGGTAAGAGGGTGAACCCTTGAAAGCACCTGACGTCTTGTTACTACTATATCCCTAAGGAGCGGGCGGGGCAATTGCATCGGAGCGAGATGAGGCCCCGGCGCGCGAAGCGCTCGCGGGCGCATCATTCCATCTCGTCGATGTCGAACTCGGTATCCGCAAACATTTCCCGCAGGGATCGGGGGCGATCTTCATGCGGGGCAAAGGTCGTGATATGGTTTTGCGTTTCCTGCGTATGTTGCTGCGTCGGCAGCATGTAGAACGAATTTATTCGTCGCTGATGCATCTGCCGCATGTGCAGGCCAAAGGGTTTCATCAGATGCTCCGTGAAGCTTAGGCATTCGTGCCGGGAAGAAAAATGGCGCAGCCGGCAGGCTGCATCGTGAAGTTGATATGTATATCATCTCGTTGCCCGGATGCCCACAGTACCACACTTCACCGCCGCCGGCCGCTTGCCCGCGACCCAGGCATGCAAATGCCCTGCTGGCGCGGCGGCCCGGCATTGTTGCGGGCAATGGGGCAGGCAGCGGCTTGTGCGCATGACGCGGCGCCTATACCGAACCTCCCGGATTCAGGTTGCCGGCTGTTTGCTGGTCGGATTCTCCGTCGACCGGCTGATTCTGTGTGCGCGGCGCCATGTTTGGGTCGTGCTGGCCCGGCCGGACCTGCTCGGATTCATAGGGGCCGACCACTTTGCCTACGGCCTTGAACGGATCGGGGTGGGCCGGTGCGGGATGCAGGCTGTTTTGCTTGGGCATGTCTTCCTCCATTGTGCTGGAGACGGTTTGGCGGCATACGCTGTGCCTGCCCCTCGCAACATAACAAAAAACTGCAAAGCCTCGGGGAAACGCCGTAAATACCCCTGCCGGGCAATAAGAAAGCCGCCTCGAGGGGCGGCTTTCTGCGCACATAAGTGCTTGATTCCATTGGCGGACAGGGTGAGATTCGAACTCACGATACGCCTAAACGTATACCGGATTTCGAGTCCGGCGCATTCGACCACTCTGCCACCTGTCCTGGTTGCCTGATGATGTGTGCAGAAGCCGGGTCGAAAGCAGCTGCTGTTTCAGACAAGTCCGATATTCTAGCAGGGTTCAAAAAAATTGTCATAAGCCAAGGAGGCTGCGTTGGGGGCTCGTGGATTCAGGTTCCGAATCTGGCTGCCTGGGAAGCGACCACAGGGGCGTTGGCGGGAGAGGCCGCGTCTTTGTTGAGCCCATGTTCTTGCGGCATCAGGAGCCAGTCGACCATTTCTTCATCGGGGGTGTAGCCGTCCACTAGCCGGAAGAATATCTGTCGTATGGCGGGACAGTCATCGTTCCTGACGGCTTTTTCCAGGCCGGAGAGTTCGGACTTGAGCAGATTCCACTGGACATGAGATTCGTTCGCCCGCTTTATCTTGGGATGCTGGGTCGGGGTGGCGTCTTTGCCGATCAGCAGCTCTTCATACAGTTTCTCACCTGGCCTCAGGCCAGTGAAAAGAATGGCGATGTCGCCATCGGGCGCATTGGATGAATGCACGCTGAGGCCAGAGAGCTTGATCATGTTCACGGCAAGATCCAGTATCTTCACGGGTTCTCCCATGTCGAGCACAAAGACGTCGCCGCCGGTACCCATGGAGCCAGCCTGTATCACGAGCTGGGATGCCTCGGGTATGGTCATGAAATAGCGCGTGATCTCCGGATGGGTCACCGTGATGGGCCCGCCTTGCCGTATCTGCTCGCGAAACAGCGGTATGACAGAGCCCGAGGAATCCAGTACGTTGCCAAAGCGCACCATCGTGAAGCGGGTTGGGTTGTGGATGGCGAAATCCTGCTCGCCGCCATACAGCACAGGAGCGCTTTCCCGGGCCAGGGCCTGGAGCACCAGCTCAGCCAGGCGCTTGGTGCTGCCCATGGTGCTTGTCGGCCGCACGGCCTTGTCGGTGGAAATAAGCACAAAGTTCGCCACGCCTGCGCGTATGGCAGCCTGGGCGGAACACAGCGTGCCAAAAACATTGTTGATGATGCCCTCGGAGATATTCCGCTCGACCATGGGCACGTGCTTGTACGCCGCGGCGTGATATACCGTGTCCACCTCCCAGACCGACATTGCCTCGAACAGGCGGTCTTCACTGCGGACAGTATTCAGGATGGGAACCACTTCGATGTCCAGCCGGCCGGCGTGGATGCGCGTTTCCAGATCCTGGTTGATGGAGTAGAGATTGAATTCGCACTGCTCGAACAGTATGAGACGCCGAGGCCGGCAGCCGAGGATCTGCCGGCAGAGTTCGGCGCCTATGGAGCCGCCCGCTCCGGTAACCAGCACGACCTTGCCCCTGATGCAGCGCTCGAAAAGATGGGGGTCGGGCTGCACTGCTTCCCGCCCCAGCAAGTCTGAAATATCGACATCCCGCAGATCCTGGACTTTGACCTTGCCGCTCGCGACATCCATCAACCCCGGAATCGTCCGGACACTGAGATTGCGCCCGCTTAATTGCCGTATGATCTCGGCTCGCCGGCCGCGAGACGCGGAAGGAATGGCCAGCAGCACTTCCTGTGCATGCTTGCGCGCAGCAAGCTTTTCCAGATCGGATGGAGCATGTACCGGCAGGCCGGCAATGATTCTGCCGACAAGCTCGGGGTTGTCATCCACAAACGCGACAGCTTGCCGCCCATGGCCAAGACGCAGCGCCATGGCCAGCTGCGTGCCCGCCGCGCCCGCACCGTAGATGACCACCCGCACGGCGCTGTGATGCCTTTTCCAGGCGGGTATTGCGCGGCCGCCCGCGCTGGCCGACCCCGGGCCAAAGAAATATTGTTTCATCGCCAGTCGCAGGCCCGCGACAAGAAAGAGCAGGAGCAGGGCGTAGATGATCGCGATAGAGCGGGGAACAGGCGTTTCGGGCGTTGGAAACAGCAATATGCACACGCCTGTCAGCGTCGCTGTGGCGGCCACTGCCAGCGCGGCGGCCGCGACAGTCTGAAACCCCGCATAACGGGTCACAGTCCTGTACAGGCCGCACTGATGAAATATGGGCAGGCCTGCCGCGGGCGCGAGCAGGAACAGCCATGCATGCGCGCCCAGGGGCTCTATCAGGGCCGTGTCGTCCAGCCTAAGATAAAACGCCAGCCAGAGCGCGGCCCAGATAAGCATCATGTCCGCCATCATCTGAAGCAGCCGCTTTCTGTGTCCAGGCAGGGCAAGAAGGCGGTCGCGCAGGGTAGAGCCCTTCCGTGTCACGGCCCCCAGGGCGGGTTCAGGCGTGCTGGCTACATTGTTCATCTGCTTCCTCTCTTCTCCATGTGCTTTCCATGCCGATCCGTTGCCTTACCTGTGCTGGCGGGCCAGCGCGGTCGGAAATGCGGCGATCTTGCCGCCGCCATTGGCGCGCCTGCGTGGCGAGGATGGCCGCAGGGGCGCGGCCGGGTTGCCGACGACGGTTGTATGGGGAGGAACACTTTTCGTCACCACGGCGCCCATGCCTACGATGGCGCCTTCGCCGATGACGATACGGCGGCCCTTCATGCTCTGCCTGATGACGGCGCCGGTGCCGATATATGCGTGGTTTTCGATTACCACGCCTCCGTTGCAGCAGACGCGCGGCGCGAAGGTCACGTAGTCTCCGATCTCGCAGTCATGCGCAACGTAGGAATACATGTTTGCATGAAAGAATTTGCCGATCCGCGCGTCCGCGGTGATCAGGCTGAATGGACTGAGGATGGCGCCGGACGCAATGCTGGTGCTCGACAGGGCACTGCTGTTTGCCGCCCTCACGGTAAAAGGCCAGGCGCCGCCGACCATGAGCTTTACCGCGAGCCGCTCCCTGCAGTGGCTGTCGGCGATGGCAACGTTGAAGTACTTCTCGCCCTTGAGCGCCAGGAAGGCCTCGGGGGTGAGAATGTCATGGCCGTTGGCCGAAGGCTGGCTGTCGTTGTCGTCGACGAAAATCAGCCGATAGTCGTCGTCCATTTCGAGCTGGCTCAGCATTTCTTCCGCAAGAGGCATGGTCTCGCGGCCATGTCCGCCTATTCCCACGATGGCATAGATACGCATGATGGTTTGTCTCCTTGTTGTTGTTCAATGTATTACCGGACAACGGCCAGACCGCGCCTGTAGCCGGCATGGGAGCGGGCGGAACGCAGGCCGATACCCATTTCACGCAGCATGACGGCGTTGATCTTGCCCACGTCATACTTGTGTTCAGCAATACGCCGGGAATGCGCGCCCATTTGCCTTGCAAGGGTCGGGTCATCAATGAAATGCTTCATGGCGCAGGCCAGCGAATCGATGCACTGCACGGGAACCAGATAGCCGTTGTAGCCATCGACGACCGTTTCACGACAGCCGGGCGCATCCGTGGTGATGATTGCCCTGCCCATGGACAGCGCTTCCAGTACCGTGCGCGGCGTCCCCTCGCGATAAGAGGGCAGCACATAGACATTGCATGAGGCGATGGCGGAGCGCACATCCTCCAGGCGTCCGAGGAAATTCAGATGCCCCTGGGCCAGCCAGCTGTCCAGTTCTGCCTGGGTAATGGAGTCCGGGTTGTCGTCCAGCCAGCCCACGAGGCTGAAACGCGCCTGTGGATACTGGCTGTGTATGCGGCTCGCGGCTTCGCAATATTCGCGCACGCCCTTGTTTCCGAGCAGCCGCGCGATCAGCAGGAAGTGAGGCGTCTGCGGCAGGGGCGCCGGCATGAACTGCTTGAGGTTGATGCCCGAACCGTTGATGACCACGGTAGACGCAGAGGGTGAAAGAATGCCCAGGTCGCGAAACAGCTTTTCGTCATCGGGATTCTGGAAGAATGTCTTGTGAACACGGCCCAGTGCGAGGGTATACAGTTTCTGCGCGACCCTGCGGCACAGGCTGGGCCGGGAGCCCTGCGCGTTCTTTCCCGCGAACGCATACCCCAGGCCTGTGATCAGCGCATAGCGGTGGGGAATGCGTGCAAGCCATGCGGCCAGCGAACCATAGATCACGGGCTTGATCGTGTATCCCAGCACATACTGCGGGCGCAGGCTTATCATCAGCCGCCACAGCAGCCATAGGGTAAGCAGGTCGCGCGCAGGGTTCATGCCGGTGCGGCGCAATGCGATGTCGTGGGTGATCAACCCTTTCGATTCGAGCTGCAGCTGGGTGGGGCTGCCCGTGTAAAGGCCAGGGGCTGCAATGTGAACTTCCATTCCCTTTGCGAGCAGGGCCTGGATCAGGGGCCCGCGAAACTGCGTGATCGATTCAGCAAAGCTGGCGACGAGCAAAAATTTCATGATGATCTCGCTTTCAAGGATGGGGGAGGCAGGCAGGACCTGTCGATGACAGGGCCTTTTCGCGGCGCCGGGGATGGCGCGCGAATGCCTGCGGGAGGAAACAGGGGCGGAGGGAATTGAGCCGTGTCGTGGAAACGGCAGGCTTGCCTTCAGGCAAGCATGGAGCGCAGGAATTTGGCCGTGGCGTAGATGCGCGATGGGGTTCTGGATACGACCGAGTAGGGCTTTTGCTGCGCATTGAATTGCTTGAATGACCGCGCAATCTCTTCCGTCATGCTGCCCTCGAAATCGAATCTTGCCGTTCTGGAGGCCACGAAGCGAATCATCTCGCGTATCAGCAGGGAAGATGCACCGCTGCTCCGGTAGCGGGGATCGATGGTGCTGATCAGGTCATAGGCGCTGCTCGCATCCCAGACTACAAACAGCGCGGCGTGCAGATTGCCTTCTGCGTCATAGCCTGCGATCGTGCGTCCGGCATCGTGCAGGTAGGCCGCGTCATACAGTTTCTTGAACAGCATGTACGAATAGCTGATCTTGCTGCCCTGCTGGGCCAGGGTGTAGCGATGATTGTCGTAGAACTGCTCGGCGCACAGATCGAATTCCACCCGTATATGCCCTTCGGCCTTCTTTATGTCTTTGCGTTTGGCATGCGAAAAAGCGGCGCATACCTTTTCCGGATCTGAAAGATCATCGATAACAAAGGTGTAGCGCGTGGTCTGGCTAAAACCCTTCCAGTAGAAAGGCAGCCAGTTGGTCTGTGAATAGTGCCACTGCTGGACGTAATGCGAGTAGCGAGGCAACTGCGCTATCAGCGCCTGCATCAGTTCCTTCTGCCGGCTCAACTGCTTCGTATAGCTGGATGCGCTGGGCCTGAGCCACGGGCCCAGGGTTTGGGTAAGCGAGGGCTGGGTAAGCAGCGTTATCCCCAGCGTCTTTTTGATGACATAGGGCAGCGAAGCGACGATCTCGCCGTCTCGCTGTACAACAGCCACGTTCCAGTTTTCCGGCCCCGCTGCTGCGTCCAGCCACCATGCCTTGCTGAACACGGGTATGGATGGCTCCCTGTCGCATAGTGCTCTATATGACTGTTTGGCGGAGTTCATCGTATGGTTCCTTGTGTGCGGCCCGATTCAGGGACAGGGTGTCCGGCGCGGGCGTCAGGCGGTTCTCAGCACGGAACGCAGAAACTTTGCCGTGGCATAGAGTTTCGATGGCGTCTTGGATATGAGAAAGTAGGGCTGCTTCTGTGTGTTGAACTGCCTGTATGAGCGTGCGAGCTCCTCGGACATGCTGCCTTCAAAGTCGAATTTTTTCGTGAACGGCGCGACATGGCGGATCATTTCGCGTATCAGCAGCGAGGGCGCGCCGCTGCCCCGATACCGGGGATCTATGGTGCTGACCAGGCCATAGGCGCTGCCGGGATCCCAAACGATGAACAGCGCGGCATGCAGATTGCCGTCTCCGTCATAGCCCGCGATGGTTCTGCCTGAGTCGTTCCGGTAGGCTGCGTCGTACAGCTTCTGGAAAAGCGCAAAGGAATAGCAGATATCTCTTCCCTGACGCTTCAGGGATGCACGGTGATTCTCATAGAAGTCTTTGGCAGCGATGTCATATTCAATCCGTATCGATTTCTCGGCCTTCCTTATTTCGCTGCGCTTTGCCGAAGAAAACCCTGCATACACCTTGCTCAGATCGGAAAGATCATTGATCACGAAGGTATAGCGCGTGGTCTGGCTGAAACCCTTCCAGTAGAACGGCAGCCAGTTGGTGTGGGAATAGTGCCATTGCTGGACATAATGGGAAAATGGCGGAAGCTGGTCTATCAGCGCCTGCATTGCTTCCTTCTGCCAGCTCAGCAGCTTCATGTACTTCATCGATGTCGGCTTGAGCCAGGGCCCCAGCGTCTGCGTGAGCGAAGGCTGGGTCAACAGTGTTATTCCCAGCACCCGCTTGATGACATAAGGCAGCGATGCGACGATCTGGCCGTCCTGCTCCACGACGACAACATCCCAGTTTTCGGGGCCCGCCGCCGCGTCCAGCCACCAAGCCTTGCTGAATACAGGTATGGAAGGCTCGCTTTCGCATAGCGCCCTGTATGCCTGTTTCGCCGAGTTCATGCTGTCTCTCCTTCTTCCGTGTTGATGCGTGCCTTACGCCATTCCGAGCTGTTCATACCACCTGACGAAATTGACCCATCTCCATATCTGCCATGAATAAGCCGCCTTGCCGCTTGCAACGGCATCGAAGCGCTCCAGCAATGCCTTCTGGTTCAGAAAAGGAACCTTGTGGCTGGCCCGGAGCCATTCTCGCGCCGGGCTGTCTTCGGCCATCATCCAGCTCTGTTCCGGTGCTTCGAAGCCGATCTTGTCGCGCCTGTTCAATACCTCGTCAGGCACTATCCCCCGCATGGCTGCGCGGAATACGCTCTTGGTCTCGCCGGTATCAGAGATGAGGTATTGCTCTGGCATGGAGAGCAGCAGGTTGGCCAGGGGAACGGTAAGAAAAGGCAGTCTGCTCTCGACCGAGAACCACATGGCGCTGCGGTCGCCATGCCGAAGCAGGCTGGGCAGCGCGCGCGAGCGCAGCGCATAGATCTGCTGCTCGATGACGCGGCGTCCCTTGAAGGATTGGTCGCGGCGTTCGCGGTTGAAGGCGGGCTTGACCCCACCCTCTATCATCATGTCCGTTTTCAGCCATTCGGGTCGAAAGCTTGAGCCAAAGGCGCTTCGGGCCAGATGATAGCCACGCTCCGGCAAGGCCGCGCGCGCAAAGTTGATCCAGGCGAGATTGCGGCTGCGCCCCGGCCACTTTCCCCAGTTGGCCGCGAAGCGCTGGGCGCCAAGCAGATTGCCGCGCTCCAGCAGGCTGAGCATTCTGTAGCCTGGATAGCCGGTGTAGCCTGCCAGCAGTTCATCGGCCCCCTGGCCTTCCAGGGTTACCGTGATGCCCTTCTCCCGTATGCGTTCGCAGACCATATAGTGCGCATAGACATTCGTGCTGCCGAAAGGCTCGCCCTGGGCCTGCACCAGGCGGTCCAGGTCGCGAGCCAGGCCGGCGCCGTCGGCTGTGATCTTGTGGCTGATGGCGCCGACATGGTCGTTGATGTGGTTGGCCCATTGCTCTTCCGAGCGCGCATACCCGGGCGCCACGAAACTGAAGGTGTTGATGGGGAGGTCGGGTTCCACATGGCGCATGGCGCAGACGATGGCCGAAGAGTCTATGCCGCCCGAAAGGCATGCTCCCAGCGGCACATCGCTGCGAAGGTGCAGCCTGATATTCTGCAGGAAATGTTCGCGTACCGCCTCGGCTGCCTGGTCGAAGCTGTATTGGCGGTTCTCTTCATGCGCCGGGTGCCACCAGCGCTGCTGCTCGGCTGGATGGGCGCATTGTCCGGCAAGCTGGATTTCCAGCCAGCATCCGGGCTGCAGGTGTTCGACACCCCGCACGAATGAGCTTGCGCTGCTTTCGGTGTCTCCGTTGACTAGGTAGTCGTAGCAGCGCTGCAGATTGGGTTCCGGCTTTTCCTGGCGCAGGCACAGCAGGGCGGGCAGTTCGGAGGCGAACAGGAACCGGCCTTTGCCCTGCTCGTAGTAAAAGGGCTTTATGCCAAAGGCATCGCGTGCGCAGCTGAGCGTTTTGGCCTGGCTGTCGTAAATGACAAAGGCAAACATGCCGATCAGCCTCGGCAGGCACTGCGCACCCCAGCGCTGCCATGCCACGAGCAAGACCTCGGTATCGGAGTCGGACACAAAGACATGTCCCTGCGCGGCCAGTTCGCATCGCAGTTCCCGATAGTTATATATTTCTCCATTGAAAACAATGCTGTACCGGCGATCACCCGAAAGCATGGGCTGATGCCCGGCCGCGCTCAGGTCGATGATGGAAAGCCGGGTATGGCCCAGCGCCAGCTTGCCGCCCGATACGTTTTCGTACCGGATGCCGCAGTCATCGGGACCGCGCTGTTTCAGCCGGTTGAGCGACTGGTTGGCCCGCTGCGCAAGATCTTTGGGTATGACGCTCCACCAGCCGCCTGTTAAGCCGCACATTCAGCTTCTCCTGGGTGCATTGTTGGACATGGCTGCCTGTGGCCCCGCGCGATATTCCCGGGGGCTGCCGGCAGGCCTTTTTTCACTGCTTCCTGATGGCAGGAAGCGGATCGGAATCGGGCGGCGGTGTCCTCGGGCATTCGCTTGCACCAGGCCCTGTGGCCCACAGTATGATGGCCAGATAGATGCCGTACTGTATGGTTTCGTGGATAGCAAAGGCTTTCAGGAATACATCCACGCCGCTGTCCGAGAATGCGAACAGCACGCCGGACAGCGTCAGGAAATAGCCCAGTTGCCAGGCCACGCCTTTCTTGATGTGCTGCTCCAGAGACAGGACCACGCTCAGGGGCGATACGCAGAATCTCGCGGCGGCGGCGACAATGAGAATCCCGGAATAGCTGCCTGCCTGCCCCCATGACGCGCCGAACACGAAAGAAAATATTTCCACGCCGAAGAACGTGAACAGGAGTATGGGCGCAACGCTCAGGCAGGCCAGCACCGCGAAAATCTTCAGAAGATAGCGGCGCAGGCTGGCCGGGTCATCGTTGTGAAGCTCGGCCACCCGCTGGAAAAGTACCTGCGCGATGGAGCCGGAAATCAGATTCAGGGGCACGGTAAGCACCCTGAATGCAAAGCTGAAGAGGCCGGTGATGGCGAACCCGAAGACATGCGCAATCACAAGCAAGGGCATTTGCAGCGCGGCGGTGTCGAGCAGGGCCCCCCAGCTCGAAAACAATGGCAGCTTTCGATACTGCGCGCCCATACGTTTCATTTCGCTCAGGGACACCTCCCGGGTTGCCTGCCTGATGGACATTCTGTTCGAACGGGCCAGCCACAACAGGCCAAACGCCTGCCCTGCTATGTGTCCTGCAATCAAACCGCCTGCCATGCCTTGGGGATAGCCCAGGGCGCATTGGGTGCCGACGGTTCCAGCACTTTGCAGCGCGCGGCTTGCGGCAAGCTGCCTGAACCGCTTGTGCCGGTTGTTCCAGTAGTTCAGGACCTGGTAAAGGGCGGCAATCAGTACGCTGGCGGGCAGAAGCCAGAGCCAGCGACCCAGTTCCGGGCTTTGGCTGGCTGCGACGATGCGGCCGTGGAAGAAGAAAATGAGCAGCCACATCGTGGCGCAGGTGGCAAGCGCGGCGGCGACAGACAACGCCGCGAGGTTGGCCGCTTCAGCATCGCTTCTGGGCTGGACAATGGCAATCTCGTAGCGGCCCGCCGCCAGCACGCTGACAATGGCGCAGATGGCGGCATACAGGCCCAGCACGCCGAAGTCTCCGGGCGTGTACAGTCTGCTGAGCAAAGGGCTGGCGGCGATGGGCAGAGCCTGGGCGAGCGTGGTTCCCGTCATCAGCGCGGCGACATTGCGGCCGAAGTCGTTGCGGATCCTGAGTGCGCTCAGCATGGTGCGCGCCGGCTGCAATCATGGGGGGCTGTGGCATGCATACCTTACCGGACTCCGATCAGCGCCCTGTTGCGCAAATACTCGAACAGGGTGGGGTGGGACCAGAGCCTGGACGGTCCAATTCCCTGGCCTGGCCGTACACGGCCTGCGGCGACATCGAGCAGCGCTTTCTTCATCAGGGGTATGGCCTTTGCCGTCTGATGGATGGGGTAAGTATGGAAGCCGTCGGCCGCCTCTGTTTCGATTGCTTCCTGATACAGAACCGCGCCCGTGTCGATGCCGGCGTCGACAAGATGGACAGTCACGCCGCAATGGTCCGCGTCGCGGCTGGCCAGCGCCCAGTAGCCGCCGTGTACACCTCGATACCGGGGTGTAATCCCGGCGTGCGTGTTCAGGAAGGGCGCCGGGACACAAGACAGGATGCCAGGCGATATGATGCGTGTGCCATTGACGATCACCGCGTCGGGCGCATGTCGTCTCAGAAGGCCGATTGTCAGGTCGCTGTTGACGCTTTCCACGGAATCGACGATTCCTTCCGGGATAGGGGCGGTGTTCAGTTGATAGCGGGAGACGAGCTCGTTAATTCTTGCTTGCTGGCGGCGTTGAAGGAACAGGCGGTCATAGCACATGAACATGAGCTGGCCTGCGACCTTGGCTGGCCCCAGCCTGCTTATTCGCCTGCGGACAAGCTGCCGTCGGGATGGCCTGCTTTCCTGTATCACCGCGCATATATCGAAATCGTCGGCCAGGGCGTTGTACATGATCCGCGAGGAAATCCCCTGGCCGGCAAGCATGAGCAGCCTGAGCCGCTGCGCGCTCATGACACGGGCTCCAGCTTGCCCAGCCTGGGCCTTGCCTGGGCTGCGGTTCCATAGACCGCCTCCGTCTGTTCGCAAAGCTCGGCCATCGTCAGCGACTGCATGCCGTATCTGTCGCGCAGCTCGCTGAATTCGCGCAGCACGCTTTGCAGGAACGTCATATTGTTGTCGGTGTCCGCGCCGAAATTGTGCGGATGCCACCACAGGTGGAATACCTGGCCATGCCTGGCCGCATGGCGCAATGCCTGCCGGATGCGCCGCAGGCGCAAGGGCTCAAGCAAAGCGAGTCTTCTCGAGTACGGGCGCAGAAACCGGCTGGCTGGAAAATTGAATGGCTGGTCGGGCGCGCATGCCGCAGGCGTGTAAGTCTGGTGCCCGCAAAGGTTTACATAGGTATCGATGAACCGGCCGGCGCGCCTGACCAGGCCCTGTCCGGAGGTTTCGACTGCGCGATAGAACCAGCTTGGCTCATTGCCGCGAAAGCAGCGTATCCCCCGGCGCTTGAGCGCGGGAAGATAGTCGGGGTTCCATTGATTGCGAGGAAAGACAATGCTGCGCATGCTCAACCCTCTGTCCCTGGATACCGCCAGCGCCGCATCGATGTCGGCGGTGAAGGCGCCCAGCGTTTGGCCGGCTTCCCGGCAATAGAAATGGGAAAACGTATGGGTGGCGATTTCCTGGTTGGGGCAGGCGGCGATCAGGTCTATCAGTTCCGGGCAGAAGTGGTAGCGGGGATCCGGTTCTCCAGCGGCCTCCAGGTATCCGTACGGTGACAGTTCGGATGCCGCGTAGCAGGGCAGTTCTGAGGGCATGTATTTGCGCGCCTCATGCCTGTCCTTGCAGAACAGCAGGCCTACGGTGGCCCACGTCGCATGGATGTCCATCTCCGAGAAGAGGGCCAGAGTGCGGGGGATCGCCTGCCAGACGCCTGCCAAATTCTCCTGGTAGCTTGCCAGGCTGCGTTTGTCGCGCACGCCCCAGTAGAGCTCGAAATCGATCGAGATCAGCAGGGCGCCATGTTTCGTGGTCATAGCTTTTCCTGTGGTCGTCGGGAATGGTCCGGTGGCCGGTAACGTCAGGTATGCCTGCCGGCTCGAAGTGATGGCGCGGCATGCGAGGGCGCATATCCGCAGGGCGGAAGGGGCACCGTGTATGTGGGAGATTTCCTGGCGCGCCCGACAGCGGACAGCAGCAGGAAGATCAGCATGGGCGCGAACATCCATTTCTGCCGCAGCGAGATGCCCAGGTTGGCGCTTGTCATCGCGAGGATGCACCAGGCCAGCATCACATAGATCCACAGGAAGCTCCGGTTTGCGCCAGAGGCTGCCGTCCGGCGCCTGAGTATTTGCCAGCCGCCAGTGGCGAACAGCGCCAGCAGTATCACGTTGTCGACCGATGCCGCCAGTGCAAAGAGATTGAATGCCTCGAAAGGCAAGGGCCGGAACAGATACGTGAACAGCTGCATGGGCAGGCTCATGTGCGCGATGTCTATGCCTCCGCCGCCCGCCTGGTTGACCTGCTGGCGTTTCTCTATATAGCTGGAAAGCTCTTCCCCGCTGAGGCCGCCCTTGATGCCCGCGTACTCTATGGCGAACGGCACGAGCACGGCGCATGCGGCAAGGGCCGTGCCGCCGACAAGCAGCCTTCTGTTCAGGGACACGCCGGACTGTAGCGAATAGGAGCCGGCCAGTGCAATCACGACGATGCCGGCCATGTGGGGGCGCACCAGCAGCATGATCAGCACTGACATGACAATGAGCCAGGTGCGTCGCGCCGGCTTGAGTGCCGCCCATAGAATCAGTCCGGCCGACATGAAGGACAGGGCATCCTTGCCGATTGCGGACGTCCAGAAACTGACGGACGGCAGGAACACGATGAGTGTGGCAACGCATGCGATGTATCTGGATTTGTTTTCGGTTGCGATGCGCAGGCTTGCGTCAAATGCCATCAAACCTATGTAGCCGAACAGACTGTAGGCAACAAAAGTGCCCAGAAAGGACAGGCCCAGAATAGAGGCAAAGAAGATGGTGATATAGCTCACGGCGGCAGTGCCGAACGAAAATTCCACGCCTCCCTTCAGGCCCATGGCATAGTAGTGAAGGGAATCGCCGCCATATTTATTGACGTACAGGGCGTAGACAATGCAGTAGCCCGTATGCCAGAAGTAAAGCAGTATTGCGCGTCCGACGCTCGCCTGAAACCAGCGGGATGCCGCGCAGGCAAGCAGCATGCCGAACAGGAATGCCAGCGCTGTCGTGATCACCTGCCATGGGGTGGACACCAGTTCCATGCATGTTTCTCCGGGAGAGCCGGCCGGGGGGCCAGGCGCCTAGGCGCCCTCGTTGGCCAGCCAGGCCTGGAACATGAGGATGTCCCACAAGGCATACTGCGCAGTCGACTTGCCATTCAGATGCTGTGACCAGAGCGTGCGGATGGGTTCGGGGTGGAAATAGCCTTCTCTGCGCAGCCGCCCCTCATCGATCAGGTCTTCAGCCCATCCCCGAAGCGGGCCCCGCAGCCATGCGCCCAGCGGAACGCCGAACCCCATCTTGGGCCGTTCCACGAGCGCCCTGGGTACGTGGCGGTAGAGTATCTGCCTCAACAGCCACTTCCCCTCTCCATTGCGAATCTTGTATTCCAGCGGCATGCGCCAGGCCAGTTCCACGACATGGTGGCTGAGCATGGGAACCCGTGTCTCCAGGCTGCTGGCCATCGCGGCCCGGTCAACCTTGGCAAGGACCTCATCCGGAAGATAGCTTTGCGCATCCATGGCCATCATCCAGTGCTGGAGGCCGTCAGTCCTGGGCCAGCGCGACTGGTCGGTCAGCAGGGTAGGCGGTTCGTGGGCATCTTTCACGATAGATGTCGGATCCGGCCAGTGGCTCACCAGATGTTTGTAGAAAGCTTCTCCGTTGTCCAGGCAGAGTACGCCGGCCAGTTTGTGCGCATGATTGCCGGGCGTGGCGACATGCATGCGGCTGGGCAATATTTTCTGGGCATGGAGAAACAGGCTGTCCCAGGCTCGAGGCGAGAGCAGGCGAAGGCCCAGCGCCATGGCCCGGCGCAAAGGCTGCGGCAGGCGCTGGGTTCTGGCCCAGGCCTGGTAGGCAAGCAGATAGCGGTTATAGCCGCCGAACAGCTCGTCTCCGCCGTCGCCGGTCAAGGTGACCTTGACATACTGCCCTGCCAGCCTGCTCACCAGAACCGCGGGAATCTGGGAATTCGCGCTCTGGGGCTCGCAGTAGATCCGGGCGAGCGATGGAATGACGTCCAGCGCATCGCGAGGGCTGACATACAGCTCGGTATGCTGCGAGCCTATGTGGTGGGCCACGGCCGATGCATGCCGTGCCTCGTTGTAGTCCTGCTCGTCGAAACCGATGGTGAATGTCTTGACTGGCGCGCTGCTCAGCGTCTGCATCAGGGCGACGATCAGACTGCTGTCTATGCCGCCGCTCAGGAATGCGCCTATGGGAACATCCGACAGCATCTGCGACCGCACAGCTTCGGAAAGCTGCATTTCCATCGTGTCTATCGCTTCTTCGGGGGAGCCCCTGAATGGGTTCTCGGCCCCCCGCAGCACTGCCTGGTTGAATGACCAGTACGCCCTGGATGGCTGCATGCGGCCTTCGGCAAGGTCTTGAACCGACAGGCTGATGGAGTGGCCGGGCATCAGTTTTGCGATGTTCCTGTAGATGCTGTATGGGGCCGGAACGCAGTTGTGCCTCAGAAACAGGGCCAGCGAGTTCCGGTCTATCTGCGCATCCCATGCGGGATGCCGTTTGAACGACTTCAGTTCCGAGGCAAACATGAATGAGCCGTGGTGCCAGCCATAATAAAGCGGCTTTTCGCCCATCCGGTCGCGGGCCAGGGTCAGTACCTTGTCGGCCTTGTTCCAGAGCGCCAGCGCGAACATGCCGGTAACCGACCGCAAGGTTTCCTCCACCCCCCATGCATGAAAGCAGGCCAGAAGGGTTTCCGTGTCGCAGTGCCCGCGCCAGGGGGGCGCCCGCGATTCCACCTCCAGCTTTCTCCTGAGCGCAAGATGGTTGTAGATCTGGCCATTGAAGGCAATGACCAGCTCGTCGTTGAAGCATGTCATGGGCTGATGGCCGGCCTGGGACAGGTCGAGGATGGACAGGCGCCGGTGGCCCAGCGCCATGCATCCGGACTCATCCATCCATACACCTTTGTCATCGGGCCCGCGATGGGGAATTGCCTCCGTCATCCGGATAACAATATCGTCCAATGGCAACTGCTGGCGCCTGTTGGCGAACACGCCCGCGAAACCGCACATATCAGTTTTCCTTCTGTTGCATTGCATTAGGAGCGACCGGCGCCATGCCCGCCTTGCGTGTCTGACGTTCAGCGCCTTGTGCAGCCTCGGGCATCCAGCGCGGATTGCCAGAGGGCGCGATATGACGAGACCATTCTTTCCAGGCCGAAGTTGTCGACGATGTGGTTGCGGCAGGCCTGCTGCCTCTCCTCCCACGCGGCGGGACGCTGTGTACGCTCATTGAGCGCCGTCGTGATCGCCTGGGCAAGCAGGACGGGATTGCGGCGGGGAACCAGCCAGCCCGCCGAGCCCACGATCAGGGCGGCATCGCCCACATCCGTGCTGACGCAAGGCGTGCCGCAGGCCATCGCTTCGGCCAGCACATTCGGAAATCCTTCGCTGGCGCTGGAGAGCACGTGAAGATCCAGCGCATTCATGATGGACGGTATGTCTTCGCGGGGACCCAGAAGATGGGTGTGCAGCTTGATGCCTGCTTCCCCGATCAGGCGCGCCAGTTCCTCATTGCCGGGTGACATGTCGGCGCCGACAAGCAGGCAGGAAAAAGCGCAGAGATTCTGTGTCAGCAGCGTCAGCGCACGCAGCAGGGTTCTATGGTCTTTCTGCGGATCGAAGCGCGCCACCATGCCGATGACTGTGCCCGCCCCGTTCAGCCCGAGTTCGCTGCGAACGCGCGCCCTTGCTTCAGGGTCCGGACATGCCCTGTCCAGCGGGTAGCCGTTGGGGATCAGTGTGAACTTGTCCGCCCGATAGCCTGCCAGCAGATGTCCCGCGATGGCTTTCTCCGAACAGCAGGCGATTCTGGCGGGCACATAATGGGACAGGAATGCGCACAGCTTGATGATGAAATAGTTCAGCCGCCGGTTTTCCTTGCGGTTTGTGTTTGACTGCCTGATTCCCCAGACCACGGCCCGAAAGCCGGCCAGCCGGGCGATGATGCCGCCCAGCAGATCCGCGTGATACATCCAGGTCTGAACCACATCGGGATTGATGGCCTTCATTCTGCGGTACAGCAGCATGACGCCCGAGAGGGTGATGCGGCCCTGCGGCATGTTCAGGCATTCGACGGTGCTTCCCGCCTGCTCGATTCTGTCGGCGTAGCTTCCCCGCCCCATCAGCGATATGACTACATGTTCATTGCCCAGGATGTGGTCAGCCGTGACCAGGCGGCACAGGACGGCTTCCGCTCCGCCATTGTTCAGGCCGGTAATGACGTGGAGTATTTTCATGCTGGACATCACCGATGAGCTTGTTCATGTTCCAGCCATGCCTGGAACATCAGGACGCACCATAGTCTGGTGGCATAGTCCCGCTTGCCGCTCAGATGCGTTTCCCAGACATCCCTCACTGCGCCGGGGTTGAAATATCCCTCGTCCGCGAGTCTGCCGGCTCCCAGCAGCGCGTCCGCCCAGTCGCGCAGAGGGCCCCGTAGCCATTGCGCCAGCGGAATGGAGAAACCCATCTTGGGATGCTCGGTCAGCTCGGGCGGAACGTGGCGCCTGAGCACTTCACGCAGTATCCACTTGCCTTTTCCATTGCGGATCTTCAGGTCGAGCGGCAGGCGCCAGGCCAGCGCGATGATCCGGTGATCCAGCATGGGCACACGCACTTCAAGACTGTTGGCCATCGCTGCCCGGTCCACCTTGGTCAATATGTCGTCGCTCATGTACATCTGGGCGTTCAGCGCCATCATCCAGTGCTCCATGTTGTCCACGGCAGGCCAGGCCTCGGGGCTGTTCAGCAGGGTCTGCGGTTCCTGCCCCTGGGTGATCGCCTCTTCCGGGCGTTTCCAGTGGCTGCTCAGGCAGTGATAGAAATCCTCCGGCCGTGAGCAGGGCAGCAACTCTGCCAGCCTGTGTATTCTTTCCCCCGTGGCGCCGGACAAGCGCTCCTGCGGAGAGATCCGCCGGATTGCCGCCAGCACCGCGTCCCAGCCGCCCGTGGGCAGGCTGGACAGGCCGGCGGCGACAAGCTGCCGCAGCGGCAGGGGTATGCGGTTTATGCGCCGCCACAGCGACGGTACGAAGCGGTAGGTGTTATAGCCGCCGAACAGCTCATCGCCGGCATCGCCGCTCAAGGCGACCTTGACATGCTGCCGGGCCAGCCGGCTTACCAGTATGGTGGGGATCTGCGAACTGTCGGCAAACGGTTCGTCATAGACCTGCGCCAGCGAGGGAATGACCGCCAGGGCGTCGGCTGGCTGGAGGTAGATCTCCGTATGGTCGGTGCCCAGATGCCGGGCGATGGCTTTGGCATGTACCGCCTCGTTGCATGCTTCGTCGGGAAATCCGATGGTAAAGGTGCGCACAGGCCGCGCGCTCTGTTGCTGCATCAGGGCGACAATGGTGCTGCTGTCCACGCCGCTGCTCAGGAACGCTCCCAGCGGAACGTCAGCCTGCATCTGGCTTCGTATCCCGAGCATGAGCTGGTGTTCCAGCAGGTCTGCGGCCTCGTCGGGCGTGCAGTCCAGCGGGTTTTCCAGGCCCGAGCGAATCACATCGTTCATGCGCCAGTACGGGCTGGATGCGGCGGCCTTTGCGGCGGAAAGGTCGCCCAGTGGAATATCCAGGCAGTGTCCGGCGCGCAGCTTCCGGATATTCCGGTAGATGCAGTGCGGCGCGGATATATAGCCGTGGCGCAGCAGCAGGGCCAGGGCATCGCGGTCTATTTCCGCCCGGAAGGATGGGTGAGCCCGCAGTGCCTTGAGCTCGGAGCCAAACAGCAGCATATTGCCGTGCCAGCCCCAGTACAGCGGCTTTTCGCCCGCCCGGTCTCGCGCCAGCGTCAGGACGCGCGTCATCCCGTTCCACAGCGCGAGCGCGAACATGCCGTTGGCTGCCGTCAGCGTGCGTTCGACACCCCATGCGGCAAAGCAGGCAAGCAGGGTTTCCGTGTCGGCGTGGCCCCGCCAGGGCAGCGATCCGCACTCGCGTTCCAGTGTGTGCCGCAATTCCGCATGGTTGTAGATTTCTCCGTTGAACACCAGCACAAGGTTTCCACAGGCGGAAATCATGGGCTGGCTTCCGGCGTCCGACAGCTCGAGTATTGCCAGGCGGCGGTGCGACAGGGCGAGACCGACGCGCCTGTCCGCCCACACGCCGCTGTCGTCGGGGCCGCGGGAAGTGAGCGCTGCCGCCATGCGCGCCGCACCGTGAGCGAGATCACAGCCAGGGCGCGCTTCCCAGAATCCGGCCAGGCCGCACATGAGTCTGTTCCTTAAGAGATGAAAGCCGTGCAAGGGGCGCCTATGGCGCATCCCCGTGCGATGGAACCAGTGCCTGCAGCGCGGCGGCGGTTTCGCTGGCGGCCCTGCGCCAGCCGAATCGCCCATACATTGCGTCGGCGCTCTGCGCGTAATTCGCGGCATAGGTATCGAGCTCCGCGACAAATTGCCCGAACGCCTGCGCCACATCGGCATGTTCAGGCACCAGGACGCCGTAGCCGTTCTCATGTATGTATTCCTGCCCCGGAACATCGGTAGTGAAAACCGGCAGCCGTGAAGCGACATATTCCAGGGTTTTCAGCGACGATACTTTCACATTGCGATGGCGCTCGTATTCGTAGAGAACGATTGCCGCATCGGCGCGGCTGTACAGGGCCGGCAAGTCGCGGTAGTTCACCTTGCCGGTAAATCTGAGGTTGCCCGGGGCCTGCGCCTGGATTCGCGCGCGCATGGAGCCGTCACCCACCATCATGAAATGGATGTGGGGAAAGTGCCGCGCCAGCTTCGCCACCTCGCCGGCGCCGTCCCATGAGGTGAAGGTGCCGACATAGATGATGGTCAAGGAGCTGTTTTTGCTGCGCGGGGCGCGCCTGGCTGCAAAGAATTGCCTTGCGACCCCGTTGCTGATCGTGATCACTTCACCGCGCGGACAGTATTTCTGGCGGATGCTGCGGGCGATGCCGTCGCTCACCGCGATGCAAAGCGACGCATGGCTCGCCAGCCACGCTTCCTGCATGCCAATGATGTGCCCCAGCAGCCTGCCTTTCCCAGATGATGCGGAGTCTTCCCTGGCCAGCCCGTTCAGCTCCAGCACAAAGGGGATGCGCAGCAGTTTGAGCGCAAGGGTTTGCAGCGGGTGCCAGTGGCTCAGGCGAATATAGACCAGGTCATAGCGGCTGCGATGCACAAGCAGATGCACAGCCATGCGCAGGTCGAAGATCAGTTGGCGGATGCTGGGCATGTCCAGTACCTCCAGCGTCCTGAGTCTGAATCTGTTCTGGATGATGGGTTTTTCCCCGGTCCATGAGGGGGCGCAGCCGGTGACTGCGCAGCGGCGCGATATCTCGCAGAACTCATTCCAGAGCTCGAGATAATGTATGGCCGGGCCCCAGGATATGCCCAGGTCGTTGGAAGTCACGGTCAGGATTCGGGTCATTCCAGGATGCTTGCATATAGAGCCCTGCACTCGGGCCTTTCCAGCTCGGAGTTGTGCCACAGCAGGGTGAAATTTCCATTGACGGCGCGGCATGCGCTCTTGAGCTGCATGAGCTTTGTGTAGGCTGCCTCCCCGGTGCCCAGGCCCAGATAGTTTCCGCCCATGACGGTCACCTCCATGGCGATCAGAGGCCTGATGCGTATGCTGACGGGTGTGTACCGTGCGGGATCGAAAGCGGGATACTCGAAGCAGGTGCCGCAGCGAAATCCAGGCCGGTCCGCATAACCCATGGAGCTGTCATACGCTGCGCCGGCCTGTTCCCATCCATAAAGCGTCGTTGGCGTTTCCCAGCGCAGGAAATGCATGCGTCCGCCCCAGAACGGGCGCTCAATGGCTTCTTCCTCGCAGATTCTCGCCAGGCGCTGGGCCTCTGCCGCAATTGCCGATGGCTGCTGGAAAGTGTTGTAGCTGGGGTGCAGGCCGATTTCATGGCCGCGTGAATGGATCTCGCGCATGAGAGCGCGGATCGCGGGATGCTCGGGCTCGTACTGGGCATCCCTGCCGGGATCGGTACGGCCGCAGATAAAGTAGAAGGCGCTGGCCAGCCCGTGCTTTTCGGATGTGCCCATCAGCCAGCCAAAAGTGTTTGCAGGGTCGCAGGCATGCAGCCTGCCGCGTGCCTGCGCCCAGATCACAGGCGCCTTCAGGGCGCGCAGGGGCTGGCGCCGCATGATCAGGTCGCCGCCCATGGTGCGCATGAGCTGCGGCAGGCTGGAAAATGTGTACCAGCTGGGGCCGTCGACATCATGGGACACCAATGTCTGGAAGCGATGGATCGCCAGCGGGAGCGTTGGCCACGCGCGCCGCATGACCTGGGCCAATATGTGAAACCACTCATCCACCACCGGGCGTTCAAGGTAGCCGTGCCTGCAGGCATGCGAAGCGCTGGCTGGAAAGCGCATATGCGCGTCCAGATCCGTGCGGCCTACTTCTTCCTTGCGTGACATCGTCCAGTAGGCGAGGCCAAGGATGTCGTAGTGGATGATGTACCCCTGGGGTGTCTGTTCGATCAATGGCGCTGGCAGCTCGCGGACGCCCGGCGCGGGGATCTCGGGGCCGAGCGCGGGCCGCCAGTTTTCCCTGAGGGCCGGCCAACGCGCGCAAGGCAGCTCGGAGCTTGCCTGGTCGAATGTCTCGAACATCGACTGGATCTGTATCCTGACAGGGCTGCCGGGAATGGAAAGGCTTACCCATCCCGGCTGCACCGGATCCAGGAGAAGTGCGTCGCTGAAGCGCTCATGAAGTACTGTGCTCAGCCAGCCCATTACTGCGAGGCGTTCCGAGCGCAGATGAGCGCCACCGCTGAGGCGGCGTTCGGGTCGCATGGGGGCTCCCGCTGATAGTATTGGATATCTGCTAGGGTCTGGCGGCCCCATACTTGCCGTAGCTTTGCCTGTATGTGCCGTATTTCGCGCTGAAGCGGTGGTTCGCCGGGTCGAAGTCATTCAGGATGACGCCGTTTACATGCGCACCTGCCTGCCGGATGCGCTTGCTTGCCTCGTCCAGCTCCTCCACAGTGGTCTGCTCCGCGCGGGCCAGCATGAAAATGGTGCCGGCCAGGGGGGCGATCGCCATGGCATCCGACACAGGCAGCACGGGCGCCGTGTCGATCACAATGACATCATAAAGGCCTGACAGATCCCGAAGCAGCGCTTCGGTTTCCAGGGTCAGCAGCTCCTCGGCGGGATTGGCCGGCAGCCTGCCGGTGGTGATCAGATCCACATGCGGCAATATGGATTCGTGCAGAACCTCGTCGATGCGGGCGCTGCCGTCGATCAGTTCGGCAAAGCCCCCTGCGCGCGGCAGCCCGAAATGCCGGTGTATGCCGCCGCTGCGGAAGTCTGCGTCGATCAGCAGCACCTTCTTGTAGGACGATCCCAGCAGCGTTGCGAGATTGATGCTTGTGAACGTCTTGCCGATATTGGGTGTGGGCCCCGTGAGCATCACAATATTGTTGGATGCCTCGCGCAGCGTCACCCTGAGCGATGTGCGCAGGCTCCGCAGGCTTTCCACGGCGGGATCATCGGGGGCGACAAGCGCCAGCACCCGTTTGGGGGGCCGGTTCCTGCCCGTCATGCGCAGGCGTCTGTTCGCTTCGGGCAATATTCGCGGCACAGTGGCATACACATCCATGCCTATGGAAGATTCGATATCGCGCGCTCCGCGGATGCCATTGCCCACTAGCTTGCGCAGGAATGCCAGGGCGGCGCCAAGCATCAGCCCGACAACGGCGGCGGCCGTCAGGATAATGGGCCGGTTAGGCTTGATGGGATGCTCGGGAACGACAGCCATGTCCACCATGCGCACATTGCCCACCTTGCCTTCCTTGATCACGCGCAGCTGCTGCATGCTGTTCAGCAGGCTGGCGTAGAGTTCGCTGTTGACCTTGGCGTCGCGCTGCAGGTTGAGCAACTGCTGCTCCAGGTCGGGCAGGCTCTTGATATGTTCCGAAAGTTGCTCGACCTCTTTCTGGATGGCTTCAATCTGGCCGTCCAGGGCGCGTATGGACGGATGGCCTGGGCCAAACATGACAATGAGCTCCCGGCGTTTCTGCTGAAGCTCGAACAGGCGGGTCTTGAGCGTCACGGATGTGTTGAGCGACAGCGTACCTTCGGTGCCCAGGTTGAACGTGCCGTGCTGGTCCCGGAATGCCGTGTAGCGGTTGTTGGACTCGTCCATCTGCTTCTTCAGCTGGGGCAGGAAGCCTTCCAGGAACTCGAGCGACTTTTCGGCTTCCGCGGACTTGCGCGCCGTATTCTGGTCCACATAGGCCATGCCTATCGCATTCAGGATGGCGGCTATCTCTTTTGGATCGGTGCCCTCCAGCTTCATGGACAGTACGCCGGAAGGCTCGCTGACCTCATCAATGATCAGGCTTTTTTGCAGGCGCTTGACCACTTCCTGCCTGGAATGGCGCGTGACGGTGAAATGGGCGCCGGGGTTGGCTGTGAGCGAGGCGAGCATGATGCTTCCTTCGCCCTCGGGCGAGCGCAGCACCGCGCGCTCGCCCGCCTTGCCGCTGGCCAGCAGGTTGCCGGCGGAATCCAGCAGATCGTAGCCGGTTGCCGTGGCTACCACGGTAAGCGGCTGGTTTTCCAGTCCGCCAGGAACGTTCAGCTCGCCTACCGTGATGGATTCCGTCCCCCAGACATACTGGTCCAGCCAGGGAATTTCGGGGGAGGACAGGCCGCCGGCATGCTTGGCCAGCCAGGCCCCGAACACGGGCAGATAATTGGGCGACGCCGTGACATAGCGCTGCAATGTATCGACCGCCTTGCCCACCACCAGGCGGGAGCGCAGTATTTCCTTCTCGGCGCTCGAGGGCGATTGAATGCTGAATGTCGATGTCAGGGTGCTGAGCATCTGGTTGTTGCTTTCCGACTGGCTCTGCTCCACCTGAACAAGCGCGTCTGCCTGATACACGGGCTGGCTAAGGAGCACATAGCCTGTGCCCACGATGATGGCCAGGGCGGCTACAGCGAGAATGAGCCGGCGGGCATTGAATACCGTGTCCAGCAGCCCGAGAAAATCGACTTGCTCGGGCTCCTGCTGGGCCGGCATGGCCACCAGGTTGAGTGTGGCGGGTGCGATAGGGTATTGGGATTTCATGATTGCACCGGTTACCGAGTCATGTCGCGGGTGGTGAATATGGCACCGTAGCTGGGCAGAAGCATGCTGATGACGCGGTTCCACCTGACGATCGGAGCAGGGTCGACAAAGACAATGTCCCGGCCTCTGAGTTCGAAATCCGCAGCAAGTACAAGCGCCGTAGGCTTGCTGGCATCAAGATGGTAGATCTCAGCCTTGCCTTCGGAGCCTTTGCGCAGCACATAAACCTGTTGCGGTTCCGCAGTTTCGGGGCTCAGGCCGCCAGCCTCTCCCAGCGCCTGGGCCAGCGTGAGCTGTCCATCGTGCATCGGTTCGGCCCTGGGCGCATACACATCTCCGAGCAGGAATACCTTGTTCTCGCTGCGGCTGACCACGCGCAGCAGATCTCCATCGCGCAGCATGATGCGCGATGGGTTGATGCCGTTGCGCGTCAGCATGGGCAGGCTGATTTCCGTGTCCATGCCGTTGCGCGTAAGCACCAGCAAGGATCTGTCCGCTTCGGGGGTAAAGCCTCCCGCGCGGCTGATGGCTTCGGGGAGCGTCATCGGAATGTCGTTCATCGTCAGCAGCCCCGGCGTGCGGATCTCGCCGTCAACATAGACGCGGCCGCTGCGGTAGGATTGAACGCGCACGGTCAGTTGGGGCTCGGCAATGAAAGGCGTCAGGCGGCGCACCAGCATGGCCCGGATCTGGTATTCATTCATGCCTGCCACCTTGACGGCGCCCAGAAACGGAAACTGGATGCGCCCGTCGGGGCTGACGTTGTAGCCATTGCCGACGTCGGGCGCGCCCGGTGTCGAGGTTGTGGCCGACGTGCCGGCCGCAGGCAATGCAAGTTCCGGATGATTCCAGACCACGATGTTCAGGATGTCTCCGGGGCCCACCGCATAGGCGCCGGGGGTGGCCTGTTCCGGCGGAGCGAGAAGGCCTTGCACGCCTTGCGTCACTTCCCGCTGCTCAGCCGCGCGCTGCTGCTCGATCAGCTGGTGCGATATTGTCAGCAGCGCTCCCGGCGGCGCATCGGATTCCTGCATGGACTGCTGGATTTTCTCCGGCTTGCCCATATACATGCCAGGGCTCATGCTGCATGCGGACACGAGCGCGCAGAGGCAGAGCGACGCTGCCAGCCGCGCCGGGTGCGAAACTGTGTTGATCGGTATGGGTAGTTTCAGGTAGTTCATGGCTTTTCACTCGGGGGAATGAGAGGCCGCGAAGCGGGCAACTGCCGCCGCCACGTTGTCGCCGCATCTGCATGACTGTTTCGGGAGCGCGCAGGCTACCGCAGTGCCATACCAGGTAGGCACTGCCATTTGCCGAACGTCAAACTGCTGTTGTGGGCGTTTCCTCCACCCGGTTCATCATGGCGCCGTTCTTCGCTGGCGCCGCTTCTGATGCTGTCTTGCTTGCTGCCATGCCGCTTGCTGCATCGCCGCCGCCGGGACCGCTGCCGCGTTCACATCGGTTCGATGGCGTCCTGGCTCACCTTGAGCCTGGCCTGCCGTCCAAGAATTTCCATGAGCAGGACAACGCGCTGGGAAGATATGGCGTGTACCAGGCCTTCCATGCCTTCAAAAGCCTGCGAAGTGACACGGACACGGGCGCCTGGCCTGAGCGTGGATGCCATGCCCAGGTCGAGCGCGTTGCGCCGCGATTCCTGTTGCCGTATTGCATCGACAATGGCCGACTGCACGAGCGCGAACTGCACGCCGAAGCGCACGACGCTGTTCACGCCTCGCGTGGAGCGCACGGTGCTCAGGGACTGGCGCTCGTTGGCTGGCCTGAAAAACATGTATCGGGGGAACATGGGTTCGAAGACTTCCGTGCGAACGACGCTGCCGTCTTCCCGAGGGATGCGCTTGCGCGTCTTGTAGAGTGGAAGATATGCGTCGAAGCCTTGCCGCTCCAGATTCAGCCGGGCGGTGTTCTCCTGTCTGGCATCGGTGTAAGCCACATACCATGAGCACGCAGTCGCCTGTGTGCCATCCTGGCCGGCAAGCTCGGTCCCGGAGTCGCGGGCATTGCCGGGATGGGTTGCATGGCTGTGGCGTCCAGTCTCTTCGTGCTGCATGTTCTTCCCCCCTCCCTGTCTGACATCTGGCGCCCGGTATTTTTTCTCGCCTGGCCGGAACTTCCGGATACATTGTTTTCAATGTGTGTAATTAATATCAGCCTGTGCGGGGTGGGGCCATGAGTCGGACGAGGTACTGCGCGCAGCCTACTGCCACAGCGCTTATGCCGCTTGCGCTAAGACGCGCATTGGGCCTGCATGGCAAATACTGAACTGAAAACACCGCCGTGCCTGTGTTTGACCGGGTTCGTGTGGCTCCGGCCGCTGTCCGGCCGCTTGCCCTGAAAACCGGTCCAGGCGGGTAATCGGTTAATCGCCGCATGACGTAGGCGATGCGCATACCCGCAAGCCGCATATGCCGTATGTGGGGTCTGGATGCACGGCGCGGCGCCAATGCGGCAGGCTGCGGGAGCCGCCTCGGCAATAGTTTTGTCACATTCTGCATTGTTTCAGCCGTGCGAGGGCTTGCGGCGCGTCCTGACGGACTGCTGCCGTTACCATTTCCCGGGCGGTACACTATGGCAGCTAGTCTTGCTTTCCCACGGAACCTTAAAAAGGAAGAATATGCTTAAAGGTAAACATGCTGTCGTTACAGGTTCGACCAGCGGTATCGGTCTGTCTATTGCGCGCGAGCTTGCCGCCAATGGCGCCAATGTTGTCCTGAATGGCTTTGGCGATCCAGACGCCATCGAGAAAGAACGTGCCGGCCTGGAACAAGAGTTCGGTGTCAAGTCGTACTACATCAATGCGGACCTGTCCAAGGCCGAACCGACGCGCGACTTCATCAACAAGGCGGCGCAGACACTGGGCGGCATCGACATCCTGGTCAACAACGCGGGCATCCAGCACACGGATCTCATCGAAGACTTTCCGATAGACCGCTGGGACGCCATCATCGGGCTGAACCTGTCTGCTGTTTTTCATGGTACCGCAGCCGCTTTGCCACATATGAAGAAGCAGGGCTGGGGTCGCATCATCAATATCGCTTCGGCGCATGGCCTGGTGGCTTCCGCAAACAAGTCAGCCTATGTCGCCGCCAAGCATGGCGTGGTCGGGCTGACCAAAGTGACCGCGCTCGAAAATGCCGGCAACGGTGTCACCTGCAACGCAATCTGCCCGGGCTGGGTGCGCACGCCGCTGGTCGAGAAGCAGATAGAGGCGCTGGCCAAGAAGCTCAATGTCGATATCGAAGCTGCCGCCAAAGAGCTGCTGGCCGAAAAGCAGCCTTCGCTGCAATTTGTCACGCCCAAGCAACTGGCAGGCGCCGCGGTATTCCTGGCTTCGGATGCCGCAGAGCAGATGACGGGCACCACGCTGTCCCTGGATGGCGGCTGGACGGCGCGCTGATGTATCGTTGACCACGCGCCAAAGCGCAAGCCTCGCCGTTCACGGCCAGGTCAAGCGAGGCCATATCGATGCGGCGCCAAAGGCGCCCCTGCATTGTGGCGGAGAAGCTCCGGCCCCAAGGCCGGAGTTCTTCATTACTGAGGAAAGCTGAACATGCTGTTGGTGTTATCTCCAGCCAAGAAGCTGGACTACGACTCTCCCGTGCGAACGACGCTGCATACGCAGCCCTTGTTCGTCGATCAGGCTGCTGAGCTGATCAAGGTGCTCAAGAAAAAATCGGTGTCGGAAATCGCCGGGCTGATGAAACTCAGCGATGCCCTGGCCAGGCTTAATGTCGAGCGCTACGCCGCATGGAAGCCGGAGTTTGGCCTGGATAATTCCCGCCAGGCTATCCTGGCCTTCAACGGTGATGTGTACGAGGGCCTGGCCGCGGGCTCGCTGTCCGATGCCAAGCTGAACTGGGCGCAAGAGCATGTCGCGCTGCTCAGCGGGCTGTATGGCGTTCTCCGGCCGCTCGATCTCATGCAGCCTTATCGGCTGGAAATGGGTACTCGTCTGGCCACCAAGCGGGGTGAAACACTGTACGACTTCTGGGGCGGTTCGATTGCACAATACCTGAACGAACGGCTGGATGCCGGCAAGGCAGGCAAGAAAGGCGAACGCGTGCTGCTGAATCTGGCTTCCGAAGAGTATTTCAAGTCGGTCGACCGCAAGGTGCTTGATGCGCGTGTGGTGCAGTGCGTATTCCAGGACGAGAAGCATGGCGCCTGGAAGGTGATCAGCTTTCACGCCAAGCGGGCGCGCGGCCTGATGGCGCGATACATTATCGACCATCGCATAGACAGGCCCGATGCGCTCGCCGGTTTTGACAGCGAAGGCTATGCATTTGCGCCAGAGCAGTCGAGCGCGGACAAGCTTGTGTTTCGCCGGCCGGAGCGCTGATCGCTGGGGCGGGCGGGCCGATCCTCAGCCTTCCCGCCATGCCGGCTTCAGTGCGGCGCGGCTTGCTCAGTATCGGCGAGGCCCTTCATCTCCTGCCTGATCAGCTCGGCAGCCTTGACCATCTGACGCAGCGGGTAGGCCAGCGTCGCCAGCTCACCGCCCGTATCGAGCGAGACGGGCGGGCTGGCATCCTCTCCCCGCAGATATTGGCCAATGGCGTCCAGCATCTGCCGTATGCTGTCGGGAACGGTTTGCAGGCCGGCAAGAATGGGGATGGCATTGGTGATCTGCAATGCCAGCACATGGTTCTGTATCAGCAGGTGATTGAGCTCTGGCAGCTTGTGCTGACGTCGGATAGGCTCGTCCATCATGCGGTAGAAGGCGGCGGCGAAGTTGCCGAAGGCAATATGCACATTCTTGCGCGCGACACGCCAGCGCAGCTCCGCCTCGTGCTGTTGCTGATCCAGGCTTTCCGAGCCAGAGGCGAGCGGGTCTGCCTGCTGCCGGCTCAGCCGGGCATATTCCAGCCCCGCGTCCAGGAATTCCAGATTGGCTTTTTTCAGTGCCTGGGCCAGCGAGCCCATGAAGTTGTATTCCCACCATGGCAGGATATAGCTGCAAAGCAGGGCAATCACGCAGCCCGCAAATGTATCGACCAGACGCTCTCCGATCACCAGGCTGGAGCTGGGCGAGATGAAGTGGAACACCAGCAGCACAAACAGCGTGTTGAAGATGGCGGCCATCATGAAATTGACCTGGATGAGGCTGTAGCCCAGTATGCAGGTGATGACCAGCACGGCAAGATAGATGTTTGCGTTCGTGGTCGAATTGAACAACGCCAGCGCCAGCCCGCAGCCTATCAGCGTGCCCGCCAGGCGCCAGCCGTTGCGCTGCCGTGTGAGCGCAAACCCAGGCTTCATCACCACGATAATGGTAAGGATGATCCAGTAGCTGTGGGTGCTCAGATCGGGGTTCATGCCTTCCGCCGACAGCGTATAGGACAGGACGGCTGACAGTGTCATGGCTGCCAGCGTTGCTATGGCAACCCGCGAAGCATAGCGAAAATGCGGCGAGTCCAGCCGCAGATTGCTGGTCAGCATGCCGAGGCGCCATTTCCTGCGCGACAGAAAGCGGTTGGTTGACTTGTCCAGCCGCATGTCCACCAGCCCGGTGCCGGTGTCGCGGCTCATATGGTCGGCCATCCGATCCACCAGCCGCGTCGCATTGCGCAGCCTGCGCAACACCTGGACCAGCAGCGCATACACTTCCGGGCTGCGCTCCACCATGCCATCCTGGCGATACTTTTCAAGCTCGTATTCAATGGCGCGCAGTTCGGCTTTCACGCTGCTGCGTTCAGTCGTTTGTCTGTTGCGTGCGATATTGAGCGCCTGCAGGGAGATATTGCGCGCCAGCTTGCGCAATGCATCGCGGCCGAAAAGCATGACATCGGCGTCGGGCAGGCTGCGGCGCAGCGTCGCATAATCGGTATGCGTGGCGACCAGGGTATCGAGCAGCGCCACCATGTCGATGAAGACATTCAGCATTCGGGCTCGCAGCAGGTCCGCCCGGCCCTGCCCCCGTGGCAATTCCCTGAGCACCGTGTCGCGCGCCGTCTGGTGCTTTTCAGTCATGTTCGACTGCGCATGGATCAGCTGCCGGTAGCTGGTTTCCAGGTCTGTATGAACGTCATAGAATTTCGAGCGGGCCAGCATATAGTCCGCCGTGGCGAACAGCGCGACCGACAGCGCCTGCTGTTCGTCGCGGTGCCAGAAGACGCGATGCACCAGCAGGCTGTAGCCGAAATAGAACAGGCCGCCCAGAAAAGAGTAAGCCGTATGCTCAAGCACCTCATGTGTCGCCAGCGGAGCGCGCATGGTAAGCGTCATGATCAGCAGGCAGGCGAAGCCCAGCAGGCCGCCCTGCTTGCCGAACACTGCAAACATGGAAAACGTGAAGGCGAGTATGGGCACCACCAGCCAGATCAGCAGACTGTGAGACGAGGCAAAGCCCGTCAGCAGCGCGCAGGCGGAACCAAGCAAAATGGCGGCGAGCATGCCGTTGCGCCCATAGCGTCGCGGCCCGCCGGGCTGGTCAATGACGGCCACGCAGGCTGCCCCAATTGAGGCAATGATGCCTATGAGGTACATCTGGAACAGCCCAGAGAGCACGAGTGCGGGCAGGAGCACGCCAACCGCCTGGCGCAGCCCGCCAAAGAAATAGTGGCTGTAGAAAAAACGCTGAAGCTGGGGAAAGCTGGAGACCATGCATGCTCGGGAAGGATGGGATCGCATGAGTATAGAGGGGCGAGGTCAAGCGAGGCCATATCAATGTGGCGCCAAAGGCGCCCCAGCATTGTGGCGGAGAAGCTCCGGCCCCAGGGCCGGAGTTCTTCACTGATGCCAATGAAGTATTTTTAATTTTCAATAAACAAATAAAAATCAAACAGTTACTATTAAAAATATAACGATTGATCGATTTTTGTTGATAAAAGCGAACGAGCGTTCTATGATCTCGGACAGGACATAAAGAGGCAAAAATGAACAAATGCTTCAACCTCGAGGGTAAGGTCGCGCTGGTGACTGGCGCGGCGGGCGGCCTGGGTTCGCACTTCTCAGAAACCCTGGGCAGGGCCGGCGCCAGCGTCGTGCTGGTGGGACGCCGGCTTGATCCGCTGCAGGCGCTGGCGCGCCAGCTGCAGGCCGCAGGCATTCATGCCCATGCGGCATCGGGCGATGTCACCGACCCACACAGTATCGCCGCCTGCCTGGACGAGGCCGAGGCACATTTCGGGGTGGTCGATATCGTTGTCTGCAACGCAGGCGCCACGACAACGCGTTCCGCCCTCGCCCTGGAGGCTGAGGAATGGGATCACATTATCGACGTCAATCTGAAAGGCTGCTGGATCGTGGCCTCGCAGGCCGCCAGGCGTCTTGTGCGGGCAGGCCTGCCAGGCAGCATTGTCAACGTCTCCTCCATTCTCGGGTATCGGGTGGCAGGAAGCGTGTTGCCCTACACGGTATCCAAGGCGGGCGTCGAGCAGATGACGCGCGCGCTGGCCCTGGAGTGGGCGCGCCACGGCATACGGGTCAATGCGCTGGCGCCCGGCTACATCGAAACAGACCTGAACCGTGATTTCTTTGCTTCCGAGGCGGGCCAGGCCATGATCAGGCGCATCCCGCAGCGCAGGCTGGGGCAGGCAGAAGACCTGGATGGCGCGCTGCTTCTGCTGGCCTCGGACGCCTCGCGCTATATGACTGGCAGCTCCATCGTGATCGATGGCGGCCATTTGCAATCGACCCTCTGACCACGCGCCAAAGCGCCAGCCTCGCCGTTCACGGCGAGGTCAAGCGAGGCCATATCAATACGGCGCCAAAGGCGCCCCCAGCATTGTGGCGGAGAAGCTCCGGCCCCAAGGCCGGAGTTCTTCACAGAAAGGTACCGCATGGATTTCACCTTACCAGCCCGCGCAGACGAGCTGCGCCGGCGCATCAAGGCATTTGTCGACAAAGAACTGATCCCGCTCGAGGCGGATGCGGCGTCATTCGACGAGCATGAAAATATCGCGCCTGGGGTGCTGCGCCTGATGCAGGATAAAGCCCGCCAGCAAGGCCTCTGGAGCCTGCAGATGCCCAGGGAACGCGGCGGGCAGGGGCTTTCCATTGTCGAAATGGCGGCCTGCTACGAGGAGATGAACCGGTCCATATTCGGGCCTGTGGTGTTCAACTCGGCGGCGCCTGATGACGGCAATATGATGGTGCTCAACAAGGTTGCCACAGAGGCGCAGAAGGCGCGCTGGCTGCAGCCCATCATTGATGGCGCGGTTCGTTCTTCCTTTGTCATGACCGAACCTGCGCCGGGCGCGGGTTCGGACCCTGCCATGATGCGCACCACCGCCGTGCGCCAGGGCGGCCACTGGGTCATCAATGGCCACAAGCATTTCATCACAGGCGCGGGCGTGGCTTCGCACTTCATCCTGATCGCCAAAACCTCGGATGACCCGCGCAAGGGCCTGAGCGCCTTTCTGTTTCACAAGGATGATCCCGGCTGGGAGCTGGTGCGGCGCATTCCCATCATGGGGCCTGAAGAGCACGGCGGCCATTGCGAGCTGCGCTTCAACGACATGCGCATACCCGATGAGAACCGTCTGATGGAGGTCGGTGATGGGCTCAAACTTACCCAGATACGGCTCGGGCCCGCGCGCCTGACGCATTGCATGCGCTGGCTGGGGCTGTCCAAGCGCTCGCTGGAGATGGCCTCGGCCTATGTGTCCGAGCGGGAATCTTTCGGGCAGAAGCTGGCGGATCGCGAGGGTGTGCAATGGCTTCTAGGCGAGGCTGCGATGGCAATCGAGGTGGGTCGGCTGCTGACCATGCATGCGGCATGGAAGCTGGATCAGGGCGATTTTGCGCGCAAGGAGGTTTCGATGGCCAAGGTAGCGGTTGCGGATACCTTGCACAAGGCCGTGGATACCGCGATACAGCTTTGTGGCGCGCGTGGTTATTCGCGCGACACGCCGCTGGAGTGGATTTATCGCTACGCCAGGCAGGCGCGGCTGGTCGACGGCGCTTCCGAAGTACACAAGATGGTGCTGTCGCGCAATCTGCTCAAAGAGGGCAGCGACTTCTGGAAATGGGGGTGATGGTGGACACGGAATGCAGGCTTTCGAAGGCATTGGGTGATTTCATCGCCATGCGCAGCGGCGCCGATGCAGTACGGGTGCTTGCCTTCCAGCGACTGTCGGGCGGCGCGATACAGAGCAATTATCTGTTCACGGTCGAATGCCAGGGGGGATTGCGTCCTGGCAGGCTGGAGCTGGTGGTGCGCAGCGATGCGCCGTCCAAGGTCGATGCCAGCATGACGCGGGCGCAGGAATTTGCGGTGCTGCAGGTTGCCCATGAAACCGGCATGGCGGTGCCGGAGCCCTTGTGGCTGTGCGAAGACGGGTCTGTCATCGGTGCGCAGTTCTACATCATGACGCGTGTGCCAGGCAAGGCAGCCGGCCGTGATCTTGTCAGAGGGGGCGTCGCGCCCGAACAGGCCGGTGCGCTCACGCGGCAGCTCGGGCAGGAGCTGGCCAGGCTGCATGCGGTGCGTCCGCCCGTGCCCCGGCTGGGCTTCCTGCCGCATGCGCACAGCGCCCGTGCCAGGGAGCGGGTTGCAGAGTATCGCGCCGCGCTGGACTGGATTCCACAGCCTCGTCCCGTGCTTGAATATGCATTGAACTGGCTGGAGGATCATGCGCCGGCCAGCAATGATATCGTGCTCTGCCATGGCGACTATCGTACTGGCAATTACATGGTGCTGGATGGCCGCGTTACCGGTGTGCTCGACTGGGAATTCGCTTCCTGGAGCGATCCCTACGAAGACCTGGGCTGGCTCTGCGCGCGCAGCTGGCGCTTCGGCGCCTTTGACAAAGAGGTGGGCGGCATCGGGCTCAAGCCTGATCTGTTCGATGCCTATGAGCGGACTTCAGGCCGGCGGGTGGACCCGGATCTCGTCCTGTACTGGGAGGTCATGGCCATGGTGCGCTGGTCTGTCATCGCCTTGCAGCAGGCGCAGCGTCATCTCTCGGGCGAGGAGTCCTCGCTGGAGCTTGCGCTGACCGGGCGCATGCTGCCGGAGATGGAGTATGACTTGCTCAATCAGATCAAATCAATGGGAGGGACGGATGAGCGACCAGCCTGATGGACGGGAGCTGCTGGAGGTGGCGCGGCGCACCTTGCTCGACAAGGTGCTTCCGGCACTGCCCCGGGACAGGGCCTATGATGTACTGATGATCGCCAGCGCCATGGCCATCGCCGGGCGCGAGCTGGCTTCGGGAACCGCACAGCGCGAGGCCGGGAAGGAGGCTGTCGCGGCTTTCTGGCGGGCATCCGGCTGTACCGGCGAGGTTCCCGCCGATGCAGGGGGGCTGGCGGCCGCGATCCGGGCCAGGCAGCTGCCCGAAAGCGCACAGCCGGCTTTGCACGACTTGCTGCTGTCGCTGACACGCGACAGGCTGAAGCTGGGCAACCCAAAGTATCTGCATGATTGAGGGCATGACGATGGGCAACAAATATGATGATGGCCTCGCGCCCTGCGCCGCCAATTACTCCAGCCTTACCCCGTTGAGCTTTTTGCGGCGATCCGCGCACATATACCCGGGCAGGACGGCGGTTGTCGATGATGACATGGCGCTGACCTATCTTCAGCTTTACCAGCGCTGTCGCGCCATGGCTTCGACGCTTGCCGGTCTGGGCATCCGGCAAGGCGATACTGTGTCCATGCTGTGCTACAACACACACGAACTGCTGGAGGGGCATTACTTCGTTGCGATGGCGGGCGCAGTGCTCAATGCGCTCAATACCAGGCTGGATGCCGGCACGCTGCGCTTCATTCTGGAGCACGGCGAAGCGCGCATGCTGCTCTACGACACCAGTTTCGAGCCTTTGGTGCGAGAAGTGGTGGGGCAGATGCAAAGCCCGCCGGTACTGGTCGCCGTCGCGCGCGATGCAGGGCCTTCGGATGGGCTGGCGCGCCTGGATTACGAGCAGATGGTGTCCGCCGGCGACGCGCAGTATGACGGCCTTGCCGTGGAAGACGAATGGGATGCCATCACGCTGAACTACACCTCCGGCACGACGGGCAACCCCAAAGGTGTGGTCTATCATCATCGCGGCGCCTATCTTGCCGCCATGAGCAACGCGATGGCCATGGACATGACGGCCGGGACGGTCTACCTCTGGACGCTGCCCATGTTCCATTGCAATGGCTGGGCGTATACCTGGGCCGTGACGGCAGTAGGCGGCACGCATGTTTGCCTGCGCAAGGTGGAGGCTGGAGCCGTGCTTGAGCGCGTGGCGCGGCATCAGGTCACGCATATGTGCGGGGCGCCCATCGTGCTGAACATGCTGCTGAACGATTTTCACGACAGAGGACATATGCTGGCCAAGACAGTGCAGTTCGCCGTCGGCGGTGCGGCGCCGCCGAGCCCGGTGATACGCAAGGGTCGCGAGATTGGTTTTGACATCACGCATCTTTACGGTCTCACGGAATCCTATGGTCCATCCATGTTGTGTGTGCGGCAGCCCGAATGGGATAGCCTGCCGCTGGAAGCCCTGGCGCTGAAAATGGCCAGGCAGGGCGTGGGGCTGCATGCCATGGACGAGGTGGCGGTGATGGACGCCGGGGGCGAACGGGTGCCCTCAGACGGCCAGACCATGGGCGAGCTGGCAATGCGGGGCAATACCCTGATGAAGGGCTATCTCAAGAATGAGGCGGCCACGCAGGAGGCCTTTCGCGATGGCTGGTTCCATACGGGCGACCTGGCGGTCATGCATCCCGATGGCTATGCAGAGGTCAAGGATCGCGCCAAGGACATTATCATTTCCGGGGGCGAGAACATTTCCAGCCAGGAAGTCGAGGAGGTGCTGTACCGGCATCCGCTCGTGCTGGAGGCTGCCGTGGTGGCCATGGCGGACGAGAAATGGGGCGAGACGCCCTGCGCATTCATCGCGCTCAAGCATGCCGACGATCTTCCCGATGCGCAGGAAATCATTGCCTTCTGCAAGGCCAGCATGGCGTCCTACAAGGCACCGCGCAAAGTTGTCTTTGGCGAGCTGCCCAAAACATCCACAGGCAAGATCCGCAAGAATGTGCTGCGGGATCTGCTCAAGAAACAATGAGTCATACGCAGACGTTGAATGATCGCAGACTTTGAATCTTTCCAGGCGGAATTGAGCCTTTCCAAGGTTGAGATCTGCCGCGAGCTGTATCGGCAGAACACTGATCTCGTGCGCATCAAGAAGGAGCATGTTGCCGTGCGCAATCTTGTGCGCATCGTCGATTCCACCCTCAGGCTGACGAGCGCCAAGGGCTTTCACGCCATGTCGCTGCGCGATCTGTGTGCGGATTCGGGCCTGAGCATAGGCGGCCTGTATGCATACATCCGCAACAAGGAAGATCTGATCTACCTCATCCAGAGCCATGGATTCCTGCTGACCCGCAGAACCATGCTGGATTACACGCGCGATGTGCGCGATCCGCATGAAAAGCTGCTGACGGCGGTAAAGGCGCACGTATACCTGAGCGAGCTCATGCAGCCCTGGTTCTACTTCTCGTTCATGGAGGCCAAGAGTCTGCCCGACCGGCACAAGAAAGAGGCGATAGCCGTAGAGCAGGAAGTCGAGAACATGCTGTATGGCTTCATACAGGAAGGCATGGACGCCGGCGCGTTCCGCCAGATCGACGCCCGCCTGCTGGCTTCGCTGTGCAAGGCCATGATGCAGGACTGGTACCTGAAGCGGCGTAAATACAACAATCAGGGCGTGGACGCCACGCAGTACGCTGCCTTCATCGGCTCAGTGCTGGACCGCTATCTGGCGCCCTGATACCAGCGCCGGCATGCAGGGGATCCGCGGTTTTTGAAGCGTCCGGCGTGATGGCGCCGCCTGCCGCGCCGCGACGTACGGACGGGAAGGGCGCAGCAGGGCGATTTGCCTGGCCGCCGGCAAAGGGGTACATTACAGCAATTGATTCGCCCGACTATCCTGGGCGGGTCTGTCCAAGGCTCTGTCGGCCGGGCTATCCGCCCGGTTTTTTGCGCCTGTCGTACCTGCTGCTGGCCGCGCCACAAGCGTTCGTTGTCACAGCCTCCGTTTCTACCTCCCGCGCCCGTGTGGGCGCTTGTGCGTTGTTTCGACGAGTGCGAGTCGGATCGGCAAGGTGTCTGGGTGGAGTGGCTCCGTGAGCCATGAAGCGCCAGATCATGTTGTCGGCACCGGTTCAAGCTCTGGCCGAGAAAGGCCAGTCGGGGCATTGTCACTGGTTACGAAAGGAATACAAGATGGAACTCAATGGCGCCGATATCGTCGTGCGTTGCCTTGCCGAAGAGGGTGTTGACCATGTTTTCGGCTATCCAGGCGGCGCGGTGCTGTACATTTACGACGCAATCTACAAGCAAGACTCTTTCCAGCATATTCTGGTTCGTCACGAGCAGGCTGCCGTGCACGCTGCCGATGCCTATTCGCGCTCGTCCGACAAGGTCGGCGTGGCGCTGGTGACCAGCGGGCCGGGGCTGACCAATGCGGTGACGGGCATCGCCACGGCATATATGGATTCTATCCCCATGGTCATCATCAGTGGCCAGGTGCCGACGCATGCCATCGGCGAGGATGCTTTCCAGGAGTGCGACACGGTGGGCATCACGCGTCCCTGCGTCAAGCACAATTTTCTGGTCCGGGATGTAAAGGAGCTGGCCGAAACCATGCGGCGCGCCTTCTACATCGCAAGAACCGGCCGCCCCGGTCCGGTGCTGGTGGACATTCCCAAGGATGTCACCGTCGCTACATGCAAATACACCGCGCGGCGCGGCGAAGTGCGCATGCGCTCATATTCCCCGGTAGCCAAGGGCCATCAGGGCCAGATCAAGAAAGCGGTGCAGATGCTGCTCGCCGCTGAGCGGCCCATGATCTATGCGGGGGGCGGGGTGGTGCTGTCCGACGCATCCGATGAGCTGCGCGAGCTCGTGGAGCAGACCGGCGCGCCGTGTACCACCACGCTGATGGGCCTGGGCGCTTATCCGGGCGGTGAGGACAAGTACGTGGGCATGCCCGGCATGCACGGCACCTTCGAAGCGAACATGGCCATGCAGAATTGCGATGTGCTGATCGCTGTGGGCGCCCGTTTCGATGACCGCGTGATCGGCAATCCCAAGCACTTTGCGGCAACGCCCCGCAAGATCGTGCATGTGGACATCGACCCGTCGTCGATTTCCAAGCGCGTGCGCGTGGATGTGCCCATTGTCGGCAACGTCAAGGACGTGCTGCACGATATGCTGGCCCTGTATGCGCAAGCCGCTGCCGAAACACCTGCCGACAAGGGCAGGCTGGCCAAGTGGTGGGAGCAGGTCAATACGTGGCGGGCGAGGCAGTGCCTGGACTATGAAAAGTCCGACACGCTGATCAAGCCCCAGTTTGTGGTCGAAAAGCTCTGGGAGGTGACGGGCGGCAACGCATTTGTCACCTCTGATGTGGGGCAGCACCAGATGTGGGCGGCGCAGTACTACCGCTTCAACAAGCCTCGTCGCTGGATCAATTCCGGCGGGCTGGGCACCATGGGCGTGGGCCTGCCCTATGCGATGGGCGTGCAGATGGCCAATCCCGACGCCGATGTGGCCGTCATTACCGGCGAAGCGTCCATCCAGATGAATATCCAGGAGCTCTCCACCTGCAGCCAGTACCGGATGACGCCCAAGATTCTGTGCCTGAACAACCGCTATCTTGGCATGGTGCGCCAGTGGCAGCAGATCGATTACGGGTCGCGCTATTCGGAATCCTATGTCGATGCGCTGCCCGATTTCGTCAAGCTGGTCGAGAGCTATGGCCATGTCGGCCTGCGCATCGAGAAGCCTGCCGATGTCGAGCCGGCCATTCGGGAAGCCTTCACCAAGCACAAGAAGCGCCTGGTATTTCTGGACTTCATTACAGACCAGACCGAAAACGTCTGGCCCATGGTCAAGGCCGGCAAGGGCCTGACTGAAATGCTGCTCGGTTCCGAAGACCTGTAAGGAGAGCACAATGAAACACGTGATTTCCATACTGCTGGAAAACGAACCTGGTGCATTGTCCCGCGTCGTCGGCCTGTTTTCTGCACGCGGCTACAACATCGAGACGCTGACCGTCGCGCCGACCGAAGACCCCACGCTCTCGCGCATGACGATTGTTTCCGTGGGTTCCGATGAGATCATCGAGCAGATCACCAAGCACCTCAACCGGCTGATCGACGTCGTGAAGGTGGTCGATCTTTCCGAGGGGCCGCACATCGAGCGCGAGCTCATGCTGATCAAGGTGCGGGCCGTGGGCAAGGAGCGCGAGGAAATAAAGCGCATGGCCGATATTTTCCGCGGGCGCATTATCGACGTGACCGACAAGACCTACACCATCGAGCTTACCGGCGATCAGGGTAAAATCGAGGCCTTTATCGGCGCGCTGGACCGCAGCGCCATTCTGGAAACTGTGCGTACGGGCGTCTCGGGCATTGGCCGCGGCGAACGTGTTCTCAAACTGTAGGCGGGAAGCCGTCGCGCCGGCGCGAGGAAGGCCTGCGCGAATACCGGCTGTCTCAAGGCCGAACAAGCAGCAACAACTAATCTCAAGCATTGGAGCAACTAAATGAAAGTGTTTTACGACAAAGACTGCGACCTGTCCCTGATCAAGGGCAAGACGGTGGCTATCATCGGCTACGGCTCGCAAGGCCATGCCCACGCCCTGAACCTGCACGAGTCCGGCGTCAACGTTGTCGTTGGCCTGCGCAAGGGCGGCGCTTCCTGGAGCAAGGCCGAGAATGCCGGCCTGGCTGTCAAGGAAGTGGCCGAAGCCGTCAAGGGTGCGGACCTTGTCATGATCCTGCTGCCCGACGAGAACATCGCCGAGGTCTACCGCAACCACGTTGCCGGCAATATCAAGGCTGGCGCCGCGCTTGCCTTCGCCCACGGCTTCAACGTGCATTACGGCCAGGTTCAGCCTCGCGGTGACATCGACGTCATCATGATCGCGCCCAAGGCGCCGGGCCACACTGTGCGCGGCACCTACAGCCAGGGTGGCGGCGTGCCATCGCTGGTTGCCGTCCATCAGGACAAGTCTGGCGCTGCCCGTGACATCGCCCTGTCGTATGCCTGCGCCATTGGCAGCGGCCGCGCCGGCATCATCGAAACCAACTTCCGCGAAGAGACCGAAACCGACCTGTTCGGCGAGCAGGCTGTTCTGTGCGGCGGTACGGTCGAGCTCATCAAGGCTGGTTTCGAAACGCTGGTGGATGCTGGTTATGCACCTGAAATGGCCTATTTCGAGTGCCTGCACGAGCTCAAGCTCATCGTCGACCTGATCTACGAAGGCGGCATCGCCAACATGAACTACTCCATCTCCAACAATGCGGAGTACGGCGAGTACGAAACAGGTCCCAAGATCGTTACCGACGAAACCCGGGCCGCCATGCGCAAGGTGCTGGCCGACATCCAGTCCGGCGAATATGCCAAGAGCTTCATCCTGGAAAATGCCGCTGGCGCCCCCACGCTCATTTCGCGCCGCCGCATCAATGCGGAGTCGCAGATCGAGCAGGTCGGCGGCAAGCTGCGGGCCATGATGCCCTGGATCGCAGCCAACAAGCTGGTGGACCAGAGCAAGAACTGATCCATGCCTGGGCGAGGCCGCGCCATCTGGGGCCGGCTTCTCGCCCAGTGTGCGGCATAGGATGCGCACGCGTCTCGCAAGAGGGCGTGCGTATTTTTTTTTGCGGGAACCTGCCATTCTTCCCGCAGCCGTTGTTGCCATGCTGCAATGTTTATTGAGGGACGAAATAGAAATCGTTATCATTCATGTTTAAATAATTTGATAACAATTTCAGGCGGCTTTCGGCAATGGCGACTAGATCATATATATGGTGGAGCGGTTTATTCATGGCGTTGGCGGCTGCGCCCGCTGGGGCGCAGGTTCAGGCAGACGACGCATCACACGGCGGCGCACATGCACCCGCGTCCGGGGCGGCGAACATCCAGGCACTGCCGACCGTGACGGTGCAGGGTAGGCTGGAGCCAGAGCTGCCCGAGGGCGCATCGGTGACCTACCGCGACACGCTGGTCGAGCGATCCGTGGAAAGCTGGGAAGACTTCGGCAAGCGTGGCGAACCCGGCGTCAATTTCAATCGTCAGAACAACAGCATCAATATCCGGGGCATGGACCAGGATCGCGTGGTGACGCGCGTGGACGGCATACGCATTCCATGGCTCAATGATGGCGCGCGCGGCGTGAAGGGCGGGCTGAACACGATCGATTTCAATACGCTGTCCAGGATCGATCTTGTGCGCGCAAACGGTTCCACGCAGTCGGGCTCGCTGGTGGGGTATCTCGATGTGCTGACCTTGTCGCCCGACGACCTGCTGGGCGAGGGCAAGAACTTCGGCGCCCTGCTCAAAAGCGGCTATGACAGCGCCGACGAAAGCTGGGGTGTCGATGCGGCGCTCGCCGGCCGCTTGGGCGCGGGCGATACGAGCTGGCTGCTGCAGCTGGGCCAGCGCAAGGGACATGAGCTGGACAACAAGGGTGAGCGGGGGGGCTATGGCCCGGAGCGCGACAAGCCCAATCCCGAGTCCTACACCCAGCGCAACATCATGCTCAAGCTCCAGCACGCCTTCAGCAGCGAGCACCGCATCAGCCTGAGCGGCGAGCGGTTCCGGCGCACCAGCGATATCGACAACCGCCTCGAGCAAGGCACGGCCACTTACGATATCGGCAACAACCAGAGCCGGGAAACCCTCACGCGCGAGCGGGTGCTGCTCGGCTATGACTTCGATGCGGCAAGCGAGCATGCCGCCATCGACCGTGGATCGGTCAAGCTGTACTGGCAGCGCAGCAAGCTGCTCGGTGGCCAGTCGGCCCTGCGCAATATGGATGGGCGCGGCAACATATCGTTCGGGCCGACCTTCCCCGTCGGCGCCATCTACGGGCTGGGGTATCCGTATGGCCCCTATGGGCGCGACAACACGGTCAGGGAATCCGATGTCGGCCTGACCACCGACTGGAGCGGCTATCTCGCCACAGGGGCGCTGACGCAGCACTGGGCCATCGGCGGTGACTGGTCTGAGACCAGAATCAAGCAAAACTCCAGCGGCTACGACAATTGCCCCGCCAATCTTCCAGACTGGCCGGAATCGCTGCAGAACATGCTCGGCCCGCGCAACTGCGACCTGCTGCACACAAACCAGTCCGACATGCCGCAAGCCAAGGGCAGGGTGTTCGCGCTTTGGGCCCAGGACGAAATTTCCTGGGCGGACGGACGCTACGCACTGACGCCCGCGCTGCGTTTCGACAGCTATCGCTATCGGCCGCAATCCGGGGGCAACTACGAAGAAAACCCCAACTCCGCCGTCACTGCGGCGTCGTCGACCAGCGGCCACCGGTTTTCACCTTCTCTGCTGGCAACCTTCCGGCCGCGCCAGGATCTGTCGCTGTACGCCAGGTATGGCTATGGCTATCGCGCCCCCAACGCTTCCGAGCTTTATATGAACTATGGCGCGCCGGGCACGTATCTGCGTGTGGGCAATCCGGATCTCAAGGCGGAAACCAGTCGCGGCTGGGAACTCGGTGCGGAAATCGGCTCAGACGATCTTGGGGGGCGCATCAGCGTCTTTGACAACCGCTACCGCGACTTCATTGATGAGGATGTCACGCTGACGCCTTCCTCGCCCCAGTGGAATCCTGCCTGGGACGGGCTGTACCCCATGGGCGTCTCGGGCTTTGTGAACCGTTCCCGCGTGCGCATCTACGGGGCGGAAGCCAGCGCACACTGGAATATAAACAGCAACTGGTACACATGGGGCTCGCTGGCGTGGGCGAATGGCAAAGACCAGGATACCGGCCGCCACTTGAACTCGGTTGCGCCGCTCAAGGCATTGCTGGCTGTCGGTTATCGCCAACAGCAATGGGGGGCGGAGGCTGTTGCGACGCTTGCCAAGCGGCGCACGCAGGTTGAATACCCCGCCCCGGACGTAGCGCCAGGGGCGCCCGAGTCCGACTTCGAGGCGCCGGGATACGGGCTGCTGGATCTGAGCGCGTGGTGGAAACCGCAGGCGGTAAAGGGCTTGCGTTTGCAGGCCGGCATCTATAACGTATTTGACAAAACCTACTGGAATGCACTGAACGTGCCGCGTCCCGGAGGGCGCAGCGACGCGCCGATCACTAGCTACACCGAGCCTGGCCGCAGTGTGCGCGTGAGCGTGTCGTATCAGTATTGAACTACTCGAGAATAAATCTTATTATCGATATCTTATGCACGGCAATATAGAATACGCGGAAGGAACCACTATGACCAACTTCGAGCAACACGCCCAACCGTTGCGAGCCCGTTACGACGCGCTCAAGGCAGCCGATCCGAAGGCGCGCATCCGCAATCTGGCCGAACAGATGCAGGTGTCCGAAGTCGAGCTTGTTGCAGCGCAATGCGGCGGCATCGTGTCCACACAGCTTGCCTCCCCCGCCCAGGATATTTTCAAGGAGCTCGGCAGCCTGGGCCGTGTCATGGCGCTTACCCGCAACGACTGGTGCGTTCATGAGCGCCATGGCAAATATGAAGACATCCGGGCCGGCAAGACCATGGGCATCGTACTTGGGCCAGACATCGACCTGAGGGTGTTCTTCGGGCCCTGGGCGACGTCCTGGGCGGTCAATGACGACGGCCGGCGCAGCATCCAGTTCTTCGACAAGGCGGGTGTCGCCGTGCACAAGGTATACATCACGGAAGAAAGCGATGCAGATGCCTATGACGCCCTTGTCAGCAAATATACCAATGCGGATCCGCAGTGGCCGGTCATCGTGCCCCTTGCCCCATCCGGGGATGCCGATGGCGGCGAGGCGTCCGCGAGCCTGCGGACAGACTGGCTGGCAATGAAGGATACACACGAATTCCACAATCTGCTGCAGCGTCACAAGGTTTCGCGCCTGACGGCATTGAAGGCTGTCGGGCCGGATCTGGCCCAGGAGGTTTCCAACGATCTGGCCGAGCGCATGCTGCAGGACGTTGCCGAGCGCGACATTTCCTTCATGTGCTTTGTGGGCAATCACGGCATGATCCAGATTCATTCAGGCCCTATCAAGAAGGTCATGCGCACCGGGCCGTGGTTCAACGTCCTTGAGCCGCATTTCAACCTGCACTTGAACACGACGGCCATTGCCTCGACCTGGATCGTCAACAAGCCCACGTCCGATGGCTGGGTCACCTCGCTCGAATGCTACACCCCGCAAGGCGATCTGATCGCCCAGTTCTTTGGTGCGCGCAAGCCAGGCGTTCCCGAGCTTGCGAGCTGGCGCGAGCTTCTGTGCGGCTACTGCCGCGAACCGCTGGCGGCCTGAGCATGCGCCGCCTGCTGGCCATCATCTGTATCGTCCTGTTCCAGGGCGCGGCATGGGCCGCGCCCGAGCGCGTGGTATCGCTGGGCGGCAGCGTCACCGAAATCGTCTATGCATTGGGGCGAGGTGATGTGCTGGTGGCCGACGACGAATCCAGCCTCTACCCGGAAGAGGCGCAAAAGCTTCCTCGCGTGGGTTATTACCGCACCGTGCCGCTCGAGGGCGTGGTCTCGACAAAGCCTGACCTGGTGCTGGCATCCGAGAACGCAGGGCCGCCCAAAACCATCGAGCGCCTGAAGCAGCTTGGCATACGGGTTGAAACTGTTTCCGACGGCCCTTCGCTCGACTCGCTCTACAAGCGCATAGGGCAGATCGCAGCTGCCCTGCATGCCCAGGAGCAGGGCGAGGCCCTGCTGGCGGACATCCGTGGCGGCATTGCCAAGGCGCAGGAAGGGCAGGCGCCGGCGCTGCGCGCGGTGGTGCTTGTCAATCGCACCGGGTCTTTCATGGGGGCGGGCGGCCATACTGCCGCGGATGCGGTGCTGGGTCTGGCGGGGCTGGAAAATGCGCTGGCCGGCCAACAGGGGTATGGCCCTGTTTCCACCGAGGGGCTGGCTGCGCTTCAGCCCGATCTCATCGTGATCACTACGACCTCGCTGCAGGCGAGCGGCGGGCTGGATGCCTTCAAGTCGCAGGCTGGCGTGGCAAACACGCCAGCCGCACGCGATGGGCGTATCGTCGTACTCGACGACCTGCTGATTCTCGGCATGGGCCCCAGGGTTGCGCAGGCAATTTCCCGGTTGAAGGATGCGGCCCGCTAGCGGCCAGGCTTATGTTTGCTGGTTCGCGCAAGTTTCCGCCACAGCCCGTGCTGATCGTGCTGGCCCTCTGTCTGCTGCTGGCCATGCTGGCCGCCAGCGCCAGCGGCGCCGTGCATATCTCCTGGTTTGATTTCCCCAGGCTGGTCTGGGGATCCGTATCCCCGGCCGATGAGCTGCTGCACAATATCTTGCTGGACATCCGCCTGCCCAGGGTGCTGTTCAGCGCCATGACGGGCGCGGCGCTTGCGCTGACAGGCGCCGCGATCCAGGCGCTGTTCCGCAACCCCCTGGCCGAGCCCGGCCTGGTCGGCATATCGTCGGGCGCGGCGCTCGGCGCTGTCTTTGCCATTGTGATGGCCTCGGGGGGCTTTCTGCTCATTGCCGGCATGGCATTTGCGGGCAGCCTGCTGGCGACCTTTCTGGCTTATGCGATAGGGCGGCGCTATACCGGGGTGGCCGGCATCCTGCTGGCCGGCATCGCCATCAACACGGTATGCGCAAGCGGTATCGGCATATTGACCTATATGGCCAACGATGCACAGTTGCGCGATCTTACCTTCTGGAGCCTGGGCAGCCTGGCCGGGGCAGACTGGCGCACGCTGTCCTGGACGGGCCCATGGACCATGCTTCTGCTGATCTATCTCTGCCGCCAGTGGCGCGTTCTCAATGCCTTGCTGCTAGGCGAGCGCGAAGCGGCGCATCTGGGTTTCGAGCTCAGCGCGGTGCGGCGGCGCCTGATTGTCGCGATAGCGCTGGTCATAGGGCCGCTGGTTGCCGTGACCGGGGGTATCGGGTTTATCGGGCTGGTTGTGCCGCACCTGATGCGCATGCTCCTGGGCGCCCATCATCGATTTCTGCTGCCTGCTTCGGTGCTGGGCGGCGCCCTGGTGCTGACGCTGGCCGACTGGCTGGCGCGCCTGCTGGTCAGCCCCGCCGAACTGCCGATAGGCCTGGTGACCAGCCTGGTGGGAGGGCCGTTTTTCTTCTGGCTGCTGATGCGTGGCAGGGCGGCTGTCTAGGATGCCTATGGATACGCCTCAAGAGGATGCGATTGGCGTACTCAATGCGCAGGTCAAGCGCGGTGAACGCGTGGTGCTTCAGGATGCTTCGCTGGTGCTCAGGCCGGGGGAGGTAGTCGCCTTGCTGGGAGCCAATGGCGCCGGAAAATCGACTTTGCTGTCCTTGCTGGCGGGCGAAATCAAGGCGCTTTCGGCAGCGGCTGCTCAGCAGCCTTTTCTGAATGGAAAGCCGCTGCGCGAACTGAGCCTGGGCGAGCAGGCACGCGTGCGGGCCATGCTGCCGCAGCGATCGGGGCTAGCCTTTGACCTCGAGGTTTTCGAGGTGGTGGCCATGGGCGCCTACCCGTTTCCGGAGCTCACCACGGCCCAGGTCGGAGCGCTGGTGGAGCTGGCGCTGGACAAGGCCGATGTGGCTTATCTTGCGAACAGGCGCTATCTCGAGCTGTCCGGCGGTGAACAGCAGCGGGTGCATTTCGCCCGGGTGATCCTGCAGGTATTGGCCGGGCGAAATGACGATCCGCGGGGCCGCTACCTGCTGCTTGATGAGCCGACCGCCAGCCTGGATCCCTTGCACCAGCAAGGCCTGCTGATGGCGGCGCGCGAGCTGGCCACCGCCGAGCGCGTCGGCGTCCTGCTGATCCTGCACGATGTGAACCTGGCCGCTCTCTGGAGCGACCGCGTGGCGTTGTTGGCCAACGGCACGGTATTTGCCTGCGATACGCCCGTCAAGGCGCTTACGCCGGCCAATCTGGCTCAGGTTTATGGCATGGCGCTGCATGTCACCGACCATCCACGGCATCCCGGCACGCCCCTGGTGGTCTTCGGCTGAGGGTAACACGCCCGGCGGGAATGCCGCGACGCCTGCGCCGTATGCCGTATCATGCGCAGCTGCCCGCTTGCGGTTTTGCGGGCGCGAATGCTTTCGGGCTTTGCGAAAATGCGAATCCCGCCTCTTATTTCGGTTATCCTTCGACCTACGATGAATATTCCTCCTTATCCCCACCCCATCATTGCCCGCGAAGGCTGGCCGTTTCTTGCCGGCATTGTCCTGGTGTCAGTGCTGGTCAGTTTCTGGTCCCCGGCGGCATCCATTCCGTTCTGGATATTGTCTGTCTTCGTCCTGCAGTTTTTCCGTGATCCGGCGCGCAGCGCGCCCGATGGCGAGCTGAACGTGCTCTCGCCTGCCGACGGGCGGGTTGTCGCCGTGGAAGAGGTGCGCGATCCATACGCTGAACGCGACGCCCTGAAAATCAGCGTATTCATGAACGTGTTCAATGTGCACTCAAACCGTGCTCCGGTCAACGGCGCTGTGGCGTCCGTCAGTTATTTCGCGGGCCGCTTTTTCAACGCCGCGCTGGACAAGGCATCGCTCGAAAACGAGCGCAATGCCGCAGTCCTTACAACCCCCCAGGGCCATATCGTGACATCCGTCCAGGTGGCAGGGCTGGTTGCCAAGCGTATACTTTGTTACGCAAAGCCCGGCGACCGGCTGTATGCTGGACAGCGTTACGGATTCATCCGCTTCGGGTCGCGCGTCGATGTCTACCTGCCTCTGGGCTCCAGGCCGCGCGTCGCGATAGGCGATAAAGTCCAGGCCACCAGCACCGTGCTGGCCGAGCTTGCGCCTACGGATGCCGCCTCCAGCGAGTAAAAATCTATGCCAGACAGCCTGACCTCAGACGAAACACGGCGCAGGCGCAGCATTTACCTGCTGCCCAACGCCTTCACCACCGCCAACCTGTTTGCCGGCTTCTATGCAGTGGTCCAAGCCATGAATGGCCGCTTCGAGGTTGCCGCAATCGCTATCTTCCTGGCCATGGTTTTTGATGGCATGGATGGCCGCGTGGCGAGGCTGACCAACACCCAGTCGGCCTTCGGCGAGCAGTACGACTCCATGTCGGACATGACCTCGTTCGGGATCGCGCCCGCGCTGGTCATGTACGTATGGGCGCTCCAGGACATAGGGCGCTGGGGCTGGCTGGCGGCCTTCATCTATGTGGTGGGCGCGGCGCTGCGGCTCGCGCGCTTCAATACCAACATCGGCATCGTCGACAAGCGGTTCTTCCAGGGGCTGCCAAGCCCGGCTGCGGCTGCGCTGGTGGCGGGGTTTGTCTGGCTCAATGTCGACAACAAGCTTTTGTTTGACGCGCATATCACGCCCTGGCTGGCCTTTGTGCTTACGGTATATGCCGGCGTCTGCATGGTGTCGAATGCCCCGTTCTACAGCGGCAAGACATTCGCGCTCGGGCGCAGTGTACCCTTCTGGGTCATCCTGGTGCTGGTGGCTGTGTTCGTGTTTGTCTCCAGCGACCCGCCGGTTGTTCTGTTCGGGCTGTTTGTGATTTACGGGCTGTCGGGATGGGGCATCATGTTCTGGCGCTGGCGGCGCGCCCGCGACCTGACCCGCCGCCGTCAGGCGGGCGGCGATTCGATCCGGGATGGCGGGCCGCCCCCGCCTGGCGACAGCCAGGGCGGCGAAGGGCGCTGAAGCCGGACGCTGACAGGCTGTTCCGCCGTGGCCGGTTTCCCGGCCCGCATGTTTCCGCCGGTCAGCGCCCTAGAAAAAACGGTTGTCGTCTCCGGGCTCGTACATAGGGTCGGGGCCGGGATGAAAGCGTGTTACATGGCTGCCGTCGGTGCCGAAATACACATACATGAGCGAATTCCATGCCCTCGACTGCCTGTAGCGATAAGCCCAGACAAGCTGGGTGTTGGATGGCGTCCCTACGGTACTGATATCGGCCGGCGGCCCAAAGGCGCAGCGCACCTGCTCTTGTGTCCAGGTTCCGGTGCGCAGCTTCTCGAACTCGCGGTCTGTCAGCACCTGCTCGATTCTGTCGATGTTGCCGGACGCGTCAACATGGGTTGCCCAGACATACTGGCCCAGCGGCTGCTGGCTCCAGAGCAGCCGCTGGCTCCCGTCTGTATCGGTGCAGGCATAGTTTGGTTCGCCGTATTTGGCTTGCACGGACGCGAGCGACGAGCCCGGCGGCGTCTGCGCCATGTTTGCGCAGGCGGCCAGCGCCGCCAGCGTGGCGGCGACGGCTGCAAGCCTGGCATATCGTAGTGCTTGCTTCGTCTTCATCAGCGTCTCCTGGTCCGGGTGGGACGCAGCCGCATGTCTTGCCGGCCTGGCTTGCGCCATACGGGGCAGGCTGGTCGCACGGCGGCGGCTTCTTTCCGGTATAATGCTGACTTCCTCGCGTCCGGCCTGTCTTTGCCGACAGCAGCCAGGCCCGCGGAAGCCTATTGTCAAATTGTAGTTTGTTTAATCACACCACGTCAGGGCACCTCGGCTCTGTCGCTCGTAAAAGAGGATGAAAATGTCTGTTTCCGACATCAACAAGTCTGACATCGTCGCGCAGTTTCAACGTGCGCAAGGCGATACCGGTTCCCCCGAAGTCCAGGTTGCGCTGCTTACCGCGCGCATCAATGAATTGACTGGCCACTTCAAGTCTCACACAAAAGACCACCACTCGCGTCGTGGCCTGCTGCGCATGGTCAGCCGCCGTCGCAAGCTGCTCGACTACCTGAAGGGCCGCAATCCGGATTCGTACCGTTCGCTGATCGAAAAGCTCGGTCTGCGTAAGTGATACCCGGGGCTTGCTCCCCGCGTCGGAACCGTGGACACTGCGAAAATCATCGCGGTGTACACGGTTTTTTTATTGTAAGGATATCCCCTAATGTTTAATAAAGTGAGCAAATCGTTTCAGTACGGTCAGCACACGGTAGTTCTGGAAACCGGCGAGATTGCTCGCCAGGCCTCGGGCGCCGTACTGGTATCGATTGATGACACCGTCATCCTGGCAACGGTCGTGGCGGCCAGGACACCCAAGCCCGGCCAGGATTTCTTCCCCCTTACGGTCGACTATGTCGAAAAGACCTATGCCGCGGGCCGTATTCCCGGCGGGTTCTTCAAACGCGAGGGCAAGCCTTCCGAAAAGGAAATCCTTACCTGCCGCCTGATAGACCGTCCCCTGCGCCCGCTTTTCCCGGAAGGTTTCTATAACGACGTCCAGGTCATTATTCACACGGTATCGGTCAACCCCGAGGTCGACCCCGACATCGCCGCCATGATCGGCGCATCCGCCGCCCTGGCCATTTCCGGCATCCCCTTCAATGGCCCGATCGGCGCGGCGCGCGTGGGTTATGTCGATGGCCAGTATGTGCTCAACCCCACCACGACCCAGTTGAAGAGCTCCCAGATGGATCTCGTCGTGGCCGGCACCGAGGCGGCCGTGCTGATGGTCGAATCGGAAGCGAAACAGCTGTCGGAAGACGTGATGCTGGGCGGCGTGGTGTTCGGCCACGAGCAGCTGCAGGCCGCCATCAACGCCATCCACGAGCTGGTGGCCGAAGCCGGCAAGCCAGAATGGGACTGGCAGCCAGCCCCCAAGAATGTCGCACTGAATACCGCCGTGGCATCGGCTGCGCAGGAGCCCCTGCAGCAAGCCTACCAGATCCGCGAAAAACAGGCTCGCACCGCCAAGCTGCGCGCTGTCTACGCTGACGTCAAGGCCCGCCTGGCCGAGCATGCCGCCGCCAAGGGCGAAGACGCTCCCGACAGTGTAGAGGTCGACAACATCCTGTTTGAACTAGAGTCGCAGATCGTCCGCGGCCAGATTCTCAATGGCGAGCCTCGTATCGACGGCCGTGACACCCGTACGGTGCGCCCGATCAGCGTCCGCCTGGGCGTGCTGCCGCGCGCTCACGGCAGCGCGCTGTTCACCCGCGGTGAAACCCAGGCCCTGGTCGTTGCCACGCTGGGCACCAAGCAGGACGAGCAGATCATCGACTCTATCATGGGCGAGCACCGCGACCGCTTCATGCTCCACTACAACATGCCGCCGTTCGCCACTGGCGAAACCGGCCGCTTCGGCGCGCCCAAGCGCCGCGAGATCGGCCACGGCCGCCTTGCCAAGCGCGCGCTGATTTCCCTGTTGCCCGCACCGGAAGATTTCCAGTACACGATCCGCGTGGTTTCCGAGATCACTGAGTCCAATGGCTCGTCCTCCATGGCTTCCGTCTGCGGCGGCTCGCTGGCGATGATGGATGCCGGCGTGCCTGTCAAGGATCACGTCGCTGGCGTGGCCATGGGCCTGATCAAGGATGGCGGCAAGTTCGCCGTGCTGACTGACATCCTGGGCGACGAAGATCACCTGGGCGACATGGACTTCAAGGTGGCCGGAACTGTCCAGGGCATCACCGCGCTGCAGATGGACATCAAGATCCAGGGCATCACCAAGGAAATCATGCAGGTTGCCCTGGCCCAGGCCAAGGAAGGCCGCCTGCACATTCTGGGCAAGATGAAAGAAGCGCTCGAGGGCTCTCGCACCGAGCTGTCCGAGTTCGCTCCGCGCATGCTCAGCATGAAGATCAACCCCGAGAAGATCCGGGATGTCATCGGCAAGGGCGGTGCTACCATTCGCGCCCTCACGGAAGAAACCGGCACGCAGATCGACATCAGCGATGATGGCTCCATCACCATCTCCAGCGCCGATCTGGACAAGGCTCGCGAGGCCGAGCGCCGCATCAAGGAACTGACGGCCGACGTCGAAGTCGGTCAGGAGTACGAAGGCCCGGTCCTGCGTCTGCTCGACTTCGGCGCCATCGTCCAGGTTCTGCCCGGACGTGACGGCCTGTTGCACATCTCTGAAATTGCCAACTACCGTATCGCCAACATCAACGATGTGCTCAAGGTTGGCCAGGTTGTGCGCATCAAGGTTATCGAAGCCGATGACAAGGGTCGCCTGCGCCTGTCGATGAAAGCGATCGGCGGCATTGAAGCCCAGGGCGGCCCGCAAGGGCCTGTGGTCGCCAGCGAAAGCTGAATGCGTACCGGGCCGCAAGGCGGGGGCGGTGGTCGCCCCTGATGCGGCCCTGCCCATGCAAGCCACAAAAGCGTCTCGCTTTTGTGGCTTTTTTTAACCTCTCGGGGGCTGGGCGCTGCCAGACAGGACCGCCTGCAAGCATCCTTCTTTTATGTATAAATAAATAATTAAATTGTTTATTTATAAAGCGGGCAGTGGTGCGAAAATGTTATAGCTTTCCGTTATTTAAGATTTCCGTTATATAGGGTGGTTGCCATGATGCTTGGATTCTCCCGTGTCGCTGCAGCGGCATTTCTGGTTGGCGCCGTAGGTGTGGCGCATGCCGCAGGGGCGGCATCGACAGCGCAAGGGGCCGCCTCCGGGCAGGCTGCCCCGGCGGCGGTCGCGCCGCTGCTCACGCCTGCCGAGCTTGATGCGGTTCGCGGCGCCAGCGATGTGCGCATTATCGATATCCGGCCGGCGCAGGAATACAGCGCCGCCCATATTCCCGGCGCGCTCAATGCTCCCTACGGGCAATGGCGCGGGCCGGCCAGCAGCCCCGGACAGCTGCCGCCCGTAGATCAGCTGGCCGCGCTCGTGCGCGGCCTGGGCGTGGAGGCGGGCAGCCATGCCGTGGTGGTTTCGTCGGGCGCGAATGCGACCGATTTTGGTGGCTCGGCGCGTGTCTACTGGACGCTCAAGTACCTGGGGCTGACCAGGCTTTCCATCCTGAATGGCGGGGTCAAGGCATGGTCGGATGCGGGCCTGCCGCAGGACGCCGCGGTGCCCAGTGTGGCGGCCAGTACTTTCGAGCCCACGCTGCAGCCCTCGCTGATCGCGACCCAGGAAGACGTCGAGGCGCGCCTGGATGACCCCAAGACCCGTCTTGTCGATGCCCGCCCCGCGAATTTCTATGCCGGCCAGGCAAAGGCGCCCACGGCGAAAGTGCCGGGCACCATACATAATGCGGTCAATGTGGAGCACAGCAAGTGGTTCAAGCCGGGCACATCCATCTTTGTTTCGCCTGAGGAGGCCAAAGCCATTGCGGCCAAGACGCTGCACGGTTCCGCTGACGAGACGATCTCGTTCTGCAATACCGGTCATTGGGCTTCCACGGACTGGTTTGCGCTTTCCGAGGTGGTGGGCGAGAAGAACGTCAGGCTGTATCCGGCATCCCTGGCTGAATGGACACAGTCGGCCCGCGCCTTGCCCATGGATAACGTACCCAGCCGCGGCGAGCAGCTGATCGACAGCCTGAAGGGCCTGATCGGCAAGAAGACGTCCTGATAACCTCAAGCAGCAAGCGATGAACCGTATCTTTGTTTCGGCCGCAATGGCGGCCTTCTTTCTGTTCCTGGCGTGGTTTGTATCGTTGCGTCAGGCAGTGCTTTTCCTGGTCGGCATAGGCATGGGCAGTGTGCTGGCCGGCTGGCGCTTCGGCTTCACGACAGGCTGGCGCAAGCTGATCGAGCAGCGTGATGCCAGCGGCGTGGTCGCCCAGATTGTGCTGCTTGTACTCGCTGCCGCTGTATCCATGCCTTTGCTTGCAGCCTTCCCGGGCGATCTTGGCGCCGCCCTCGGCCCGCCCAGCGTCAGCCTCTTGGTGGGCGCCTTCGTCTTCGGCGCATGCATGCAGGTCGCGGACGGTTGCGGTTCGGGCACGCTTTACAAGGCGGGGCTGGGCATACCGCTCAATACCGTCATACTGCCGGTATTTGCCGTCGGAAGCTTTCTTGGCTCGGCGCAGCTTGAACAGTGGCTGCAACTGGGCGCCATCAAGCCGGTAGGGCTGGTTGCCACATTTGGCGCGGGCGAGGCTTTTGGCATTACGCTGCTGGGCTTGCTGGCCGTCGGCTGGCTTGCTGTGCGCTGGTCTGACAGGTCGCGGCCATGGCTGGACCGGCGGCTCATGGTTGGCGCCGTGCTGCTGGCCATTCTTGCTGTGCTGAACCTGCTCATCGCCGGGCAGCCTTGGGGCATCGTTTATGGCTTTGGGCTGTGGGCGGCCAAGATTGCCACGGCGGCGGGCGTATTCGAGCCGGGTGTGAATGCTTTCTGGAGCCAGTCTGTCAATGCGAACTCGCTGTCCCAGTCGGTATTCCTTGACGTAACGTCCATCACCAATATTGGCATCCTGGCAGGCGCATTCTGGATTGCGGCGGGGAAGGGCGGCTCATCGTCCTCCAAGCCCTTGACGGGCAGCCAGTGGGCTGTTGGCATCGTTGCGGGCTTTTTGCTGGGCTACAGTTCCCGTCTTGCCTTCGGATGCAATATTGGCGCCATGGTCAGCGGCATTTCCACAGGCAGCCTGCATGGATGGATATGGGTGCCGCTGGCATTCTGCGGTTCACTGATCGGCGTGCGGGTACGCCGCCATTTCGGTTTCTGAGGCGGGAGGAAACGTGAAGAAGCTCGCTGCCATTTTCTGGGCCTGCCTCATTGCCTACTTCGTGTGGGACTGGGTCTATTCCGCTCCGGTCAACACGCGCATGGAGCCGCCGCTGATCGCTGCCGGCTCCGGCCAGGCGCCCACCGGAGGGCATTGCGCCTCGACATTCTGAGTACTGCCACGCACGCCGCAGGCGGCATGATGCGAGCGGCAGCGTGCGGGAAAACTCCTGCCCAGATGCCTCAGGCTTGAGTCAGGCGGATCAGCGTGATCTCGGATTTCGCGCCTATGCGCATGGGCGGCCCCCAGTAACCTGTGCCCTGGCTGACATAAACCGCCATGCTGTCCTGATAATGCAGGCCGGAGACAAAAGGCTGCTGGAGCGGAACGAAATACCGCCAGGGCCAGAACTGGCCGCCGTGCGTATGGCCGGACAGCTGCAGATCAAACCCGGCCTGCGCGGCGGCAGGGGCGCTGCGGGGCTGGTGGGCCAGCAGTATCCTGGCTCCGGCATTCCGGGGTGATCCTCGCAGGGCCGCTTCGGGATCGCTGGCCTGCCGCTGGTCGAAAGCACCGGCCCCGAAATCCGTGACGCCGGCAAGCACAAGCGTTGCGCCGTCCCGCTCCACCAGCCTGTGCTCGTTCATCAACACGTCCAGCCCTATACGCCGGAACTCGGCGACCCAGGCGTCTGCGCCCGAATAGTACTCATGGTTGCCTGTGACAGCGTACACGCCGTGCCGTGCCTGGAGCTGGCCCAGGGGCGCCACGTCTTCACGCAGGCGTTCCACGCTGCCGTCGATGAGATCGCCAGTGATTGCAATGATGTCGGGACGAAGGGCATTGGTCCGGCTGACGATGCCGCGCACATAGCCGCGCTTGATTGTCGGGCCGACATGGATGTCGGTCAATTGCGCGATCGTCAAGCCTTCAAGGGCTTGCGGCAGCCCGGGCAGCGGAATGTCCACGCGCACCACACGGGCCACGCGCCGGCTGTTGTACAGGCCGAGCAGGACGGCCAGCAACGCAAGCAGGATGACCAGGAGCGCTGAACATGCGGCCAGATCGGCATAGAGCAGGGACGCCGCCGCATGCAGCTGCCCGGACAGCGAGCCAGCCTGCGGATTGACTGGCATGAATATTCCCGTGTGAATCTGGGGTGGCAGCACGCCAGCAGCTTTCCCTGCGGCCACGATGCCCAGCAGCATGTCGCGGCAGAGTGTCAGCACAAAAAGCCAGGCGAAATAGCCCAGTGCCAGGAAGCCGGCCCAGGCTGCCAGGTCGCCCGCGGGGCGGCCAGCCGCGCGGCGGGTCTTGAAGCCCGTCATGATGAGCAGATAGAGCAGCAGGATGCCGGTCGCGACAGCCCACCGGCCTGTGGCATCTTCCAGCGCTGTCGCCAGGCGCAGCGCCACATAAAAATGCGCCAGCCCGACAATGACGGGCAGGCGCAGGAGAAAGGCGAAACGGGACAAGGCAGGCCTGTTCGGGGCTTGACTACATGCCGTTGTAGACGGGGCCTTCACCGCCTTGAGGTGCAACCCATACGATGTTCTGGGTGGGATCCTTGATATCGCAAGTCTTGCAGTGCACGCAGTTCTGGGCATTGATCTGCAGGCGATCGGAGCCATCGTCATCCTTGACGAACTCGTAGACACCCGCCGGACAGTAACGCGACTCGGGGCCCGCATATTTCGCCAGATTGACATCCACGGGCACGGAGGCATCCTTGAGCGTCAGGTGGACGGGCTCGTTTTCGTCATGATTGGTGTTCGAGATGAATACCGAGCTCAGCCGGTCAAAGGTGAGCTTGCCGTCCGGTTTTGGATACTCGATGCGGGCGCATTCCGCCGCCGGCTGCAGACAGGCGTGATCGGGCTTGCTGTGATGCAGCGTCCAGGGCATCTTGCCCCTGAGCAGCCATTGCTCCACGCCGGTCATCACCGTGGCGATGGCACGGCCTTTCTTGAACCACTGCTTGAAGTTACGGGCCTTGTTCAGCTCATCGAACAGCCAGGATTCCTTGAACGCCTGCGGATAAGCCAGCAGCTCGTCATTGCTTCGGCCCGCGGCCAGCGCGTCGAATGCGGCCTCGGCTGCAAGTGCGCCGGTCTTGATGGCGGAATGGCTGCCCTTGATGCGCGAGGCGTTCAGAAAGCCTGCATCGCAGCCTACCAGCGCGCCGCCCGGGAATACGAATTTGGGCAGCGTGGTAAGCCCCCCGGCTGTAAGCGAGCGGGCGCCGTATGCAATGCGCTTGCCGCCTTCGAAGGTTGTGCGGATCGCGGGGTGAGTCTTGTAGCGCTGGAACTCCTCGAACGGCGACAGCCAGGGGTTGGCGTAGTCCAGGCCAACCACCAGGCCGACCATGACGAGATTGTCCTTGATGTGATAGAGGAAGGAGCCGCCGTAGGTGTCGGAATCCAGCGGCCAGCCTGCGGTGTGCACCACCAGGCCAGGCTGGGATTGCGAGGGATCGACTTCCCAGAGTTCCTTGATGCCGATGCCGTAGCTTTGAGGATCACAGTCGGCGTCAAGCTTATAGCGCGCCATCAGCTGGCGGCCCAGCTGGCCGCGCGAGCCTTCGCCGAAAATCGTGTAGCGCGCATGCAGTTCCATGCCGGGCTGGTAGTGTTCGGTCCGCGAGCCGTCGCGCGCCAGCCCCATGTCGCCGGTGGCCACGCCTTTGACTGCGCCATTCTCGTCGTACAGGATCTCGACAGCGGCAAAGCCGGGGAAGATGTCCACGCCCAGCGCCTCGGCCTGCTCGCCCATCCAGCGCACAACATGGCCCAGGCGGACGATATAGTTCCCGTGATTCTGGAAGCATTGGGGCAGCATCCAGTTGGGGGTCGCCCGCGCGCCTTTTTCCGACAGGAACAGAAACTTGTCTTCGGTAACTGCGGTGTCCAGCGGAGCGCCTTTTTCCTTCCAGTCCGGGATCAGCTCTGTCAGCGCGCGTGGATCCATCACGGCGCCCGAAAGAATGTGGGCGCCGATCTCAGACCCCTTTTCGAGCACACAGACGCTGATTTCCTGCTCGCGTTGCGCCGCAAGCTGCTTGAGCCGTATGGCGGCGGCGAGCCCGCCGGGGCCGCCGCCTACCACGACGACGTCATATTCCATCGATTCGCGTTCAGACATTGAGAGGATCTCCTGATGTATATATCTTCTTGATTTAATCGCCTGCAGGCGCTTGGCCTCGCTGGAATCACGCGTTCAATTGTATTGTAGTTTTTGCAATGCAGCATTTTTTAGTGCAAGATACCGGGAATAATTATGCGGCAACCGGCGGCGGCAGACCGCACGTTATACTGGGCCACTGACTCGGCCAGCCGGCGTGGCGCGGCTTACCTTCTTGTATGCAGGGTTTTTAATGCAAGCAATTGAACCTTCCAGACAGACCATGGAAAACGGTGGAATCGCTCCTTGTGTGATGGAGGTGCGCTGGGGCGACATGGATGCCCTGGGCCATGTCAACAATACCGTGTACTTCCGTTTCTTTGAAGAGGCGCGCATGCGGCTGCTGCAAGGGATGGAAAGTATCCCCAAGTCGGAAAAGACATTCGTTCTTGCGCATACAAGCTGTGATTTCCTCAGGCCCATGCATTATCCCGCCCATGCAGTCGTATTCCAGAACCTGGTCAGGATAGGGCGCAGCAGTGTCGAGATCGAGGCCGCCATCGAAAAACAGGGCGAGCCTGGCGTGCCCTGCGCGAAAGGCCGCTATATCGTGGTCGGCGTCGATATCGTCAACCAGCGTCCTTCGCCCTGGTCCGAAGTCGAGCTTGCCCAGTTGCAATCGTATATGCCTGCATAGCCGGCCGGCGCTATCCATGCGCCGGCGGCATTGCGGACAGTTTTTGTTTGAGTCACATAAACCCACGAGAGGACAGGAGTAATGAATAAAGTCTATCCAAGCGCCGAAGAAGCGCTCAAGGGTGTCGTCGCCGACGGCCAGACCATCGCCGTCGGCGGGTTCGGCCTGTGCGGCATCCCCGAGGCGCTGATCGCCGCGTTGCGCGACTCGAATGTGCAGAACCTGACATGCGTCAGCAATAATGCCGGCGTGGACGGCTTCGGCCTTGGCCAGCTGCTGAACACGCGTCAGGTAAAGAAGATGATCGCCTCGTATGTGGGCGAGAACAAAGAGTTCGAGCGCCAGTATCTGGCCGGCGAACTCGAGCTTGAATTCACGCCGCAGGGCACGCTGGCCGAAAAACTGCGCGCCGGCGGCGCGGGCATTCCCGCATTCTTCACCCGCACGGGCGTGGGTACTGTCGTTGCCGACGGCAAGGAGGTGCGCGAATTTGACGGGCACCAGTATGTGATGGAGCGCTCCATCGTGCCCGATGTTTCGCTGGTCAAGGCGCTCAAGGCCGACCGCAGCGGCAATCTGGTTTTCCGCAGGACGGCGCGCAACTTCAACCCCAATGTTGCCATGGCAGGCAAGATCACTATTGTCGAGGTTGAGGAAATCGTCGATACAGGCAGCATTGATCCGGACCAGGTTCACCTGCCCGGCATCTATGTGCATCGCATTGTCCTGAACGCAAATCCCGAGAAGCGCATCGAACAGCGCACCGTCCGCAACGCATAAGGAGCTTGAGCATCATGGCCTGGAATCGTGAACAAATGGCGGCGCGTGCCGCGCGCGAGCTGCAAGACGGCTTTTATGTGAACCTGGGCATTGGCCTGCCCACGCTGGTGGCCAACCATGTGCCTGAGGGTATGGAGGTATGGCTGCAGTCCGAGAACGGCCTGCTGGGCATCGGCCCCTTTCCGACGGAAGACGAAATCGATGCCGATCTGATCAACGCCGGCAAGCAGACGGTGACGACGCTGCCGGGCTCGTCCATATTCGCCTCGGCCGACTCTTTCGCCATGATCCGCGGCGGCAAGATCAACCTGGCCATCCTGGGCGCCATGCAGGTTTCCGAAAAAGGGGACCTGGCAAACTGGATGATCCCTGGCAAGATGATCAAGGGCATGGGCGGCGCCATGGATCTGGTTGCCGGTGTCGGCAAGGTTGTCGTTCTGATGGAGCATGTGGCTCGCAAGAAGGATGGCACCGAAGACATCAAGCTGCTGCCTGAATGCACGCTGCCGCTGACTGGCGTGGGTGTGGTCAGCATGATCATCACCGACCTCGGGGTGATGGAGGTCACCGACAATGGCTTGAAGGTGCTGGAGCTGGCGCCCGATGTCACCGTGGACGAAATCAAGGCCAAAACGCTGGCCAAGCTGGATGTGTCCGCAGTAAGCTGACGGCAAGCCGGCCGCATGTCGGCGGCCATGCACCGGCCATGGCCGGTGCGCCCGGTATCGGCGGGCCCCGGCTTCTTGCCAACGGTGGCCTGCTGTTTCCTGTTTTCGCCTGCGGTTGCAGGCGTTTTGTTTTGCAAGGAACCGTACGTGTCGACTTCTTCCATTCCCCATCGCCTCCAGGCCCTGCGCGCCGCCATGGACAAGCGCGGGTACGACGCCTGCGTCGTGCCGACGGCGGATCCGCATCTTTCCGAATATCTGCCTGAGCACTGGCAAGGCCGGCAATGGCTGAGCGGGTTCGAAGGGTCTGCCGGAACGCTGGTTGTGACACGCGATTTTGCCGGCCTGTGGACAGACAGCCGCTACTGGGAGCAGGCTGACGGCGACCTGGCCGGCACGGGGATAACGACCATGCGGGCTGGCGCGGCCGAGGTTCCGGGACCTGCGCAATGGCTGGGCCAGGTCTTGCAGCGTGGCGCGCGCGTAACTGTCGATGGCCAGGTGCTGGCCGTGCAGGCGCACAGGCAGTGGCAGGAAGCATTGACACCGCAAGGTATTGCGCTCGATTGCAGCGTGGATATCCTGGACGACATATGGGCAGATCGCCCGGGCTTGCCTGGCGAGCCGGTCTATGAGCACCTTCCCCCCCATGCCTGCCGCTCGCGGCTGGAAAACCTTGCCGCCTTGCGCGAGGCCATGCAGGAGAATGGCGCGCAGTGGCACTGGCTGTCGTCGCTCGACGATATTGCCTGGATATTCAACCTGCGCGGCAGCGACGTGCCGCATAACCCCGTGTTCCTGGCCTATGCCCTCATTGGCCGCGATACGGCCACCCTGTTTGTTGCACCGGGGAAAATAGGCCAGGCGCTGGCCGAGGTGTTGGCTGCGGAAGGGGTGCGGGTAGAGGAATACGGACAGGCGCTGGCTGCACTGTCTTGCCTGCCCGAAGGCGAAGTGCTGCTTGTCGATCCCGCCCGTGTCACGGTCGGGACGCTGGCGGCGGCTGCCTTCGTGGATAAGGTCGAAGCGCTTAACCCTTCGCAGCGCCTGAAGGCGCGCAAGAATGATTGCGAGGCTGACAACGTGCGGCGCGCGATGGAGGAAGATGGTGCCGCGCTGTGCGAATTTTTTGCCTGGTTCGAAGCGGCGCAGGGCAAAGAGCGCATCACGGAGATCACCATCGACGAGAGGATCAGCGCCGCGCGGGCGGCGCGGTCCGGCTTTGTCACCACCAGTTTCGGCACCATCGCGGCCTACAACGCCAATGGCGCCATGCCGCATTACCATGCCACCGATGATGCGCACGCTGTCATCGAGGGGGACGGGCTGCTGCTCATCGATTCAGGCGGCCAGTATCTTGGGGGCACGACAGACATTACGCGCGTGGTGCCCGTGGGCCGGCCCAGCAGCGAACAGATACGGGACTACACCGTTGTGCTCAAGGGCATGATTGCCTTGTCGGAAGCGGTTTTCCCGCGAGGAGTGCAGGCCTCGCTGCTCGATACCCTGGCGCGCACGCCCATATGGCAGGCCGGCGCCGAGTATGGCCATGGCACGGGACATGGCGTGGGATATTTCCTGAACGTCCACGAGGGGCCACAGTCCATTTCGTATCGCGCGCATCAGACCCCGGAAACGGTCATGGATATCGGCATGATTACTTCCAACGAGCCGGGCCTGTACCGTCCCGGCAAGTGGGGCATACGCATAGAGAACCTGGTGCTTGCCGTGCCGGCCATGCAGACCGAGTTCGGGGAGTTCCTGCGTTTCGAGACGCTGACCTTGTGTCCCATCGACACCCGTTGCATCGAGGCCGGCCTGCTGACCAGCGGGGAGCGCGCCTGGCTCAACGGATACCACGATATGGTCAGGCGGCGACTGTCTCCCTTGCTGCGGGGCGATGCCCTGGCCTGGCTGCAGGCGCGTACCCAGGCCATTTGACTGCGTTTCCTTTTGTAAATGCAGCCGGGGCTGCCGGTCGGGCTATAATCCAAATTTCCCGCTCCTGCCCGGCCGCCCCGGGCACGTTTCACAATGACCAAATACGTATTTGTCACGGGAGGTGTCGTCTCCTCCCTGGGTAAAGGCATAGCCGCCGCGTCCCTGGCTGCCATCCTCGAGTCGCGGGGGCTGCGCGTCACGATGCTGAAGCTGGATCCCTACATCAACGTGGATCCGGGCACGATGAGCCCCTTCCAGCATGGCGAGGTTTTCGTCACCGAGGACGGGGCCGAGACCGACCTGGATCTGGGCCACTATGAGCGCTTCGTTTCCGCGAAGATGCACAAGTTCAACAATTTCACCACCGGCCAGATCTATGAGTCCGTGCTGCGCAAAGAGCGCCGCGGCGATTACCTCGGCAAGACGGTGCAGGTGATCCCCCATATCACCAACGAGATCCAGGATTTCATCGCGCGCGGCGCCAAGGCCGCATGGGACGGCCAGGCAGATGTGGCTATTGTGGAAATCGGCGGCACGGTCGGCGATATCGAATCGCTGCCTTTCATGGAAGCGGTTCGCCAGATGAGTCTGCGCCTCGGGCGCAATAACGCAGCATTCGTGCACCTTACGCTGGTTCCCTATATTGCTTCGGCCGGCGAGCTCAAGACCAAGCCTACGCAGCATTCGGTCCAGAAGCTTCGCGAGATCGGCATCTATCCCAACGCCTTGCTGTGCCGCGCCGACCGCCCCGTGCCCGACGACGAGCGCGCCAAGATCTCGCTGTTTTCCAATGTGCCGCTCGACGCGGTTATTTCGGTGTGGGATGCGGAATCCATCTATCAGATACCGGCGATGCTGCATCGGCAGGGGCTGGACAATCTGGTCTGCGACGCGCTGGCAATTTCTCCACCGCCGGCTGATCTTTCGCTGTGGGAACGGCTGGTCGATGCCATTGATCACCCCGAACATCAGGTGCGCATCGGCATGGTCGGCAAATACGTCGATCTGACAGAATCCTACAAGTCGCTGAGCGAAGCGCTGGTGCACGCCGGCATTCATACCCGCTCGCATGTATCCATCGAATACCTCGATTCCGAACAGATCGAAGCCGATGGCACCGATTGCCTGAAGGACCTGGACGCCATCCTGGTGCCTGGGGGGTTCGGCAAGCGCGGCACCGAAGGCAAGATCAAGGCGATACGCTATGCCCGCGAGAACGGTATTCCCTATCTGGGCATCTGTCTGGGCATGCAACTGGCGGTGGTCGAGTTCGCCCGCAATGTCGCGGGGCTGGGCGGCGCCAACAGCACAGAGTTTGATCCCGCGGCGCCTCATCCCGTGGTTGCGCTCATCACCGAGTGGCAGGACCGGGAAGGCAAGATCGAGAAGCGCGACCAGAACTCCGATCTGGGCGGCACCATGCGCAAGGGCGCGCAGAAGTGCCCTGTGAAGTCCGGCACACGGGCCTTTGAAATCTATGGCCCGGAGGTCAATGAGCGGCATCGCCATCGCTACGAGGTCAACAACGTGTACGTTTCGCGCCTGGAAGAGTCAGGTCTGGTCATCAGTGCACGCACGCCCACGGAAAACCTGCCGGAAATCATGGAGCTCCCGAGTCACCCGTGGTTCATGGGCGTACAGTTCCACCCGGAATTCACCTCCACACCCCGGGATGGGCATCCACTGTTCTCCAGCTACATCCGTGCCGCCATCCAGCGCCAGCAGCAGCGCGAGCAGGCGGGCGCCCAGGCAGCCGCCCAGTCCTGACCACGCGCCAAAGCGCAAGCCTCGCCGTTCACGGCGAGGTCAAGCGAGGCCATATCAATGCGGCGCCAAAGGCGCCCCTGTGGCGGAGAAGCTCCGGCCCCAAGGCCGGAGTTCTTCACAAAGGCCCCCGGGCCACGGGGGCCTTCCCCGGCGGCCTGGCGGCTTACACCAGGGTGCTCAGCTTGCGCGCGGCGCGTACGGTGGGCTCGATGTGCCGCTCGTCGTAGCGGTGAGCGGGCACGATGAGTGTCAGCGCCGCAGCCAGGCTGCCGTCCTGGTGGAAGACAGGTGCTGAGATACCCGCCACTTCGGCAAGACGGTCACCCTGCACCGCGCAATATCCCTGCTGGCGTATCGATGCGTACAGCGGGGCATCTTTTCCCTTCCCGTATTTGCGCCCGAGCGTTTCATCAAACGCGATCAGCACCCTTCCGCCCGCGCCCTGCCCGATGGGCAGCAGCTCGCCCGCCCGCGTGTGATCCCGAATGGGATTGGGTGAATCGACCCGATACAGACATAGCCGCGCCGTACCCTGGCTGACATGGTAGGCGGCGCTTTCCCCGGTTTCGGCAACGAGTTCCCGCAGCACAGGCATAACCACCCGCTCCAGCGAAAAAGACGCAGCGTACACGGCATGCAGGCGGGCGATTTCGGCGCCCAGCGCATAGCTGCCGTCATCCAGCTTTCGTATCAGCCCCGCATGCTCCAGCGATGCGAGCAGGCGCATTGTCGTGCTCTTGTACAGGCCCGTGCGGGCAGCCAGCTCGGTCAGGCTGAGCGAGGTATCGCCGAGCTGGAAAGCGGCAAGCAAGGTGGCGGCGCGGTCGACGGCGGCAACGCCGCCTGGCGCGCCGTGCTGGTCTGCGAGAGAAGGGGATGAAGGCGGGCGCGGCATATGTGCTTGTCTGCGGGGAGTGTTGATGGAGTTACGGGATTATCCCGCCAACCGGCCCCGTAGCGCCAGATCCGATGGCTGTTGTGCTTGACAGCACGGTTCTCCGGGCGCATGATTGTCACCTAATAATAGAACTATGTTCTATCTTATAGAACATTTAAACCCAAAAAACGGCTTCCTGAGGTTTGGGACCGGACAACCCCGGGCTAATGACCAGTCCTGCTGGAACCGTAGACACTATTCAGGTTGACTCTCCATGCTTACCTTGCCTGCCGATGTGCTGATCAGCGAAGTGGGGCCGCGCGACGGCCTGCAGTCGGTTTCCCGCGCGATGTCCACCCAGGACAAGCTCTATTGGATAGATGCGCTGGTGGCCGCCGGTGTGCGTGAAATCGAGGTTGGCTCCTTCGTGCCAGCCCGCTTGCTGCCCCAGATGGCCGATACCGCGCAAGTCGTGCGTCACGCGCTCGGCCATGCGGAGCTGACGGTGATGGCATTGGTGCCCAACGCTCGAGGGGCGAAAGCCGCTATCGGTGCGGGTGTCCACAAGATCACGATTCCCGTATCGGCCAGCGAGGCGCATTCGCTTGCAAATGTGCGCAAGTCCTGCGCGCAGATGATTGACGAGGTCAGGGCCATCGTCGCCCTGCGCGATGAGCTGGCCCCCGGCCTGAAGATAGAGGCTGGCATCTCCACCGCCTTTGGCTGCACGCTGCAGGGGGCGGTGGACGAGGATCATGTCATCCGCATGGCCGAGGCGGTGGTGGAGGCGGGTGCGGATGAGACCGGCCTGTCCGATACGACCGGCATGGCCAACCCAGCCCAGGTGCGCAGGCTTTTCCGGCGTCTGCAGGCTGCGGTGGGCGACAGGGCGGGGGCGGCGCACATGCACAACACGCGCGGGCTTGGCCTGGCCAATTGTCTGGCTGCCTACGATGCCGGTGTGCATACCTTTGACGCTTCGCTGGCGGGGCTTGGCGGCTGCCCCTATGCCCCGGGCGCATCGGGCAATGTCGTGACGGAAGACCTGGTGTTCATGTTCGAGGCCATGGGCGTGGCCACAGGCATCGATCTGGTCCGTCTCATGGCGGCGCGCCAGCCCTTGGCAGCAGGGCTGCCGGGCGAGCCGCTGTATGGCATGCTGGCCGAAGCAGGTCTGCCCAAGGGCTATGCGGGAGGGGCGGCCAATGCATGAAGCAGACAGCATGGCCTCTGGAGCCAGGGCGCAGACAGGGCAAGAGACCTTGCACAATCATGAGGAAACGCGGCAGGAGGCCGAACGCTTGCCGCTGGCAGGCATACGTGTTGTGGAGTTCTCGCATATGGTCATGGGCCCCGCCTGCGGGATGATTCTGGCCGATCTCGGTGCGGAGGTGATCAAGATCGAGCCGGTCGCCGGCGACAGCACGCGCCGCCTGATCGGCTCGGGCGCCGGCTTTTTCCCCATGTTCAATCGCAACAAGAAAAGCATGGCGGTCGACATCAAGAGCGATGCGGGGCGCGAGCTGGTGCTCAGGCTGGTTGCCGGGGCCGATGTGTTCAGCGAGAACTTCAAGAGCGGAACAGTGGCACGGCTGGGCTTTGGCTATGAAGCGCTGTCCAGCCTCAATCCGGGGCTGGTCTATGTCTCGCACAAAGGCTTTCTGTCCGGCCCTTACGAACATCGCACGGCACTGGACGAAGTGGTGCAGATGATGGGCGGCCTGGCGTATATGACCGGCCCCGAAGGCATGCCGCTGCGCGCGGGCGCCAGCGTCAACGACATCATGGGCGGCATGTTCGGCGCCATCGGTGTACTGGCCGCCCTGCAGCAGCGAAACCGCACGGGCAGAGGCCGCAGGGTGGAAAGCGCGCTGTTCGAAAACAATATCCTGCTGGTGGCGCAGCACATGATGCAGTTTGCGGTGACGGGCAAGGAGGTGGCGCCCATGCCGAGCAGAATCAGCGCCTGGGCGGTCTATGACGTATTCAGTGTCCGCGACGGCGAGCAGATATTTCTCGCAGCCGTCAGCGACACACAATGGGCCCTGCTCTGCGAAGAGTTCGGTTTTGCCGATCTGGCGGCCGATCCGCGTCTGCGAACCAATAACGACAGGGTGCGGGCGCGCGACTGGATGATGCCGCTCATCCGGGAGCGCTTTGCGGCATTCAGCGCTGCGCAGCTGAGCGAGCGCTTCGAGCGTCGCGGTCTGCCGTATGCGCCCATTGCCCGCCCCAGGGATCTGCTTGACGACCCGCATCTATTGCAGACCGGCGGCCTGGCTGAGGTCGAGATTCCTGCCGACGCCAATGGCAGTGGCAAGACTGTGCATACCCGCATGCCTCTTTTGCCGCTGACCCTTGATGGCGAACGCCTGGGCCTGCGGCAGGCGCCGCCTTCTCTGGGCGCCGATACCGTAGCGCTTCTGCTCGACCTGGGCTACTGCCAGGCCGGGATAGAGGCCCTGCAGGCTCAAGGCGTGATTGCGTCGGCATCCTGCGCGGCGCATGAGCAAGGGGGCGGGGTTTCTCCTCTTCCCTGAGCGCATGGCCGCACTTCTTCATTCATAAATATTTTTCAGGAGACGCATAATGAAGCTTTGGCATTCCGCCCTGACGGCGGTTATCGCGACGGCCACGCTGGCCTTGTCGCCGGCCGCCCACGCGGCATGGCCCGACCAGCCAATAAGGGTGATCGTGCCCTATACCCCTGGCGGGGGCACGGACACTGTGACGCGGAATCTGCTCGAGAAAATGGCGCGTGGCACCGGTTGGAACATGATTGTGGAAAACAAGCCGGGCGCTGGCGGCAACATCGGCATGAATACCGTGGCGAAGGCAGATCCTGACGGCTATGTTATCGGCATGGGACAGACGGCCAACCTGGCGATCAATCCGGTGGTCCTGCCCAGCATGCCATTTGACGCCAAGAATGACTTCGAGCCGGTCGCGGTCGTGGCTGAAGTGCCGCTGGTGCTTGTCGTGCGGCCGGATGCGCCATGGAAGACACTGGATCAGGTGATCGCCGCGGCAAAGGCGAAGCCCGGCGAGTTGAGACAGGCTGTTGCCGCCATGGGCACGGTCGGCCACCTGGTGGGGGAAATGTTCGCGAGTGAAATGGGGGCCAGGTTTCTGGTGGTGCCATATAAGGGTGCCGCCCCTGCGCTCAATGATCTGATAGGGGAGCAGACTGACCTGATGTTCGCCACGCCGCAAAGCGTGACGCAATTGATAGCGTCAGGCCGCCTCAGGGCGTTGGCAGTGACATCATCTCACCGCCTTGATTCCCTTCCCGATGTGCCGACCGTATCGGAGTCGGGCCCGGCCTATGCCGGCTTCGAGGCGGTGGACTGGAAAGGGATTGTGGCGCCGGCGGGCACGCCAAAGGATGTCGTCGCCAGGCTCAATGAAGCTATCAACGCCGCGCTGAAGGATCCGGGCTTTCTTGCCCAGCTGCATTCCGAAGGCAGCACGCCTGTAGGCGGAAGCGTGGACGATACGCGGCGCTATATTGCCCAGCAGCAGGAAAAATGGGCCAGGCTGGTCGCCAAGGCGCACATCAAGTTCTGAGGGCCTTGTCGTCCGGGCGCCGTGGGATGTGCCGCGGCGTCATTTCCGTGTAGTGTGGGCCGGAAACGACAGCACCTGGGTTGCGATGCCGCAAGCCTGGCGGTAAACTATTGACTTATCAATAATTGATCTATCCAAGGCTTACCCGATGGCTGCCACGCCCATTGCGCCGGAGGTTTCCTCCGGCCGCCTCCTGACTGTCAGGCAATCTTTGCTGGCCATGCTTGGCCTGTGCTTTGTCACCATGATGGTCGCGGTCGACCAGACGGTTGTAGGTACCGCGCTGCCCACCGTGGTGGCGGAATTGAACGGCTTCGAATACTACGCCTGGGTCGCTACGGCCTATCTGCTGACTTCCGTGATCACCATCCCGATTTTCGGCCGCCTGGGCGATTACTACGGCCGCAAGCCCTTTGTGGTGGCATCCGTCATCGTGTTCATCGGGTCTTCCGTTTTCTGCGGCTTTGCCGATTCCATGTTCCAGCTCGTCGTGGGCCGGGCGCTGCAGGGCGTGGGAGGGGGGATGCTGGTGGGAACGGCATTCGCCTGCGTGCCGGACCTCTTTCCGGATTCACACGTGCGCCTGCGCTGGCAAATGCTGCTCTCGGCCGCCTTCGGCATTGCCAACGGGGTGGGGCCGACGCTGGGCGGCATTCTGACCCAGCAGCTGGGCTGGCGCTCGGTGTTTTTCATCAACCTGCCGCTGGGTATGGTCAGCCTTTATTTCCTGTGGCGCTACCTGCCGCGCATCCGCCAGATCAAGGCCGACAAGATACGGCTTGACTGGCAGGGCGCGCTGCTGGTGGCGGTCGGGCTGGCATGCCTGCAGATTTTTGTCCAGGTGCTTCCTCAGCGGGGCGCCACGCTGGGCATGGTGCTGCTTGGCGGCGGCACCATGCTGATTTTTGCCGCGCTGCTGTACTGGGAGCGGCGCTGCCCCGATCCCCTGCTGCCGCTGGACATGTTTCGCAACAAGAGCCTGGCCGCGCTGTTCTGCCTGTCGCTGTTCCTGGGTTTCATCATGTTTGCGCTGTTGTTCTACATTCCCCTGCTGCTGCAGGGCGGATTCGGGCTTTCGCCGCAGGATGTCGGGCTGCTGATCACGCCCATGGTCGTATGCATTACCCTGGGCAGCGTCACGAACGCCCGCATCATTGTCCGCCTGTCCCGCCCGAACAACATGCTCTATGCCGGCTTCATCCTGCTGGTCATCGCATGTGTCGGCATGGCCTTCATGGGCCGTGACACCAACCGGATGCTGGTTTTTGCCTATATGGTCATGGCCGGCCTGGGGCTGGGCTTCGTCATGCCCAATCTGACCGTGTTCGCCCAGGAAACCGCCGGGCGGGCGCTGCTGGGGATCTCCACGGCGATGCTGCAGTCTGTGCGCATGATAGGCGGCATGCTGGGCACGGCCATCGTGGGCGCGCTGGTGGGGCACTATTACGTCTGGGGCGTGCGGGAATCGGTGCCGGAAGGCCAGGGCGCGGGCTGGCTGTCCCTGCTCCAGGATCCGCAGGTGCTGGTGAACCAGAATGTCCAGAGCGATTTCATGGCCGAACTGCTGCGCATGGGGCTATACGGCGAAGCTTTCATCGAGCAGGCGCGCGTATCGCTTGTGGAGGCCATACACATGGGGCTTGCATCGGTATTGCTCATCGCGCTCATCGGGCTGTTCTGGGTGTACCGCGTGCCTGACATCCATCTGACGCGCGTCGTTGCCAACCCGGGCCGTTCGCCGGCGGACGCGGACAAGGCCGCGGGAGGGCGGGGCGATGAGTGATACCCACATACAGGCCATACAGCAGCTGGGGCGCACCTATCGGGCCATGATGGCTGCTTTCGAGGCCAATATCGGCATGACGATGTCGCGCTGGCGCATCCTGCTGTACCTGCACCAGCATGGCGAGGCCTCCCAGAAGCGTCTGGCCTGCGAGCTTGGCGTGGATCCGGCGGCGCTGACCCGCCAGATCAAGGCTATCGAGCAGGAGGGGTGGATCGAGCGCCACAGCGATCCCGCGGACAACCGCCTGACCAATGTCGCGCTGACCGCTTCGGGCGACAGCATTGTCCAGGATGCGCTGCCTCGCCGCAGCGTCTTTATCGAGGGCATGTTCGCCGACCTTGGCGCCGAGCAGACGCATGCGCTTACGGAGCTGCTGCGCGCGCTCGAGCAGCGGATCCGCTGACGGCCGGCCTCAAGTGTCGCAAACCTTATAATGACTATTCTTTTGGGCTGTGTGTGCGCCAACGTGCCTTTGTGGCAGGTACAATCGGGCATTCGCGCCGCACATGCCCCGCGCGCCGATGGCCTTGCCGGCCAGTTTCAAGCCCATCCATCCATACAGAGGCAGGACAGTCAAATATTATGAGTGCAATCGTAGATATCATTGGACGCGAAATTCTTGATTCCCGAGGCAACCCCACTGTCGAGTGCGATGTCCTGCTCGAGTCGGGCGCCATGGGCCGCGCCTCGGTTCCTTCCGGCGCCTCCACGGGGTCGCGCGAAGCCATCGAGCTGCGTGATGGCGATGCCTCCCGCTACCTGGGCAAGGGCGTGCTGCGCGCAGTCGAGAATCTGAACACCGAGATTTCCGAGGCGCTCATGGGTCTGGACGCCCAGGAGCAGACCTTTGTCGACCGCACTTTGATCGATCTTGACGGAACGGAAGACAAAAGCCGCCTGGGCGCCAATGCCATGCTGGCGGCCAGTATGGCTGTGGCGCGTGCCGCTGCCGACGATTCGGGCCTGTCTCTGTACCGCTACTTCGGCGGCAGCGGCCCGCTGCAGATGCCTGTGCCCATGATGAACGTGATCAATGGCGGGGCGCATGCCAACAATTCCCTCGACCTGCAGGAATTCATGATCCTGCCCATCGGCGCCACCAGCTTCCGCGAGTCGCTGCGCATGGGGGCCGAGGTGTTCCACGCGCTGAAGAAAATCATCAACGGCCAGGGCATGTCAACGGCGGTGGGCGACGAGGGCGGTTTCGCGCCCAACGTGGCAAACCATGAGGCCGCGATCCAGCTGATCCTGCAGGCTATCGCCGACGCGGGCTACGAAGCGGGCTCCCAGATCGCGCTGGGCCTGGACTGCGCCAGTTCCGAGTTTTATCGCGATGGCAAATACCATCTGGCCGGAGAAGGCAATATATCGCTTTCTTCCCAGGATTTCGCCAACCTGCTGGCCAACTGGTGCGACAAGTACCCCATCATTTCCATTGAAGACGGCATGGCCGAAAACGATTGGGAAGGCTGGAAGCAGCTGACCGACCTGCTCGGCAAGAAGGTCCAGCTGGTCGGCGACGACCTGTTTGTTACCAATACGGCCATCCTGCGCAAGGGTATCCAGGAAGGCATTGCCAATTCCATCCTCATCAAGATCAATCAGATCGGGACTCTGACCGAAACCTTCGCGGCCATCGAGATGGCCAAGCGCGCAGGCTACACCGCCGTGATCTCGCACCGCTCGGGCGAAACCGAAGATTCCACGATTGCCGACATCGCGGTGGCCACCAACGCGATGCAGATCAAGACGGGCTCGCTGTCGCGTTCCGATCGCATGGCCAAGTACAACCAGCTGCTGCGCATCGAGGAAGAGCTCGCGGAAGTGGCCGCCTATCCTGGCCGCGACGCTTTCTATAACCTGCGCTGAGCCGCAGGCCCGGCTATCGGGACCGGGCCGCCTCTGCAGCCTCCCTACCATGCGACTGCTTTTCATTATCCTGGCGCTGTTGACGGCCATCATCCAGTACCCGCTCTGGCTGGGCAAGGGCGGCTGGCTGCGCGTCCAGGAGCTGGAGCGCAAGGTGGCCTCGCAGCAGGAAACCAACGAGGCGCTGTTGGCCCGCAACAACGCGCTGCAGGCTGAGGTGCAGGATCTCAAGACGGGCACGGCCGCCGTCGAAGAGAGGGCGCGGGCCGAATTGGGCATGCTCAAGGAAGGCGAAATCTATGTGCAGATCCTGGCGCCCAACGAAAATCAGCCTCACGTCAAAACGCCGCGCATTCCCGACCGCGTGGGCAACTAGATTGCCGCCCGGGGAGCTCCCGCTTATCCCTTACGGGGGGGCGGGACGTTCAGCAGAATGACGCTCTCAAAATGCTACAATCTGAGAGTTTACTCATTGTGATTGGACGCTTTGCATGAACCTGCAACAGTACTTCCCCGTTCTGCTATTTATCATCGTTGCAACGGCGATCGGTCTGGCCCTGCTGGGCGCTGGGCGCCTGCTTGGGCCGCACCGCCCCTATGATGAAAAACTGTCGCAGTACGAGTGCGGTTTCGACGCATTTGGCGATTCGCGCATGAAGTTCGATGTGCGGTATTACCTGGTCGCCATTCTGTTCATCATGTTCGATCTCGAAATCGCCTTCCTCTTCCCGTGGGCCATTGCAAACGGCACCATAGGCCTGGTCGGGTTCTGGACGGTTCTCGTGTTTCTGGCCATTCTCACCGTAGGGTTCATCTACGAGTGGAAGAAGGGCGCGCTTGACTGGGAGTGATCGTTAAAGGCGGCGCTGCCGCCTTTACTATGATCCGCCTGGCTCCGCCGCCAGGAAATGCGGCCGGCATGCCGCATGAGGTATTGGCTTTAAAGGCAAAATTATGGCTATCGACGGCATTATGAAAGAAGGTTTCATCACCACCAGCGCAGACAAGTTTCTGAACTGGGCCAAGACGGGGTCGCTATGGCCCATGACTTTCGGCCTGGCCTGCTGCGCGGTGGAGATGATGCACGCTGGCGCTGCGCGCTACGACCTGGATCAGTTCGGCATTATTTTCCGTCCCAGTCCGCGCCAGTCTGATCTGATGATCGTGGCCGGCACGCTCTGCAACAAGATGGCGCCGGCCCTGCGCAAGGTTTACGACCAGATGGCCGAGCCGCGCTGGGTGGTTTCCATGGGCTCCTGTGCGAACGGTGGCGGCTACTACCACTATTCATACTCGGTGGTGCGCGGCTGTGACCGCATTGTGCCGGTGGATGTCTATGTGCCAGGCTGCCCGCCCACGGCGGAAGCGCTGGTCTATGGATTGCTGCAGATGCAGAGCAAGATCCGCCTGACCAACACCATCGCGCGCTAGGCCTTATGGTCCGCCAGAACACTACGCTGAACACACTATGACCCGGCTCGAAACGCTACATCAGAACCTGCAGGCAGTCTTTGGCGAATCCGCATCGCTCAAGGTCGCCCTCGACGAACTCACGCTGGAAGTCCCCGCGAAAGACTGGACGGATGCCTGTACTGTCTTGCGCGACAATGAAACCCTGGGCTTCGACACATGTATCGACCTTTGCGGCATCGACTACTCCGGCTGGGGCGCTCCGACGCTGGCGCCCGATCCTTCCCTGCACCCGCACCGCTTTGCCGTCGTGCTGCACCTGCTGTCGGTTCGGCACAACTGGCGCTTGCGGGTGCGCGCCTACGTGCCCAACGACGATTTTCCCGTCATTGCCTCGGTGGTCGACATCTGGGCAGCGGCCAACTGGTACGAGCGCGAAGCCTTCGATCTTTTCGGCATCGTTTTCGAAGGGCATCCCGATCTGCGCCGCATCCTGACCGACTATGGCTTCATCGGCCACCCCTTCCGCAAAGATTTCCCGATCAGCGGCAACGTCGAAATGCGTTACGACACCGAGCAGCAGCGGGTGGTCTATCAACCCGTCACCATCGAACCGCGTGTCATCACCCCCCGCGTTGTGCGCGAGGAAGGCTACGGAGCAGGGCGCTAGAACATGGCTGAAATCAAGAACTACACACTGAACTTCGGTCCCCAGCACCCTGCCGCGCACGGCGTGCTGCGGCTGGTGCTTGAACTGGACGGCGAGGTCATCCAGCGGGCCGATCCGCACATCGGGCTGCTGCACCGAGCCACCGAGAAGCTGGCCGAGAACCGCACATTCCTTCAGGCGCTGCCCTATATGGACCGCCTGGACTACGTCTCGATGATGTGCAATGAGCATGCCTATGTCATGGCCATCGAGAAGCTGCTGGGCATAGAGGTTCCGCTGCGTGCGCAATACATCCGCGTCATGTTCGACGAGATTACGCGCCTGCTGAATCACCTGATGTCGTTGGGCTCGCACGCGCTTGACGTGGGCGCCATGGCGGTGTTCCTGTATGCATTCCGCGAACGCGAAGACCTGATGGATTGCTATGAGGCAGTATCGGGCGCGCGCATGCATGCGGCCTACTATCGTCCGGGCGGCGTCTACCGGGATCTGCCCGACAGCATGCCGCAGTACGGCCAGTCCAGCAAATATCGCGGCGAGAAAGAGCTCAAGGCCATGAACGACGCGCGTTCCGGCTCCCTGCTTGATTTCATCGAAGACTTCACCAACCGTTTCCCCACTTGCGTCGACGAGTACGAAACCCTGTTGACGGACAACCGCATCTGGAAGCAGCGCCTGGTGGGCATCGGCGTGGTCAGCCCCGAGCGCGCCAAAGCCATGGGCTTTACCGGCCCCATGCTGCGTGGTTCAGGGGTCGAATGGGATCTGCGCCGCATGCAGCCCTACGAGGTCTACGACCGTCTCGATTTCGACATTCCGGTGGGCGTCAACGGCGACTGCTACGACCGCTATCTGGTGCGCATCGCCGAAATGCGGGAAAGCAACCGCATCATCCGCCAGTGCGTGGAATGGCTGCGCAACAACCCCGGCCCCGTCATTGTGGACAACCACAAGGTCGCGCCGCCCAGCCGTGAAAAGATGAAAACGGGCATGGAAGATCTCATCCATCATTTCAAGCTCTTCACCGAAGGCATGCATGTGCCGGCCGGTGAAACCTATGCGGCTGTCGAGCACCCGAAGGGCGAGTTCGGCATCTATCTGGTGTCGGACGGCGCCAACAAGCCCTACCGCCTGAAGATCCGCGCGCCAGGGTTCGCCCATCTTCAATCCATGGATGAAATGTCTCGCGGCCACATGATTGCCGATGCTGTCACCATCATCGGTACGCAAGACATCGTGTTTGGCGAAATCGACCGCTGACGGCCGCGCCAAGGTAAATACCGGATTCAAACTATGCTGCTTTCCGAACAAGCTTATCAGAGAATCGACAGGGAGCTGGCCAAGTTCCCCGACGACCAGAAACGGTCCGCCATCATGGCATCGCTTGCCATCGCGCAGGATGAAAAAGGCTGGGTTTCGCTCGATGTCATCAATGACGTGGCCGCCTATATCGGCGTGCCTGCCATTGCGGTGCAGGAGGTCGCCACCTTCTACAACATGTTCGATACCCACCCCGTGGGCCGCTTCAAGATCACCGTATGCACCAACCTGCCCTGTGCCTTGCGCGATGGCGTCAAGGCGGCCGATTACATCAAGCAGAAGCTGGGTATTGATTTTCATGAAACCACGCCTGACGGCCTGTTCACGCTGATGGAAGGCGAGTGCATGGGCGCCTGTGGCGATGCTCCCGTGGTGCTCATGAACAACAAGCATATGTGCGTGCGGATGTCACCTGAGAAAATCGACGCAATGATTTCGGAACTCAAACAGCATGGAGAGTCGGCATGAGCGCGGCGGGCCTGTTGCAACAGTTTTCCGAGGGGCTGAAGCCCAGTCCCACGGCGGATCTCTCCACCAGCATGATTTTCCATGACCGCCACATCTCCCCGCAGATCGTGGCCGGCCTGGACGGCAGCAACTGGCGGCTTGAAGACTACGTCAAGCGTGGCGGCTACGAAGCCCTGCGCAAGATCCTCACGACCGGCATGACGCCCGATGATGTCATTGCGGAAGTCAAGGCGTCCAGCCTGCGCGGCCGCGGCGGCGCGGGCTTCCCCACGGGCCTGAAATGGAGCTTCATGCCGCGCACGCTGCCGGGCCAGAAGTACCTGGTGTGCAATTCCGATGAAGGCGAGCCCGGCACTTTCAAGGATCGCGACATCCTGCGCTTCAATCCGCATATCGTGATCGAAGGCATGGCCATCGCTGCGTATGCAATGGGCATCAGCGTCGGCTACAACTACATTCACGGTGAAGTTTTCGAAATCTACGAACGCTTCGAGGAAGCACTGGAAGAGGCTCGCAAGGCCGGCTTCCTGGGCGAGAAAATCCTGGGCTCCGATTTCAGCTTTCAGCTGCACGCCTTTCATGGCTATGGGGCGTACATCTGCGGCGAAGAAACCGCATTGCTCGAATCGCTGGAAGGCAAGAAGGGGCAGCCGCGCTTCAAACCGCCTTTTCCGGCGAGCTTCGGCCTGTATGGCAAGCCCACCACCATCAACAACACCGAAACCTTTGCCGCGGTTCCCTGGATATTCCGCCACAGCGCGCAGGAATACCTGGAAATCGGTGTGCCCAATGCGGGCGGCACCAAGCTGTTCTCGGTATCCGGTGATGTTGAGCTCCCTGGCAATTACGAAATTCCCCTGGGCACACCTTTCAGCGAGCTGCTGGAGCTGGCTGGCGGCATGCGTGGCGGCCGCAAGCTCAAGGCAGTGATTCCCGGCGGCTCGAGCGCACCTGTACTGCCTGCCGACATCATGATGCAGACCAATATGGATTACGACTCGATTGCCAAGGCGGGCTCCATGCTGGGTTCTGGCGCGGTTATCGTCATGGACGAAACCCGCTGCATGGTCAAGTCGCTGATGCGGCTCTCGTACTTCTATTTCGAGGAAAGCTGCGGCCAGTGCACGCCTTGCCGCGAAGGTACAGGCTGGCTGTACCGCATGGTCCACCGCATTGAAAATGGCGAAGGCCGTCCCGAAGACATGGATGTGCTCGACAACGTCGCGCAAAACATCATGGGGCGCACCATCTGCGCGCTGGGCGATGCGGCGGCCATGCCCGTGCGCAGCTTCATCAAGCATTTCCGCGACGAGTTCGCGCACCACATAGAGCACAAGAGCTGTGTGGTACCAAAATATTTGTAGGGTCAGGATACGCTAATGGTCGAAATCACCATCGATGGCATCAAGACTGAAGCCCCCGAAGGCAGCATGGTCATCCAGGCTGCCCACAAGCTGGGGGTCTATGTGCCGCATTTCTGCTATCACAAGAAATTGTCCGTGGCAGCGAACTGCCGCATGTGCCTGGTCGACGTGGAAAAGGCGCCCAAGGCGCTGCCCGCCTGTGCGACGCCTGTCACCAACGGCATGGTTGTGCGCACCCGCTCCGAGAAGGCCGTGGCCGCGCAAAAGAGCGTCATGGAGTTCCTGCTGATCAATCACCCCCTCGATTGCCCGGTATGCGACCAGGGCGGCGAGTGCCAGCTGCAGGATCTGGCTGTCGGCTATGGCGGCTCTGCTTCCCGTTACAAAGAAGCCAAGCGTGTGGTCGTCGCCAAGGAAATGGGTCCGCTCATTTCGACCGAAGCCATGCAGCGCTGCATCCATTGCACGCGGTGTGTCCGTTTCGGCGAAGAAATCGGCGGCCTGCAGGAAATCGGGATGATCAACCGCGGCGAGTTTTCCGAAATTACCACCTTCGTGGGGCATGCGGTCGAGTCCGAGCTGTCGGGCAACATGATAGACATCTGCCCCGTGGGCGCGCTGCTGTCGCGTCCCTTCAAATTCAATGCCCGTACCTGGGAGATGGGCCGCCGCTTCTCTGTCAGCCCGCATGACAGCCTGGGCGCCAATCTCGTCGTGCAGACCAAGATGGATCGTGTGCTGCGCGTGGTGCCGTTCGAGAATGAAGAGGTCAATGAGTGCTGGATCAGTGATCGCGACCGTTTCTCCTACGAAGGCCTGTATGTGGAAGACCGCCTGGCTCATCCCATGCTTCGCGGAGAAGACGGGGAGTGGCGCGAGGCGTCATGGTCCGATGCCCTGCAGGCTGTAGTCAATGGCCTGAATACCGTGCGCGAACACGCCGGAGCGGAACAGCTCGGCGCCATCGCCAGCCCGACCGCGACGACGGAAGAGCTGGCCCTGCTGGCCCGCCTGACGCGAGCCCTCGGCTCGGAAAACGTCGACTTCCGCCTGCGACAGATCGACCCGGGCTTCGATGCCGCGGTTCCGGGCGTCCCATGGCTGGGCATGCCTGTTGCAGATCTGTCCAGGCTCGATCGGGTCCTGGTGGTCGGTTCCTTCCTGCGCAAGGATCATCCGCTGATGGCTCAGCGCCTGCGTCAGGCTGTGAAGTCCGGCACGCAGGTTTCTTTCATTGGTTCGGTGGCCGACGATCCGCTGTTCACCAGGATTGCCAGCCGCATGACGGTTGCTCCCAGCCTGTTGCCCAATGCGCTGGCAGAGGTTGCGGTCGCGCTGGACACCGATGCCGGCCGGGGCGCAGCCGATGCGTTCGCCAGCATCGAGCCTTCCGACCAGGCGCGCGCGATTGCCGCCAGCCTGGCTTCGGGTGAGCGTGTGGCAGTGCTCATCGGCAACATGGCGGTTGCCTCCGACCGTGCCGCGCTTATTGCCGCCAACGCTGCGGCAGTCGCCAAGGCGGCTGGCGCCACGCTTGGATTCCTGACGCCGGGCGGCAACACTGTCGGTGGCTATCTCGCTGGCGCGGTTCCGGGATCGAACGGGCTGACCGCCGAGCAGATGCTGAGCCAGCCGCTCAAGGGCTATATCGTGCTGCATGCGGAGCCTTCGCTCGATGCCGACAACGGCGTACAGGCCGTGCAGGCGCTCAAGGATGCCGCCTTTACCGTCGCGCTGACCTCATTCAGGTCTGCCGCTCAGGACTGGGCGGATGTCATGCTGCCCATCGCGCCGTTCACCGAGACTTCGGGCACTTTTGTCAACGCGGAAGGGCGGGTGCAAAGCTTCAAGGGCGTTGCAGCTCCCTACAAAGATACCCGTCCGGCATGGAAGGTGCTGCGCGTGCTGGGCAATTTGCTTGACCTGCAGGGCTTTGACGACGAAACATCCGAATCCGTTCGCGATACGGTGCTGGTCGGTGATGTCAAGGCGCGCCTGTCCAACCAAGTGGTCTTGCAGCCAGGCCTTGCGCAGAAGAAAGCGGGCCTGGAACGCGTGGCTGATGTACCCATCTATCGCAGTGATGCGCTGACGCGCCGGTCCGCGCCGTTGCAGGACACGCCCGCTTCGGCGGCGCCTCAGGCCCGCATGGCTCCGGCCACGCTGGCAAGCCTTGGCCTGCAGTCTGGCGAGGCGGTAAATGTCCGCTCCGCGCAAGGGCAGGTTACCCTTCCTGCATTGGCTGACCAGGCGGTCGCCGCAGACTGCGTGCAGATTTCCGCAGCCTATGAAGCCACACAGGCGCTGGGCGGTGGCTTTGGCGAACTTACGGTGGAGCGTGCCTGATGGATTGGCTGACTGCAATCAACAATTTCGGTACCGATCTGATCGGGCCGACCCCCTGGCTGGTCGTCTGGTCGCTGATCAAGATCGTCGTCATCGCGGTGCCCATCATCCTGTGCGTGGCTTACCTCACCTACTGGGAACGCAAGATGATCGGCGCCATGCACGTGCGGCGCGGCCCCAACCGCGTGGGCTATCGCGGCCTGCTGCAGCCGTTTGCGGACGTGTTCAAGCTGCTGACCAAAGAGGTCATCGTTCCGGCCAAGGCGAACAAGGTGCTGTACGTGCTCGCGCCTGTCGTCACGCTGATGCCTGCCCTGGCTGCCTGGGCGGTCATCCCCTTCGGCCCCGAGGTTGTACTGGCCGATGTCAACGCCGGCCTGCTCTTCCTGATGGCAATCACCTCCATCGGCGTGTATGGCGTCATTGTGGCCGGCTGGGCATCCAACTCCAAGTACGCATTTCTGGGCGCGCTGCGTGCCGCCGCCCAGATGGTGTCTTATGAGCTGGCCATAGGCTTCGTGCTGGTCACAGTCCTGCTGGTATCGGGTACGCTGAACATGAGTGGCATCGTGGAAGGGCAGGGCCAGGGCTGGTTTGCCGCCAAGGGCCTGAGCTTCCTCTCATGGAACTGGCTGCCGCTGCTGCCGCTCTTTGTCATTTACGTTGTGTCGGCTGTGGCTGAAACCAACCGCCATCCCTTCGACGTTGTGGAAGGCGAATCGGAAATCGTGGCCGGCCACATGGTGGAATATTCCGGCATGGGCTTCGCCCTGTTCTTTCTGGGTGAATATGCCAACATGATCCTGCTGTCCGCGCTGGCCTCGATCATGTTCCTGGGCGGCTGGATGTCGCCGCTGGATTTCGCTCCCTTCACGTGGGTGCCGGGCTGGATATGGCTGGGCATCAAGACATTTGTCGTGGTTTCGATGTTTGTGTGGTTCCGTGCGACGTTCCCCCGTTATCGCTACGATCAGATCATGCGCCTGGGCTGGAAGGTTTTCATTCCCTTCACTGGTGTATGGCTGCTGCTGGTGGCGATCTGGATGCAAACGCCCTGGAATATATGGCAATAGGAAACAGGGGCTAGATTATGGAAGCTATCAAGGATTTCTTCGGCAGCCTGATGCTGTCTGAAATGCTCAAGGGCATGCGCCTGACCGGCAAGTATTTTTTCAAACGCAAGGTGACGCTGCGCTACCCGCAGGAGAAGACGCCGGCTTCGCCGCGCTTTCGCGGCCTGCACGCGCTGCGCCGCTATCCCAATGGGGAAGAGCGCTGCATCGCGTGCAAGCTGTGCGAAGCGGTATGCCCGGCCCTGGCCATCACCATCGAGTCTGCCGAGCGCGAGGACGGCACGCGCCGCACCACGCGCTACGACATCGACCTGACCAAGTGCATCTTCTGCGGTTTCTGTGAAGAGAGCTGTCCGGTCGACTCCATCGTCGAAACGCACATTTCCGAGTACCACGGCGAGAAGCGCGGCGACCTGTACTTCACCAAAGACATGCTGCTGGCTGTCGGCGACCGCTACGAATCGGAAATAGCGCGCCGCCGTGCCGAAGATGCTCCTTATCGTTGATGGCGGATCCGACACCTATGATTTTTTCTACCGTCCTGTTCTATCTGCTGGCCATCGTGCTGGTGATCGCGGCCTTCCGCGTCATCACCGCGACCAGCCCCGTCACCGGCGTGCTGCATCTCATCCTGGTCTTCTTCACCGCCTCGATGCTCTGGATGCTGCTGGGTGCGGAGTTCCTTTCGCTGCTGCTGGTGCTGGTCTATGTCGGCGCTGTCATGGTGCTCTTCCTGTTCGTGGTCATGATGCTTGATGTGCGCATGGAGACACTGCGCGCAGGCCTGAAGACCTATTTGCCGCTGGGCCTGCTGATCGGCCTGGTCATGGTGCTGGAAATGGCCTTTGTCCTGGCCCGCACCTGGCTGGGCGCCGGTCCTCCGGCTGCGATTGCCGACAACTACGACAATACCCGCGCGCTTGGCGTGGCCATGTATACGGATTACGTGTTTGCCGTTCAGGTCGGCGGCGTCATCCTGCTTGTGGGCATGATTGCCGCGATTGCGCTCACGCTGCGCAAGCGCGCCGATGTCAAGCGCAATCGTCCGTCCGAGCAGGTAAAGGCGCGGGCCGCCGATCGCGTGCGTCTGGTCAGCCTGCCGTCTCAAACCGAAGCGCCAGCCGAGGCTGCGCAATCCGAGCCTGATCAAGGGGACAAGAAATGACGCTGACGCTGGCACATTACCTGATACTGGGCGCGATTCTGTTCGCCATCGGTATCTTCGGCTTCTTCCTGAACCGTCGCAATCTGATCGTCCTGCTCATGTCCATTGAGCTGATCCTGCTTTCGGCCAATATGAACTTTGTGGCCTTTTCCACCTGGTCCGGCGATGCTGCCGGCCAAGTCTTCGTGTTCTTCGTCCTGACCGTGGCTGCCGCCGAGGCCGCCATCGGCCTGGCCATCCTGGTGTTGCTGTTCCGCAACCTGAAAACGATTAACGTCGAAGAACTTGACCGGCTCAAGGGTTGATGGGGCTGCAGATATCATGAATTCACCAAGTCTATACATACTGATCGCGCTGGCTCCTCTGGCCGGCGCCATCCTGGCCGGGCTGTTCGGCACGGGCTTCCTGGGTCGGTTCGTGGGGCGCAACGCGTCGCACTGCGTCACCATCGCCGGCGTTGCCATATCCTTCATCGGGTCCGTCATCGTTCTGTTCCAGGTACTGAACGGGCAGACTTATGACGGCGCGTTCTACACCTGGACCTTTATCGGCAAGACCCAGATCCAGTTGGGCTTTCTGATCGATTCGCTGTCGGCGCTGATGATGGTGGTCGTTACCTCCGTCTCGCTCATGGTGCATATCTACACCATCGGGTACATGGCGGATGATCCGGGCTACCAGCGCTTTTTTGCCTATATTTCGCTGTTTACCTTCTCGATGCTCATGCTGGTCATGTCCAACAACATGGTGCAGCTGTTCTTCGGCTGGGAAGCGGTGGGCCTGGTGTCCTATCTCCTGATCGGCTTCTGGTACACGCGTCCTACAGCGATTTTCGCCAACCTGAAGGCTTTTCTAGTGAATCGCGTCGGTGACTTCGGCTTCGTGCTGGGTATCGGCCTGCTGTTCGCATACACCGGCAGCATGCACTACGGCGATGTGTTCTCGCAGGCTGACAAGCTGGGCACGCTGGGCTTTCCAGGCACAGACTGGAAACTGGTGACGGTCGCCTGCCTGTGCCTGTTCGTGGGCGCCATGGGCAAGTCGGCACAGGTGCCGCTGCATACCTGGCTGCCTGACTCCATGGAAGGCCCTACGCCAATTTCCGCGCTGATCCACGCGGCGACCATGGTGACCGCCGGTATCTTCATGGTGGCGCGCTTCTCGCCCATTTATGAGCTATCGGACACCGCGCTGTCATTCATGATCGTGATCGGCGCCATCGGCGCGCTGTTCCTGGGCATTCTGGGCGTCATCCAGAACGACATCAAGCGCGTCATTGCATATTCCACGCTTTCGCAGCTGGGCTACATGACAGTCGCGCTGGGCGCATCGGCTTATTCGGCAGCCATTTTCCACCTCATGACGCACGCCTTCTTCAAGGCGCTGCTCTTCCTGGGCGCGGGCTCGGTCATCATCGGCATGCACCACGACCAGGATATCCGCAACATGGGCGGCCTGCGCAAGTACATGCCCATCACGTGGATCACTTTCCTGCTGGGCACCCTGGCTCTGGTCGGCACGCCGTTCTTCGCGGGCTTCTACTCGAAGGAGCACATCATCGAAGCCGCGGGGGCCGCCAATGTGTGGGGCGCAAACTTTGCCTACTATGCGACCCTGATCGGGGTGTTTGTCACCTCGCTTTATTCCTTCCGCGTCTATTTCCTGGTGTTCCATGGCAAGGAGCGTTTCCCGCTCGACAGCCATGGGGAGCATGACCATCATGCGCATGACGACCATGGACACCATGGCGGCAAGCCGCATGAGTCGCCCTGGGTGGTTACCTTGCCCCTGGTGCTGCTGGCTATCCCCTCGGTGATTGCCGGTGCGTGGTTCATCGATCCGCTGCTGTTCAATGGCTATTTTGAAGGTGTCATTGCCAACCTGCCGCAGCATCCCGCCATGGAAGAGCTTGCGCATCACTGGCACGGCTGGGTCGAGTTCGCCGTGCATGGTTTCACCACGCTTCCATTCTGGCTCGTCGTGGCAGGTTTTGCGGTTTCCTGGTACTGCTACCTCGTGAACCCGCGCGTGCCTGCCGCCATACAGCGCAACCTGTCGTTCATCAACCGCATTCTTGAAAACAAGTACTACGCCGACTGGTTCAACGAGCAGGTGGTGGCGCGCGGCGCGCGCGCCCTGGGCAAGGGGTTCTGGCAAGCCGGCGACCGTGGGCTCATTGACGGCCTGCTCGTCAACGGCAGCGCGCGGGTCGTTGGCTGGGTGGCGGCCGTCAGCCGGCATCTGCAGTCTGGCTACATCTATCACTATGCCTTTGCGATGATAGTCGGGATCATGGCTTTAATCTCCTTTTTCGTACTGACGGTTCAATGATGGCAAGCGATATGGCGTCTTCTACACTTCCCTGGTTAACGCTCGCGATCTTCGTTCCCATTGTTGCCGGGCTGATCGTGCTGCTCGTTGGCGGAGACGACCGCCCCGGGCTTACCCGCAAGGTCGCGCTGGCCGGAGCCGTTGCCGGTTTCCTGGTCACGCTGCCTCTCTACACGGGCTTTGATCCGACAACAGCGGACATGCAGTTTGTCGAGATGGCGCCCTGGATCGAAACATTCGCCGTGAACTACCATCTCGGCATCGATGGCATCTCGATCTGGTTCGTGCTGCTGACAGCCTTCATCACGATTATCGTCGTGCTGGCGGGCTGGCAGGTCATCACCAGCCGCGTGGCGCAATACATGGCCGCCTTCCTGATTCTGTCGGGGCTGATGGTGGGCGTATTCTGCGCGCTGGACGGCATGCTGTTCTACGTGTTCTTCGAAGCCACGCTGATTCCGATGTATCTCATCATCGGGGTCTGGGGCGGCCCGAACCGCGTGTACGCTGCGTTCAAGTTCTTTCTCTATACGCTGCTCGGTTCCCTGCTCACGCTGATCGCATTCATCTATCTCTGGCATGCCGCTGACGGTTCGTTCGATATCCTGACCTGGCACAACCTGAAGCTGGGCTATACGCCTCAGGTTCTGATCTTCGTCGCGCTGCTCGCAGCCTTCGCCGTGAAGGTGCCGATGTGGCCGGTGCATACCTGGCTGCCGGATGCTCACGTCGAGGCGCCCACGGGCGGCTCGGTGGTGCTGGCGGCCATCATGCTCAAGCTGGGCGCCTATGGTTTCCTGCGCTTCTCGCTGCCCATCGCGCCCGATGCATCGCATAGCCTGGCCGGCCTGATGATTGCCCTGTCGCTGATCGCCGTGATCTACATCGGCCTGGTTGCCATTGTTCAGGACGACATGAAGAAGCTGGTGGCCTATTCATCGGTCGCCCACATGGGGTTCGTCACCCTGGGCTTTTTCATCTTCAACACGGCAGGCGTGGAAGGCGCAATCATCCAGATGATTTCCCACGGCTTCGTATCGGGCGCGATGTTCCTTTGCATCGGCGTGCTGTATGACCGCCTGCATTCGCGCCGCATTGCCGACTACGGCGGTGTCATCAATGTGATGCCCCGCTTTGTCACCTACTTCGTGCTGTTCTCCATGGCCAATGCCGGTTTGCCAGCGACCAGCGGCTTTGTTGGCGAATTCACGGTCATCATGGGGGCTGTCGAATACAATTTCTGGATCGGCCTGCTTGCGGCCACTGCCCTGATACTGGGGGCCTCGTATTCGCTCTGGATGGTCAAGCGCGTGGCCTTCGGCGATATCGCCAATGACAACGTGCGCGGCATGAGCGATCTGAGCGCCCGCGAGTTTTTCATCCTGGGCATCATGGCCATCGCGGTGCTTTACATGGGTATCTACCCCAAGCCGTTCACAGACGTCATGCATGTGTCGGTGCAAGCCCTGCTGCAGCACGTCTCCGTCTCGAAACTGTAGACCCGAACTATCATGCAAAATCAATATCATTTCGCCCTCGCCGCGCCCGAGATCCTGCTGTTGATCCTGGCCTGCGCCGCGCTTCTGTTTGATGCGTTCAGCAAGTCCGAGACCCGTCATGGCACTTTCGTGTTCAGCATCCTGGCCACGCTGGCCCTCGCCGTCCTGTCCCTGTTCCAGTGGAATGCGGGGCTGCAGGGCAACTCCTTCGGCGGGCTGTATGTCGCGGATTCACTGTCGCATTTCCTGAAAGTGCTGTCTTGCCTGGCAGTGATGGCCACGCTGGTCTATGGACGCGAATATGCGGAAGCGCGAGGCATGCTCAGCCATGGCGGCGAATTCTATTCGCTGTCGCTGCTTGCCTTGCTTGGCCAGTTTGTCATGATCTCGGCCGGCAGCATGCTCACGGTCTATCTGGGCGTCGAGCTGATGTCCTTCGCCCTGTATGCGCTGGTTGCATTGCGCCGCGACAATGTCCAGGCGACCGAGGCGGCCATGAAGTACTTTGTGCTGGGCGCGCTGGCCTCGGGTGTGCTGCTGTATGGCATGTCCATGATCTACGGCGCCACGGGCCAGCTCAACCTGCGCCTGATAGCCCAGGTGATCGGCAGCGGAAACGCCGAGCGCCTGCCGCTGGTGTTTGGCGTGGTCTTTATCGTGTCGGGCCTTGCGTTCAAGCTGACCGCCGCACCGTTTCATATGTGGACACCCGATGTTTACCAGGGCGCACCCACGTCGGTGACGCTGATCGTCGGCGCTGCACCCAAGCTGGCGGCATTCGCCATCACGCTGCGCCTGCTGGTCGAAGGCCTGCACGGCATTGCGCTCGATTGGCAGCCCATGCTCATGATCCTGGCCGTACTGTCGCTTGCGATCGGCAATCTGACGGCCATTGTCCAGAGCAATTTCAAACGCATGCTGGCATATTCGACCATCGGCCAGATGGGTTTTGTATTCCTGGGCCTGCTGTCTGGCGTGGGCGCGGATGGCAACAATGCGGGAGCCTATGGCGCTTCACTGTTCTACGTCGTCATCTATGTGATCACCACGCTGGTCACCTTCGGCCTGATTCTGCTGCTCAGCCGCCGGGGGTTCGAGTGCGAGGAGATTTCCGACCTCAAGGGCCTGAATCGCCGCAATCCGCTGATGGCGGCCATGCTGATGCTGGCCATGTTCTCGCTGGCGGGCATTCCTCCGCTGGCAGGTTTCTATGCGAAGCTGGCTGTCTTGCAGGCGCTGGTGGGCAATGGCCATGTCGCCATGGCTGTGGTGGCCGTCATGTTCTCGCTCGTGGGCGCCTTCTACTACCTTCGCGTGGTCAAGGTCGCGTATTTCGACGAGCCCGAAATCGACCATCCGCCGCTTGCTCATGGTATCGTGACGCGCGGCCTGATGTCGGTGAACAGTCTGCTGATCATTCTTCTGGGCATACTGCCCGGCGGCCTGATGGCACTCTGCGTGCACGTTATCGAAAACTCGCTGCGCTTCCAGTAGGGGCGGACGAACACGGCCCTGCCGCGTCCGCCTACGCGGCGGGCGTCTGGCCGCCGCGTACCGGCTGACCACGCGCCAAAGCGCAAGCCTCGCCGTTTACGGCGAGGTCAAGCGAGGCCATATCAATGCGGCGCCAAAGGCGCCCCTGCATTGTGGCGGAGAAGCTCCGGCCCTAAGGCCGGAGTTCTTCACAGTATTGGTAACTTTGCCGGCGGGTTCGCCGGCAATTTTTTGGGACAGGCATGAGTCAGTCTTTTGCTGTGTGGCTGGTTATCGGTATTTCCCTGATCACCGCCAACCTTCCTTTTGTAGTGCAGCGTCCTTTCCTGGTATTGCCCTGGGCGCAGACGGGCGAGGCGCCCATGCCTGCCTGGGCGCGCGGCCTGCTATCACTGCTGTTTTTTGCCGTGCTGCTCGCGCTGGCCTACGCTGGCTACGTGCTGGTCGCCGGCGCGGTTGTTATCGGATCCGGGGGCGGAGCCATTGCGCTGGCCCTCGGGCGCATACTGGCGGCCATCGCTCTGGTTACTGCGCTGCTGTACTACCCGGGATGGCGCAATCGCGGCCGTGCCGTCAGCAAATCCTTTCTGGATCGCCTTCTGGAGCTGCTGGTATTCTATGCCCTGGCCGGCGTGCTGGGCTTTGCCTCCGAGGCGAACCTGGGCAACGCCTTCTCCCAGACCTGGGAGTTCTATGCCATTACCCTGAGCCTGTTTCTTGTGGCGGGGTATCCCGGCTTCGTTTTCCGTTACCTGCTGCGGCGGCGCAAATCCGGCCGTGGCGCATCCAGCGCATCATGACTCATCTGATTCTTCAGGCACCAAATCTCGACACCGCCCGTATTGAACAAATTGCCGCCCTGGTCAATGCCTCCGGCATACAGGAGCTGGGCCCCACCGCGGTTCGTCTCCTCGATGCCGATGCATCCGCGCGCGATACCGTCGGACAGCGCTGCCATGAAGCGGGCATGGATTATGCCTTTCTCGGCCAGATAGGCCTGCTGCGCGAATGCCGCGTTCTGGCGATGGACATGGACTCCACTCTCGTCAATATCGAGTGCATTGATGAAATTGCCGATGCCGTAGGCCGCAAGGCCGAAGTGGCGGCCATCACGGAAGCGGCCATGCGCGGTGAAATCACAGACTTTGCCGAGAGCCTTCGCCGGCGCGTGGCACTGCTCGAAGGCGTGCCCGAAGCGGCGCTGGAACAGGTTTACCGCGAGAGGCTGCAGCTCAATGCGGGCGCTCAGCGCCTGATCGACACGGCCAAGGCTCACGGGCTCAAGACGCTGCTGGTATCCGGCGGTTTCACCTTTTTCACCGGGCGCCTGAAGGAGCGGCTAGGCCTGGACGAGTGCCATGCCAACACCCTGGAAATCGTCGATGGGCGATTGACTGGCCGGGTGCTGGGTGACATTGTCGACGCCCAGGCAAAGGCGGCGCATCTGGGCGCCTTGGCTGATCAACTGGAGGCTGGCCCCGACCAGATCATTGCCATAGGTGATGGCGCAAATGATCTGAAAATGATGGCGAAGGCCGGATATTCGGTCGCCTATCGCGCAAAGCCCGTGGTTCGCGAGCAGGCCCGTCTGGCGCTGAACTTCAGCCCGCTCGATGCGGTGCTGAACTGGTTCCGGCTCAGCCATTGAGGCCGGGCGGCGGCCCGATCAGGCCAGCGCCCGCAACACCGCCTTCACGGCCTCTATGCGCTGGGCAACCTGCTGGCCGTTGCGGATCTCCACCCGCAGCTTGTCCTGCCCGGCAAGCTTGACATCGCGCCGGTCCTGCACCAGCTGGATGACGCGCAACGGATCCACGGCAGGCTTGGCGCTGAACTGAATCGACGCCTGACCTTCACTGGCATCGATCTTGTTCACCCCGAGCGGTTCTGCGGCAAGCCGCAGACGATGCGTGGACAGCAGCGTGTTCGCGGGCTCGGGCAGCTTGCCGTACCGATCGATCAGCTCTTCCTGGATCAGGACAATGTCGTCTTCGTTGCGGGCATGTGAAAGCTTCTTGTACATGCCCAGGCGGGCATGTACGTCAGGACAGTAGTCTGCCGGCAGGAGTGCGGAGGCATGCAGATTGACCTCGCACATCGTTGTGAACGGGGAATCCAGATCGGGTTCCTCGCCAGACTTCAGGGCGCGCACCGCGGCGTTCAGCATGTCCGAGTACATCGAAAAGCCGATTTCCTGGATATTGCCTGATTGCGATTCGCCCAGCACCTCGCCCGTGCCGCGGATTTCCAGGTCGTGCATGGCCAGGAAGAAGCCCGCGCCCAGTTCTTCCATGGCCTGGATGGCCTCCAGCCGCTTTTTTGCGTTGGCGGTCATGGCATCCTCGCCCGGTGTAAGCAGGTAGGCATAAGCCTGGTGGTGTGAGCGCCCGACCCGCCCGCGCAACTGATGCAGCTGCGCCAGCCCAAGCCGGTCGGCGCGATGTATGACGATGGTGTTGGCAGAGGGCACATCGATGCCGGTTTCGATGATGGTGGTGCACAGCAGTATGTTGTAGCGCTGCTGATAGAAGCCTTTCATGACCTCTTCCAGCTCGCGTTCGGGCATCTGGCCGTGGGCAACGGCGATGCGCGCCTCTGGAACCAGCTCCTCAAGCCTGGCGCGGCGATTGTTGATGGTCTCAACCTCATTGTGCAGGAAATATACCTGCCCGCCGCGTTTGAGTTCCCGCAGCACAGCTTCGCGGATGGTGCTGCCGTCTTCGCGGCGTACAAAGGTCTTGATGGCCAGCCGCTTCTGCGGCGCGGTGGCGATCACCGAAAAATCGCGTATGCCTTCCAGCGACATGCCGAGGGTGCGGGGTATGGGGGTTGCCGTGAGCGTGAGCACGTCAACCTCTGCGCGCAGGGATTTCAGCGCTTCTTTCTGGCGCACGCCAAAACGGTGCTCCTCATCAATGATGACGAGCCCCAGGTTCTTGAACTTGACGTCCTTGGACAGCACTTTGTGCGTGCCGATGACGATGTCCACGCGGCCTTCGCCCAGCCCCTCGATGGCCGCCGCCACTTCCTTGCCGGACCGGAAGCGCGACAGTTCGGCAACCCGCACTGGCCAGTCGGCAAAACGGTCGGCGAAGGTCTGGGCATGCTGTTCGGCAAGCAGGGTGGTGGGGCACAGCAGCGCAACCTGCTTGCCGTTCATCACCGCGAGAAAGGCGGCGCGCAGGGCAACTTCGGTCTTTCCGAAGCCTACGTCGCCGCAAACCAGGCGATCCATGGGCCGACCGGATGTCATGTCGCCGATTACCGCTTCGATGGCGGCGCTCTGGTCGGGCGTTTCCTCGAAACCGAAGCCTTCGGTGAAGGCTTGGTAATCCGCTGGCGGCAGCTTGAATCGATAGCCTTCGCGCGCAGCTCGCTGGGCATACAGCGCCAGCAGCTCGGCCGCAGCGTCGCGTACCTGTCTGGCTGCCTTGCGGCGGGCACGGTCCCACTGCCCGGATCCCAGCTGGTGAAGCGGCGCATGCTCGGGATCGGCGCCACTGTAGCGGGCAATGACGTGCAGCTGGGCGACGGGAACGTACAGCGTGCTGCCGTTCGCATATTCCAGATGCAGGAACTCCATCTGCCCCTCGCCCAGATCCATTTCGACCAGGCCCTGGTAGCGACCTATGCCATGCTGGGCGTGTACAACAGGGTCTCCTTCGCGCAGCTCGGAGAGATCCTTGACCATGGCCTCGACATCGCTGCTGCGCTCCTGCGCGCGCTTGCCGCGGCGGCCTGTGCGCGCCTGAGCTGGATACAGGTCATTTTCCGTCAGCAGCGTGATGGCCTGCTCGCGCAGCCCGAACCCGCTGACCAGCGGCGCGACCACGAGGCCGAAGTGGATGTCGGATTCAAGGAAACCCTGGAGCGTGTCTACGCCCGAATCGGGCGCCAGGCCGAATTCGGCCAGCATCTGCAGCAGTGTTTCGCGGCGTCCGGCGCTGTCGGCGCAGATGACAATGCGGTTCTGTGCGCCGTGCAGTGCCGCGCGCAGGTTGATGAGTGGGTCTTCCGCACGTCGCGCAACGGCTACATCAGGTGCGGCATGGAAGTCGGGATGAGGCTCGCCAGGAGTCAGCGCAAGGCGAGGAAATTCCCGGAAGCGGCTGAACAGCGCCTCTTCATTCAGGAAAAGCTGCTCGGGCGGCAGCACCGGGCGCTCGCGATCAGCCTTGAGAAACTGGTAGCGGCTGTGGGTATCGTGCGCAAAGCGCTGCGCCGCTTCGCTGATATCGCCCAGTGTGACGGTTACCGCCCGTTCGGGCAGATAGTCGAACAGCGTAGCGGTGCTCTCGAAAAAGAGCGGCAGGTAATACTCCACGCCTGCAAAGGCAATGCCGTTGCCTATGTCCTTGTAGGGCAGGGCGCGGGAGGGATCGCCCTCGAACGTTTCGCGAAAGCGCGCGCGGAAGGCATTTCGCGCGCCTTCGTCCATGGGAAATTCCCGCCCCGGGAGCAGCTGCACCTCCTTGACGGGATACAGGCTGCGCTGGGTATCGATATCGAAGCTGCGGATGGATTCGATCTCGTTGTCGAAAAGATCCAGCCGGTAGGGCAGTGCCGAGCCCATGGGAAACAGGTCGATCAGGCCGCCGCGTATGCAGAATTCGCCCGGGGAAGTAACCTGGGTGACATGCGTGTAGTTGGCCAGTGTGAGCTGGCTGCGCAGGCTTTCCTCGTCCAGTGCATCGCCCTGCTTGAACGAGAAGGTATAGGCCGCCATGAATTCGGGCGGGGCAAGACGGTAAAGCGCCGTCGTGACAGGCACGGTGAGCACGTCCACGGTACGCTGCATCAGCGCATGCAGGGTGCGCAGGCGGTCGGATATCAGGTCATGGTGGGGCGAGAAGCTGTCATAGGGCAAGGTTTCCCAGTCGGGGAACTGGCGTACGCGCAGGTCGGGCGCGAACATGGAGATTTCTTCGCCGATCCGCTGCGCCGCAAGCGGGTCTGCGCATACAACGACGACGGTCCTGCCAGAGATGCGGGCCAGGTCAGCCAGCAGCCATGCGTCGCCGGAACCGGGAGGCAAGGGCTGGGTGAGCCGCTGGCCTGGCCTGAGGCTGGAAAGCGTCGCACGGGTCGAAGGGAGAGAGAGCGAGGTGTCGGTTTCTGTATCCATGTAGGCAGTCATTATAAAATGCGTTTTTGTGCGCCTTGTTGCAGCGTTCGATGACTGGAGCATTTCCCGCCTGGCGACGCCTGTCATTGCCGTAAGCCGGCGCGCCCTTAACCGCAGGTGATACACCCTTTATGTCCGAAAAGATCGTGGCTATCGTGCCGGCTGGCGGCGTCGGCCTGCGCGCCCTGGATTGCGGCGGCCCGGAATCCGGTGCGATACCCAAGCAATATCGCCTGCTCGGGGGTGAGCCCATGCTCAGGGTGGCCGTACGCGCCTTGCTTGCGGACAAGCGCATTGCCGAGGTTCGCGTGGCCGTGGCGCCGGGCGATGCATGGGCTGAGCAGGCCCTGGCCGGCCTGCCGCGCACGGTCTGGCGGCCATGCGGCGGCGCCACGCGCGCCGATACCGTCATGGCCGCATTGCTCGATGCCGCGCTCGAGCCCGATGACTGGGCGCTGGTGCATGATGCGGCCAGGCCAGGCCTGCCAGCGTCGGCGTTGGGCCGCCTGATCGACCATTGCCTGGCAATGGGGCGAGGGGGCTTGCTTGCCCAGCCTGTGGCGGACACCGTCAAGCGGCAGCAGCCCCTCGATTCGTCCTTGGGGACGCTGGTTCAGCAATCCATTTCCCGCGATGGGTTGTGGCTGGCGCAGACGCCCCAGATGTTTCCCGCCGGCCTGCTGCTGCAGGCGCTGCAGCTGTTGCAGCGTGCCGCAATCACCGATGAGGCCAGCGCCATGGAGCATACGGGCTATACACCCTGCCTGGTGCCGGGTTCGGCGCGCAATTTCAAGGTTACCTGGCCGGAAGATTTCGAATTGATGGAGAAATGGCTGTGAGCTTCCCGTTTCGTGTCGGACAAGGGTTCGACGTGCATGCCCTGGTCCAGGGCCGGCCGCTGATCATCGGCGGGGTTGTCATTCCGCATACCCACGGCCTGAAGGGGCATTCGGATGCCGACGTTCTGCTGCACGCGGTGACCGATGCCATTCTCGGTGCGGCGGCGCTGGGCGACATCGGGCGCCATTTCCCGGACACTGATCCCGCCTATGCCGGTGCCGACAGCCGGCGCCTGCTGCGCGAGGCCTGGCGCAAGGTCAGTGAAGCGGGCTGGCAGGTCGTGAACATTGACGCGACCGTGCATGCGCAGGCCCCAAAAATAGGGCCTCATGCGGCGGCCATGGCGGCCAATATCGCCGCGGATCTCGGCATCGAGCCCGGGCAGGTAAACGTCAAGGCCAAGACCAATGAAGGCCTGGGCTATCTGGGGCGCAAGGAAGGCATCGCGGCCACGGTTGTGGCTTTGCTGGCTTCGCGCGGCTGACGCCTCCGGGCCTGGCCCGCTCGCGGGCAGTGCATGCGGAGCATGGGAGGGCTGCCCCGCAAGCCCCTTGGCTGGCTAGAGCGTATTGCCGCCCACCGCCCGGTTGCACGGACACAGCTTTTCGGTCTGCAGGCCGTCGAGCAGGCGCAGCACCTCCTCGGGGTTGCGGCCCACATAGGCATTGTTGACCGATACATGCTGGATGATGTTGTCCGGATCGACAATGAATGTGGCGCGCAGGGCTACGCCATCACCCTTGTTGCGTATGCCCAGTTGGTCGACCAGCGAGCCAGCCGTATCGCCGAACTGGTAATGGCCAAGCCGCGCCAGGTCCGGATGTTCGCGGCGCCAGGCGAGCTTGACATGTTCATTGTCGACCGATCCCCCCATGAGGATGGTGTCCCTGTCCTCGAAATCCTGTGCCAGGTTGTTGAAACCGATGATTTCGGTGGGGCAGACGAAGGAAAAATCCTTGGGGTAGAAATAAATGACTTTCCATTTGCCAGGAAAGGAGCTTTCGGTGATGTCTTCGAAGGCCGATACACCGTTTTCTTCGTATTGCGTGAAGCCGGGCTTGACGCCGACAACTTTGAAGGGTTCGAGCTTGTCGCCTATGGTTTTCATCATGCTTCCTGTGGGCTGTTTGGCAGGGAGCGCGGCGCCCCCTGGCCTGATTCTACGCGATAAAATGCGGCGCCGTCAGTGACTGGAAGCAAGCCCTGGTGTGTGTCAGGCAGTCTGCGCATCGGGCATGCCGCGAGTGCGCGATTTTGGGATCTCTATGCGCGCCACCAGGCCGCCGGCGGGCCGGGGCAGCAGCTGCAGCTGGCCTCCAACCTGCCCGAGCAGGCGCTCGACGATCGCCAGCCCCAGCCCCGCGCCGCTGACCCCTGTGCGGGCCGATTCGCCGCGTGAAAAAGGCCGCAGCAGGCGCTGGATGTCTGTCGGGGCGATACCCTGGCCCTGGTCTCTTATTTCGATGGCCAGGATGTTCCCGTTCTGGCGGGCCGACAGCTCGATATGAGCCTTGTCGTCATTGGGCGAGCGGCCATAGCGCCGGGCATTTTCGATCAGGTTGCTGACGATGCGCTTCAAATCGTGGGCATTGATCTTTGCGTACAGGTTGGGCTCGATGGAGCCGACCAGCGAGTCGCCCAGCGATTCGGTGTGGCTGCGCTCGCGTTCATACAGATCGTGCAGCACCGAAGATACATCAATACCCTGTTCGGGAACCAGCCCGGCGGGACGCGCGTATTCCATCAGCTGGCCGATGCTGTGGTCAATCTGCGCCAGGTCTTCATCGATGGCCTGCCGGGCTTCCTCGGTGACGCTGCTCATCTCGATCTCGAGCCGCATGCGTGCCAGCGGCGTGCGCAGGTCGTGCGAGATGCCGGCCAGCATGATTTCACGATCGGCCTCCGTCTGGCGGATGTCGCGCGCCATGCGGTTGAAAGCAATATTCATGTCGCGGATCTCGGCCGGGCCTTTCTCGGGCAGGGGAGAAGGGGTTTCCCCCCTGGCAAGCTGGCGCGCCACTTTTGCCAGCTGGGCAAGAGGCCGATTCACGAACCGTACGCTGATCGCCGCGCCTATCAGCGCCAGCAACAGCGCTGTCATGCCCCAGCCGAGCCATTCCGCCCCGGCCGTCAGGCCCAGCTGCTCCCGATCGAACACCAGCCAGTACTGATCGTTGTTGATTTCAAAGCTTACCCAGATGCCGGGTGCCTGGTTGACCGACCACATGACACTCGTGTCGATGCCCAGCCGCTCCTTGATTTCGGCGGCGACATGATTCCAGTAATTGGAATTGGGCAGGGGCTCGAGGGTATCGGTGCCTTCCCTGGGCTGCACCCGCAGGCTCTCCTTGGTGGCAAGATCCAGCAGAAGGGCGGGGCGCACACTGGGCGGCGCGTAGATGAGCGCCGAGCGCGTGATGCTGACGGCAGTCACCACGCGCTGGGCCATCTGCGTGGCGCGCGGGCCTTCCTCCATGCTGAAGAACACTTGCAGCCAGGCGCCGAGGCTGACGAGCATCAAGCCTGCGAGGAGCAGGAATGATCGGCTGAACAGCCCCAGTCTGAAGGGAGAGCGTTTGCCGCTGGTATGCTGACCGGGTAAAGGCATGAAAAAGCCTGCTCAGGCTACGGGCAGGATGTCACTGCCCCCCATCAGGCACGAAAACGTAGCCAAGGCCCCATACGGTCTGGATGAAGACCGGTTTCGACGGATTTGGCTCGACCAGTTTGCGCAGGCGGGAAATCTGTACGTCCAGGCTGCGGTCAAAGGCTTCGTATTCGCGTCCGCGAGCCAGCTCCATCAGCTTGTCGCGCGAGAGCGGGATCTTGGGATGCCGGGCGAAGACCTTGAGCACGGAGAATTCGCCTGTCGTGATCGGCACCGGCTCATTATTGCGCATGAGCGTGCGTGTGGACAGGTTCAGCACATATGGGCCGAATTCGATGGATTCGTTTTCCTGGCTGGGTGCGCCGGGATGCTCTTCCGTGCCCCGGCGCCGCAGGATCGCATTGACCCGGGCCAGCAGCTCGCGGGGGTTGAAAGGCTTGGACAGATAGTCGTCCGCACCCATCTCGAGACCGACGATGCGGTCTATTTCTTCCGCCTTGGCCGTAAGAATGATGATGGGCGTATTGTCGTGGCCGCCGCGCAGTCGGCGACAGATGGACAGGCCATCCTCGCCCGGCAGCATCAGGTCAAGGACGAGCAGGTCGAAATGTTCGCGCTGCCAGAGCTTGCCCATTTCCTTGGCGTCTTCGGCGACGAAAACATTGAAACCCTGTTCTGACAGATAGCGGCGCAACAGATCGCGCAGGCGAGGATCATCGTCGACGATGAGGATTTTGCGAGATAAGGTTTGGTTCTGTGTGTTCATGGGGAAAATGTAACAGGGACGAGTTAACCCGCATAGTGGGGCGTAGCAACAAATTACATCTTATTCGTTCAGTACGAACTGCAGTTACAAATAGCACCCGGCGAGTATGGCATACACCGATGAACAGCGGCAGCACTGCGTCGCAACTGACGCACGAACCGCGGCGGCGGGAGGGGGAGCGCGTTATCAGCCTATTTTAGCTACTACCGTTCCAAAACGGTATCTTTTTAAGCCTTGTTCCCCCGAAGGGCGGCCTTGCGGGCAAAAAGCCGGCCCCAGCGGGGGAAAACTGTTCCCGAACGATTAAAATCCCTTTCCATGACCATACATATACTTGCCCTGGAAACATCTTCCAGCCTCTGTGGCGTCGCCCTGCTTTCCAGCGGCGATGGCCAGCCTGTGCTGCGGGTCAGGGAACACGATGCAACCGCTGAACACGCCGAACGCCTCCTGCCCATGGTTGACAGCCTGTTGCATGAGGCCGGTCTGGATCGCGCGCAGTTGGGGGCCGTGGCCTTTGGGCAGGGGCCGGGCGGCTTCACTGGGCTGCGTGTCGCATGCGGCGTAGCGCAGGGTATGGGTTTTGCGCTGGGTATTCCCGTCATAGAGGTGCCTTCGCTGCTGGCTGTCGCAGCCCGCGATCGGGGTGATGCCGGCCTGAGGGTGGTCGTGCAGGATGCGCGCATGGGGGAGGTCTATCTGGCCGCATATCGGCAGGGCGGCCCTGACCAGGCTGCCGGACAGTGGGTGACCGTTCAGGAGCCCTTGCTGCTTGGTGCGGACGACGTCCAGGTCTGGCTGGACAGGGAAATCGCCCCGCTCGGCCAGGCTTGCAGGCTGATCGGGGATGCGCTTGAGGCATATCCGGTGCTGGCCCAATTGTCTCAAAGCCGCGCCTGGCTGCGGACGGGTCCCGCGCTGCGTGCCGATGCCGCCACGGTGGCCGCATTGGCCCTGGACAAATGGTGCGAGGGCAGTCTGATCCGTCCCGATCATGCCGCGCCGCTCTACGTGCGTGACAAGGTGGCTTTCACGACCGCGGAACGGGAATGCGGTGCGGGAGGCAACCCGCGCGCCAGCGCGGCCGTGCCCGTGGAGGGTTCGGTCGCGCTGACGCCCTGTCGGAAGAATGCAGGGGAGGAGGGCGGGCCCGGACTGTCGCTCGACGCCATGCGGGATGCCCACCTGGACGCCGTCGCTGAAATCGAAGGCTCCGTCCAGTCACATCCCTGGACGCGGGGGAATTTCGCGGATGGGCTCAAGGCCGGATACAGCGCCTGGGTTGCGCTGAAGCGGGGACGGGTCGTGGGTTTTGCCATGCTCATGCTTGCACCCGATGTGGCGCATCTGCTGGTTATTGCAGTACACCGTGCCGAGCAGGGGCTCGGTATCGGTGAATTGCTGCTGCGCCGGTGCGAGCGCGAGGCTGCGGCCAGGAGCCTGCCTGCGGTGATGCTCGAGGTCAGGCCCTCCAACGAGAACGCTCTGCGCTTTTATCGGAAGCGCGGCTACCGGGTGATTGCCACGCGCAAGGGATACTATCCTGCCGGACATGGCCGGCGCGAGGATGCTTACGTCATGGATAAGCGCATGGATGAAATGGGTGGCATGCCGGCCGATGGCGAGGGGGGCCAGCCGTGAGCAGGCCCGCGCTCAATGCCCTTCAGCTAGCCTGGCTCGAAGAGATCGGGCTGGACAAGCGCATGATCGCGCATTTTGCCGTGTCCGACTCGCCCTTCGGCGAGACGGCGCCGCCGGAGGGCCGTCCCGCGTCTTCCATGCCGTCAGGCAGGGTCGCGCTGCAGGTGCAGGAATCCATGCCTGCGCCGGCGCCCGGGAAACCTTCAACTTCCGTCGGGCCGGACCAGGGGTTGCGGCCTGCGCCGGCAGCCGATGTCATGGCGGCGTTGCGCGGCGGCGGGCCGGCTCCCGGCGGAAAAAAGGGCTCAGGTCCGGCCTCGCCGGCCAGCGAGCCCCAGCCTCCCCGTGTTCGCCCTCCCATTCCTCCGGATTGGGAGGGCTTGCAGCGACACATGGCCGAATGCGCCGATTGCGGCCTGCAGGCAGCGCGCAGCAGCGTTGTGCCGGGCGGCGGGCAGGCGCACCAGCCTGCCTGGATGGTCGTGGGAGAAGCCCCCGGAAACCGGGATGATCGTGAAGGCCAGCCCTTCCAGGGCAAGGCCGGGGTCTTGCTGCGTTCTATGCTTTCGTCGATAGGCATAGACAGCGGGTCACAGGTCTATTTCACCAATATCGTCAAATGCCGCCCCTTGGGCAACCGGCCGCCCACACCCGAGGAAATTGCGGCCTGCAAGCCTTATCTGGATCGCCAGATCGCCCTGGTCCGGCCCGAGCGGATCCTGGCGCTGGGCACGCTGGCGGCCCAGGCGCTGCTGGGCCGCCAGGATCCCCTGGATGTCCTGAGGGGCGAGGTGCATGGTCTGCGCGACCTGCCGGGGCGCGACATTCCCCTGGTGGTGACCTATCATCCTGCTGCCCTGTTGCTGCGCCCGCAGCACAAGATCGATGCATGGCGCGATCTCAACCTTGCGCGCAGCCTGATGAGCAAGCCCTGAGGGCTCCGGCTGCGGCGGGAGCCCTGTTCCGCCTGCCTGGCGCCCGGGGGCGCCCTGGGTGCATCAGCGCCGCCTCAGCGCCTGGCCATGCCCATGCTGGCCAATGACATTTTCCAGGCCTGGGTTGTCCCGGTGGTTCATCTGGTTCCACTGAATGAAGACCAGCATCAGGATGGCCACTAGCAGGCCGAAGAGAATGATGATGGCGTTGATAGGCAGGTTGAGCCACAGCAGGAAGCTGTAGAACGCCAGCATGAGCAGGATATTGAGCTGCTCATTGAAGTTCTGCACGGCGATGGAGTGGCCGGCGGAAAGCAGCACGTGGCCGCGATGCTGGAGCAGCGCATTCATGGGCACGACGAAAAAGCCCGACAGCGCGCCTATCAGCAGCAGCACGCAATACACCGACCAGCGTTCGTGCACGACAGGCATCAGCATGACGGCAAAGCCCATCAGCACGCCCACTGGCAACACCTTGAGGGCCCGCCTGAGCGGCACCTTGCCGGCAAAAATGGATCCCACCACGGTGCCGAGCGCCGCCACGCCCATCAGCAGCGATGCCTGGTCCAGGCGGTAGCCCAGATGCCGGGCGCCCCATTCGATGACAATGAACTGCAGCGTGGCGCCTGCGCCCCAGAACAGCGTGGTGACGGCCAGCGAGATCTGCCCCAGCTTGTCTTGCCACAGTATGCGGACATAGCCGCTGAACGTGCGGATCAGGGCAAAGGGGTTGGTCTGCTGCCGGGGATAGCGCACATTGGTGCGCGGGATCAGCAGGTTTGTGGCCGCGGCAAGCAGATAGACGACGGCGATGACGGAAATAGCGGCCTCGCTGCGCGAATGCAGGTACTGGCCCAGCCACTCGTGCTCCAGCATGGCTGTCGAAACCCGGGGGCTGATGAGCAGGCCGCCCAGCACGGTGCCCAGGATGATGGAAAGGACGGTGAGGCCTTCGATCCAGCTGTTGCCTTTGACCAGCAGCTCGGGCGGCAGCATTTCGGTGACGATGCCGTATTTGGCCGGGGAGTAGGCGGCCGCCCCGATGCCGACCAGCGTGTAGGCGCAGAAGACCAGCACCAGTTGATGGTTGGCGCCCAGGCCGAACCCCTGGTGGTGGAACATGACCAGACAGCCTGCCACCTTGACCGCGTTGGTGATGAACATGACCCGGCCCTTGGGGTAGGCGTCCGAGAATGCGCCGACAAAGGCGGCAAGCACGACATAGGCCAGTGCGAACCACCATTTCATCATGGGCGCCATCCAGTGTGGGCCATGCAGGTCGGCTATCAGCGCAATGGCAGCAATCAGCAGGGCGTTGTCGGCCACGGACGATAGCGCCTGGGCTGCCATAACCAGAAAAAAGCCTTTTTTCAATGGATGAGTCCTGCTGGATGGAAAGGGTGCCGGATGCGCGCAAACGGCAAAAAATTGTTAACGGAGTATAGCCGCCTGGCCGGTTCGAACTGAAAATGATAGCGTGTTTTAAGCCCGGGATTACACCTGCCGCGGCAGTTGCGCGGGTCGCCTGGCGGGGGCTTCGGGGTGCGGGTGCCGCCACGCAGGTGCGTTATCATACGATTCGGTTGCATCGACCTGCCCGCATGCCACACGGCCCCAGCGGTTTTCGCCGCCGGCCCTGACTGCGGGTCCGCCGACCCCTTTTACATTGTCTGTCTATCGTGCGTCTTACCCAGATAAAACTTGCCGGCTTCAAGTCCTTTGTCGAACCGACAGTGATTCCCACGCCCAGCCAATTGGTCGGAGTGGTGGGGCCCAATGGCTGCGGCAAATCCAACATCATCGACGCGGTGCGTTGGGTGCTGGGGGAAACCCGCGCCTCGGAGCTGCGCGGCGAGTCCATGCAGGACGTCATTTTCAATGGTTCAGGCAACCGGAAGCCGGCGGCGCGGGCTTCGGTCGAACTCGTGTTCGACAATTCGGAAGGCCGTGCGGCGGGTCAATGGAGCACGTATTCCGAAATTGCGGTGCGCCGGGTGCTGACCCGCGATGGAACGAGCAGCTATCTGGTCAACAACCAGCAGGTGCGCCGGCGCGACATCCACGATATTTTCCTGGGGACCGGCCTGGGCGCGCGCGGATATGCCATCATCGGCCAGGGCATGATCAACCGGCTCATCGAGGCCAGGCCCGAGGAGCTGCGCGTCTTTCTCGAAGAGGCGGCAGGGGTGTCGCGCTATAAGGAAAGGCGCCGTGAAACCGAAAATCGCCTGACCGATACGCGCGAGAACCTGACCCGCGTCGAGGACATCCTTCGCGAGCTGGGCAGCCAGCTGGAAAAGCTCGAATCCCAGGCCGAAGTGGCGCAGAAGTATCGCGGCCTTCAGGAAGAAGGCGAGCAGAAGCAGCATGCGCTATGGCTGCTCAAGGAAGACAAGGCCAAGGCAGACCAGCAGGCCAAATTCCTGGCCATCGAGCAGGCACAGACGGAACTTGAGCAGGCCATGGCAGGCCTGCGCGCAGGCGAGTCTGCGCTGGAATCGCGCCGCCAGGCTCACTATGCGGCCAGCGATGCGGTGCATGCGGCCCAGGGGCTGCTGTTCGAGGCCGGTGCCCAGGTCAGCAGGCTCGAGGCCGAAATCCGCCATGTGGTCGATTCCCGCAATCGGGTGCAGGCACGGCGCAGCCAGCTGCAGGTGCAGATGCAGGAATGGGCAGACCAGCAGGCCCACTGTACCGAACAGATTGCCCAGACGGAATCCGAGCTCGAGGCCGCATGCGCGCGCATCGAAGAGGCTCGCGCTGCCGTCGACGAGGCCCAGGCCAGCCTGCCCGACATCGAGGGCAGGGTACGCGCCGCCGCGTCTTCACGCGATGAAATGCGCGTGGGCCTGGCCAAGGTCGAGCAGGAGCTTGCTTTGGTGGCGCAGAAGCAGCGTGACGCTGATCGGCAGGTCCAGTCGCTGGAATTGAGACAGGAGCGTCTGGATCAAGAGCTGCGGGGCATGGATGCGCCAGACCCCGCCGAGATAGAACGGCTGGCGGGCGATATGGCGGCCATGCAGGAGCAGCTCGAAGAGGCGCAGGGCCAGCTCGCCGAACTTGAGGAGCGTCTGCCTGAGCTGGATGGGCAGCGTCGCGAGGCGCAGGTTGCGGCCCAGGAAGAGGCGCAGGCGGTCGGCAGGCTGGATGCTCGCCTGGCCGCGCTGGTCAAGCTTCAGGACGATGTGCAGAAACAGGGGGCGCTGGAGCCCTGGCTTGCCCGCCATGAACTCACGAGCCTGGGCCGGCTATGGCAGAAGCTCCATGTCGAGGCTGGCTGGGAAAACGCGCTCGAGGCGGTGTTGCGCGAGCGTATGTCCGGCATGGAACTGCGCCAGCTCGAACATGCGAAGGCTTTTGGGGCCGACGCGCCGCCGGCCCGCCTGGCCTTTTACCAACTGCCCGCGCCCGCGCCGGTGGCTCCGGCCGCCGGGGGCCTCACGCCATTGGCCAGCTTGCTGCGCATCAGCGATCCCGAGCTGCGCACCTTGCTCAACGACTGGCTGCGCGACGTCTATCTGTCTGATGGCGTGGGCGAGGCGCTTGCCGCCAGGGGCCAATTGCCGTCGGGCGGCGTCTATGTTGTCAAGGAAGGACACCTGATAGATGCCCATAGCGTCCGGTTCTATGCGCCTGATTCGGAGCAGGCCGGCATGCTTGCCAGGCAGCAGGAAATCGAAAACCTGCGCCGCGACCTGAAGGCGCGCCAGCTGATCGCCGATCAGGCTGTGGGCGCGGCTGCGCGGGCGGATGCTGCATGGCAGCAGATGTCGCAGGCGCAGGGACCGGCGCGCCAGCGGGTAGCGGAAACCACCAGGCGCCTGCATGACATACAGCTGGAGCATTCTCGCCTGCGTCAGCGCGCGGAGCAGTCCGGCGAGCGCGCCAGCCGTATCCGGGAAGAACAGGCCGAGATCAAGGCGCAAATGGAAGAGCTGCTGGCCAGCAAGGAAGAGGCCGAGGCAAGGTTCGAGGAGCTCGATGTCCTGTTGGGCGAGCATCAATCGCGCTTTGCCGACGCGGAGATCTCGGGGGAGGATCTGCAGGCCGAGGCAGAGCGGGCGCGGCAGCGTCTGCGAGACCTGGAGCGTGCGGCCCAGGAAGCCGAGTATGCTGAACGCTCGCTGCAGGCCCGGATCAGCGATCTGAAACGCAACCTGCAGCTTGCCGCCGAGCAGACGCAGCGCGCCAACGCCGAGCTCGAAGGCCTGCAGGGCGAGCTGTTCGAGCTGGATGCTTCGGCTTCCGAAGCGGGCCTGCAGGAGGCGCTCGAGCTGCGCGCCGAGCGAGAGGAAGCGCTGAATCTCGCGCGCATAGAGCTGGATAACCTGGCTGCTTCGCTGCGCAGCGCGGACGAGGAGCGCATCGCGCTGGAGCGTTCGCTCGAGCCGCGCCGCGCCCGTATCATGGAACTGCAGTTGCAGGAGCAGGCGGCGCGGCTGGCGGTGGAGCAGTTCGCCGAGCAGCTGGATGCCCAGGAGGTGGACCGCGCCCAGTTGGCCCAGCAGCTCAAGGAAATGCCCGAGGAATGGCGCCGCAGCAACTGGCTGCAGTCGGAAGTGCAGCGCATTTCGCGCCAGATTGAAGGTCTGGGAGCGGTCAACCTTGCCGCGCTCGACGAACTGAAGGCCGCCCGTGAGCGCAAGGGTTTTCTGGATTCCCAGCATCAGGATCTCACCGAGGCCATCGAGACCCTGGAAGACGCGATCCGCAAGATTGACCGCGAAACGCGCGAACTGCTGCAAACGACGTTCGATACCGTCAACGGGCATTTCGGCGAGCTGTTTCCCAAGCTCTTTGGCGGAGGGGAGGCCAAGCTCATCATTACCGGCGAAGAAATTCTTGACGCGGGCGTGCAGGTCATGGCGCAGCCCCCGGGCAAGCGCAACAGCACCATTCATCTGCTTTCAGGTGGAGAAAAGGCGCTCACCGCCACAGCACTCGTATTCGCGCTGTTCAAGCTCAACCCTGCGCCGTTCTGCCTGCTTGATGAGGTGGACGCTCCGCTTGACGATGCGAACACAGAGCGCTACGCCAATCTGGTGAACGCCATGAGCGACCAGACGCAGTTTTTGTTCATTTCCCATAATAAAATCGCCATGCAGATGGCCAGGCAACTGGTTGGCGTTACCATGCAGGAGCAGGGGGTGTCGCGCATTGTTGCCGTGGACATCGAATCTGCCCTGCAGCTGGCAGAGGCCTGATGACAGGCGTGCGTAATCGTGTGGCATAAAGGCGGGCCCCGACATGAGTGACTTGCAGATTGGTTTGATTCTTCTTGGCGTTGTATTGATTCTTGTTGTGCTCATCTTCAACTGGTGGCAGGACAGGCGCGTGCGGCAGCGGATGCAGGAGCATTTTCCCGAACGCGAGCAGGATCCCCTGATGGCCGGCAGCCCCGAGCCTGCGCACCAGGCAGGCATGCGCCGTGAACCCGGCCTGCATATGCGCGCCGACAGCGAAACGCAGGGCGATGATGCGAACGAGGTTGATCCCGCCACTGAGGCGGTGATCGATATCGCCTTTGCGCAGCCCGTGCCGTCCGAACAGCTCTATCAGGGGCTGCAGGGGCTGCACAAGGTCGGCGGCAAGCCTGTGCGGGTATTTGTCGAACGCGAGGGCGGCGGCCATCGGGCCCGCCTGCGCCCCCAGGAAAAATACGTATCCGCGCAGTTGGCCGTGCTGCTGGCGAACCGGAGCGGCCCGCTGACCGATATCGAATGGTCGCAGCTCTGGACGGCGGCCCAGGGGCTGGCAGAACGTTTCGACGGCGCGGTCGAAGGCCCCGAGCAGGAGCCTGTGCTGGCCCGGGCGCGGGAACTCGATGCGCTGTGCGCAGGGCTTGATGCCCAGGTTGGGCTTGCGCTGAGGCTGTCGCAGACGCGGTCGCTTTCCGATGTTTCGCGCGCACTCAAGGAGGTGGGCTTCCTGCCCCACGGCGGCCAGTTGGCCTGGATGTCCGATCAGGGCCTGCCGCGCTTCACCGTGCTTTTTGACGGGCATCATCTGCAAGATGTGCAGACCGATGGCGTCGAGCGCGTTGACCTGTTGCTTGACCTGCCCAACAGCCCTGCGGACGAGCAGGCCTTCAGCCGCATGGCCAGTGTCGGGCGCGATCTGGCGCGGCGGCTTGATGCGGAATTGCTCGACGACCAGGGGCGGCCGGTTTCCGGCGGATCCGATCAGGCCATAGATGGCCAGCTGCTTGACATGTACACTCGTCTGGCCGAGGCGGGGTTCCAGGCCGGCCATGAACGCACTGTAAGGGTTTTCTCGTGACGGAACCCGAGGGCGATGTTTCTGCGGCACAGCGTGTCGATGCGCTGCGCGCGCAGATATCCGAGCACAATCATCGTTACCACGTTCTGGATGCGCCCATCGTTTCCGATGCGGAATACGATCGTCTCATGGGCGAATTGCAAGCCCTGGAAGAGGCGCACCCTGATCTGATCACGCCTGAGTCTCCGACCCAGCGCGTCGGCGGGCAGCCTTTGTCCGCCTTTGCCAGCGTGCGGCATGCCGTGCCCATGCTGTCGCTGGGCAATGCCTTTGAATCGGACGATATCGAGGCTTTCAACAAACGGGTGGCCGAGACCTTGCGAGGCGCCGGGCTCGCGGGCGCGGATGGCCTGGTCGAATACGAGACGGAACTCAAGTTCGATGGCCTGGCTGTCAGCCTTCGCTATGAGGGCGGAAAGCTGGTGCGTGCCGCCACGCGTGGAGATGGACGAACGGGTGAGGATATCACCAGCAATATCCGCACTTTGCGGTCTGTGCCCTTGTCTTTGCGCAGCGGCTTTCCGCAGGTGCTGGAGGTGCGCGGCGAGGTGTTGATGAATCGCCGCGATTTCGACAGGCTTAATGAAGCGCAGCAGAAACGGGGCGACAAAGTGTTTGTCAACCCGCGCAATGCGGCGGCAGGCAGCCTGCGACAGCTCGATCCGCGTATTACGGCGACGCGTCCGTTGCGCTTCTATGCCTACGGCTGGGGCGAATTTCGTGGCGGTGACGAAGATGCGGCTGGCCTGCCGGAAGCGGCGCTGCCACGCGACACCCATTCGGGCATGCTGGACTGGCTGGCTGAACTGGGCTTGCCGGTAAGCCCGCATCGCGGCATCGTCCGTGGCGTCGAGGGCCTGCTGGAATATTACGAGACCACGGGCAGATCGCGTCCACAGCTGCCTTTCGATATCGATGGCGTTGTCTACAAGGTCAATTCCCTGCGGGCCCAGGAGGTATTGGGGTTTGTTGCGCGCGCACCGCGCTTTGCCATTGCGCACAAGTTTCCCGCGCAGGAAGAAACCACGCGCCTGATGGACATAGAGGTTCAGGTGGGACGGACCGGCGCGATTACGCCGGTTGCCCGTCTGCAGCCTGTATTTGTAGGCGGCGTCACGGTCACCAATGCGACGCTGCATAATGAAGATGAAATACGCCGCAAGGATGTCCGGATCGGGGACACGGTTGTGGTGCGGCGTGCAGGGGATGTCATTCCCGAGGTGGTCGGGCCGGTGCTGGAGTTGCGGCCGGCGGATGCCCGCGAATTCTCCATGCCCACGCATTGTCCTGTGTGCGGGTCGGCGATCGAGCGTCCTGAGGATGAGGCAATTGCGCGTTGCACGGGCGGGCTGTTCTGCGCTGCCCAGCGCAAGCAGAGTCTGCGGCATGCAGCAGGCCGCAAGGCGCTGGATATCGAGGGGTTAGGCGAGAAGCTGGTTGACCAGCTTGTGGACAGCGGTCGCGTCCAGTCTCTGGCAGATCTTTTTACGCTGCGCGCTGAGGATTTGCTGCTGCTGGATCGCATGGGCCGCAAGTCCGCGGATAACCTGATCGAAGCTCTGGAGAAGGCCCGGAGCCCTGAATTGGGCAGGCTGCTCTATGCGCTTGGCATACGTCATGTGGGTGAAAGTACCGCGCGCGATCTTGCGCTGCATTTCGGGTCGATTGATGCCGTGATGGGAGCCGATGAGGAGGCTTTGCTTCAGGTACATGATGTCGGGCCGGTTGTGGCGGGATCTATTGCCCGCTTTTTCGCCGAGCCTCACAACCGAGAGATCATTGCGGAGCTTGCCGAGGCGGGGGTGCATGCGCATGCGGAGCAGCGTCCCGAGGGGGGGGCTCAGCGTCTGGCGGGCAAGACGTTTGTGCTGACTGGCACGATGCCTGGCTGGACGCGGGATGAGGCGACGCGCCATATTCTGGCGGCGGGCGGGAAGGTAAGCGGTTCGGTGTCGAAGAAGACGGCTTATGTGGTGGCCGGCGAGGAAGCTGGCAGCAAGCTGGCGAAGGCGCAGGATCTGGGGGTGCCTGTCTTGGATGAGGATGGGTTGAAGGGCTTGCTGGGCTTGTAGTTGTCTGGTTTCTTTAGACGGCGTGCCATGGCCACGATTTCTGGTTTCTTTAGTCGGCGTTCCCGGCCATGCACAGGCCAGGCTCACGATCGCGTGGCCCCGTTGGGGCTGCCCTCGCCAAAGTTCCGCGCGGCGGGCGTGCGCGAACTCGCCCTTTGATCGTCCTGCGGACGATCACGGAGCTCAAACAGGCGCACACGCTTTGTCCGCCGCCCGGAGTTTTGTCTCGGCACGCTCAAGTTCGTCTGTCCTGTGCATGGCCGGGAACGCCTCGCATAGCTTTGCTGTGGCATGCCTCGTGTTGGTGCGGAGGTTGGCACGCTTATCGGGCCCAAGTTCACTAGGCCAGGCATGGCCGGGAAACCGTCTAAAAAACCAGAAATGGTAAGCCACCGGGCCCGCAAATGGCCAGGAACGCCTCGCATCGGCGTGGGGGTGTTGATCGTCCCGCTTTTATGATGCGGAGTGGGGGGGCAGCGATAAAAAATGGGGATCAAACTGTCGAACTCAGGACACCCCGCCCATTGCACACCATCACGTTTTGGCAAGCGCAGCGCGCAGGCCCGGATCAACGATCCAGGCCGAAGGCATCAGGGATCAAAGCCGGATGGCCGTGATTCGCAAGAAGCGCGGGGCGTAGCCCGAGAGCCCGACGGCGGTACGCCGGGATGCACGAACGGTGTTATCAGTTTTCTTCGTTTGGCTGTCGCTGCTCGATCTGCAATTGCGCCCGCTGGGTCGCCTGCTGTAACCGTTCCACCAGCACCGCGCGCGGCGGCAAGGTGGTCAGGTACTCGGCAACATGAATACCGGACTTATCCAGTTCCAGCAGTTCGATCTGCTCACGTTTCTTGCCGGTACACAGAATAATCCCCAGGGGCGAGCCTTCCCCCGGCTCACGTTCATACTTGTCCAGCCAGCGAAGGTAAAGCTCCATCTGACCCTTGTAGGCTGCCTTGAACTCACCGATTTTCAACTCCACCGCGACCAGCCGCCGCAGTTTGCGGTTGTAGAACAACAGGTCAAGGTGGAAATCCTCGTCGTCAATCTGGATGCGCTTCTGTCGGGCGAGGAAGGAGAAGCCCGCGCCCAGCTCCAGCAGAAAGGATTCCATTTCACGGATGATGGCCGCCTCCAGGTCGCTTTCCTGCCAGCTATCCCGCAGCTCCAGGAAGTCGAGGATATACGGGTCGCGCATGACCAGAGCCGGTGTCATGCGCTGCGCATCGCGTAGGGTTGCCAGCTCCTGTGCGATGGTTTCCTCGGGCTTCTTGGACAGAGCCGTGCGCTCATATAGCATCGAGTTGATGCGCTCGCGCAGCGTCCGCACGCTCCAGCGTTCGGCGCTCGCCATCTGCACATAGTAGTCCCGCTGGAGTGGGTCTTTCAGCGGCAGCAAGGCCAAAAAATGCGACCAGCTCAATTGTCGTGACAGTGTCACGACAATTGGTTCTTCTGGGTAGGTGGTGGCAAACTGCACCATCCGGCGCAGGTTCTTGTCCGCAAAGCTGCGCCCGTAGTCGCGGACGAGCTGCGTGGCCAGGGTCGGCAGGATCTCTTCACCGTACCCGGCCCGCTGCCCGGCCAGCACTTCCGTCTGGATGCGGTGCCCAATGCGCCAGAACAGCAAGGTCAGTTCCGCATTGACCGCCGAGGCGGCGCGCTGGCGTGATGCCTCGATCAGTGCCTGGATGTCGCCCAGCAGCGCCGACGGCGCTGCGGCTTTTGTGGTGTCTGGCGGGTTGCGGGGCGGCCTGTGGCGCCCCGCGAGCAGCGTTACTTGATGGTGGCTTTTTTCACCAGGTCTTGCTGGAATTTGGCCAGTTCTTGCTGGCGCAGCATTTCTTCCAGCTGAGGTTTGACCTCTTCAAGCGTGGGGAATTTGACGTCGCGCACGTCTTCGACCTGGATGATGTGCCAGCCGAATTGCGTCTTGACGGGCGCATCGGTCATTTGGCCTTTTTTCAGCTTTTCGACCGCTTCGGCGAATTCCGGCACGTAGTTGCTGGCCGGACCCCAGCCCAGTTCGCCGCCATTCTGGCCGCTGCCTGGGTCCTTGGAGTTTTTCTTGGCCGCGTCTTCAAAGCTGACCTTCTTGGACTTGATCTGCGAGGTCAGGTCTTTGGCAGCCTGTTCGTCTTCCACCAGGATGTGGCGCAGCTTGTACTCATGCTTGCCGGCCTGCGTTTTCTTGATCTCCTCATATTCCGACTTGAGCTTGGCGTCGGTGATGGGGTTCTGTTTCAGGTGATCGGCCATCAGGGCGCGAACCAGGATGCCCTGGCGGGCCAGGTCAATTTCCTGCTGGACCTCTGGCTTCTTGTCGATGCCGGCCTTCTCGGCGGCCTGGACGGCGACCAGGCGGTTGACCATTTCCTGTTTTACCTGGGTGCGCAGGTCAGGCGTGTCTTGCGCGCCTTGCGAGACGAGCAGCGAGACGAACTGGTCGAGCTGCTTCTGGGTGATCTCTTGCCCGTTGACAGAAGCCACGGTCTGCGCGAACGCAGGCAGCGCAATGGCGCAGCTGGCGGCAAATACTGCGAGTCGTTTCATGTGTTTCCTTTGGAGTACTGTGAGAATTCAGGAGGGCTCCCTGGCGACAATGGCCAGGGCGTGAATAGGGAAGGGCATCAGGTCGTTGACGCGGTCATAGACAAGCCGGTGGCGGGCCACCGTGCCGAGCCCGGCGAAGGCGTCGCACCAGATATGGACCCTGAAGTGGCTTGCTCCGCCACGGCTGCCGGCATGGCCGGCATGAAGGTGGGACTCGTCCACGATTTCGAGCAGCGTCGGGGACAGCGCCTGCAGGCGTTCCTGCAGGAGCGCCTTGTGATCAGTTGTCATCGGGGGGCGTCCTCCGGGCTGGCCCGCCGCGCATCGGCGTCATCCTGCATGTGGCGGCCAAGCCAGACAGACTGCACGATCACGAACAGCACCAGCAGGATCATCAGGCCGAATACTTTGAAGTTTACCCACTGGGCTTCGGTGTAGTGGCCCGAAAAAGCTACGTACAGATTCAGCGCGCCCGACACCAGAAAAAAGCCTGCCCAGCTCAGGTTGAGCTTGTCCCACGCGGAGGAGGGCATGTGTACTTTGCCGTCCATGAGCTTGCGCATAAGGTTGCGGCCGAAAAGCAGCCGCGAGCCCAGCAGGATGCCGCCAAACAGCCAGTAAAGCACGGTAGGCTTCCATTTGATGAAAACATCGTTGTGAAACAGCAGCGTGGCGCCGCCGAACACGACAATGACTGTCAGATTGATCCAGTGGGTGGCCTCGATCACCTTGCCGCGCGCCTTGAGCCAGACGAACTGGGCGACTGCCGCGGCCATGGCCACGCCGGTCGCCACAAAAATGTCCGCGAACTTGAAGGCGGCAAAGAAGAGCAGCAGTGGAAACAGGTCGAACAGGAATTTTTTCATGCGCCTGATTCCGGATCAGGTTCGAACTTGAGCGAAACCGAGTTGATGCAATAGCGTAATCCGGTGGGCGGCGGGCCGTCGGGAAATACGTGGCCCAGATGCGAATCACAGACGTTGCACAGCACCTCTGTGCGAACCATGCCGTGGCTGGTGTCGGTTTCCTCGCGGACGTTGTCCGGATCGAGCGGTTCAAAGTAGCTGGGCCAGCCGCAGCCGGCGTCAAACTTGGTGTCGGACGCGAACAGCGGGGTGCCGCAACCCACGCAGCGGTAAATGCCATGCTGGGTTGTGTTCCAGTAGCGGCCGGTAAAAGGCCTTTCGGTACCTTTTTTTCGGGCGACCACGTATTCTTCAGGGGTCAGTTCGGCGCGCCACTGCGCGTCGCTCTTGACGATTTTCTGCATCGATAGCCTGTAATCAGTGAATCAGCAATAACTGCCATGTTAATCGACTTTGGAACAGGCCAACAGGTTCCCCGAAAAACGCCATTTTTTTCCGTGTTGGGGGTATGCTGATGCTCCAGGTTTGAAGCATCTGGTAAATACTAATGCCTGCTTGAACCATAAAGTGATACGCTTAAACGCATAATCAAGCATTATCTGTATAACTTTAACAAACCGCCTTCAACCACCGCCGCCTCAGCAAGGCGGCGGTTCCGGTATCTACGATTGGAGACAACAATGAATCTGAACAAGACGGTCCGGCTGTCGTCGCTCGCGGGCGCAATCGCACTGGCATTGCCCCTGATGGCTTCAGCCCAGATCAAGGTCGGCATCACGGTCGCCAGTACGGGGCCAGCCGCCTCGCTGGGCATTCCCGAGCGTAACACGGTGTCGCTGCTGCCGACGGAGGTTGCCGGCCAGAAAATCGAATATATCGTGCTTGATGACGGCACCGACACCACTGTGGCTGTCAAGAACATGCGCAAGCTGATCAGCGACGATAATGTCGACATCATTGTCGGCACCTCTGTTTCTCCCGGCTCGCTGGCCATGGTGGACGTTGCTGGCGAAACCAAGACGCCAATGATCAGCGTGGCAGCCAACGCCAAGATTGTCGAGCCGGTCGAAGGACCGCGCACCTGGGTGTTCAAGACGCCGCAGAACGATCAGCTGATGGCTGCCGCACTGGCGGATGCCATGGCCAAGCAGGGTATCAAGACCCTGGGCTTTATTGGCTACAGCGACGCGTACGGTGAAGGCTGGCTCAACGAGATGACCAAGGCTGCGGAAGCCAAGGGGATCAAGATGGTGGCGGTTGAGCGTTATGGACGCACCGATACCAGCGTGACGGGCCAGGCGCTCAAGCTGATTGCGGCCAATCCCGACGGCATCCTGGTAGCCGGTTCCGGCACGCCGGTGGCGCTTCCCCAGAGCGAGCTCAAGAGCCGCGGCTACAAGGGCATCATGTACCAGACGCACGGCGCGGCCAACAACGATGTGTTGCGCGTTTGCGGCAAGGATTGCGAGGGCATGCTTCTTCCTGCCGGCCCGCTTCTTGTGGCCGACCAGCTGCCTGACAGCAACCCCGTCAAGAAGAGCGCCCTCGATTACAAGGCCAAGTATGAGGCCAAGTATGGCGCGGGCACCATCAACACCTTCGGCGGCCATATGTGGGATGCGGGCCTGCTGATCTCGCACGCCATCCCGGCTGCGCTCAAGACTGGCGCCAAGCCTGGTACGGCCGAGTTCCGCAAGGCGCTGCGCGACGCCATTGAAAACATCAAGGATCTGCCCGCTTCGCAGGGCGTGTTCACCATGAGCCCCACGGAGCATGCCGGCTTTGACCAGCGTGCGCGTGTCATGGTCAAGGTCGTCGATGGCAAGTGGACTTATCAGCCAGACCTGTAGTTTCGCTGCTGTTTCGCGTATGCTCGTGCTCCCCGGCAATGGGTTGGGGAGCACCGCCGGCGTCGGCGTGGCCGGCGTCCTGCGCGCCAGGGTTGCCCTGCCGCGCAGCCGTGCGGAGCGTGTTTTTCTGTTCTGAAGGCATGGCTGCCCCCTGATGAATACAACAATCATATTGATATTGCTGCAGGATGGCGTGATGAATGGCGCCATCTATGCTTTGCTGGGGCTGGCCCTGGTATTGGTATTCGTGGTAACACGCGTCATTTTCATTCCCCAGGGCGAATTCGTTGCCTTTGGCGCGCTGACGCTCGCGTTCATGGTCAACGGCCGCATGCCGGGAACGGTGCACCTGCTGCTCATCATGGGGGTGCTGGCGTTTCTTGTCGAGGCGGTCGCCAGCGCGCGCAGGCGCAATTTTTCCGGGCTGCTCCGCACCGCCGGGTGGACATTGCTGCTTCCCGCGTTGCTGTATCTCGCGGCGCCCCATGTAGTGTCCAGGGATACCCCATTGTGGATCAACGTGCTGTTCTCCCTTGCGCTGGTCATTCCCATGGGGCCCATGATTTATCGGCTGGTGTACCAGCCCGTCGCGGAAGCCAGCGTCCTGGTGCTGCTGATCATTTCCGTCGCCGTGCATTTTGCGCTCACTGGCATTGCGCTGGTGTTCTTCGGGGCTGAAGGCTGGCGCACGCCTCCTTTCATGGAGGGCAGCGTGCAGCTGGGCCCGGTGAACTGGTCGATGCAGACCTTCTTTGTCCTGGGAACGTGTGTGGCGCTTATTCTGGCGCTATGGGTATTCTTTGGCCGCACGCTGTATGGACGGGCATTGCGCGCCACCGCCGTCAACCGGCGCGGCGCCCGCCTGGTGGGCATCAGCACCAATATGTCGGGCAGCCTGACCTTTACCCTGGCGGCTGCAATCGGCGCGCTATCGGGCATGCTGATCGCGCCCGTGACGACGGTGTACTACGATACCGGCTTTCTGATCGGCCTTAAGGGCTTTGTTGCCGCCATTTTCGGCGGCCTGGTCAGCTATCCCATCGCAGCCGGCGGGGCCTTGTTCGTGGGAATCCTGGAAGCTTTTTCTTCGTTCTGGGCCAGCGCCTACAAGGAAGTCATTGTGTTCACACTGATCATCCCCGTATTGCTGTGGCGCTCTTTCGGCGCGCACCATGCGGATGACGAGGAGGAATAAGCGATGAACCGCATCCTGCTCGCTGTTGTTCTCGTCGTGCTGGCCGCGCTCCCGCTGCTGCCGGGCACGCCTGCATTCTGGATTACCCAGCTTAATTACATCGGGCTTGCCAGCCTCGTTGTGCTCGGGCTTATCGTGCTGACCGGGGTAGGCGGACTCACCTCTTTCGGCCAGGCCGCTTTCGTGGGGATAGGCGCTTATGCGTCAGCCTGGCTGACGACCGCGATGGGGGCATCGCCCTGGCTGGGTCTTCTGCTCGGGCTGGCGCTGACCTTTGTGGTGTCCTACGTCCTGGGGGCGATTACGCTGCGTCTGTCCGGACACTACCTGCCGCTGGGGACCATCGCCTGGTGCCTGTCGCTGTATTACCTGTTTGGAAACCTTGGGTTTCTTGGTCAGTACGACGGCATTGCGGGCATTGCGCCTATCGAGATTTTTGGCTTCTCGCTGGGGCAGGGCCGGCGTATCTACTTTCTTATCTGGATCTGCGTCCTGCTGGCCATGTGGGGCACCCGCAACCTGCTGGACTCGCGCCCCGGGCGGGCCATACGCGCGCTGCGCGGAAGCGCAGGCATGGCGGAGTCGTTCGGCGTGAATATGGCGAGCTACAAAGTCATCATCTTTGTCTATGCGGCGCTGCTGGCAAGTATGTCGGGCTGGCTGTACGCCCATATGCAGCGTGCCGTCAGCCCCAGCCCCTTTGGCCTGAACTATGGCATCGAATATCTTTTCATGGCCGTGGTCGGCGGGTCGGGGAGCGTGTGGGGCGCAGTGCTGGGGTCGGGTCTCATCCTTACGCTCAAGGACCAGCTGCAGAATGTCCTGCCCAAGATACTGGATACCAGCGCGAACTTCGAGCTGATCGTTTTCGGCGTGCTGATGGTTCTGGTGCTGCAGTATGCCCGCCATGGCGTCTGGCCCATCCTCGCTTCGTGGTGGTCGGCGGTAACGGGAAGCCGTGCCGCGCGGGGCCGCGCCGCGCCCGCACCGGCTGAGCCGCTGTCCCGACGCAAGCGGCCTGAAAAAGGCTCGCAGGTGCTTGAGGTCGAGTCGATACGCAAGGAATTTGGTGGCCTGGTGGCGGTCAACGACATCAGCTTCTCGCTCAAGGCGGGCGAGATCATGGGGCTGATCGGCCCCAACGGCGCGGGCAAGAGTACGACGTTCAATCTGATCAGCGGCGTTTTGCCGGCAACACGCGGTAAGGTCAGCTTTCTTGGGCAAAGGCTCGACGCCATGACGGCACGGGCCATCGCCAGCCTGGGCGTGGGCCGGACGTTCCAGCATGTGCAGCTATTGCCGACCATGACAGTGCTGGAAAATGTCGCGCTGGGCGCGCACTTGCGCCGCAAGGTAGGCGTGCTCTCGGCCGTGCTGCGCACTGACCGGCGGCAAGAGGCGCAACTGCTGCACGAAGCCGCCATACAGCTGCAGAGGGTGGGCCTGGGTGATTACCTGTACGAACAGGCGGGCAATCTGGCGCTGGGCCAGCAGCGTATCGTCGAGATTGCCCGCGCGCTGGCGGCCGACCCGGTGCTGCTGCTTCTGGATGAGCCCGCCGCGGGCCTGCGCTACAAGGAGAAACAGGCCCTGGCCGATGTGCTGGGCCAGTTGCGCGACGAAGGCATGAGCATCCTGCTGGTGGAGCACGACATGGATTTCGTGATGAATCTTACTGATCATATCGTCGTCATGGATTTCGGCACCAAGCTGGCCGAAGGCACGCCAGAAGAAGTGCAGGGCAATCCGGCAGTGCTCGAGGCTTATCTGGGCGGCATAGACGATGATCTTGATGTGGAGCCTGCGGGCACGGAAGGCGCTTCCGGGCAGCCTCTGGCGAACGGAGGGATGGCATGAGCGTGAATACTTCGCAGGACAGCGCCATCTTGCGCGTGAGCGATCTGAATGCGCGCTACGGCAAAGTCAATGCGGTGAGCGGTGCAAGCATCGTGGTGCCCCAGGGCAGTATCGTCACGGTCATCGGCGGCAATGGCGCCGGGAAATCGACCATGCTCAATGCCATCATGGGGGCGCTGCCCTCGACCGGCAACTGCTCCGGCTCGGTGCAGTATCTGGGAAACGAGGTGCTTTCCTGGGAGGTGGAGCGCCGTGTGGGGGACGGGATGTCGCTGGTTCCCGAGCGCCGCGAACTGTTCGGCAGCATGTCGGTGCAAGACAACCTTCTGCTGGGCGGCTTTCGCCTGTATCGCACAGGGAAGGCCGGCTGGCGGAACACAATCGACGAGGTCTACGAGCTTTTCCCGCGCCTGCGCGAGCGCAGGCAGCAGCAGGCCGGCACGCTTTCAGGCGGAGAACGGCAGATGCTGGCGGTAGGCCGCGCATTGATGGCGCAGCCGCGGCTGCTGATGCTGGACGAGCCCAGCCTGGGCCTGGCGCCGCGCATCGTGCGCGAGATTTTCCAGATCATCGCCCGCCTTCGCAGTACTGGCGTGGCCATTTTGCTGGTGGAGCAGAATGCGCGCGCCGCTTTGCAGGTGGCTGATTATGGCTATGTGCTGGAAACAGGCGAGATTGTGCTGGAAGGCCCGGCGGGCGAGCTGGCCGGCAACCCCAGGGTGATAGAAAGCTATCTTGGCCTGGGTAATACGCGCAAGGAAGCGCAGGCCCAGTAGCGCAGGGCGTATCGCGCGTGTTCCATGGGTGAAAAGCAAAGGGGGCGATCTGCATCGCCCCCTTTTTTACAGCCTCTCTCCGGCCCTGTCTGAATGGACCCGGGCCATGCGCCGTTCAGCTGGCCGATGCCCGCGCCGCACGCAGTTTGCGCGCATGCACGATCTCGCCGACGATCCCTTTGCGGAAGGCCAGCACGGAGATGATGAAGATCAGGCCGATGACAATGGTGACCGACTCGCCCAGCGTGCGGAACCAGTCTACGCCTGTCGTCTGGGCAAGAAAGCGCCCGAATTCGCCCACCTTGTTTTCCAGCACGACGACGATCAGCGCGCCCAGCACCGGGCCGGTAAAGGTGCCCAGCCCGCCGATGAGGGTCATGAGAATGACCATCCCCGACATTTGCCAGGTGGCATCCGAAAGCGTTGCCGACACGAAAACCAGCGACTTGGTCGCGCCTGCCAGGCCGGCCAGCGCGGCTGACAGCACGAAGGCGAGCAGCTTGAAGCGATCCACGTTATAGCCCAGGGAAATGGCTCTCGGCTCGTTCTCCCGGATGGCCTTGAGCACCTGGCCAAAGGGCGAGTTGACGGTGCGCCAGCAAACGAAATAGCCGATGATGAAGACCGCCATCACCACATAGTAGAGTGTCAGGTCGTGGGAGAGGTCCAGGCCGAATATGGAGCCGCGCGGTATGCCCTGCAAGCCGTCTTCGCCATGGGTAAATGGTGCCTGAAGGAAGAAGAAAAACACCATCTGCGCCATGGCCAGCGTGATCATGGCGAAATAGATGCCGCTGCGGCGAATGGCAAGCACCCCCATGACCAGCCCCATCACTGCGGCGACAGCTGTCCCGAACGCCAGGCCGCCCAGTGTGGGCAGGCCCCACACCACAAGCGAGTGGCCCGTCGCGTACGCGGCGCCGCCCAGGAAAGCCGCATGGCCGAAGGAAAGCAGGCCGGTATAGCCCAGCAGCAGGTTGAAGGCGCATGCAAACAGGGCATAGCACATCACCTTCATGACGAAGATGGGGTAGGCGCCCACGAATGGCAGGCTGGCAAGAACGATGACGGCGATGATGTAGCCGATGAGTTGTCGATTCATTTTTCTTTTCCAAACAGGCCTGCGGGGCGCAGCAGCAAGACAATGACCATGATAATGAATACGACGGTATTGGATGCCTCGGGCCAGAAGACCTTGGTCAGGCCTTCAATCACGCCCAGTCCCAGGCCCGTCAGTATGGACCCCAGGATGGATCCCATGCCGCCGATCACGACCACCGCGAATACCACGATGATGAGATTGGACCCCATCAGCGGTGAAACCTGCATGATGGGTGCAGCCAGCACGCCCGCAAAACCCGCCAGCGCAACGCCGAACCCATAGGTCAGCGTGACAAGCAGGGGAACATTGACGCCGAAGGCTTCCACCAGCTTGGGGTTTTCCGTGCCCGCCCGAAGCAGGGCGCCCAGCCGTGTGCGCTCAATCACAAACCATGTGAGGAGGCAGACAACGATGGATGCCACGACCACCCAGCCGCGGTAGATGGGCAGGTACATGAAGCCCAGGTTCACGCCGCCCTGCAGCAGCTTGGGTGTGGCGTAAGGCTGGCCCGACACCCCGTACATGCTGCGGAATACGCCTTCGATCAGCAGTGTGAGGCCGAAGGTAAGCAGCAAACCATAGAGGTGGTCCAGCTTGTAAAGGTGGCGTATGAGTGCGCGTTCAAGGACGATGCCCACCGCAGCGACGACCAGGGGCGCCAGGATGAGCATCAGCCAGTAGTTGAGTCCCAGGTATTGCAGCCCCATCCATGCGACAAAGGCGCCGAGCATGTAGAGCGCCCCATGGGCGAAATTGATAATGTTCAGCAGGCCGAAAATCACTGCGAGTCCGAGTGACAGTACGGCATAGAACGAGCCATTGACCAGGCCCAGAAGCAGTTGCCCCAGCAACCCCTGGATGGGTACACCAAATATTGCAGTCATAAATTTTTGGAGTCCGAGTTGAGATCCCGCAACGATCCCTGAACGTGCATCGGGACCGCCTCGTCTCGCGCGGCAGCCCCGATATCCGGTTTCTTATTTTTTGAGGAGGGAGCAAGTGGATTCTTCAGGGGAGGTGTAGACATCCTCGCCCTTCATTTTGGCCACTATGTTGTAGTAATCCCAATCCTTCTTGGACTCTTCCGGCTTCTTGACCTGCATGAGATACATCTGGTTGAGCACGCGGCCGTCGGCGCGTACCGTGGTGTCATGTGTGAAGAAGTCGTTGACCTTGTTGGACTTCATCCATTTCATCAGCGTATCGGCATCGTCGGTACCTGTTTCCTTGACGCCCCGCAGGAAATAGGAAACTGCGGAATAGTCTCCAGCCTGCAGGAAGGACGGCATGCGCTTGTTGCGCTCGAAGAAGCGTTGAGCCCACTTGCGGGACTCGTCGTCCAGATCCCAGTACCATGCGGAAGTCAGGTACATGCCCTGGGTGGCTTCCAGCCCGAGTGCGTGTACGTCATTGATGAACACCAGCAGGCCAGCCAGGTTCATGGTGTTGGTGATGCCAAACTCCTTGGCTGCCTTTACCGAGTTGACAAAGTCGCCGCCGGCATTGGCCAGGCCCAGAATCTTGGCGCCTGATGACTGTGCCTGCAGCATGAAGGAGGAAAAGTCGGTGGTCGCCAGGGGAACATTGACCGAGCCCACCACCTTGCCGCCCGCATCCTTGACGACCTTGCTGGTGTCGCGCTCCAGAGAGTGTCCAAAGGCATAGTCAGCGGTCAGGAAGAACCAGGACTTGCCCCCGTGTTCAACGACGGCGCCGCCGGTGCCGCGCGCCAGCGCAACCGTGTCATAGGCATAGTGAATGGTGTAGGGTGAGCACTGCGAGTTGGTCAGGTTGGACGAGCCGGGGCCCACAGCGATGAATGGAATCTTTTTTTCCTTGGCCACGCCGGCCATGGCAAGGTTGGTGGCAGAGTTGGTTCCGCCCAGCAGCATGTCGATATGCTGCTCGTCTATCCATTCCCGCGCACGTGACGATGCGATGTCGGCCTTGTTCTGGTGGTCGGCGGAAATGAGTTCTATCTTCTTGCCATTGATCTCGCCGCCCGCATCCTCGATAGCCATCTTGACGGCGTCGACACCCGCTGGCCCATCAATGTCGGAGTAGACACTGCTCATGTCGGTGATAAAGCCGATTCGGATCACATCATTGGAAATGCCGGCGGCAAATCCGGGGCCGGCAGCGGTCAGGCCAGCAAAGGCCAGCGCCGTGCTCAGTGTGCGCAGTTTCATGTTCGGAGTCTCCTTCTTGTTACACCGGTTGTGCCGGCAGTTGATTTATCGATTACACGCCCAGCAGGGTATTGAGGGTGTCTTGTTTGGAGGCCAGCTCCGCCGCGGAGAATTCTTCGACGACCTGGCCATGTTCGATAACATAGAAACGATCCGCCAGCGGAGCAGCGAAATGGAAGTTCTGCTCGACCATCACGATGGTATAGCCCTTTTGTTTCAATGCGGAGATCATCCGCGCCAGGGCCTGAACAATGACGGGAGCCAGGCCTTCGGATATTTCATCCAGCAGCAGCAGGTTCGCGCCTGTCCGCAGGATGCGGGCGACAGCCAGCATCTGCTGTTCGCCCCCTGATAGCCTGGTCCCCGGCGAGTGTTTGCGCTCCTCGAGATTGGGAAACATGTCATAGATCTCGGCCAGCGACATGCCGCCGCCGAGCGAGTCGCCCACAATGGGCGGCAGCAGCAGGTTCTCTTCGCACGAAAGCCCGGCGAAGATCCCGCGCTCTTCAGGGCAGTAGCCTATGCCAAGGTGCGCGATGCGGTATGTGGGCATGTCGATGGATTCCGTGCCCTGGATGCGGATGGAACCCTTCCGTGAGCCGGTCAGGCCCAGGATGGCGCGCAGCGTCGTGGTGCGGCCTGCGCCATTGCGGCCAAGCAGTGTTACCACTTCGCCTTTGTTGACATGCAGATTGATGCCATGCAGGACATGCGATTCCCCGTACCATGCATGCAGATCGGAAATTTCAAGTGCGGAGGCGGTCATCAGTGGGCTCCCTGGAGTTCGCCGGTCGTCGTGCCCATATAGGCTTCCATCACCTGGGCATTGTTCGAGACCTCCTGGTAGTTGCCTTCAGCCAGCACGCACCCGCGGGCCAGCACGGTAATTCTGTCGGCAATGCTTGAGATCACTTTCATGTTGTGCTCCACCATCAGGATGGTGCGTCCGGCACTGACCTTCTTGATCAGCTGTGTGACGCGGTCGACATCCTCATGGCCCATGCCCTGCGTGGGTTCGTCCAGCAGCATGAGTTCCGGCTCCATGGCAAGCGTGGTCGCTATTTCCAGGGCGCGCTTGCGTCCATAGGGCAGGTTCAGGGTGATCTCATTGGCAAAGCCGGTCAGGTCGACCTCTTCGAGCAACGCCATGGCGCGACCGTTGAGTTCGCCGAGCACCTTGTCCGAGCGCCAGAAGCTGTAGGACAGGCCCGTGCCTCGCTGCAGGCCGATGCGCACATTCTCGAGCACTGTCAGCTGCGGGAAAACAGCCGAAATCTGGAACGAGCGGATAATGCCACGCCGCGCAATCTGCGCTGGCTCCTCGCTGGTAATCTCCTCGCCGTTGAAGTAGATATGCCCTTTTGTGGGCGTCAGAAACTTCGTCAGCAGGTTGAAGCAGGTAGTCTTGCCCGCACCGTTCGGCCCGATGAGCGCATGTATTGTGCCCCGGCCTACCTGCAGGTTGACATTGTCTACAGCAACGAAACCACGAAATTCCTTGGTGAGGTTTTTTGTCTCCAGAATGTATGTGCTCATGCGGGCCGGTTATCGTTATTTATTGGAAGATTGCCGTCAGTATGCGAGCCTGCGCGGCAAAACTCCATGCGGGTTTGTCATAGGAGGGCTTCCCCTAAACCCGGTCCGGGACGTGGGCGGCCCCTGTCTCACACCGTCTTGTCGCGGTACTCGCAGAGGTCTTCCAGGCCGCACTGCGGGCATTTGGGCTTGCGTGCGACACAGACATAGCGGCCATGCAGAATCAGCCAGTGATGCGCGTCCTGCCGGAACTCGCGCGGCGTGGACTTTTCCAGCTTGCGTTCGACCTCCAGAACGTTCTTGCCCCGCGCAAGCCCCGTGCGATTGGCCACGCGGAATATATGGGTGTCGACGGCGATCGTGGGATGGCCGAACGCTGTATTCAAGACGACATTCGCCGTCTTGCGGCCCACGCCTGGCAATGCCTCAAGCGCGTCGCGGTCTTCGGGAACCTCGCCATTGTGCAGTTCGACCAGCATGCGACAGGTCTTGATGACGTTCGCTGCCTTGGTCCGGTAAAGGCCGATGGTCTTGATGTAATCGGCAAGCCCTTCTTCTCCCAGGGCCAGCAACCCTTGCGGGGTTCCGTGCTGCGGAAAAAACTTGCGGGTGGCCAGGTTGACGGATTTGTCCGTCGCCTGCGCGGAAAGAATGACGGCAATCAGCAGCTGGAACGGCGTCTGGTATTCGAGCTCTGTGGTTGGGTGGGGGTTGGCGGCGCGCAGGCGTGTGTAAATTTCAATGCGTTTGGCGGTATTCATTGGCGTTGGCGCCTTTCCCTTGCTCTTGCGAGCGCGCGGGCAATGGCCTGTTGGCGGGCATCGGCATCGCCTGTCGCGGCCGCCGCCACGGGAGCCTTGTTTGCAAGTGTCCTGGCTGCCAGGGCCGAGGATTCGTGATGCAGCACCTCGAGCCTGCGCTGGCGCCGGCGATAATGGCTGCGGGCGGCATCGGCGCGCGCCTGCCCCCATTCATGCGGGTCCGGCTCCATGGTGATGCAGTCCACAGGGCAGGGGGCTACGCAGAGTTCACAGCCGGTGCACTGGTCAGCGAGTACCGTGTGCATCAGCTTGCTGGCGCCGACGATGGCATCGACCGGGCAGGCCTGGATGCACAGCGTGCATCCTATGCAATGAGCCTCGTCGATGACGGCCAGCCGTGGCGGCTGGTGCAGGCCGCACTCGGTGTCCAACGGCAGGACAGGCCTGTCGAGCAATTGCGCAAGCGAGCGTATGCCAGGCTCGCCCCCGGGAGGGCAGCGGTTGATCGGCGCGCCAGCGGCGATTGCTTCGGCATAGGGGCGGCAGCCGTCATACCCGCACTTGGTGCATTGGGTCTGCGGCAGGACCGCGTCGATGCGGTCCACGAGCGGGGTCATAGACATGGTGAAACAGGGCGTCCCCGGCCGGTACTTGCAGGGCGGAAACCGAACCGGCCAGAAACAACGGCCTCAAGCGGCCTGACGTATGAATGCCGCTATTTTAGGACAAATTATCTGGCGCCAGCGGCGGCCGGAGAAAATGCCGTAGTGGCCGCAGTCTGGCGCCGTATAGTGCTGCTTGCGGCTGGAGGGAATGCCGCTGCACAGATCCTGGGCCGCGCGTGTCTGGCCCTGGCCGGAGATATCGTCCAGCTCGCCTTCTATGGTCAGAAGGGCGACGCCGGTGATTGCAGCGGGGTCTACCTTCTGGCCGTCGATCTTCCATTTGCCGCGCGGCAGGCGATATTCCTGGAATACCGTCTTGATTGTGTCGAGATAGAACTCGGCCGTCATGTCCAGCACGGCGTTGTACTCGTCATAGAAGCGGCGATGCGCCTGGGCATCGTCATCATCGCCCTTGAGCAGGTCTACATAGAACTCATAGTGCGAGCGCAGATGGCGGTCGGGGTTCATCGCCACGAAGCCCATGTGCTGCAGGAAACCCGGGTAGACTTTGCGCCCGGCGCCGGGGTAGCGCGGCGGCACGCGCTGGATGACGTTGTCTTCGAACCACGCGTATGGCTTGGTGGTGGCCAGGCGGTTGACCTGCGTCGGCGACTTGCGCGCGTCGATGGGGCCGCCCATCATCACCATGCTGCGGGGCAGACAGGGGTCTTGCTGGGTGGCCATCAGGGAAATGGCCGCAAGGACGGGCACCGTGGGCTGGCAGACCGAGATGACATGCGTGTCCGGCCCGAGATGGCGGAGGAAGTCCTGCACATACCTGACATAGTCATCCAGATGGAAGCTGCCGTCGGCAAGCGGCACCATGCGGGCGTCCAGCCAGTCGGTCACATAGACATCATGTTCAGGCAGCAGGGCACGCACCGTATCGCGCAGCAGGGTGGCGTGATGTCCGGACAGCGGCGCAACCAGCAAAACCACGGGATCCTCGCCCGCTGCCACGCCTTCGCGCTCGAAGTGCACCAGATTGCAGAACGGCTTGTGCAGAGAGGTGGTTTCGGTGATCCGCGCGCGCCTGCCTCGCACTGTCGTGGTGGGCAGCCCCCAGGCTGGTTTCTCGTAATCCTTGCCCAGCCGGTGAGCCAGCTCGTAAGCGGCTGCCAGGTGGCGCGACACGGGCGTATAGGCCAGCGGGCTATACGGATGCGAAAACATCTGGGAACCGGTTTCAGTAAAAGCCGCCAGCGGCGTAAGAAATGCGCGTTGAAGCTCGTGTAAATCGTACAGCATGGAGGAAGCCCCCCTTCTTGCGGATATTGTTGTTGTTTAATTTATAAGCTAATTGCCGCGCGTTGGAAATGTCCGGATAAACCCGCGCGCGCGCCGGCAATACCGGCCATTCCCCTAAGCAAATGTGGCGGGAAAAGGCTATCCGTCTTTGCAATTGTTGAACATTCAATGTTCAATGCGCATGTCATTCTGTTGCTGTGGCGCAACAAAATGGCGGGGGAAGGAGGTCAGCGCTCCAGATATTTGAGCTTGTCGGGTACGCCGTTCCAGTCATCCGCCTCGGGCAGGGGCTTCTTGGAACGGTTGATCGTGCCGAACTCAGGTGAAAGCTCTGCGTTCAAGGCAATGAACTGGACCTGATCCTCGGGTACATCTTCCTCGGCGAAAATGGCATTGGCGGGACATTCGGGAACGCACACGGCGCAGTCTATGCATTCATCCGGGTCAATGACCAGGAAATTCTCGCCTTCCCGGAAACAGTCGACGGGACAGACGTCCACACAATCGGTGAACTTGCATTTGATACAGTTTTCGGTGACTACGTGAGTCATATTCGGGGCTCCAACTACAGATGCCTGCAATTTTACCCAATATGCAAGGGCAATCCCCAATATACCTGCGGCACACGCATGGACAACCGTTGCGCCCGGGCCGGCGGCCTCTTCGGGGCGCCATAAAACAACAAAGCAGCGCGGCGGCGTGGCTTCGCATACACTGTTGTTGAGACACGCAGTATCCGGATGCCCTTTCTGTTTCTTGCAAGATGATTATTACCTCGCTGCTCGATACCGACCTGTACAAGTTCACCATGATGCAGGTGGTGCTGCACCATTTTCCCGCCGCCAACGTCGAGTACCGCTACAAGTGCCGCACGCCAGGCGTGGACCTTGCCCGCTATCTCGACGAGATACGCGATGAAATATCCTCGCTTTGCAAGCTGCGTTTCTCGGAAGAGGAATTGCATTACCTGAGGGGCCTGCGCTTTATCAAGAGCGATTTTGTCGATTTCCTGGGGCTTTTCCATCTTCCCGAAAAATGCATCCGTGTCCAGGCCAGCGAGGTTCCCGGAGAGATAGAGATCACGGTCAAAGGCCCTTGGCTGCACACCATACTGTTCGAGATCCCTGTCCTGGCCATTATCAACGAGGTGTATTTCCGCAACGTATGCCGCGATCCGGCCTGGGAAGAAGGGCGCGAGCGCCTGCGCAACAAAATGCGGCTGGTGACCGACGATCCCGACCTGGCCGATTTCAGGGTGGCGGAATACGGCACCCGGCGGCGCTTCTCGAAAGTCTGGCATGAAGAGGTCGTCATGACCATGAAAGCCAACATGGGGGTGCATTTCGCAGGCACCAGCAACGTCATGCTGGCCATGAAGCATGGTGTCACCCCGCTTGGCACCATGGCCCATGAATATCTCCAGGCTTGCCAGGCGCTTGGGCCGCGCCTGCGCGATTCCCAGGTCTATGCGCTCGAGGTCTGGGCCAAGGAATACCGGGGCGACCTGGGCATCGCATTGTCGGATGTCTACGGCATGGATGCCTTCCTGCGCGACTTCGACATGTATTTCTGCAAGCTTTTTGACGGCGCCAGGCATGATTCGGGCGACCCCTTTGTCTGGGGCGAACGTCTGCTGGCGCACTATGTCGCCAATCGCACCGATCCGCGCACCAAGACGCTGGTATTCTCCGACGCGCTGACGATCCCGCGCGCCATCGAGCTTGCCAAGCGCTTCTCGGGCCGCTGCCGCGTGTCTTTCGGGATAGGAACCAACCTGACGAACGACCTGGGCCATGAACCGCTGCAGATCGTCATGAAAATGGTTCGCTGTAATGGCCAGCCGGTGGCCAAGGTGTCGGACGCGCCCGAAAAGACCATGTGCGACGACCCCGCCTATCTGGCCTACCTGCGCCAAGTCTTCCAGATCCGGCCGGCCTGATACTTGCAGGGCAAAACGAGTACAGCCGCGGGAGCGCATATGGTTCGAGACATATGGCAGGCGCGTGGCGCCTGCTGGTCCGTATGGCGCTCCTGTCCGATTTTTCCTATCCGCATGGAGTGAAGTAATGAAAGAAGTGGAACGCGTGAACGTTGAGAAGCGCCTGTCCGACATGGCCATCTTCAATGGTGTGGCCTATCTGGCGGGCCAGGTGCCCGATGACAGCTCGCTGGACATCCAGGGCCAGACGACCCAGGTGCTGCACACGATCGACCGTCTGCTCGCAACAGCGGGCACAGACAAGTCGCGCATTCTCATGGCGCAGATATTCCTGGCGAACATGAAAGAGTTCGATGGCATGAACAAGGCCTGGGATGCATGGGTGGCGGCGGGCAACGCGCCGCCCCGGGCGACTGTGGAGGCCAGGCTGGCCAATCCCGACTATAAGGTGGAGATTGTTGTGACAGCTGCGCTGCCATGATACAGCCACGGGCGGGGCGCAGACGCTCCCGCCCGTGGTCCGGGGATGGGCCGGCTTTGCCCTTGCGCCTGGGCGCACCTGTGGCGGCTGCCCCCGGAACCGCTTACAGCAGCAGGGCGGCGAGGGTGCCCCCAAGCGTGCGAGCAGCCTCCAGATCTTTTGGCCCAAGCGTCTTGGGCGCCAGGATTCTTTCCGCTGTCTGGGCATCGGTGTTCACAATCAGCGAGGGAGCGATCTGCGCAAGCCGCCATCCCGTGCAGATGCGCTCGGCCTGCCGGACTGCGCCGCTGCCGTCGGAGCCTGCGCTGATCGCCAGCGCATAGGGCCTGCCGTTGAGCTGATCCAGCACGGGGTAATAATTGCGATCAAAGAATTCTTTCATGGCTCCGCTGAGCGAGGCCAGGTTTTCCGGCGCGCAAAACAGATAGGCGTCGGCCGACAGCAGGTCGGCAGGCTGCGCATCCGCGGCCGGCATCATGACGGCGCGCAGGCGATCGCAGGCCCCAAGCTCGCGGGCCACATCCCGCGCTCCTTCAAGCCCGGCCTGCGCCAGCTGGCGCGCCGCGCCTGTGCGTGAATGCCACACGATCAGCAGGGTCCTGGTTTCACCGTTGGTCATATTCGCTGTATCCATTCCCCGACAGGGTAGTATAGAGGTGTCGCGCCTTGGCGCCTGCCTTATACCCTTGCTGTTGCCCTATGTCCCCGACGCTGTTGTCCGATGCCGATACGCCGCCCTTCGATCAAGCCTGGTTGGCCGCAGCGGGCGCCGGCCTGGATGATGATGGCCTGGATCTGCTGGTCCGGGCGGCCAACTGGGTGCGCGCGCCGCTGCAGGGGGCGAAGGGCAGCACGGGCGAGCCCATGGCAGATCATAGCGCGGGCGTATCGCGCATATTGGCAGGCATGGGCGCCGATGCCCAGACGCGGGCCAGCAGCCTGCTGTCTGTGATGCCGGAGTCCGGGGGGCCCGCCGGCTCTCGCAACGATCCTTTGCGCAAGGCTTTCGGGGCAGACGTCATGACCCTGGTGCAGGGCACCCGGGCGCTGCTCAGGTTGGGGCGGCTTGCCGGCAATGCCAGCGACGCGGCCGCCGGCGGCACTGAGCAGAAGGAAATGCAGCGCAAGATGCTGCTTGCGATGGCGGCGGATCTGCGCATCGTACTCATACGGCTGGCATCCCGGCTGCAGTCCCTGCGGTGGTATGCGGCCGCACGCATCCCCTGTCCGCATGAATTCGCCCGTGAGACCATGGAGCTGTACACCCCGCTGGCCAACCGCCTCGGGATCTGGCAGATCAAGTGGGAAATGGAGGACCTGTCTTTCCGGTTCATGGAGCCCGACACCTACAAGGCCATCGCCAGACAGCTCGAGGAAAAGCGTGTCGAGCGGGAAGCGCTTATCGCCGCCGCTGTCGAACATCTCAAGACGGCGCTGCGCGATGCGCGCATCCAGGCGGAAGTACACGGGCGGCCCAAGCACATCTACAGCATCTGGAACAAGATGCGCAACAAGCATCTGGCGTTCGGCCAGCTCTATGACCTGCGGGCGCTGCGCGTCATCGTCGAGGAAGAACGGGACTGCTACGGGGTGCTGGCGCTTGTGCATTCGCTCTGGACACCGGTGTCCGACGAGTTTGACGACTACATATCCCGTCCCAAGCCCAATGGCTATCGGTCGCTGCATACCGTAGTCACGGACACGCAGGGCCGGACCTTCGAGATCCAGATACGCACGCGCGAGATGCACGAATTCGCCGAATACGGCATGGCGGCGCACTGGCGCTACAAGGAGGCGGGCGCGCGGGGCGGGCAGGTAGCCGCCGCGGGCGCCTATGACCAGAAGATTGCCTGGATGCGCCAGCTGCTCGCCTGGGAACGAGACGGCGCGGGTATGGCGCAGCCTGTTTCCGCGCCTGACGGCGGGCCGGAAGATGCGGCTGCCGATGGCGGGCAGCAGGCAGAGGCGGGTGGGCGGCATGGTTCCGGCGGCGATGTCCGGCAAGCCGAAGGCGCACAGGGCAAGGCGGCGCGCGGACACGAGGCGCGCATTTATGTGCTCACACCCCAGGCCCGCGTGATTGAGCTGCCCGAGGGGGCGACCCCCGTCGATTTCGCCTATCACCTGCATACCGACCTGGGCCACCGCTGCCGCGGCGCCAGGGTGGACGGCCAGATGGTGCCGCTGCAGACGCATCTGTCCACGGGGCAGACTGTGGAAATTGTCGCGGCCAAGTCGGGCGGCCCCTCGCGCGACTGGCTGAACCCCCAGCTTGGCTTTCTTGCAAGCGCCCGCTCGCGCGCCAAAGTCCGGGCCTGGTTCAATGCCATCGAGCTGCAGCAGCGCATCTCCCAGGGCCAGGCCATGGTTGAAAAAGAGCTGCAGCGCCTGGGCAAGACCGCGATCAATATGGAGCAGCTTGCCCAGCAGCTCGATTTTGCCCGCGCCGATGATCTTTACGTTGCGGTGGCCAAGGAAGAGTTCAGCCTGCGCCAGATCGACTATCTGCTGAGCGGCAGGAGCCGGGCGTCCGAAGGGGCGGGCGAAGAGGCGGGTGCCGAAGCCAGGGTATATGCAAGCGGCCATGAGAACGTGTCGCGCACGGGCAAGAGCGGGGTGCTCGTCGTGGGTGTGGACTCGCTGCTGACACAGCTTGCACGCTGCTGCCGGCCCGCGCCGCCGGACGAGATCGCGGGCTTCATCACCCGCGGACGGGGCGTGTCCATACACAGGCGGGACTGTTCGTCTTATGCCTCCCTTGCCGCGCGCCATCCCGAGCGGCTGATCGAGGTCGACTGGGGCAATACAGGCGATGCGCTGTATCCGGTCGACATCGCCATCCATGCCCCTGACCGGGCCAACCTGCTGCGCGACCTGTCCGAGGTCTTCGCCCGTTTGCGCCTGAAAGTCGTTGGTGTGAACACACACAGCCGGCGTTCCCTCGCCCACATGGTCTTTACCATCGAAGTGCGCAATGGCGAACAGATCAAGCAGGCGCTGGCCGCGCTCAATGAGCTGTCCGGCGTGAGCGCGGGGCGCCAGTAGGCGCCCGCGACTGGTAAAATGCCCGTTTACTGTGCGGTGGCTCCCAGGCCGTCGCAGCCCATTTGCGTGAGAGAGTTAAGCCTTGACATCCTATTCCCTGCCTGATGAGGCTGGTCATTTTGGCCAGTATGGCGGCTCATTCGTCGCGGAAACGCTGGTGCACGCCATCGAACAGCTGCGAGAAGCGTACGACAGGTACCGCAATGATCCGGAGTTCCTGGCCGAATTCGCCTATGAGCTCAAGCATTTTGTCGGGCGTCCCAGCCCCGTCTATCATGCCCGTCGCTGGTCGGAAAAACTCGGGGGGGCGCAGATCTGGTTCAAGCGCGAAGATCTCAACCACACGGGCGCGCACAAGATCAACAATTGCATGGGCCAGATCCTGCTGGCCCGCCGCATGGGCAAGCCGCGCATCATCGCGGAAACCGGCGCCGGCCAGCACGGCGTGGCCACCGCCACGGTGGCGGCCCGCTACGGCCTCGAATGCGTGGTCTACATGGGCAGCGAAGACGTGCGACGCCAGGCCTCGAACGTATATCGCATGAAGCTGCTTGGCGCGACAGTCGTGCCTGTCGACTCCGGCTCGCGCACGCTGAAAGACGCCCTCAATGAAGCCATGCGCGATTGGGTCACCAATGTGGAAAATACCTTCTACATCATCGGGACGGTCGCCGGCCCGCATCCTTACCCCAGGATGGTGCGCGACTTCCAGTCCGTGATCGGCAAGGAATGCCTTGAGCAGATGCCGGCCGAGGCCGGGCGCAAGCCCGACTACGTCATTGCCTCGGTGGGCGGCGGCTCCAATGCCATGGGCATCTTCCATCCCTACATCGACGATGGAAGCGTTCAGCTCATCGGCGTCGAAGCTGCTGGCGATGGCCTGGACACGCCACGGCATGCCGCCTCGCTCAACGCAGGCTCGGTGGGCGTGCTGCACGGCAACCGCACGTATATCATGCAGGACGCCAACGGCCAGATCATGGAAACCCATTCCATCTCGGCCGGCCTCGACTATCCCGGCGTGGGGCCGGAGCATGCATGGCTGAAGGACAGCGGTCGCGCCACCTACCTGGGCATCGACGACAGCGAAGCGCTGGCGGCCTTCCATGAATGCTGCCGCTGCGAGGGCATCATGCCTGCGCTGGAGTCCTCGCACGCCATCGCCCAGGCCGTCAAGCTGGCTCCCACCCTGTCCAAAGACAAGGTCATCCTCGTCTGCCTTTCGGGCCGAGGCGACAAAGACATGCATACCGTGGCCGAGTACAGCGGCATCACCCTGTAAGGTGGGTTTTTCAACCATGACTTCTTCCAATCAACGGCTGGCGGCGACCTTCGAGCGCCTCGGCTCCGCCGGGCGCACGGCGCTCATTCCCTATATCGCCGCAGGCGACCCTTCCCTTGCCTCCACGCCCGCGCTGATGCATGCGCTGGTCGGGGCGGGGGCTGATGTCATCGAGCTGGGCGTACCGTTTTCGGATCCCATGGCGGACGGCCCGGTGATCCAGCGCGCCGCCGAACGGGCCATTGCCCGGGGCGCGGGGCTGCGCCAGGTGTTCGACATGGTGCGCAGCTTTCGCCAGAAGGATGCGCAGACGCCCGTCGTTCTGATGGGCTATGCCAACCCTATCGAGCATATGGGGCAGGCCGCATTCGCGTCGGCAGCCGCGCAGGCGGGTGTCGATGGCGTGCTGGTCGTGGATTATCCTCCGGAAGAAACCGTCGAATTCGCGGCCGAGCTTGCCAGGGTCCGCGTCGATCCCATTTTCCTGCTGGCGCCCACCTCCACCGAAGACCGTATCCGCAAGATAGCCGAGGCTGCCCGCGGCTATGTCTATTACGTATCGCTCAAGGGCGTCACCGGGGCGGGCCATCTCGACGTCGACGACGTGGCGCGGCAGCTTGCTCGCATCCGCAAGCATGTGACCATTCCTGTCGGGGTAGGTTTTGGCATACGCGATGCACAGAGTGCAAGCAGGGTGGCCGGCTGCGCCGATGCGGTCGTCATTGGCAGCAAGCTGATCGAAACCATGGAGACCGCTGTTGCTCAGGCGCAACAGGCGGGCGCCGACGAAGAGGGCGCCGCGGGCAAGGCGATCGAGGCCGCCGCGGCCTGGCTTGCGGAGATACGCCAGGCGCTGCCGCAGGGCAGTTGAGGCAAGTCAGGGTTGCGGCATGCCGCGGGCCAAAGTTAAAACAGAACACATTGCCGGCGCCGCGCCGGACACCTACAGGAACAAACCATGAGCTGGATCGACAAAATTCTGCCTCCGCGCATCAACCGCAGCAGCGATGGCGCACGCAGGGTGCCCGAAGGCCTCTGGGTGAAGTGCCCATCCTGCGAATCCGTGCTGTACAAGGAAGACCTCAAGGCAACACTCAATGTTTGTCCCAAGTGCAGCCATCATCTGCGCCTGGGGGCGCGTGACCGCATCGATGCATTGCTCGATGCCGACGGCCGGGTGGAAATTGGCCAGAACACGCGGCCCATGGATCCCCTCAAGTTCAAGGACAGCCGCAAATATCCTGAACGTGTCTCGGAAGCGACAAAGCAGACCGGCGAGAGCGAGGCCATGGTGGTCATGAGCGGATCCATCCTGGCCGTTCCGGTCGTGCTGGCCTGCTTTGAGTTCTCATTCATGGGCGGGTCCATGGGCTCGGTGGTGGGTGAGCGCTTTGTGCGCGGCGTCCAGGAAGCCATCAAGAATCGCACGCCTTTCATCTGTGTGGCGGCCTCGGGCGGCGCCCGCATGCAGGAAAGCCTGTTTTCGCTCATGCAAATGGCCAAGACCAATGCCATGCTTACCCGTCTTGCCGCCGAGGGCCTGCCCTTCATCAGCATTCTTACCGATCCGACCATGGGCGGCGTATCGGCCAGTTTTGCCTTCATGGGTGATGTGGTCATTGCGGAGCCCAAGGCGCTCATCGGCTTTGCCGGCCCGCGCGTCATCGAGCAAACCGTGCGTGAAAAGCTGCCCGAGGGCTTCCAGCGGGCTGAATTCCTGCTCGAGAAGGGGGCTATCGACATGGTGGTCGATCGCCGCGAGATGCGTGCCGAGCTGGCGCATCTTATGGCGCTCCTGGGGCGCCAACCCATCGAGTCGGTTGCCACCGGCACCTGATCCACCCGCGCCGGCACCGCGCAAGCACAAAAAAAACCAGCACCGTTCAGGTGCTGTTTTTTTTGTGGGCGCCGCCATGCAGCGCCCGTCAGCCACGTCAGTGGGTCTCGACCTGCTGCAGCGGCTCATTGGCCACCACAGGCGCCGGCTTGCGTGCCCGCCCCAGGCGTACGGGAGCCTGGGCAGGCGCAGGAGCCGCCGGGAAACGGGTCTCGATCAGCTGCATGCCGGCATCCGCCAGCACGGCATCCAGCGTCGTGCCGTTGGTTGTTTCGGCGGACGCCTCATCCCTGGCCGGCACAGGCGTGTCATCCTGTGCGGTTGTTTCCTGGGCCTGGAGCTCGACGGCCTCGACGACGGGGGGCTGAGTCGCCACGGGCTGCTCTTCGGCAGTGCTGTCCGATGCCTGCCCGGCGTCTGCCTCGAGCCTGGCCTGTGTTTCCGCATCGATGCTGACAGCGGTTTCGTCGGCTGAGCCGGCAAGCTCTTCAAGTTCTGCCGGCTCGGGCGTGTCTGTCGCGACGGGCTCGGGCGTCTTTTCCGGAACGAGGGCTGGCTTCTGCGTGGCCGGGGCCGGGGCCGGCTGTTCCGTCGCAGAGGCTGCGGCCGGTTCAACTGCAATGGGTTCAGCGGGCGCGGGCTCTGCGATTGCGGGCTGTTCCATGGCGGCTTGCTCGTCACGCACTGCCTCGGTCGCCAGGGCTTGCTCCGGCATGGGCTGTGCTGCGGATTCCGGAACCTCGCTGGCCACGGCCTGAGCGGCCCCCGCAGGCTGGTCGTCTTGCTCCGCAACCGGGGTCGCGGGCGCGGAATCGCTTTGCTCGCCAGCATCCTGGGCGGCTTCGAGGCTGGACCCGTCAGCTGTCTGTGTGCCGTTTTCGCCCTCATTGCTGCGGCGGCCCCGGCGGCTGCGGCGACGGCGGCGCTTGCGCTCAGGATCAGCCTGTTCGCCATCGGCGTTTTCGGTGCGCGGTTCCTGGATCGCGTCGGTGTCGGATGCCTGGGTGGCCTCAACCGCCGGAGCCGAAAGAGGCTGCTGTGGCTGGGCTGCTTCCTGGGAGGCGGCTTCGCTCGCTACTGCCGCAACGGCGGCGGTAGCTGCCGTCTCCAGTTCCGGCGTTCCCGACTGGGTTTCCTCGCGGCGGTTGCGGCCCCGTCCGCGACGATTGCGGCTGCGACCATTGGCCCCGCCGGTCTCGCCTGCTGCGGCGGTATCAGCGATGGCTGCTTCCGGTGCGTCGCTGCGGCCTGCGTCCTGCTGGTGGCGGCGACCCTTGGATGCGCCCGAAAGTTCCTGGCGTTCGGATTCAGGGCGGCTGCGCCGCTGCCTGTTGCCGCGCTCCCGGTCGCTGGATGCATTGCGGTCGCGACGATCGCCCTGGCGGCCGCTGCGCGAGCGCGTACCCTGCGCGGGCTTGGTTTCCGCCGCGGGCTCGGCCTGAGAGCTGGCGGCAGTCTGCGCTGGCGCCGTGCCGGTGAACCAGCTGATCAGACGCTTGAACAGGCCGATACCCTCAGACGTCGCCGCGGGCGCCGCTGCGGGCGTGGGCTCGACATGGCGCGGCGCCGGCTGCGAGTGGGCAATGCTCTTGACCAGTGCTTCGGGCCGGGGCTTGGCCTCCTGGGCGCGGTTGGGCGTCCAGGTCGTGGGCGTCTCGGGCTGGCTGACAAGCTCGAAGCTGGTCTTGTTGTCCTCCAGGCGAGGATCGTCGTGGCGCAGGCGCTCGATATGATGGTGCGGCGTTTCGAGGTTCTTGTTGGGGATCAGGACAAGGTTGACCTTCAGGCGCGATTCTATCTTGCTGATGTCATGGCGCTTTTCGTTCAGCAGGAAGGTTGCGACCTCGACCGGCACTTGGGCGTGCAGGGCGGCGGTGCCTTCCTTCATGGCTTCTTCCTGAAGCAGACGCAGGACATGCAAGGCGCTGGATTCCGCATCGCGGATCACGCCCGTGCCATTGCAGCGGGGGCATGTGATGTGAGAGCCTTCGTTCAGGGCGGGCCGCAGGCGCTGGCGCGAGAGCTCCATGAGGCCGAAGCGGGAAATCTTGCCCATCTGCACGCGCGCACGGTCGAAATGCAGGGCGTCGCGCAGGCGCTGTTCGACGGCGCGCTGGTTCTTGTTGTCCTCCATATCGATGAAGTCGATCACGATCAGGCCGCCAAGGTCGCGCAGGCGCAGCTGGCGGGCGACCTCGTCGGCCGCCTCCATGTTGGTGCGCATCGCCGTTTCCTCGATATCGGCGCCACGGGTGGAGCGGGCGGAGTTGACGTCCACCGCAACCAGCGCCTCGGTGTGGTCAATGACCACCGAACCGCCCGAGGGCAGCTGTACGGTGCGCGAGTAGGCTGTTTCAATCTGGTGTTCGATCTGGAAGCGCGAGAACAGCGGAATGTCGTCGCGATACATCTTGACGCGCTGGACGTTGTCCGGCATCACCACGCTCATGAACGCGGTGGCCTGCTCGTAGATGTCGTCCGTATCGATCAGGATCTCGCCGATTTCAGGCGAATAATAGTCGCGGATGGCCCGGATCACCAGGCTGGACTCGAGGTAAATGAGGATGGGCGCCTTGTTTTCCTTGGCGGCGCCATCGATCGCGCTCCAGAGCTGAAGCAGATAGGAAAGATCCCATTGCAGCTCTTCCACGCTGCGGCCGATACCGGCCGTGCGGGCGATGATGCTCATGCCCTGGGGCAGGTCGAGCTGGTCCATCGTTTCGCGCAGCTCCTGGCGGTCTTCGCCTTCGACCCGGCGAGAAACGCCGCCGCCGCGCGGATTGTTGGGCATCAGCACCAGATAGCGGCCGGCAAGCGAGATGAAGGTGGTCAGGGCGGCGCCCTTGTTGCCACGCTCTTCCTTCTCGACCTGGATGATCAGCTCCTGGCCTTCGGCCAGGGCGTCCTGTATGCGCGCGGTGCGCACATCGACGCCTTCCTTGAAATAGCTGCGGGCTACTTCCTTGAAGGGCAGAAAGCCGTGCCGCTCTTCGCCATAGCTGACAAAGCAGGCTTCCAGGCCCGGCTCGATGCGGGTAATGACGCCCTTGTAGATATTGCCTTTGCGCTGTTCGCGGCCGGCAGTTTCGATGTCGAGGTCAATAAGTTTTTGACCGTCGACGATAGCAACGCGTAGTTCTTCTTGGTGCGTTGCATTGAACAACATCCGTTTCATGAGGTGATTCTCCGTAGTCATGGCGCACCGTAAATCGGCGCACGACCGCGGGTCACTCGGTGTGTGGCGCTAAATCTGCACAGAGGGCGGGGCTGACCACGTCAGACCGCACCCTCCCTGTGTCGGGAAGGCACGGCGTACACTGATGGGGTACGCAGTTCGGTCAGCAGGAAGGTCAGGTTCACGTTTGTGGTTGACAGAAGTTGCTGGAACGGCAGACGCGCCATTGGCGCGGCTGGTGCATAAAAACGATGACATCTGCAAAAGATTCAGCGTCGCACGCGGGCTGCTGCTTGCACGCCGATAGCGGGCTGTTCGCCATGCCACTATCCGGCAGATCGCGCTTGCCCGGCGACCTAATGACCCGGAAGCTGAAACCCAGGCGTTACAATATGGCCTTTATCGGACCGACGGAGACGCACCCTTGCATCTCTACGTCAGGCGTTTTTCAGCTTCCACAGGCTGACGCGATTATATTCCCCTTTTCCCTATGCGCAAAATAGTTGTTGAAAACGGCCAGGCGCCGAGCGTGCGTTTCGTCGAGATCGACGCCGGCCAGGCGGGGCAGCGCCTGGATAATTTTCTGTTGCGCATATGCAAGGGTGTGCCCAAGAGCCATCTGTACAAGGCCATACGCAGCGGAGAGGTCCGGGTAAACAAGGGACGCATCAGCGCCGACTACCGGCTTGCGGAGGGGGATCTCGTTCGTGTCCCGCCCCTGCGCCTGCCCAGGGCCGACGAACCCAGGTATGTGCCCGGGGCGAATTTCCCCGTGATATTCGAAGATGACGCGCTGCTTGTGCTGGACAAGCCCGCAGGCGTCGCGGTGCACGGGGGCAGCGGCGTCTCCTTCGGGGTCATCGAGCAGTTGCGCGCCGCCAGGCCGGAGGCGAAGTTTCTGGAGCTGGCCCACCGGCTGGATCGTGAAACCTCCGGCCTGCTCATGGTCGCCAAGCAGCGCAAGTCGTTGCTGCGCCTGCACGACATGATGCGGGAAGGCGCAGGACGCAAGCGTTACAAGGCTCTGGTGGTGGCGGACTGGGTCAACGACCGCCAGCATATGCGCCAGCCGCTGCTGAAATACCTGACGCCGGACGGCGAACGGCGCGTCCGGGTCGATGCGCAGGGCAAGGCGGCCCATACCATTGTCACGCTGCTGCAGCGGTTCGGACGCTATTCCCTGGTGGGGGCCGAGCTTCGTACGGGCCGTACGCACCAGATACGCGTGCACCTGGCGGCGGCAGGGTATCCCATTGTCTGCGACGAAAAATACGGGCGGGACGACGTCCGCGACCATTTCGCGCGGCTGGGCCTGCGGCGCATGTTTCTGCACGCAGGCAACCTCGATATTCCCCATCCGCTGTCCGGCGAGCCTCTTTCGCTCGAGGCGCCCCTGCCGGCGGAGTGTATGGCCATATTGCGCTATCTTGAGCGGAATCCCTGATTATTGCGCCTCGCGGGGCGAGGCAGCATGGAGCAATTGATGAAACAGTATGCAGCGGTAGTGTTTGACTGGGACGGCACGGTCATGGATTCGACGCACAGCATTGTCAGCGCCATTCAGCTGGCCTGCGCGGACATTGGCTTGCCTGTTCCGGCTGCCAGCCAGGCAAGCTGGGTGATCGGGCTTTCCCTGGAAAGCGCCCTGTATCATTGCGTACCTACGCTGACGGCCGGGCAGATGCCTGAGTTTCTCGCCCGCTATCGCCACCATTTCCTGGCCCGCGATCCTGAGATCAAGCTCTTCGACGGTGTTGTCGATCTGCTCGGGACGCTGCGCGCCCGAGACATTTCGCTGGCAGTTGCCACGGGCAAGAGCCGGGTTGGTCTGGATCGTGTTCTTGCCGCCATGGACCTGGGCGGGCATTTCCATGTCACGCGCTGCGCGGACGAATCGGCCAGCAAGCCCGATCCGGCCATGCTGCTCGAAATCATGGGTTTTCTGTCGCTCGATCCCGACCAGGTGCTGATGGTTGGAGACACTACGCACGACATACAGATGGCAGTCGCGGCGGGCGTGGACAGCATGGCGGTCACCTATGGCGCGCATGATCTGCCCACGCTGGCCCAGGCCAACCCCACCGTCATGGTTTCCAGCGTCGCTGAAATGCGCGACTGGCTGATGAAGCGCATCTAAGGCATCAGGGATTCGGGCGCGCCCCAAGGGAAACGCTTGTTTCGAGGAACAAAACGGCGGCGCTGCGCGTCTATGGGTAATATGTAATATCCCGTACAAGGTATGCGCCATGTCGATGATCAAGCCGCCGCACATTCCGCCATCGGAAATTACCTCGGAAGAAATCTGGCAGACACGCCGCCGCTGGTTGCGTCTGGCAGGGCTGGGTGCGGTTGCCGTGGGGGCGGGCGGCCTTGGGCCGGCGATTGCCGGCGCCGCCGAGGCTGCGCGCCCGCCGCTGGCCTCGGCGCCCAACCCGGCCTACCGGCTGGATGAAAAGCTCACATCTGAAAAAGACATTACGTCTTACAACAATTTCTACGAGTTCGGCACAGGCAAGACAGACCCCATGGAATATGCGGGCGATATGAACACAAGGCCCTGGACAGTCTCTGTCGAGGGCGAGGTCGCCAGGCCCCGTGTCTTTGATATCGATGACCTGCTCAAGCTCGCGCCTATGGAAGAGCGCATCTACAGGCTGCGCTGCGTAGAGGCCTGGTCCATGGTCATCCCCTGGGTGGGCTACCCGCTTTCGGCCTTGCTGCGCGAGGTTCAGCCCACGGGCAACGCGAAGTATGTAGAATTCGTAACCGCCCTGGAGCCCGAGGCGATGCCCGGCGTGCGAGCGGGCATCCTGGATTGGCCCTACGTCGAGGGGCTGCGCATGGACGAGGCCATGCATCCGCTGACCCTGCTGGTATTCGGGCTGTACGGCAAGCTGTTGCCCAATCAGGATGGCGCGCCGCTTCGGGTGGCCGTGCCCTGGAAATACGGGTTCAAGTCGGGCAAGTCCATCGTCAGGATCCGCCTGCTCGAGAAAATGCCGGTGACCAGCTGGGCCAAGGCAGCCGCCAATGAATATGGTTTCTATGCCAATGTGAATCCGGAGGTTCCCCATCCGCGCTGGAGCCAGGCGACCGAGCGCCGGATCGGGGACGGCTTCTTTGCCCCTCGGGCCAAGACGCTCATGTTCAATGGCTATGGAGATCAGGTCGCATCCCTCTATCAGGGCATGGATTTGCGGCGGTATTACTGATGGGCCATCGCTGGACGCCCGCCGGGGTCTCCCGGGTCAAGCCGCTGGTTTTTGTCCTGGCGGTCTATCCGCTCGCGCGCTGGTTCTGGCTGGGGTATACCGGCGGATTGGGGGCCAATCCGCCTGAATTTCTCATTCGCTCCTCCGGCCTGTGGGCGCTGGTGGCGCTCTGGCTTACGCTTGCGGTCACGCCATTGCGCCGGCTGCTCGGACAGCCAGCCCTGGTGGGCCTGCGCAGGATGCTTGGCCTGTTCGCCTTTTTCTATACCGCCCTGCATCTGCTTGGCTGGGCGTGGTGGGAGCAGGGATGGTCGCTACCCGCAATGTGGGACGACATCATTGCACGTACTTTCATTGCCGCGGGCATGCTGGCCTTTCTTCCCATGATGGCGCTGGCGATCACCTCCACGCGCGGCTGGATGCGGCGCATGGGGCGCCGCTGGCAGGATCTTCATCTCAGCATTTATGCCATTGCCATGCTGTCCGTCTGGCATTTCTGGCTGGTGCGCGCGGGCAAGAATGATTTCGCCGAGCCCTATGCCTATGGCGCCGTGCTGGCGCTGCTGCTGGGCTTGCGCGTGCTGGTCTGGTCTGGCGGGCCTCGGTGAGCAGGAAATGTGTTCGGAAGGGGGCGCAATGGCGCGCCATTCTGCGAGCAAGCCCCTGGGGGAGACGGATCAGCGCAGCGCTTTCAGGATGCCAAGGGTTTCGGCATCAGGCTCGCCATCATGGCGGGTTGGCCGGTAGTGCATCTGGAATGCCGCCATGACATTTCGCGTAGCCTTGTCCAGCACACCAGTGTGCGGTGTTTCATAGCCTGCGCGCTCGAGCTGCTCCTGCACCCAGGCAATATCAGGCAGCCCCTGGTTCTGGAATTGCATGGCATACTGCCGTGCAAGGTCTTCGTCATACCAGCGCCCGATACCCTGGTCAGCCATGGCTTTCCAGGGGAACAGGGGGCCGGGGTCTATTTTGCGCTGCGGCGCAATATCGCTGTGGCCGACGATATTGCGCGGCTTTATCTGGTGCCGCCTGGCAATATCCTTGAGCAACGCGGCCACGACACGCATCTGGATGTCCGGATAGGGGGCCCAGTCCTCCCCCTTGCGGCCTGCGTTGACGATCTCCACGCCGATCGAACTGGTGTTGATGTCGCTGCGCCCATACCAGCTGCTCACCCCCGCGTGCCAGGCGCGGCGGCTTTCATCGACCAGCTGGTAGATGTGTGGGCGCGGCTCGTCTGTTACCAGGTAGTGAGCGCTTACATTGCGCTCGGTCAGTATCTTGAGCGAGGCCTCGTTGGGGCTGGAGGTGTAATGCACCACGAGCACTTCCACACGGCTGTTCTGGCTCTTGGCCTGAATGCTGCGGTCAATGTCGAGCTTGCCGGGATCGTAGGATGCGCAGGCGCCCAATGTGGCCAGGACTGCCGCGCCAAGAATGGTTTTGAGCACCGAACGCATCATCGGGCCGCCTGGAACAGGAAAATGGCAGGCTTTCGGGCCAGATCGGGGGCATCCATGGATTTCCACCGGGAAATGGGGTGGGTCTGTATCCATTGCTCGGGCGTGGTCAGCGAGCGTGCGACGCACAGGCGTGTGCCCGGCTGCAGGGTCTGCTTGAGCGTGGCCAGCATGGCGTCGTTGCGATAAGGGGTTTCTATGAGAATCTGCGTCTGCCCGAACTTGCGGGATGATTGCTCCCACGCTTTGAGCTGCCGGGCGCGTTCGGCCGGATCGATAGGGGCGTAGCCATGGAAGGCGAAACGCTGGCCGTCCAGGCCGCTGGCCATCAGGCCAAGCAGGATGGATGAGGGCCCCACCCAAGGCATTACCCGTATGCCCATGTCATGCGCGACAGCGACCACCCGGGCGCCGGGGTCGGCAACCGCCGGACACCCGGCCTCCGATACCAGGCCGATTTCCCCGCCTTCCGCCAGAGGCTGGAGCCAGGCGCGCATCTGCTGCGCGTCCACCTTGGCATCGAGGGTGTGGATGGTGATTTCCTGGAGCGGGCGCTGCGTGCCCGCCAGCTTGAGAAAGGCCCTGGCCGTCTTGGCATTCTCGGCAATATAGGTGTGCAGCCTTCCGGCGGCTTCCCGGGCGGCAGTGGGCAGCCAGGTCTCGGTGGGCGCGGCCCCGAGTCCGACGGGAATCAGGTGCAGTGTGCCGGTATTTTTCATGCTTCTCCAGGAGTTTGCGGTGAGCGGCGGCTGTTCTTCGCAGCCCGCCGCTGGCGGTACGGATGCGTCAGCCTCAGGCCAGCGGATCGAGGCCGAAGCGGCGCAGCATGCCCGAGAGCGAGATGAGCGGCAGGCCTATGATTGCGGTCGGGTCGCCTGACTGCATGCTTTCCATCAGGGCGATGCCCAGGCCTTCCGCCTTGGCGCTGCCGGCAGTGTCGTAAGGCTGTTCGCGCCGCAGGTAATTGACGATTTCGCTGTCTGACAGTTGCCGGAAGCGGCATACCGTGACGACATCTTCGGCCTCGGTACGCGTGCCGTCTGTGACGCACAGGGCGCTGTGAAATTCTACGGCCTGCCCGCTGAGCAGGGCAAGCTGGGCGCGGGCGCGCTCGAAATTGCCTGGCTTGCCTATGGGAGCCCCATCGAAAGTGGCGACCTGATCGGAACCTATCACGACGCTGCCAGGGTGGTTGTGGGCCACCGCCTGCGCCTTTGCCTGTGCGAGGCGCAGGGCCAGCTCCCAGGGTGTTTCTTCGGGGGCAGGCGTTTCATCCACCCCTGGCGAGACCGTGGTAAAAGGTAGGCCAAGGCGTTGCAGCATATCGCGGCGGTAGGGCGAGCTTGATGCCAGGATGAGACGCATGGGAGGGGAATCGTTTGACTGTGAATGGCGGAACACGTTATTATCTAACGTTTTCCGTGTGCTTGAAAAGCACGGCAAGGTGAAAATACCGTGACCTCCCCCAGGCAAGATCGCGCCGCGCAAATTCAAGATAGTTTTGAGCTTGCGCGTCTTGGGCGGGAAGTGCGCGGCCGGGTGCCGGTTGCCCGCTTTGCGCGCCTTGTTGCCGACCTGCCCGAACAGCAGGCGGGTGCCGAGGTTGCGTGGGCCGTCAGTGGTGAAACCGACTCGGTGGGCCGCGCATGGCTGAGGGTGGCGGCGCAGGCCGACCTCGTGGTCAGGTGCGAGCGATGCATGCAGCCTTTTGTCCTGGCGGTGCAGGCTGGCAATACACTTCAGATGATGAGGTCCGAGGCCGCGCTCGAAGCTGCCGAGGAGGTCGATGAGACCGACGAGGAGGGCTATACCGAGCGTATCGTCGGTTCGCCACGCCTGGATCTGCTTGCGCTGGTCGAGGACGAACTCATTCTCGCCTTGCCGTACGTGCCCAAGCACGAAGCATGCCCGGCGTTGCCGGAAGCGCTTGCGGATTCCGGCGCCGGCCAGTCCAGGCCATCGCCTTTCGCGGTGCTGGGCAAGCTAAAGAAAGATTGATTTAACGCAGCATTCAACTTGCGGACTCTCGCGTAAAATACGCCTTCCGCTTACAGGAGTAATCATGGCCGTTCAGCAAAACAAGAAAAGCCCGTCCAAGCGCGGCATGCACCGTTCGCACGACTTCATCGCCGCACCCGCCACGGCCATCGAGCCGACTTCGGGCGAGCTGCACCTGCGCCACCATATCAGCCCCAACGGCATCTACCGTGGCCGCAAGGTCCTCAAGACCAAGAACGACGAATAATCGGCTGTTTCATTCACTGAGAAACGCCACAGTTTGCGCACCTGATGTCCGCAACTGAAATCCGCATTGCCATCGATTGCATGGGCGGCGACGTGGGCCTGCCGGTCACCATTCCGGCAGCCTTCCAGTTTGCCCAGCGGCACCCCGACACGCGCTTTCTGCTCGCGGGTCAGCCGTCGGCCATCGAAGCCGCGCTCAAGAGCGCCGGCAGCCTTCCGCGGGAATGGTACGAGATCCTCCCCGCCTCCGAGGTTGTCCTGATGGACGATTCGGTCGAGGTTGCCCTGCGTCGCAAGAAAGATTCCTCCATGCGCATCGCGGCGCAGGCCGTCAAGGATGGCCGCGCCGACGCCTGCATCTCTGCCGGCAATACGGGCGCATGGATGGCTATTTCACGCTACATCCTCAAGACGCTCGACGGCATAGACCGTCCCGCCATCGCCACGTCCATTCCCAATGTCAAGGGTGGCGCGACCACCATGCTTGACCTGGGCGCCAATGTCGATTGCTCGGCTGAGCACCTGCTGCAGTTCGCCATCATGGGATCGGCCCTGGCTTCCATTGTCGATCGCCGCGAGCAGCCCACCATAGGGCTGCTCAATATCGGCGAAGAGGTGATCAAGGGCAATGAGGTCGTCAAGCAGGCCGCGGAGCTGCTGCGCGGCAGCGGCCTGAACTTCTACGGCAACGTGGAAGGCGACGATATCTGCAAAGGCACGGTGGATGTCATTGTCTGCGACGGTTTCGTGGGCAATGTCGTGCTCAAGTCGATAGAGGGCGTGGCAAAGATGATTGCCACCATGCTGCGCGCCGAATTCACCCGCGACGCCTGGTCCATGGCGACCGGAGCGCTGGCCAAGCCGGCGCTCAATCGCCTGCGTGACCGGGTCGACAACCGCCGCTACAATGGTGCGGCGCTGCTGGGCCTGCGCGGGATCGTCATCAAGAGCCATGGTTCTGCCGACGCCTACGCCTTTGGTTGCGCACTCGAGCGCGCCCGCGACGCGGTGGGCAATGGGCTGCTCGATGGCACAACGCGCGCCATAGACAGCCTGCGCCAAAGCCTGCAGGCCGCTGCGGCGGCAGCGGCCGCCCCCTCCAACGCTTCCTCTGATCCTGCGTCTTAGCCAGGTTTACGGACATCATCATGCCTTATGCCAAGATTATCGGCTCGGGCGGCTACCTGCCTCCCCGTATCGTAAGCAACGACGCGCTGGCTGCAGAGCTGGCCACCCGGCAGATCGAAACTTCTGATACATGGATCGTGGAACGCACGGGCATCCGGCAGCGACACCTCGCCGAGCCTGGTGTCACTACCAGCCAGCTGGCGACGCTGGCCGCGCAGGCCGCGCTTTCAGATGCGGGCGTCAAGGCTGCAGAGCTTGATCTCATCATTGTCGCGACCTCCACGCCCGACTATGTGTTCCCCAGCACAGCCTGCCTGGTGCAAGACAAGCTGGGCGCAGCCGGCGGCGGCGCAGCCTTTGACGTGCAGGCTGTATGCAGTGGTTTCGTCTATGCGCTTGCGACGGCCGATGCCTTTATCCAGGCAGGCCGCGCCCGCACGGCGCTGGTGATCGGGGCTGAGGTCTTTTCCAGTATTCTTGACTGGAGCGACCGCAAAACCTGCGTGCTCTTTGGCGATGGCGCCGGCGCCGTGGTGCTGCGCGCCAGCGAGGAGCCCGGCATCATGGCCGCCCAGCTCAATGCCGATGGCAGTCAGGCCAAGATACTCTGTGCGGCGGGTAATGTGGCTCACGGCCAAGTCGTGGGGGATCCTTTCCTGCGTATGGACGGCCAGGCGGTTTTCAAGCTTGCTGTCACATCGCTGGCGAAATCTGCCCGGGATGTCTGCGCCCAGGCAGGCGTAGAGCTTGCCGACGTCGACTGGCTGGTACCGCACCAGGCCAATGTGCGCATCATCAACTTCCTCGGCCGCAAGCTTGGCATTCCTGACGAAAAAGTTGTTGTTACAGTAGACAGCCATGCCAACACCTCAGCAGCCAGTGTGCCGCTCGCGCTCGACGCAGCTCGCCGCGACGGGCGCATCAAGGCAGGCCAAACCGTGCTGATGCAGGGCGTGGGCGGCGGCTTTACCTGGGGCTCGGTGCTGGCTCGCATGTAGCGGGCCGGTTTTCGAGCGGCTGGCCAGGCGGCCGGTCTTTCTTCAACCGTATTCTTGCGCAATAAATATGAAAATAGCATTTGTTTTCCCCGGACAAGGTTCGCAGTCAGTCGGCATGATGGATGCCTGGGCAGGCAATGCCGCCGTATCCGGTGCGCTGGAACAGGCCTCGCAGGCGCTGGGGCAGGATCTGGCGGCGCTGATCGCCCAGGGTCCGGCTGAAGACCTGAATCTCACCACCAATACCCAGCCGGTCATGCTGGCCAGCGCCGTGGCGACGTACCGGGCCTGGATCGAAGCGGGTGGCGCGCAGCCTGACGTCGTGGCCGGGCATAGCCTGGGCGAGTATTCCGCCCTGGTCGCGGCCGGCGCATTGGGCCTGGAAGACGCCGTGCGCGTCGTGCGCGTGCGCGCGGATGCGATGCAGGCGGCGGTGCCGGTGGGCACTGGCGGCATGGCGGCCATTCTCGGGCTGGCTGACGATACGGTCAGGGCGGTTTGTGCCGAGGCAGCCCAGGGCGAAGTGGTGGAGGCCGTCAATTTCAATGCGCCGGCGCAAGTAGTGATCGCGGGCCACAAAGGCGCCGTGGAGCGTGCCTGCGAACTGGCCCGCCAGGCCGGCGCCAAGCGGGCGCTGGTGCTGCCGGTGTCCGCGCCGTTCCACGCCAGCCTGCTTGAACCTGCTGCGGCGGTTCTGGACGAGGCCTTGGGCGGTATCGCCATTCAAGCGCCGGCCATTCCGCTCATCAACAATGTGGATGTCGCCAGCCCAGCCGACCCCGATGCAATTCGCGATGCGCTGGTGCGCCAGGCCTGGCACCCCGTGCGCTGGGTCGAGACCATCGCCGCCATGAAGGCGCAAGGTGTCACCCATGTCGTGGAATGCGGCCCCGGCAAGGTGCTGGCGGGCCTCACCAAGCGCATAGACAAAGAGCTGGTGGGGCTTGCCATTACAGATCCTGCATCCATGCAGGCTGCGCTTGATGCACTGAAGGCTTGAGGAGATAGAGCATGGACAAACAACTTGAAGGCAAGATAGCGCTTGTGACGGGCGCCTCGCGTGGCATAGGCCAGGCCATCGCCCTGGAACTGGCCGCCCAGGGCGCCATTGTCGTCGGCACTGCTACGACCGACGCCGGCGCGCAGGGCATCAGTGAGGCGCTGTCGGCCTATGGCGGGCGCGGCGCGGTGCTCAATGTCACGGATGCTGAAGCGTGCGACCGCCTGGTATCCGAGCTTTCGGCCCAGGGCGGCCCATACATCCTGGTCAACAATGCCGGCATCACCCGCGACAACCTTGCCATGCGCCTGAAAGACGACGACTGGCAGGCGGTCATAGACACCAATCTTTCGGCGGTCTTCAGGCTGTCGCGTGCCGTGGCCAAGCCCATGATGAAAGCGCGGGCGGGCCGCATCATCAACATTACTTCCGTCATCGGGTCCATCGGCAACCCCGGCCAGGCCAATTATGCCGCCGCCAAGGCCGGTGTGGCGGGCCTGTCGCGCGCGCTGGCGCGCGAGCTGGGCAGCCGCGGGATCACGGTGAACTGTGTGGCGCCGGGCTTTATCGACACTGACATGACCCGCGCGCTCAACGAGGCACAGACATCGGCGATTCTTTCGCAGATTCCCCTGGGCAGGCTGGGCGATGCGAAAGACATCGCGGCGGCCGTGGCCTTCCTGGCAGGTCCGCAGGCGGGGTATGTCACAGGCACCACCCTGCATGTCAACGGTGGCATGTACATGTAATTCACCGAACAGTTATATTGCCGTAGGGTAAAATCTGTGAGGTCCACAGGTGTTCCGAACCGGGCCTGCCGCCTGCGCTCAGCAGGCGCTCCAGGTATAGAATACCGTTTTTTTTGTCATGGCCAGCACCAATAAATTTTTCGTTTGGCTATAATTCGCGGGAATTTTCCCCACTTGGAGATCTGCATGGAAAGCATCGAACAGCGCGTCAAGAAGATCGTCGCTGAACAACTTGGCGTAAACGAAGCCGAGATCAAGAACGAATCTTCCTTCCTTGACGACCTCGGTGCCGATTCGCTCGATATGGTCGAGCTCGTGATGGCACTCGAAGACGAATTCGAAACCGAGATTCCGGACGAAGAGGCCGAAAAGATCACGACGGTTCAGCAAGCTGTTGACTACATCAATTCGCACAGCAAGCAGTAATATCAACTTCCGGTCGGCGTCCTGGCATGCAGCGGCGTCGTCCAAGGGCGGCTTCAGGGGAATAGTCCCGCCTCCGGTCCTGGCCATCCCGTTGCCGGTCCGAGGGTGCGCCTGTTCGCCTTGAGCCGCCTTTTTCATTCAGGAGCCATCCGTGAAACGACGTGTCGTCATTACTGGCCTTGGGATCGTGTCGCCCGTCGGCAACGATATAGACAGCGCATGGGACAATATCGTCAACGGGCGTTCGGGCATAAGCACCATCACGCGCTTTGATCCGTCCGCGCTGAGCGCCCGTATTGCGGGGGAAGTCAAGAATTTCGATGTCACGCAGTACATCTCCGCCAAGGAAGCCAAGCAGATGGATACCTTTATCCATTATGGCCTGGCGGCTGGCGTGCAGGCCTGGCGTGATTCGGGGCTGGCCATCACCGAGGCCGATGCCGAGCGTTACGGGGTTATCCTGGGCTCGGGCATCGGCGGCTTGCCGCGCATCGAGGAAACCCAGACAGACTATCTCGAGCGCGGCCCTCGCCGCATTTCGCCTTTCTTTGTTCCGGCGTCGCTGATCAATCTCATTTCCGGCCAGCTGTCCATTCTGCTGGGGCTGAAGGGGCCGAGCTACGCCGTGGTGTCGGCCTGCACCACAGGCCTGCATTCCATCGGGGATGCCGCGCGCCTGATCGAGTATGGCGATGCGGATGTCATGATCGCCGGCGGCGCCGAATCGACCGTTTCCCCCCTCGGGATCGGGGGCTTCGCGGCGATGCGCGCGCTGTCCACCCGCAACGATGATCCGACCACGGCTTCGCGTCCCTGGGACCGTGATCGTGACGGCTTTGTGCTGGGCGAGGGTGCGGGCGCACTGGTGCTCGAGGAATACGAGCATGCGCGCAAGCGCGGAGCGCGCATCTATGGTGAATTCGCCGGCTATGGCATGAGCTCCGATGCGCATCACATCACATCGCCTGATCGCGACGGTCCGCGCCGCGGGATGACCAATGCGCTGCGCAACGGAGGCGTCAATGCCGACGAGGTTCAGTACATCAACGCTCATGGCACGTCCACGCCCCTGGGCGACAAGAACGAATCCGAAGCGCTCAAGCTTGCATTCGGCGATCATGCGTCCAGGCTGGTTGTCAACTCGACCAAGTCCATGACGGGCCATCTACTGGGCGCCGCGGGCGGGATCGAGGCAGTGTTCACCACGCTGGCCGTCTATCACCAGGTATCCCCGCCCACGATCAACATCTTCAACCAGGATCCGGAGTGCGATCTTGATTACTGCGCCAACGAGGCGCGGGACATGAAGATCGACATTGCGCTGTCCAATTCGTTCGGCTTTGGCGGCACCAACGGTTCCATGATTGTTCGCAGGATCTAGCCTGACGCACCCCGTTGCGCATCCGTCTGTATCCCGCGCCGGCGACGCTGGCGCGGACGCGCACGGCCATCCGGCATGTGCCGCCGGCGATGCCGGCCCCGCACGCATTCTCCATTCCTGGCATCCTCGTCGTTCGCGGCGCGCATCCCTGCTGCGCCGCCTGGGGCGCAGGCCGCTGCCATTTGCGGGTATAGTGTCCCTGCACGCGTCTGGACGCTGGTCGCTTGCGCCCGATGGCCGGGATCGCTGTCAGTTGGCCCATGTCTGGGATGCCGGTCTCTGGCTTACGCTGAGGTTTCACATGCAGGAAGGCGGGAAGAACGGGCGCCGGGACATCACCATCTGGAGATTCTGCCTGCCCGAGGCCGACTGGCGCATGCTGCGTGTACAGGTCGCCAGGCAGGCGGCCATGCCGGGGCGTGCCCTGAACAAGGAGTCAGCATGAGCGATCGCGACGTCGATGCCGAGCTGGTCGCACGCGTGCAGCGGGGCGACAAGCGGGCGTTTGACCTGCTCGTTCTCAAATACCAACGCAAGATCATGCGCCTGCTGGCGCGTCTGATCCGTGATCCGGCCGAGATCGAGGATGTTGCCCAGGAGGCATTCATCAAGGCCTACCGGGCGCTGCCGCAGTTTCGCGGCGACAGCGCCTTTTACACCTGGCTGTATCGTATCGCCATCAATACGGCCCGCAACTGGCATTCGGCCAGCATGCGTCGGCCAGTGACCCTCAATGCAATTGAAAACGACGAGGGTGAAACTTTTAGCCAAATTGACAACCTAACCGACAATAGCACTCCGGAATCGATGATGGCCAGCCGCGAAATCGTGGAAACGGTCAACGCCGCCATGAACGCGCTTCCGGACGAGCTGCGGACCGCAATCGTATTGCGAGAGATCGAAGGTATGAGCTACGAAGACATTGCGCAGAGCATGGGGTGTCCCATCGGCACAGTTCGTTCCCGGATATTCCGGGCGCGCGAGGCAATCGCCGCACAGCTGCGGCCGGTGCTCGGCAATGAATCCGAACGTCGCTGGTAAGGAGCTACACATGCAATCTGCCGCACAAGCAAGACGGGGCCACACGGAAGACCAGGAAAACGCCTCCTGGGAGGCCGCGGTTTCCTCGTGGATAGACAGCGAGGGCGAAATTCGGCCTGAAGAGCTCGACAGCCCCTACGGGCGCCAGGTCTGGGATACTTATCATCTTATCGGGGATGCCTTGCGCAATCCCGATCTGGCCATCAAGCCTTCCGATCGTTTCTATGCCCGCCTGTCCAAGGCAATAGATGCCGAACCTCACCTGGTTGCCCCCCGCCTGGCGCGCCACAGCCACCTGCGCATGGGCCTGTCCGGCCTGGCTGTGGCAGCCGCCGTGGCCTCGGTGGTCTGGGTGGCGATGCCTTATCTGACCGACAGCGAAGCGCCCGCCGATGTCCAGGTGCTGGCCAGCACCAATGAAGACACGGGCCTGGGCGACTATCTGGAAGCCCATCGTGAAATCGTCGGTGCCAGCCCCGTTCGCCGCGCCTCTTTCGAGGTGCCCCGGTAATGTCCACGCAGCATGGGTTTACGCCAGGGGCACAGGCCGCCGGCCGGCATTTTGCCTGCTGGTCCCGCTATCTGGTGCTGGCCATGGCCTGCGTCATATCCGCGCCGGTTCTGGCAGCGGCGCCGGAGCAACCTGCCGGCGACGGCATGGCACTGCTCCACGATGTGCAGTCCGCCGCGCGCAAGCTCGATTATGCGGGCGTCTATACCTATCAGCAGGGCTCGGCCATGCAGTCTTCGCGCATTGTGCATCTGGTGGACGGCACAGGCGAGCGCGAGCGCATCGAGATGCTCGACGGTGCGCCGCGGGAATTCATACGCCATAACGATGTGACCCAGTGCCTGCTCCCCGAGAAAAAGCTGGTTGTGGTCGAGCACAAGCGTGGCGACCGTTTTCCGGCCCTGATCCTTGGCGAAGGCGCGCGTATCCCCCAATTCTATGACATCAGGACCGCTGGCCCGGGCCTGCATCGCATTGCCGGCCGGGAATGCGCCATGGTCGATCTTGTTCCGCGCGACATGCACCGTTATGGCTATCGCCTTTGCACGGACACCGAAACGCATCTGCTGCTCAAGGCGCAAGTCATCGGCCCGGAAGGCGTCATCGAGCAGATTTCATTCAACAGCCTGCAGATCGGCCCGCAGGTTACGCCAGACCAGCTCAACCCGGCCTGGAATATCCAGGGCTGGAAAAAAGTGGAATCCGTCATGCAGCCTATCGATCTTGCGCGCAACGGCTGGCGTATTCCATTTCCTCCCGGCTACGAGCCGGTCATGCAGGTTTCGCGAACCATGAAGAAAGACCGGCGTGTCAGCCAGTTGGTGCTTACCGATGGCCTGGCCGCGGTTTCTGTCTTCATAGAGCCTCACGGGGCGGGCAAGAGCCCACCCTATGCCAATGAGGCCGTCACCACTGGCGCCATGAACATATTCCGGACGCGGATAGGCGATCACTGGCTGACGACCCTTGGCGAGGTTCCCGCGCAGACGCTGCGCGAGATTGCCGAGCGCACGGAATACGTGCCTTTGGCGCAGCATCAATAAAAAACCAAATTTCACAGGAGCTTTGTAATGCTTTCAGCTCATACAGGAAACAAAAGCCTCAAGCGGCTTATCGCTTGTGCGACTGCCAGCCTGCTGGTTGCCTGCACCGGTGTGGGTGCCGTAGCCAGCGCCGACACGACGCCCGCTCCCACGCTGTCGGTGCCTGACTTCACCCAGGTTGTCGCCAAGACAGAAGGCTCCGTGGTCAATATCCGGACTACGGAAGCGGTGCCTGTTCGTCCGCGTCTGGGCCCCAACACCAATGATCCCTACGAGATGTTTCGCTGGTTCTTCGGCCCCGACTTCATGCCTCCCGGCATGCAGCCCGACCGCCGCCAGCGCAATGCGCCCGGCGATGCCGAGCCCCAGGAACGCACCGTGCCGCGTGGCGTGGGTTCAGGCTTCATTATCTCGGACGACGGCTATATCATCACCAACAATCACGTGGTGACCAAGTCCAACGGCATTTTCGTGACGCTGACCGATGGCAAGGAATACAAGGCCAAGGTCATCGGCACCGACGCCCGCACTGACGTGGCGCTGATCAAGATCGATGCCAAGAACCTCACGCCGCTGCCCATCGGCGATTCCAAGATGCTCAAGAAAGGGCAGTGGGTGCTTGCCATCGGTTCGCCGTTCGGCCTGGATTCCACTGTCACTTCAGGCATCGTCAGCGCGATCAACCGAGATACGGGTGATTACCTGCCGTTCATCCAGACCGATGTGGCTGTGAATCCCGGCAATTCGGGCGGGCCGCTCATTGACCTGGCTGGCCGCGTTGTGGGTGTGAATTCGCAGATCATCTCCCAGAGCGGCGGCTTCATGGGCATTTCGCTGGCCATTCCCATTGACGAGGCCATGCACGTGGTCGAGCAGCTCAAGGCCCACGGAAAGGTGACGCGCGGCCGCATAGGCGTGCAGATCGGCCCGGTTTCCGACGAGGTCGGCAAGGCAATCGGCCTGGACAGCGCCAAGGGCGCCATGGTGAGCAATGTCGAATCTGGCGGTCCGGCGGCCAAGGCCGGCGTGCGCCCGGGCGACGTAATCATCAAGTTCGATGGCAACGATATCGATCATATGACGGATCTGCCCCGTCTTGTCGGGGCTACCAAGCCGGGCAGCACGGTGCCGATGGAGGTATGGCGCAAGGGCAAGAAAGAGAACCTGCGCGTCAAGGTCGGTGAAATGCCTGCCGCTTCCGACGAAGAGGCTGGTTCGTCACCCAAGGCGCCCAAGGAAGCGCCCGCTGACAAGCTGGGCCTGAAGGTTGGCCCGGTGGATTCCTCGGCTGCATCTGAGCTGGGCATAGACGGTGGCGTGCAGGTGGTGGAGGCCAGCGGTCCTGCCGCGGATGCCGGGCTGGCCGCGGGCGATATCATCGTGACCATCAACGACATGGACATCAAGGGCCCCGATCAGTATGCCAAGGTGGTGTCCGGCCTGGACAAGGGCCGTGCCGCAGCCCTGCTGGTCGTGCGCGGGGATCAGTCCCAGTGGGTCACCATCACGCCGAAAAAATAATCGCAGAAACGGCTAAAATGGCGTAAAGCAGAAGGGAGCGCCCTCGAGCGCTCCCTTTTTTATGCTGTTTGCCTTACCTTTCACCTATTTTTCCGGTTATTTTGCCGCATTTATGGATCAAATCCGCAACTTTTCCATCATCGCTCACATCGACCATGGCAAGTCCACGCTTGCCGACCGCCTGATCCAGCGTTGCGGTGGATTGGCGGATCGCGAGATGTCCATGCAGGTGCTCGATTCCATGGATATCGAACGCGAGCGTGGCATCACCATCAAGGCGCAGACTGCAGCGTTGAGCTATAAGGCTCGCGACGGCAAGGTTTATGCGCTGAACCTCATCGACACGCCTGGGCACGTCGACTTTTCCTATGAGGTCAGCCGCTCGCTGTCCGCCTGCGAAGGGGCGCTGCTGGTGGTGGACGCCTCGCAGGGCGTGGAGGCCCAGACGGTCGCCAATTGCTATACCGCCATAGAACTCGGCGTGGAAGTGCTGCCGGTGCTCAACAAGATGGATCTGCCATCTGCGGAGCCGGAGAATGCGCGCGCGGAGATCGAGGATGTCATCGGTATTGACGCGAGCGACGCCATCCTGAGCAGCGCCAAGACGGGCTTGGGCATAGATGACATTCTTGAGCAGATTGTGGCCAAGGTGCCCGCGCCCAAGGGCGATCCGGAAGCCCCCCTGCAGGCGCTCATCATTGACTCCTGGTTTGACAATTACGTCGGCGTCGTGATGCTGGTGCGCATCGTCAATGGCACGCTGCGCCCCAAGGACAAGCTCCTGTTCATGGCGACAGGGGCGACGCATCTGTGCGAACAGATAGGCGTATTCACGCCGAAATCGGTGCCACGCGATTCGCTCTCGGCCGGCCAGGTGGGCTTTGTGATCGCAGGCATCAAAGAGCTTGCGCATGCCAAGGTGGGCGATACACTCACGCTGGCGGGCAAGCCGGCCGCCCAGGCGGTTCCTGGGTTCAAAGAGGTCAAGCCGCAGGTGTTTGCCGGCCTGTACCCCGTCGAAAGCAGCGAATACGATCAGCTGCGCGACTCACTGGAAAAGCTTCGCCTGAATGACTCGGCCCTGATGTTCGAACCCGAGGTTTCGCAGGCGCTGGGGTTTGGCTTTCGCTGCGGCTTCCTGGGCCTGCTGCACATGGAGATCGTGCAGGAGCGTCTCGAGCGCGAGTTCGACATGGACATCATCACCACGGCGCCGTCCGTGGTGTACGAAGTCGAGCAGCGCGATGGCAGCGTTGCCATGATCGAGAGCCCCTCGCGTATGCCCGAGGTCGGAAACATTGTCGAGATCCGCGAGCCCGTCGTCACTGTCACGCTGTTCATGCCCCAGGAATACGTGGGCCCGGTCATGACATTGTGCATGGCCAAGCGCGGCGTGCAGCTGAACATGAGCTATCACGGCAGGCAGGTTCACCTGACTTACGAGATTCCCCTGGCCGAGATCGTGCTCGACTTTTTCGACAAGCTCAAGTCCGTGTCGCGCGGCTATGCCTCCATGGACTACGAGTTCAAGGAATATCGTGCCGCCGATGTGGTGCGTGTGGATCTGCTGATCAATGGCGATCGGGTGGATGCGCTGTCAATGATCGTGCACCGCAGCAATGCCCGGTATCGTGGCCGCGAGGTGGTGTCGAAGATGCGGGGGCTTATCCCCAGGCAGATGTTCGACATTGCCATACAGGCGGCGATCGGTGCGGAGGTCGTTGCCCGAGAAAACGTCAAGGCGCTGCGCAAGAACGTGCTGGCCAAGTGCTACGGCGGCGATATCACGCGCAAAAAGAAGCTGCTTGAAAAGCAGAAGGCGGGGAAGAAGCGCATGAAGCAGGTCGGCAATGTCGAGATTCCCCAGGAAGCCTTCCTGGCTATCTTGCAGGTCGAGGACAAATAACTTGAATAATCAGAAGGTGTCGCTGGTATGAGCTGGGATTTTGCCCTGATTCTGTTTGTGCTGCTGGTTGTTACAGGCGTGGTGTGGTGTCTGGATTTTTTCTGGCTCAGGGCCCGGCGCAGGGCGCAGGGTGTCGCCGCCATGGCAGCCACGGGGCCGGCCATTGCAGGGCTGGGCGAGGCCGACGCCGCGCGAATACGCCAGGAAGCCTATGACAAGGCCAACAAGGCGCCGTGGTGGGTCGAGTACTGCGTCAGCTTTTTCCCGGTTATCCTGTTCGTGTTTATGCTGCGCTCTTTCGTCGTGGAGCCATTCCGCATCCCTTCGGGGTCCATGCTGCCCACGCTGCAGAACGGCGATCTCATTCTGGTGAACAAATATCAGTATGGCATCCGGCTGCCAGTCATCGACAAGAAGATCATAGATATCGGCACGCCCCGGCGCGGAGATGTGCTGGTATTCCGCTATCCGGTCGATCCGGGCGTGGACTACATCAAGCGGGTCGTCGGCCTGCCGGGGGATGTTGTACAGTACCAGAACAAGGTATTGTCCATTAATGGGCAGGAGGTAGCCCACGTGCGCGATGGCGATTTTTTCGAACCTGATCGTTCGTCATACGTCGGGCGCTATACTGAGCAACTGGGCGATGTTTCGCACCGCATCCTGCTGAACAAGCAGGCGCCGCAGGACTTCATGGCGATTTCCGACTATCCGTTCAGGAAAAACTGTGAATACATGCCCAGTGGCGTACGCTGTACGGTGCCCGAGGGGCACTATTTCATGATGGGCGACAATCGCGACAACAGTCTCGACAGCCGCTATTGGGGCTTTGTGCCCGACGAGAATATCGTGGGCCGGGCATTTTTCATCTGGATGAATTTCAGCGAGCCCAGCCGTATCGGCGGGTTCCATTAATGGCCAAGCTAGACGCCCTGCTGAAGACGCTGGGCTACGAGTTCGGTGATCCTGCCTTGCTTGAGCAGGCATTGACGCACCGCAGCCACAGCGCTCACCACAACGAACGCCTGGAATTCCTGGGGGATTCCGTGCTCAATTTCGTCGTGGCGGCCATGCTGTTTCGCCGTTTTCCCCGCATTGACGAAGGCGACCTGTCGCGCCTGCGCGCCAACCTGGTCAAGCAGTCGGCCTTGGCGGAGATCGCCGGCCGCCTGTCGCTGTCGCAGTACTTGCGGCTGGGCGAGGGCGAGCTCAAGAGCGGGGGGTTCCGCCGTCCTTCGATATTGGCTGACGCGGTCGAAGCCATACTGGGCGCTGTCTTCCTGGATGGCGGCTTTGATGCGGCGCACAAGGTCATAGCGCTCCAGTATGAGCCCATCCTGGCCACCGTCGACCCCAAGACCCTGGGCAAAGATCCCAAGACCTTGCTGCAGGAGCTGTTGCAGGGACGCAAGTACGATCTTCCTGTGTATGTAGTGCTGGCGACGCATGGCGCCGCCCACAGCCAGACCTTCGAGGTAGAGTGCCAGGTGCCCAAGCTCGACATCCGGGTGACGGCGGGAGGCGCGAGCCGCCGTGCCGCCGAACAGGCGGCTGCGCAGAAAGCCATTGACGCCATCAGCAAGCTGGCGCCCCCGAAGGGCGCGCGTAGTCCGAGATCGCGCAAGTCGGCCCAGCTTACCCTGCCTGTGGCAGTTTCCCAGGAGAACAAATAGCATGACGCAGGATATCGACCAGCAAGCGATGCCGGATGGCAGCCGGGGCGAGGAAGCAGCCGTGCCGCCAGTCATGCGCTGTGGCTTCGTGGCAGTCATCGGGCGGCCAAACGTGGGCAAGTCAACGCTCGTCAATGCGCTGATCGGCAGCAAGATATCCATTGTCTCGCGCAAGGCGCAGACGACGCGCCACCGCATCCATGGCGTGCTGACGAGAGATGACGCCCAGTTCGTATTTGTCGATACGCCGGGCTTCCAGACCCGTCATGGCGGCGCCATGAACCGTATGATGAACCGTGTGGTCACACAGGCGCTGGCCGATGTCGATGTGGTTGTGCACGTGGTCGAGGCAGGCAAGTGGTCCTCGGGTGATGCCCAGTTGCTGCCGCTGCTGCCTGATGCCGGAAAAACGCTGCTGGTGATCAACAAGGTTGATACGCTCAAGAACAAGAACGATATGTTTGCCTTTGTGGGCAAGATCATGTCTCAGTTTCCCTACTCAGCCGTTGTGCCGGTCAGTGCGCTGCGTGGCGTGCAGCTGGAAAACCTGCTCGCTGAAATCGCGGCGCGCCTGCCCGAAGGCGAGCCGATGTTCGAGGCCGATACCCTCACAGACCGGCCCATGCGCTTTATCGTGGCTGAACTCATCCGCGAGAAAATCTTCCGTCTTGTGGGCGATGAGCTTCCCTACGGCTGCACAGTCGTCATAGAGCAATGGGAGGAAAATGAGGCCGGCGCCCGCGTGGCCGCCTGCGTGGTGGTTGAGCGTGAATCCCACAAGCCCATACTGCTGGGTACGGGAGGCTCCCATATGAAGCGCATCGCCAGCGAGGCGCGCCAGGATATGGTCAGGCTGCTTGAGAAGCCTGTGTTCCTGGATGTCTACATCAAGGTCCGCAAGGGCTGGTCAGACCGGGAGAGCGCGCTGCGCGAACTGGGCTATGAGTAAACGGGCGCAGCGCGTCCAGGATGCTCAAGGCTTTCTCTTGCATGCCGTGGCGTGGCGCGAAACCTCCCTGATCGTGCAGGCATTTACCCGGGCATACGGCAATGTCGCCCTGGTAGCCAAGGGCGCAAAGCGCCCCCATTCCGCGCTGCGGCCTGTGCTGTCGGCATTTCAGCCGCTGCTGCTGTCCTGGACAGGGGCGGGCGAAGTCAAGACGCTGTCCAGGGCTGAATGCGCCGGCATAAGGCCGCTCGCGGGCAGGGCCCATATGTCGGCCTGGTATATGAATGAGCTGCTGCTGCGTCTGCTGCCCCGGGAAGATCCCCACCCCGTCGTGTACGATGCCTACGATGCGGCGCTGCGGCGTCTGGCGGGAGAATTGCCCGCCGCGAGCGCGCTGCGCCGTTTCGAATGGGTGTTGCTCGATGAAACAGGGTATGGAACAGGCCAGGAGCCGCCCGACTTCGATGATCCGAAGGCAGAGCCAGCCCTGCGCCTGGCGCTGCGCGAGCGGCTCAATGAATTGCTGCAGCGGCCGCTGCAGACCCGTAAAGTCCTGATGGAGCTTCAGAAGTATTGAAACCCTTGCCGCGCATTGTTGTCCTGGATACCTGTGTCCTGATTTCGAATGTGTTGCGCCAGGGGCTGTTGAACCTGGCGCGGCAGGGCTGCTTCGCGCCCGCATGGAGCGCGATCATCGGCGACGAGTGGGTGCGCAATGCGGCGCGGCTGTGGGAAATCGATGTGGCGCAGGTCCAGGCCCAGTGGGATGCCTTGCAGTTGGCATGGCCAGCCGCCGATCTAGGCGATGTTGCTCAATACAAGCAGGGGCTGGAGCGCAGCGACCCCAAGGACTGGCATGTGGTGGCGGCGGCGCGCAAGGCCTTGGCCCAATCCTCGGCCCAGGTGAGGGTGGCTGTCGTCACCCGCAATATCCGGGATTTTCATCGCGCCGAGCTCCATCACCTGGGGCTGGAACTGCTGGATCCCGATCAACTGATGGTACGCTGCCTGGAACAATACCCTGACCGGGCAATGGCCATGCTGGCGAGAATCCCGGAGTACGCCATGGAATATGGCCGTCCGCGCGAGGAACTCGGCGAGATTCTCCGGCGTGAGCGATTGTTCCGCCTGAACAAGCTGCAGGAAAATTCGCGGTTGCCGCTGCGGGGCCTGGTCGGACCGCAGGCTGCCGAATCAGGGCCGTCCGGGCTTTCCACACGAAACGAGGAAGGCATGTCATGAGCGCAAAAACAGGCGTTGGCCTGTCTGTCCTGTCATCTTGCCTGTTTGCCCTGCTGTACTACTACGCCACTGTGCTGCAGCCGCTTTCGGGCGAGCAGGTATTTGCCTGGCGTATCGTGCTTGGCCTGCCGGCACTGGCCTTGATCATAACCAGGGGGCGTGCCTGGCGCGAGGTGCGGGACATTGCCAGCCGCCTGCGGCGCGAGCGTATGCTGTGGCTGGCCATGCCCGCCAGCGCTGCCCTGATAGGCGTGCAACTGTGGCTGTTTGTCTGGGCGCCCCTGCATCAGAAAGCGCTGGACGTCTCCATGGGGTATTTCCTGCTGCCCATAGCCATGGTGCTGGTCGGCAGGCTGGTCTATGGCGAACGGCTGACGCGCATGCAGCAGGCCGCGGTCTATGTGGCCTTGCTGGGCGTTGCGCACGAACTGCTGCGAACGGGCGCATTTTCATGGGCTACGGCCCTGGTAGTGCTGGGGTATCCGCCTTATTTTGTGCTGCGGCGGTATCTGAAGATGGGATCGCTGGGAGTATTGTGGTCGGACATGCTGCTGCTTACCCCGGCGGCCTTTTTCATCCTGCTGTCGGCCGCTGGCGGCCAGATGAACGGTTTTGCCCAACTGCTGGCTTATCCACGCCTGTTTGTGCTGGTTCCAGTGCTGGCGCTGATCAGCTCCGCCGCCCTGGCCGCTTACCTGTCAGCCAGCCGCATGCTGCCGCTGGGGCTGTTCGGCCTGCTGGGTTATGTGGAACCCGTGCTTCTGTTCTGGGTGGCCTGCCTGCTGCTCGGTGAGCCGGTCGAGCCCAAGGCCTGGCTGACTTATGTGCCGATCTGGATTGCGGTAATGCTGGTGGCGGCGGAAGGGGGAGGCAAATGGCTGCGCGACCGCCGCCAGCGCGGCATTCAGGGCGGCTCCGATACAGGCGCGGCTGTCGTGCCGTCTGATCGGGACGATGGGAACCTTCAGGGCTGAGCCTCGGATCACCTCCGGTGGAAGCGGCGCAAGTCCGGAGCAGGGCCGGGTGGATCCGTGCCAAATGAAATGCCCCCACTGGCTGGGCATGGTTCCAGTCAGTGGGGGCGAGGTTGCGAGCCTGGCGTTTTGCCTGCGCTACGGCATGACGCTGCCTTATTCGCGGTTACCGCCGAAAATGCCGAGCAGCATCAGCAGGTTGGCAAAGATGTTGTACACATCAAGGTAAATGGCCAGTGTCGCGGAGACATAGTTGGTTTCCCCGCCGTTGACGACCCGCTGCAGATCAACCAGCAGCAGGGCGGAAAAGATGCCGATGGCCAGCACAGAGATCGTCAGCATGAGCGCGGGCAGCTGGAAAAAGATGTTCGCCACCGAAGCCACCAGAAGCATGACCACGCCGATGAACAGGAATTTCTGCATGCTCGAGAAATCGCGCTTGCTGGTCGTAGCCACGCTGGCCATGGCCCCGAAGACGACCGCAGTGCCGCCGAAGGCCAGCATGATCAGCTGCGAGCCGTTGGCCAGGCCGATGACATGGCCCAGCAGCCGGGACAGCATGATGCCCATGAAAAAGGTGAACCCGAGCAGCAGCGCAACCCCCAGGGAGCTGTTCTTGTTGCGCTCGATCAGGAACATGAGGCCGAAGGCGCCCACCAGGAAGACCATGGCGCTCATGCCCGGGCTTGCGCCCATGACGCGGTTGATGCCGGTATTGAGCCCCACCAGGGCGCCCAGGACGGTAGGGATGAGCGACAGCGCCAGCAGCCAGTATGTGTTGCGCATGACGCGGTTGCGCACTGCCAGGGAGGTATCGCCGTATTGTCCCTGGCGGACAATACGTTGTTGGAAATCGGCCATGGTTGGATCCTTATCTGAAAATGCTTTGCTGCTTAGATTAACTTACAAATAGCTGAACAATCAAGCGCCAGGCCATGCCGGAAAACTGAAAATTGCGCGGCATGCTGGGTTGCCCGGCTTGCACGGAAACAGGGCTGGTACAGAACGTTGGGCCGGACAAACCGCCGTAGGTTCCCCGCAAGGGGAGAACCGGGGCCGCAGGATCATCCGCCTGCGTTTCCCGGGGCGCGACCCGAGACATCGTGTGCATGAACCGCGTGACCTTCAGCCTGATACTGCCGCCAGCGTTCCCGTGCGGCGTTTTTGTCCGCCTCATGGTTGGAAACGATTTCCAGTATACGGTCAAATTGCACTGTGCCGGGAGGGCACTGCAGGTCAAGATTGACCAGCCAGGAAGTAGAGGCTGCCTGCGAGGCAGAGCCGGCTTCGGCGGGCGCCGCGTCGCAGGGAAGAGCGGCAATGTCTTCCGTGAGGATGACGGGTGTGGCCGGGGCCATGGGGTCTTCGGCCATGACATGCGGCACGAATGCCGTGGCTTCGAAACCCCAGAGCAGGCGGTCGAACTTGGCCAACCGGTCCGCATCCCTTGTATATACGACCAGCCTGCGGCCTGCAGTGTAGTGCTTGCGCACCACTTCACAGGCCATGCGCAGCCTGTCCGGCGCGCCGAAGGCGAAATCGACGCGAGTCACCGTCAGCCCGCCTCGGCCAGCAGGTAGTGGGCCAGCAGGGGCACCGGGCGGCCCGTGGCCCCCTTGTCTTTGCCGCTGCGCCATGCCGTGCCGGCGATGTCCAGATGCGCCCAGGGGTAGCTTTCCGTAAAGCGCGCCAGGAAGCAGGCTGCGGTGATGGCGCCGCCGTCACGCCCGCCGACATTGGCCATATCGGCGAAGTTGCTGCGCAGGGCATCCTGGTAGTCGTCTTCGAGAGGCAGGCGCCACGCGGTATCGTTGGCGGTGCGGCCGGCCTGCAGCAGGCTTTCGGCCAGTGCATCGTCCTTGCTGAACAGCCCGGTATTGACATGGCCGAGCGCGACGACGCAGGCGCCGGTAAGCGTGGCAATGTCGATCACGGCGGCAGGCTTGAAGCGTTCGGCATAGGTCAGCGCGTCGCACAGGACGAGGCGGCCTTCCGCATCTGTGTTCAGAATCTCGATAGTCTGGCCGGACATGCTGGTGACGACATCTCCTGGTTTGTTCGCCCGGCCGCTGGGCAGGTTTTCGCAGGCGGCGATCAGGCCGACCACATCGCGCTCAAGGCCAAGCTCGGCAACGGCCCGCAATGTGCCCAGCACAGTCGCGGCGCCGCACATGTCATATTTCATTTCGTCCATGCCGGCGGCGGGCTTGAGCGAGATGCCGCCTGCGTCAAAGGTGATGCCTTTGCCGACCAGCACGACAGGCGGCTTGCGGTTGCGGGTCTTGCCGCCGGGCGCAGTATATTTGAGCACGATGAAGGCGGGAGGCTCATACGAGCCGCGCGCCACCGACAGGAAAGAGCCCATTTTCAGGGCTTCGATGCGCTTCTGGTCCAGCACCTCGACCTTCAGGGCCTTGAACTCGCGGCCAAGCTTGCGGGCAGTGTCTCCGAGATACGAAGGAGTGCACACATTGGCGGGCAGATTGCCCAGCTGGCGGGTCAGGTTCATGCCATTGCCTATCGCCTGGCCCTCGCGCAGGCCAGCCTGGGCCTGCGCAGCCTGGGCGCGCGTCACCGACAGCGCTAGCTTGCGCAGCTTGGGGCCGGCCTCCCGGGGCTTGCCGAACGTGCCGTCGTAGCGATAGAGTGCCGCCACCACCGTTGTGGCGGCAGCCCGGGCGCGTTCGCGCAGCCCCGCGTCTTCGCATTCGATTCCCGCCAGGGTGCTGACGGCCTCGGTCACACCCGCGCCGGCGCAGTATTGCGCAAAGGTCTGCTCGGCAGCGGCATGAGCCGAGGCCTTGTATGATTCCTGTTTGCCCAGGCCGACCAGCACGATGCGGGCTGCGGCCACGCCCGGCAGGCTGCGCAGCACCAGGGTGGTGTTTGGCTTACCCTTGAATTCGGATTTCAGCACCGCGCGCAGCGCGCCTTCGCTGGCTCGGTCTATGATTTCGGCCGCCGGAGACATGGCGCCATCCGTAAAGACGCCGACCGCCAGCGCCGCTGTCTTGATTTGATGCAAGGAAGCGGTGGTCTGTGTGCTAAATTCCATTCAAATTTCCCGGAAGTGTCGATTGAGGATGCTTACGATTATCCCGCAAATTGTCTCATGTCACTATTCAAGCGTTCCGTTGTCTCCGAAATCCTGAGCCACGCCGGCGTCGTGTTCTCGACGCTGCTGGTCGTCTGGCTCAGCGTGTTGCTGGTGCGCCTGCTGGGCGAGGCGGCTAACGGCAGTATCGGCGCGGACGTTGTATTCGGGCTGGCAACCTTCTCCAGCATCACGGCGCTGCCGGTCATCCTTTCGGTTTCGCTTTTCATTGCTGTGCTGACAACTGTCACGCGCAATTTTCGCGAATCCGAGATGGTTGTCTGGTTTGCCAGCGGCCTGTCGCTCAAAGACTGGCTGGGGCCGGTGCTGCGCTGCGCCGTGCCTGTTGCCGTGCTCATCGGCGTTCTGACGCTTATGGCGTCACCGTGGGCCTACCGGCAGATCAGCGAGTATCGCCAGCGCTACGAGCAGCGTTCCGACCTGTCCAAGGTATCCGCGGGGCAGTTTATCGAGACGGAGGAGGGCGCGCGCGTATTCTTCACCGAAGAGCCCAAGAACCCCGACGAGGAAATGGGGCAGATTGTCGCGCGCGTCCTGGATGAGGATTGGCTCAGTGTCATTACCGCCGACAGCGCGCATGTCGAGACCGAGGCCAATGGGGACCGTTTTCTCGTGTTGAGCTCGGGCCACCGCTATGACCTGAAACCCGGGAAGCCGGATTTTCGCCTGGTGGATTTCGAGCGCTACGGCGTGCGTCTTGAAAGCAAGGCGGATGCGACCACCGCTGAGGCGGTGCGGCGTGAAGCCGAACGCCAGATCAAGGCCAGGCCGACGCTGCAGCTGCTCTCGGACAATACCGACAATGCCCGTTCGCAGATCATGTGGCGGCTGGCGCTGCCGCTGGCTGCGCTGAACCTTGCCATGCTGGCAATCCCGCTGGGGGCCGTGAATCCGCGGCTGGGCAGGTCGGGCGATTTCCTGATTGCCGGGCTGGTTGGCCTGCTTTATATGAACCTGATCAACCTTTCCCGGGGCTGGATCAGCAGCGGCGTGCTTGATTTCCGGCTGGGCCTCTGGCTGGTGCATGCGGTATTCGCCGCGCTCATGGCCTATATGATGTGGCGCAAGCTGCGGGTGCGCCCGCCGCGCAGACAGCGGGGAGTCAAGACGGCCTGATCAGGCGGCGCGCCATGCAGCCCAGGCGACCATGGCCCAGGCGACAATGAAGGCCATGCCGCCGATAGGGGTAATGGCGCCCAGCCATTTCGTTCCCGTCAGGACGAGCACGTAAAGGCTGCCGCTGAAAATCAGCACGCCAGCCAGCATCACCGCGCCGGCCGCGCCCAGCAGGGGGGCGCCGATCTGAGCTGCCAGCAGGGCCAGCAGCAGCATACCCAGGCCATGCACCAGCTGGTACAGCACGGCCGTATGCCAGATGGCAAGCATGTCGGTGTCCACGATGCGTTTGAGGCCATGGGCGCCGAAGGCCCCGGCGGCGACGCCGATCATCAGTAACACAGCGGCAGTAACGACAAGAGCGCGTATGGGCATGGGTATTTTCCTGCAATGAAATGCCGAAGGGCGGCGTCCGGCAGTTTGGCACGGACGGGCCAGACCATGCAAGACCGCTTCCTCATGCAGGCCGCCCAGGCCCGCCGGCTGGTGCTATGATGGATTGGCGCGGCGCCGTCACAAGGCCCGGCGCAGCCGAGGCGATGCCGCATGCGAGGTGCCACCATGAGCTGGATCACGCACGAAGTCAGCAACCAGCCGCCCGAGCTGGCTGACTACAACTTATACGATACAGACGCTCCATTGCGCGAAGGGGTGATGCGCGAAGGCGCCGGCGCGCATGCCGAAGCGCTGGCTCGATATGGCGGGGAGCTTGGCAGGCGGGAAATGTTCGACCTGGCCCATGAGGCGAACAGGCACGTGCCGGAACTGCTGTCATACGACCGCCAGGGGCATCGGATAGACCGGGTGGTCTTTCACCCCGCCTGGCAGCGGTTCATGGAAATGGCTTATGCGCAGGGGATGCACAGCGGTCCCTGGGCCGAGCCTGGCGGCGGCGCGCAGGTTGCGCGGGCAGCAATGTACTTGATGCATGGGCAGGTGGAAGCCGGCTCCCTGTGCCCGACTACCATGACGGCGGCCGCCATTCCCGTCCTGAGGCGGGAGGCATGGTTTGGGACCATCGCGCCATTGCTGTATTCGCGCAGCTATGATGGCCGCGATCTCCCCCTGACAGCCAAGACATCCATGACCATAGGCATGGGCATGACAGAAAAGCAGGGCGGTTCCGACTTGCGGTCCAATACGACGCGGGCCGTGCCTGTTGATGCCGGCGGACGGCGGCGGACTTACCGCCTGACCGGGCATAAATGGTTTTTCTCTGTGCCGACAGCGGATGCGCATCTGGTGCTGGCCAGGGCGCACGAGGCGTTTTCCTGCTTTTATGTGCCGCGCTGGCTGGAGGATGGCACACGGAACAACATTCGCCTGCAGCGCCTGAAAGACAAGCTGGGGAATCGCTCCAATGCCAGCGGCGAGGTCGAGTTTCAGGATGCCCTCGGCGTGCTGGTGGGCGAAGAAGGGCGCGGCATACGGACGCTGGTGGAGATGGCCTCATACACGCGGATAGACTGTGTGCTGGGAAGCGCGGCGCTGTTGCGCCAGGCAGTGGTGCAGGCGCTGCACCACGCCCGCAATCGGCAGGCGTTCGGAAAGGCATTGCAGGCGCAGCCGCTCATGCGCAGCGTCCTGGCCGACCTGGCGCTGGAAAGCGAAGCGGCGACGATGCTGGCTCTGCGGCTGGCGAGATCCCTGGATGCGGCAGGCGACCCGGGCGAGGATGCCTGGCGCAGGATAATGGGGCCAGCGGCCAAGTTCTGGGTCTGCAAGCTGGCGATTGCCGCCATCGCGGAGTGCATGGAGGTCTGGGGCGGCAACGGCTTTATCGAGGACGGCCCCATGCCCAGGCTCTATCGCGAGGCGCCCGTCAATTCGATCTGGGAGGGCTCGGGCAATATCATGTGTCTGGATGTGCTGCGAGCACTGGGTCGTGATCGGGCATTTTCCAGCGCCCTGCTCGACGAGCTGGAACAGGATGCCGCAGGCGAGGCGCGGCTTGCCGGGCGCGTGGCGGCTTTGCGCGCCGCGCTGCTGGACGAGAACGACATTCAGGCCGGCGCTCGTGGCGTGATGCGTGACCTTGTATTGCTGACGCAGGCAAGCCTGCTGCGCCGACATGCGCCACAGATCGTGGCTGATGCTTTTGTGGCATCACGCTTCGGGGAGGCGGGGCGGGTCATAGGTACATACGCCTATGCCGCGCCTGTCAGCGAGGCGCTGATCGCGCGGGCCTGGCCGCAATAAGACGGTCACACCCATGGTTTTCACCGATTCGGCCCGCTGACGCAGCGCGGCGCTACACCCTATAATCAGTCGGCCCGGCCTGCCGCCGGGAATGCAAGCTAGAAACCGGGAATCAAGTGAACACCATCCTGAACGCATTGGTGCGCTCGCTGGCGAGCGCGGTATCTTCCCGCCGCTGGGGCAGGGCGCTGATCGTGATCGTCGTGCTGGCCGTGGCGGGGATAGGCGTTTTGCCGCAGTTCGAGCGCCAGGCCGGAGCGGCTGCCGGTGATGACCAATCCTCCGCGGAAATCCGGCAAGCAGGCAATGCGCCTGCTGGCGGCTTTCTGCTCGAAGGCAGGGTGGTGCGTGTGGCCGATGGCGACACTTTTACGATGCTTGTGCGCGGCAGGCAGGAGCGCATCCGGATGGCCAGCATCGATGCGCCGGAGGTCACCAAGAATCCAGATCAGCCTGGCCAGCCGTATGCGCAGGCTTCGCGCGATGCGCTGGCCGGCCTGATCGCGGGCAAGACGCTCTCGCTGCGCTGCTTTGAGCGCGACCGCTACGACCGCAATATCTGCGATGTTCCCCTGGCTGAAGGCAGTACCGCCAACCGTCGCCAGGTCGAGGCGGGCATGGCCTGGGCCAACATGGAAAAGCATGGAAGATTCATGCGGGATGATGCGCTGCCAGGCCTGGAGCAGCACGCGCGCAAGCAGAGGGCAGGGCTGTGGCGTGACCGCGATCCCGTCCAGCCTTGGGTCTGGCGTTACCAGTGCTGGCAGAAACACCAGTGCTAGGGGGCTTGTTTCCGCCGCGCGGCATGGCCCGTCTGCTGGCGGCCGGCTTGGCTGCGCTCCTGCTGGCCATGCTTGCGGCATGTTCCCGCCAGCCTGTGAACAGCCCCTATGAGCAGCGCCTGATGGGTGAAAACGTGCTCTATACGGCGTTCACCCAGCGCTCGCCCAAATACCTTGATCCCGCCAGCTCCTACTCGACCGACGAAACGCCCTTCACCTATAACATCTACGAGCCGCTGTATGGCTACGATTATCTGGCTCGCCCATATAGGCTGATCCCGCGCTCGGCAGCGTCTATCGAGCCGCCGACCTATCTTGACCGCGACGGCAATGTTCTGCCGGCCGATGTGGCTGGCGAGCAAGTGGCATTCAGCATCTACGACATCCATATCAGGCAGGGCATACTGTTTGCGCCGCACCCCGCCTTTGCGCGCGACGCTGATGGCGATTACGCCTATTGGCCATTGAAGCCGGGAGCGCTGGACGGGAAATTCAGCCTGCGCGATTTCCAGCGGACCGGCACGCGCGAGCTTGTGGCGGATGATTTTGTCTATGCCTTCAGGCGCCTGGCCAGCCCTCGCGTGGTTTCGCCTATCTACGGGACGCTTGCGGAGCACATAGTCGGCATGCGCGATTACGGCGAGCGGCTCAAGCGGGACGATGCGGCCCAGAAAAAGCAGGGCGGTGGCATGCGGCCCTGGCTGGATCTGCGCAAGACAGGTTTCGAGGGCGTCCAGGCGCTCGACGCGCATACCCTGCGCATCAAGGTCATTGGCAAGTATCCACAGTTCAAATACTGGCTTGCCATGACCTTCACCGCCCCCATACCCTGGGAGGCAGACCGCTTCTACCATCAGCCCGGCATGGCGCAGCATGACCTGTCGCTCAATACCTGGCCGGCGGGCACCGGCCCCTATATGCTCGTCGAATCCCAGGTCAACCGGCGCCATGTGATGGCGCGCAACCCCAATTTCCGCGGCGAGCCCTACCCTTGCGAAGGCGAGCCCGGGGATCGGGAGGCCGGCCTGCTGCAAGATTGCGGCAAGCCGACTCCCTTTATCGACCGTATCGTATTTTCGCTCGAGAAGGAGAGCGTCCCCCTGATGGGCAAGTTCATTCAGGGATACTATGACACGCCGGAAGCCGACCGCAGCGAATACGGTGTTGCCATGCGTGTGGCCGCCGGTGATTCTGCCGACAAGGCGGCCCTGTATGCTGACCATGGGCTGCAGCTGCGCAGCTCCACCGAGGCGCAGATCTATTACCTGGGCTTCAACTGGCTGGATCCAGTGGTGGGCAAGGGCGATACGCCGGCGCAGCAGGAGAAGAACCGCAAGCTGCGCCAGGCCATCAGCATTGCTTTCAACTGGGAGCAGTTCGTGGCCATTTTCCAGAACGATCAGGCGCAGGTCGCCTATGGGCCGATACCTCCGGGCGTGCTGGGTTATCAGGAGCCGCCGCAAGGCATCAACCGCGAGGTCTACACGCTCGAGGATGGCCGTGCGGTTCGCAGGCCGCTGGACGAGGCGCGCCGCCTGCTGGCTGAGGCGGGCTATCCGGATGGGCGTGACGCGCGCACTGGGCGCCCGCTGATCCTGTATTTCGACTCTGCCGGCGGCATGGGCTCCAGCGCCATGCTGGACTGGATGCGCCGCCAGTTGGCCGCCATTCATGTGCAGCTGGAGGTGCGGGCCACTGACTACAACCGTTTCCAGGACAAGATGCGCCAGGGCGGTGCGCAGATGTTCATGTGGGGCTGGGTGGCGGACTACCCCGATGCGGAAAATTTTCTCTTTCTGCTCTACGGCCCCAACGCCAAGGCGGGTAATGGCGGCGAGAACGCGTCCAACTACCAGAACCCCGAGTTCGACCGGCTGTTCGATCGGATGCGGTTCCTGGATGACGGACCCGAGAAGGAAGCCTTGATACACAGGATGGTTGCCATCGTGCAGCATGATGCGCCATGGATGTTCGGCTATTTCCCTATGTCAGGAGGCGCCTATCAGGCATGGGTGGGCAATGCCAAGCCCACGGAGATGGTACGCAATACGCTCCAGTATCTGCGTCTGGACCCGGCCTTGCGTGTAGAGAAAATCAGGCAATGGAATGTGCCTGTCTGGTGGCCGCTCTGGGTGCTGGGCGGGCTGGCCCTGCTGGGCGCCTGGCTGGTCTGGCGGGCCGCGCGCCGGCGCGATCAGGCAACCGTGGCGGGTGTGCCGCAGGCGTTGTCCCGCGCCCGGCACCCGGCGCAAAACAGCCAGGATGGGGAGGAACGGCAATGATTCGCTACATCCTTCGCAGGCTGCTGTACGGGGCGCTTATCCTGGTAGGTGTGAACCTGCTGACGTTCGTGCTGTTCTTTGCCGTCAATACACCCGACGATATGGCGCGGCTGGCCATTGGCGGGCAGCGTGTGAGCCAGACGGCAATAGATCGCTGGAAAGCTGAGCGCGGCTATGACAAGCCCCTGTTTTTCAATGCGCGGGCGCAGGGCCTGGACAAATGGACCGACACGATTTTCCACGAACGTTCCATGCCCTTGCTGCGTTTTGATTTCGGGTTTTCTGACCAGGGCAGGGATATCGGCCATGAAATTGCCGCCCGGATGGGGCCAAGCCTGGCCCTGGCGCTTCCGACCTTCACGCTCGGCCTGGTTGTATGCATTGCCTTTTCACTGCTGCTGGTGTTCTTCAAGGGGACGCGGCTGGATTTTGCAGGCGTGGTGGCATGCGTTGTGCTGCTGTCCATATCGGGCCTGTTCTATATCATTGCCGGCCAGTGGCTGTTCGCCAAGATACTGCGATGGGTGCCTTATTCGGGCTATGTTGAGGGGTGGAGCAGCATACGCTTCCTGATCTTGCCGGTGTTTGTAGGTATTCTTGCGGGCCTGGGCTCGCAGGCGCGCTTCTACCGCACGCTCTTTCTCGAAGAGGCCGGCAAGGATTACGTACGCACGGCGCGGGCCAAGGGTCTGCGCGAGAGCGCCGTGCTGTTCAGGCATGTCTTGCGCAACGCCCTGCTGCCCATCCTGACCGGTACCGTGTCGGCCATTCCGCTGCTGTTCATGGGCAGCCTGATCTCCGAATCATTCTTCGGCATTCCGGGGCTGGGCAGCTACACCATCGATGCAATCAATGCGCAGGATTTTTCCATCGTGAGGGCCATGGTTTTCCTTGGCTCGGCGCTGTATATCGTCGGTCTCATCCTGGCGGACATCTCTTATACGCTGGTTGATCCGCGCATACGATTCGAGTAGCCCATGCCCAAATTCACCTTCCTGTGGACCGATGTTTTCGTCTACCTGCTGCTTGCCGGCATAGCGCTATATGCCTGGAGGGTGAGCGGCAGTACATCGCTGAGGCAGGCCTGGCGGAGTGTGGCCCGGACGCGTTCGGCCATGTGCGCGGCCGTGGTGCTGGTGTGCTTCGCGGTTGCCGGCCTGCTCGATTCGGTGCATTACCGGCCCATGTTGCCGCCTGTGGCCGGGGCGCAGGCCGGGCAGGCGGCGCCGAACTATTCACCGGTATTGCGGTCGGCGCTGGATGACCTGCTGGCGCTTACGCGCCTGCCCCAGCGCGAGGATACATATTCCGCACCCCTGGCGATACGCCGCTTCACCAAGGAAACTGAGCTGGTCGGCGGCCAGCCGGTCAGGGTCTACCCGCGTCTCAAGCACGCTGGCCGGGGCGTGCAGGACGGCCCCACCCACCATGCCGATGTGTACAGGCGGCTGGCAGCGGGTGTGGCGACCGGCCTGGCGGCATGCCTGGCGACCGCATTGCTGCTGACCCTGGCGCATATGAGGGGGCGCGGGCTCGCCCAGGCATGGCGCGCCTGGTGGAGGAGCGAGTCCGGTGTGCCCTGGCGCGCCATGTGGCTGACCCTGGGCATCATCCTGTTGCTGGCATGCACCGCGCTGGCGCTGGGCACCAACTATCATGTGCTGGGCACGGACCGCACCGGCAACGATGTACTGTGGCGATGCATCAAAAGCATACGCACTGCGCTGGTCATAGGCACGCTTACCACGCTGGCCATGCTTCCTCCGGCGCTGGCGTTCGGTATTGCCGCAGGCTATTTCAAGGGCAAGGTGGATGATGTCATCCAGTACATCTACACCACACTGACATCCATACCCGGCGTGCTGCTGATTGCTGCCTGCGTGCTGATGATGCAGGTCTACATCGACAACAATCCAGAGATGTTCGATACGGTTGCCTCGCGGGCGGACCTGAGGCTGTTCATGTTGTGCATGATCCTGGGGCTGACGGGTTGGGCAGGGCTGTGCCGGCTGCTGCGCGCGGAAACGCTCAAGCTGCGCGAGCTGGAGTATGTGCAGGCGGCACGGGCCTTTGGCGTCAGCCACTGGCGCATCATGCGGCGCCATCTGCTGCCCAATGTCATGCATATCGTGCTGATCACGCTAGTGCTGGAATTCTCCGGGCTGGTGCTTTACGAGGCAGTGCTTTCCTACCTCGGTATCGGTGTTGATCCAAGTACGCCGTCTTTTGGCACCATGATCGATTATGCCCGCCTGGAAATGTCGCGCGATCCCATGATCTGGTGGAATCTGCTGGGCGCCTTCGGCTTCCTGCTTGCCCTGGTGCTGTCGGCCAACGTTTTCGCCGATGCCGTGCAGGATGCCTTCGATCCGCGCATGCGTCGCTTCAGGCCCCGGCACGCCGCTTCCACGATCACGCACAAGGCCCGTCCCGACGCAAAGGAGGCATCGTGACCACCGCACACACCGATGAGGTTCTGGCTGTCGATGGGCTCAGCGTCCAGGTGGACTCCGAGTCCGGCATCACCGATGCGGTCAAGATGCTCAGCCTGGCTATTCATCGTGGCCAGACGTTTGCGCTGGTGGGTGAATCCGGCTGCGGAAAAAGCATGACGGCGCTGGCCTTGCTGCGGCTGCTTCCCGATGCCGGACGCATTGCGGGCGGCCAGATCAGGCTTGGGGAGGTCGAACTCAATTCGCTGCCGGAGCAGGGCATGCGTGCGGTGCGGGGCGGCCAGATCGGCATTATTTTCCAGGAGCCCGCTACCAGCCTGAATCCGGTGATGACTGTCAGGCAGCAACTGTATGAAACCTTGCGGGCGCATACCGATTACCGGGGGGAGCAGTTGGCACGGCGGGCTGCGTGGTGGCTCGCCCGCGTGGGCATTCCCGATGCGGAACAGCGGCTCGATGATTACCCCTTCCAGTTTTCGGGGGGGCAGAAGCAACGCATCATGATTGCGCTGGCCCTGGCGGCCGAACCCAGGCTGTTGATCGCCGACGAACCGACTACAGCCCTGGATGTCACGGTGCAGGCGCAGATCCTGCAGCTGCTGGCCGACATCCAGGCCGAGATGGGGCTGGCCATTCTCCTTATCACGCACGATCTGGCGGTGGTCAAGAATGTGGCGGATTTCGTGGCCCTCATGCGCAATGGAGAGATTGTCGAAACGGTTGACGCGCGGACGTTTTTCAGCGCGCCCCGCCACCCCTACGCCCGGGAGCTGCTGGCAGCCGTTCCGACTTTCGCCAAGCGTGGCAGGCCTCTGTCGCCGACAGGGTCGGACCGCGAACCCGGTGCACAAGCGTCGTCGGCGGCCGCCGGCGCCGGCAAGACGCAGACGGCCGCCGACGGTCCGGTTTTGTCCGTGCGCGAGCTTACGGTTTCCTATACACGCCGTCGCAAGCTCTGGCGCTCCAGGCCCGCTGCCGTGGAAATCGTCAAGGGGGTGAGCTTTGACCTGGCGCCAGGAGAAACCTTGGCGCTGCTTGGCGAGTCGGGCTGCGGCAAGACGACTGCCGCCAAGGCTTTGCTGCGACTGCTCGACAGGCAGGCGGTGGTTCAGGGCAGCGCGCTGGTTCAGGGGGAGGACATCCTGCAGGCGCGGCGCCGCGAGTTGAAGCGCCTGCGCGGCAGCGTGCAGATTGTCTTCCAGGATCCCTATGCTTCGCTCGATCCACGCATGATGGTGGGCGATATACTGGATGAGGGCCTGTCTGCCCTGCGGCCCGATCGGACACGCACCCAGCGGCACAACCAGATCCGCTCGCTGCTGGACCGGGTCGGGATGCCGGCCAACGCAATGGAGCGCTATCCCCACGAATTTTCCGGCGGCCAGCGTCAGCGCATTGCGATCGCCCGGGCGCTGGCGGTGGAGCCGGCGGTGCTGGTTTGCGACGAGCCGACCTCGGCGCTGGATGTATCGGTGCAGGCGCAAATACTGGACTTGTTGCGTGCCTTGCAGGCAGAATTGAACATTGCCTATCTGTTCATCACCCATAATTTCGGGGTTGTGGAGTATCTGGCGGATCGCATTGCAGTGATGCATGAAGGGGCCCTGGTTGAACAGGGGCCCGCCGAGGCGGTGCTCGCCCGGCCGCGGCACGCCCAGACGCGCCGGCTGCTGGAAGCGGTTCCCCGCCTGTAGCTGTTGCGCCCGCTTGAAACCTGTTTATTCGGCCCCATATCCTTTTCATGGCACTCAAAGTTTATGACCTCCAGTGCGAACATGGCCATGTATTCGAAGGCTGGTTCGGTTCGGACGACAATTATGAATCGCAGCGCGAACGCGGGCTGCTGACCTGCCCTGTGTGCGACAGCCGCGAGGTGAGCAAGAAATTGTCCGCGCCTCGGCTCAATGTCAGCCATATCAGGGCCGTTCAGGAGGGTGAGCAGGGCCAGGCAAGTGTGGCCGCCCCCAGCGCTGCCCAGATGGCACGGTTGCAGGCCGAGGTCATGCGCCACATAAGGCGGATGGTGCGAAACACGGAAAATGTCGGCGACCGGTTTGCGCAGGAGGCGCGCCGCATGCATGAGGGCGAAATCGAAGAGCGTGCCATACGTGGCACGGCTACCGCACAGGAGCGCGAAGAACTCGTATCCGAGGGCATTGCCGTCATGCCCATTCCTGATTTTCTCGACGACGAGCGGCTGCAGTAAGCAGCAGGCTTCAAGCAAGACACCCCAGGCGCTGCACCGATGTTGAACTGCATCCCGAAAGGTTGGATATGGAGGTCCAACTTTCCGGGATCAGTTCATGTCCGGCTCCTGGGGTGTCTTGCTTGACGGCGGTGGCGCGGGAGCGCCCCGCCAGATTTACATGACGCGGCTGCGGTATTCGCCCGTGCGGGTATCGATCTCGATCTTGTCGCCGATATTGCAGAACAGGGGGACGGAAACTTCCATGCCCGTGTTGGTCTTGGCAGGCTTGAGCACCTTTCCGGATGTGTCACCCTTGACAGCGGGCTCGGTGTAGGTGATTTCGCGAACCACGATGGTGGGCAACTCGACGGAAATGGCGCGGCCATCGTAGAACACGACTTCGACCTGCATGCCTTCTTCGAGGTAGTTCAGGGCGTCGCCCATGCTTTCGGCCTCGACTTCATACTGGTTGTACTCTTCGTCCATGAAGACATACATGGGATCGGCAAAGTAGGAATAGGTGCATTCCTTGTTCTCGAGCACCACAACCTCGAATTTCTCATCAGCCTTGTAGACGGATTCACTGCCCGAGCCCGTGAGCAGATTCTTGAACTTGAGCTTGACGACGGCGGCGTTGCGCCCGGACTTGTTGTATTCGGCCTTCTGTACGACCAGGGGATCGTTGCCGACCATGACGACGTTGCCAACGCGCAGTTCTTGTGCGGTTTTCATAGATGTGTAGGACTCCGGAATGGTTGCTCCGCCAGGAGAAAACGCGGGCCGGAGCATACTTGCAAAGCCTATGATTTTAACCTTTTCAGGCTTTTTCCGCTTGCAGGCCGCCCTCAGGCCGCTGAAAGCTGATACATGTCAAATGAGCAGCCGTGCGGGCGGATGCGCGTCCCGATGCCGGCTATGGCCCCGTGTGGCAGAAACGGATCAGCGCGGTCGCCAGGTCGTCCTGGTCGGCAAGCTGGCGAGCCCACTGCTTCGCGGCTTTTTGCCAGGCTTGAAACTGTGAAGGGCGCAGCGCAGGCTGCAGCGATGCTGACAGGCCCGGCGCATCGGCCGTATTCCAGCACTGCATGGCCTGTTTGATGCAGGCGTCGAACGGCGAAAGATCAAGCCAGGCTCGCAGCTTGTCCAGATGCGCCTGGTCCTGTTGGGCGTAAATGTGCCACAGCAGCGGGCGGGCGGCCCACATTGCCCGCACCAGCGATTCCTCGCCCCGTACGCAGTTCAGATCGGCGCTCCAGAGCAGGCGGTCAAAGTCGTCCTGGTTGACAAAGGGGATCTCCTGAATCAGCACACCGCCGTTCCGGCCACGCGGCAGCGCGGGGCAGACGCCGGCCGGAACCAGTACCACTGAGGGTTCCGGCTGTGCACGCAGAGCCGAGACTAGCGCCTGGGCGGGGGCGTCCGGGTAGCTGAACAGCATGACTTGCCGTGCCTGGCCATTGCAAAGGGACTGGATATCGGCGCCATCCAGCCCCAGTTCTGCCAGCAGGCTCGCTCGCAGCCGGGGGGCGGCCAGCCAGCGGTCTCTCGCCTCCAGCAGCCCTGGCTCACGCAGCAGGCCGCCCGTGCCGGATGTGAATCCCGGGAAAAAAAAGGCTTTGCGCTGACCGCCGGGCTGTAGCGATGGCTGGGCGTGGAAGCGCTCCACCCAGGGCTCGGCGCTCAGGTATTCAAGATTGATCCAAAGGTGGCCAGGCGGCATTTGCCGGATGAAGCCGGAAGGGGGATCGCATGCGAACGCCTCGACCACGACGTCATGGGGAGGCGAGAGCGGCATGGCATCAACCCAGTGGACGATTTCAATGCCTTGAATCTCTTGCGCCGGCAGGGAGGGAGCGAGGCGCGGCTCGATACGGGCGAAGCTGCCCAGCTCATCCACCCAAAGGCGTACCCTTCCAACACCGTCTGAGCCTGCCAGCTGGCGCGCCAGGCGCCAGCAGACGCCGATATCGCCATAGTTGTCGATGACGCGGCAGAAAATATCGAATGACAGCAAAGTCATGAAAGAAGCGCGAATTGTGTATCGGCCACAGGCCTGCGCCGCATGGAATCGGCCATGCGGCGGATGGCTCAGTGAAAATGGATAGGCGACATGTCGACTTCTTCCGGGAGCTCCGGATGCATCATTTCGCCCAGGGGATTGGGGAACAGGGGCGCGCCGCAATCGTCGCAGAACTCTGGCGCATAAATGCCGGGAAGGCGGCGCACATCGCTTACCCCCAGCTCCTTGAGTAGAGCGGCAATTTCGTCTGGGACATCGATTTCACCGCTTTCCAGGCCATCGGCGACTGCTTCTTCCTTGCTGAGTACAGGCCAGACGCAACCATAAATGACATCGTTGCTCTGGCGGGTGCTGAAGCCCACGCGGAATTCCTCTATGACGGTTTCGCCGCAGGCGGCTATGACTGCGCGAAGATTGCTGCCTGCGATATTGGCCGCTGTCTGCAGCCAGGTAACGGCAGCCTTGAGCGCGAGCGGGCGTATGCGTCTGTCTGCCTCACGGCTGTTGACGTAATAGGCGTCCGGCTGGAGGTACTCTACCTGGCAGCCTGTAAAGATCGGTGTAAGGACGGCGCTGGCAGCCTGTTCCCAGGCCTGCCTGCAGCTGTCCCGGGTGGGGGCTTTTTCATCTGGCAAGGGAACCTGCCAGCGAAAAATGGGCTCTCCGCGCGGGACAACGATGGCGCCGACGACAAAGCGGGCGTCGGCAAGCAGGCTCCCTTGTTCGCCCGTCTGGTTGAGCGTGCAGGCCTCGGCGGGCAGGCCCAGCGCCTTGAGCGCCAGGCGTTGTGTCCACTGCCGTGTTTCCTGGAAGGTCTGGGGCATCTGGTCAAAGCCAACCAGCGCCGGCAGCAGGGCTATCTGCGCGCCGGGCGCTGCAAGATGTTCGCGTACGTGAGCTTGCAGCGCGTCGAGATGCGAGGGGGTCAGATCGATGCCGGGAAGCTGGTAGCGGGTCCAGGCGACCACAGGAGCGCAAAACAGCAGGGCGTCATAGGGCGCGTCCGCTTTTGTGACGGCGGCCGATTCGGACAACGTTTCAGCCTGCTCGATCAGTATCTCGTAGCCATTGGCATCGCTGGCCAGCAATTGTTCGAGCGCCGACTCGATACAGCGGTTTTTCCTGCCCAGCAGAAGCTTGTTCAGCACATTGTCGAGCTGGGATTCCCAATAGGCATCCTCGAGGCGGCTGCCGGACCGGGACAGAGCGCCCGTCAGCGCAAGCAGTCGCTGCGTGTCACGGGAAAGACGGGAGGGCGATGAGGCTGGCATATGCAACATGGGCAATTCTGATAATCAATAGGCTAGTGTAACGCCGTACCCGCAAATGCGCGCACGGGCGAGGATGTTCCTCGCCCGTGCTGGCGTGGGGCTGCTGCCAGCCCCATGGAAAGCCTGGTCAGGCCTGTGCGTCAGACGCCCACCGAGTCGGCGATCTCACGGAAGTCTTCGATCTGGTCGAAGTTCATGTAGCGGTAGATCTTGTCGCTGTTTTCGGACAGCAGGCCCATGTCGGCCATGTACTCTTCGCGGGTCGGGATGCGGCCCAGGCGCGAGCATATGGCGGCCAGCTCCGCCGAGCCCAGGAAGACATTGGAGTTCTTGCCCAGGCGGTTCGGGAAGTTGCGGGTGCTGGTGGACATGACGGTGGCGCCTTCGCGCACCTGTGCCTGATTGCCCATGCACAGCGAGCAGCCCGGCATTTCCATGCGTGCGCCGGCCGTGCCCAGGGTGTTGTAGTGGCCTTCTTCGGTCAGCTGCTTCTGATCCATCTTGGTCGGCGGGGCAACCCACAGCTTCGTGGGGATGTCACGCTTGCCTTCGAGAAGCTTGGATGCGGCGCGGAAGTGGCCGATGTTGGTCATGCAGCTGCCGATGAACACCTCGTCGATGACGGTGCCGGATACATCGGACAGCGTCTTGACGTCGTCGGGGTCGTTCGGGCAAGCGACGATGGGCTCGATGACATCGGCCAGGTCGATCTCGATGACGGCGGCGTATTCGGCGTCCGCGTCGGGTTCCATCAGCTGGGGGTTGGCCAGCCAGGCTTCCATGGCCTTGATGCGGCGGCCCAGGGTGCGCTCATCTTCGTAGCCGTTGGCAATCATCCACTTGAGCAGTGTGATGTTGCTGTTGATGTATTCGATGATGGGTTCCTTGTTCAGGCGCACTGTGCAGCCTGCCGCGGAACGCTCGGCGGATGCGTCGGTCAGCTCGAAGGCCTGTTCGATCTTGAGGTCGGGCAGGCCTTCGATTTCGAGAATGCGGCCCGAGAAGATGTTCTTCTTGCCTTTCTTTTCAACGGTCAGCAGGCCTTGCTTGATGGCATACAGCGGAATGGCGTTGACCAGGTCGCGCAGGGTGACGCCGGGCTGCAGCTCGCCCTTGAAGCGAACCAGAACCGACTCGGGCATGTCCAGCGGCATGACGCCGGTGGCTGCGGCGAAGGCGACCAGCCCGGAGCCTGCCGGGAAGCTGATGCCGATGGGGAAGCGGGTGTGCGAGTCGCCGCCGGTGCCGACGGTGTCAGGCAGCAGCATGCGGTTCAGCCAGGAGTGGATGATGCCGTCGCCCGGACGCAGCGAAACGCCGCCGCGTGTGCTGATGAAGGTGGGCAGCTCGTGATGCGTCTTGACGTCCACGGGCTTGGGGTAGGCTGCTGTGTGGCAGAAGGACTGCATGACCAGATCGGCCGAGAAACCCAGGCAGGCGAGGTCTTTGAGCTCGTCGCGGGTCATGGGGCCGGTGGTGTCCTGGCTGCCGACGGAAGTCATGCGCGGCTCGCAGTAGGTGCCGGGGCGCACGCCCTTGCCTTCGGGCAGGCCGCAGGCGCGGCCGACCATCTTCTGGGCCAGGGTGTAGCCCTTGCCGGTATCGGCGGGGTTGTGCGGCAGGCGGAAGAGCGTGGAGGGTTCAAGGCCGAGGGCTTCGCGAGCCTTGGCCGTCAGGCCGCGGCCGATGATCAGCGGAATGCGGCCGCCAGCGCGTGCTTCGTCCAGCAGCACGTCGGATTTCAGCTCGAATTCTGCAATGACCTTGCCGTCTTTCAGCGCTTTGCCCTCGTAGGGGCGCAGCTCGATGACATCGCCCATTTCCATCTGCGACACGTCAAGCTCGATGGGCAGCGCGCCCGCATCTTCCATGGTGTTGTAGAAAATGGGAGCGATTTTGCTGCCCAGGCAGACGCCGCCGAAGCGTTTGTTCGGCACGTAGGGAATGTCTTCACCAGTGTGCCACAGCACGGAGTTGGTGGCGGACTTGCGCGAAGAGCCGGTACCAACCACGTCACCGACATAGGCAACGAGGTTGCCTTTTTCCTTCAGGCTCTGGATGAATTTGATGGGGCCGACCTTGCCGGGCTCATCAGGTTCGATGCCGGGGCGGGGGTTCTTGAGCATGGCCAGGGCATGCAGGGGAATGTCGGGGCGGCTCCAGGCGTCGGGGGCGGGCGACAGGTCGTCGGTGTTGGTTTCGCCGGTGACTTTGAATACAGTGAGTGTCAGGCTTTGGGGAACCTCCGGGCGGCTGGTGAACCATTCGGCATCAGCCCAGCTTTGCAGAACCTGTTTGGCGTACTGGTTGCCTTTTTCGGCCTTTTCCTGGATGTCGTGGAAGGCATCGAACACCAGCAGGGTGTTTTTCAGGCCGTCGGCGGCGATGGGCGCCAGCTCGGTATTGTCGAGCAGGCCGATGAGGGGGCTGACGTTGTAGCCGCCCAGCATGGTGCCAAGCAGCTCGGTGGCGTGCTTGGCATCGATGAGAGAACAGGTTTCCTTGCCCAGGGCGATGGCCGCGAGGTAGGAGGCTTTCACCTTGGCGGCGTCATCTACGCCGGCGGGGACGCGGTGGGTGAGCAGCTCGAGCAGGAAGGCTTCTTCGCCTGCGGGCGGTGCCTTGATCAGCTCAATGAGGTCGGCTGTTTGCTGCGCGTCGAGCGGCAGGGGAGGAATGCCCAGCGCAGCGCGTTCGGCTACGTGTTGGCGATAGGTTTCCAGCATGATGCTTGCCCTTTTTCGTTGATTGGGATGCGAATTCGGTTGACCCCTCTATTGTAGAAGGAAGGCGGTCAGGAGGCAATTGTCTTATATCTTATATAAGACTTGTTTTGTGTCTGTTGTTGTCTGGCGGCCACCCGGGAGGGAAATGGGGCGGCTGCCGCCGGCGCTGGGGGGCTGGATGCGACGGTTTGTGTCCCGGGAGCGCGCAGGCCGGCTGCGCAGCGGGTTCAGGCGACGACCAGGTCCTGGTATTCCGGGTGACGCCGTATCCAGGCGGCTACGTATGAGCACAGGGGGCGCACGGACCAGCCATTGGCCCGGGCGGTGTCCAGGGCGGCGCGCGCCAGGTCGCCCGCGATGCCGCGGCCGCCCACGGGTTGGGGAACGCCAGTGTGCAGGACGGTCATCACCCCGTTTCTCAGGTCGTAGTCCAGGACGGAGAGTATGCCGTCTTCGCTCCATTCAAAGCGGTTTGCTTCGGGGTTGTGCTCGATTGCGCGGCTCATTGCGGGTTCCTTGTTCAAGCCATTGTAATGAGAATGAGGATCCACAGCAGGATCAGGGCGATGATGCCGACGAAGCATCCGCCCCACAGGCCGATGAGGGGCCATTTGATCCGGGTCGGGACTTCGGCTGGATCTATGTGGCGAAGCAGGCGGTTGGCGTTTCCGATGATCCAGAAGGTGCTCTTGGGGAAGGTGAGCCGCAGGAAGTAGTCGAGGAGGATGGCCATGCGGATGGCCATGGGGTAGCGGTCCCAGGGGTTTTTGTCGAGGTAGGGGTGGCGCAGCACCTGGTTGGTGGGGCGTATGCGGCCGAACATCAGGAACAGGCCTGAGGCGAGGCAGGTCAGTGCACAGGCGACCAGCAGGGTGAAGGCGAAGGCGAGCGCGTATTGGGTCAGCATAACTTTGTATTTTGCCACATTACACATAGCTTTGGCCGGCACGCTGCGCTCGCCGGAATGGCGCACTCTAGTTCACCCGCACCCCGCCTCGCAGCATGCCTCGCGAGGGAGGCTGATGTGGAAACGTGTGTGCCGGGCCCGGTGCTTTGGCCGGCACGCCGCGAGGCAGGGTGCCTGCTCACGATCATGCGGCCCTGCGGGCTGCCCTCGCCGGAATGGCGTCCGAAGGTGGCCTGCCAGTCTGGTCAGATGACGTAGAGGTCTACGTATTCGTTGACGGGTATGGCTTCCAGCTTTTTCTGGTCAAGGGAAACGTCCAGAATGCGCTGCTGCTGCTTGGCCGGGAAGCGGCGGGCGAGGTTGGTGCGGAATTTGGCTTCGAGCAGGGGGATGCCGTCGGCGCGGCGGCGCTTGTGGCCGATGGGGTATTCGCACACGAGCTCGTCCAGCTTGCTGCCGTCAGTGAATTCGACGGTCAGGGCGTTGGCGATGGAGCGCTTTTCCGGGTCATGGTAGTCGGCGGTGAAGGCGGGGTCTTCGACGCAGTGCATCTTGGCGCGCAGGGCGTCGATGCGAGGGTCGGAGGCGACGGCATCTTCATAGTCGGCTGCAGTGAGACGGCCGAAGATGATGGGGACGGCTACCATGTACTGGATGCAATGGTCGCGATCGGCGGGGTTGTTCAGCGGGCCCTGCTTGTCGATGATGCGTATGCATGCCTCATGGGTGCGGATGGTGATCTTGCTGATGTCTTGCGCTGTCTTGCCCAGCGTCTTGAGCCTGTGGTGGATCTGCATGGCGCACTCCACGGCGGTCTGGGAATGGAATTCAGCGGGGAAGGAGATCTTGAACAGCACGTTTTCCATGACGTAGCTGCCATAGGGGCGCTGGAACTTGAAGGGCTGGCCTTTGAAGAGCACATCGTAGAAGCCCCAGACCTTTGCCGTGAGCACCGAGGGATAGCCCATTTCGCCTGTGCGGGCGATGAGGGCCAGGCGCACGGCACGGCTGGTTGCGTCGCCCGCGGCCCAGCTCTTGCGGCTGCCGGTATTGGGGGCATGGCGGTAGGTGCGCAGGCTTTGACCGTCCAGCCAGGCCAGGGACACCGCGTTGATGATTTCCTCGCGCGACAGGCCGAGCATCTGCGAGACGACCGCAGTGGAGGCAACCTTGACCAGCACGACGTGGTCGAGGCCGACTTTGTTGAAGGAGTTCTCGAGGGCGATGCAGCCCTGGATCTCGTGCGCCTTGATCATGCCTGTGAGCACATCCCGCATGGTGAGTGGCGGCTTGCCGGCGGCAACGGCGTTGCGCGAGAGCCAGTCTGCCACGGCGAGGATGCCGCCCAGGTTGTCAGACGGATGGCCCCATTCGGCGGCCAGCCAGGTGTCGTTGAAGTCGAGCCAGCGGATCATGACGCCGATGTTGAAGGCGGCCTGCACGGGGTCGAGCTGGAATTGGGTGCCAGGCACTTTTGCGCCATTGGGAACGACGGTGCCCGGGACAATCGGGCCCATCAGTTTGGTGCATGCCGGATATTCGAGCCCTTCCAGACCGCAGCCCAGCGTATCAATCAGAGAGTTGCGGGCCGTCTCGTAGGCGAGCTCGCTCTTGATTTCGTAGTCGAGCACGTAGTCGACGATATCGACCAGTACCTGGTCTGGATCGGGGCGCACATTGGAAATAGGGGCGGACATAGTGATTCCTGTGTTGCTGATGAGAAAATGGGGGAGGCCTGTTATCGGCCGGTGCTGAGCACCTCGCCCGGCACGCGGACGTAACCTTCCATCAGGACTCTGGCGCTGCGGCTCATGATGGCTTTGCTGACCGACCATTCGCCGTTTTCCTGTGAGGCTTCGGCTCCGACGCGCAGTGTGCCCGAAGGATGGCCGAAACGTACTGCCTCGCGCTCTCCGCCTCCGGCAGCCAGGTTTACCAGTGTGCCCGGAATGGCGGCCGCAGTGCCGATCGCGACTGCTGCCGTGCCCATCATGGCGTGGTGCAGCTTGCCCATGGAAAGTGCGCGCACCAGCAGATCGATGCTGTCGGCGGTCACGGCTTTTCCGCTTGATGCCACATAGTTCGCCGGTGGCGCGACGAACGCAACCTTGGGTGTGTGCTGGCGCGTGGCGGCATCGGCCAGGTCTGAAATCAGCCCCATGCGCAGCGCGCCGTGCGAGCGTATGGTTTCGAACATGGCCAGCGCCTTCTCGTCGCCGTTGATGGCGTCCTGCAGCTCTGTGCCGGTGTATCCGATATCGACCGCGTTGACGAAAATGGTAGGAATGCCGGCATTGATCATGGTGGCGCGCAACGTGCCTATGCCGGGTACCTCAAGATCGTCGACCACATTGCCTGTCGGAAACATGGCGCCGCCTTCGGCATCGTCGTCTGCGGGGTCCATGAATTCAAGCTGTACTTCAGCGGCGGGGAAGGTGACGCCATCAAGCTCGAAGTCGCCGGTTTCCTGGACTTCTCCATCGGTCATGGGTACGCGCGCGACTATGGTCTTGCCGATGTTGGCCTGCCAGATACGCACGGTCGCGATGCCGTCCCGAGGGATGCGCTCCGGATCGATCAGCCCATTGGCAAGCGCGAACGGGCCGACAGCCGCTGACAGGTTGCCGCAGTTGCCGCTCCAGTCCACGAATGGCTTGTCGATGGATACCTGGCCGAAAAGGTAATCCACATCATGGCCTGGCCGTTTGCTGCGCGAGAGGATGACGGTCTTGCTGGTGCTGGAAGTGGCGCCGCCCATGCCATCAGTCTGCTTGCCGTAGGGGTCGGGGCTGCCTATCACGCGCAGCAGCAAGGCATCTCGTGCCGCGCCGGGCTGCCGGGCTGCCTCGGGCAGGTCCTGCAGGCGGAAGAAAACGCCTTTGCTCGTGCCGCCACGCATGTAGGTGGCGGGTATCTTGATCTGAGGTGCATGTGCCATGATGTGTTCCTGTGATGTCAGGCGGTTGCCGACGATTCGATGAAGTCCTGGGCAAAGCGTTGCAGCACGCCGCCTGCTTCGTAGATCGAGACTTCCTCGGCCGTATCCAGCCTACAGGTCACCGGCACCTCCACGCGTTCGCCATTGCGGCGGTTGATCGCCAGGATCAGGGTTGCGCGAGGCTCGGGCCTGCCAATGACATCATAGGTTTCGGTACCGTCTATGCCCAGTGTCTTGCGGTTCACGCCCGGCTGGAATTCGAGCGGCAGCACACCCATGCCCACGAGGTTGGTCCTGTGTATGCGTTCGAAGCCTTCCGCGACAATGGCTTCGACGCCAGCCAGGCGCACGCCCTTGGCGGCCCAGTCGCGCGAGGAGCCTTGTCCGTAGTCCGCGCCGGCAACAATGATCAGCGGCTGCTTGCGTTCCATATAGGTTTCTATGGCTTCCCACATGCGGGTGACCTTGCCCTCGGGTTCTATCCTGGCGAGCGAGCCTTGCTTGACCTCGCCATTCTCCAGCACCATTTCATTGAGCAGCTTCGGGTTGGCGAAGGTGGCGCGCTGCGCGGTCAGGTGGTCGCCGCGATGGGTGGCGTAGGAGTTGAAATCTTCTTCGGGCAAGCCCATTTTGGCCAGATATTCGCCCGCGGCGCTGCTGGGCAGGATGGCGTTCGAGGGGGACAGGTGATCGGTAGTGATGTTGTCCCCCAGTACGGCCAGCGGGCGCATGCCTGTCAGCGTGCGCTCGCCTGCCAGCGCCCCTTCCCAATAGGGCGGACGGCGAATATAGGTGCTCATGGGGCGCCAGTCGTACAGCGGATTGATCTGGCTGTTGCTGCGCACGCCGGGAGCGAACATGGGTTCGTAAACCTGGCGGAAATATTCGGGCTTGACACTGGCGTTGACGATCGCGTCGATTTCTTCGTCGGACGGCCAGATGTCTTTCAGGGTGACCGGCTTGCCGTCATGGTCTGTTCCCAGCACATCTTTCTCTATATCGAAACGCACTGTGCCGGCTATTGCGTAGGCGACCACCAGGGGAGGGGAGGCCAGGAAAGCCTGCTTTGCGTAGGGGTGGATGCGTCCGTCGAAGTTGCGGTTGCCTGAGAGTACGGCGGTGGCGTAGAGGTCACGTTCGATCACTTCTTTCTGGATCTCGGGGTCGAGCGCGCCGCTCATGCCATTACAGGTCGTGCAGGCGAACGCCACGATGCCGAAGCCCAGTTTTTCCAGCTCGGGCAGCAGCCTGGCGTCTTCGAGGTAAAGCTGCACCGCCTTGGAACCGGGCGCCAGTGACGACTTGACCCAGGGCTTGCGTGTCAGGCCGCGCGCGTTGGCATTGCGGGCCAGCAGGCCTGCGGCGATCACGTTGCGCGGGTTGCTGGTATTGGTGCAGCTGGTGATGGCGGCGATGATGACCGCACCATCGGGCATCAGGCCAGGGTCGTTTTCCACTTTCCCGGCGATGCCCCGCGCGGCCAGGTCGCTGGTGGGTACGCGGCGATGCGGGTTGGAGGGGCCGGCGATGTTGCGCACGACGGTCGAAAGGTCAAACTTGAGCACGCGCTCGTATTCGGCGCTCTTGAGGCTGTCCGCCCACAGGCCCGCCTGCTTCGCATAGGTTTCCACCAGCTTGACCTGCGCATCGTCGCGGCCGGTCAGCTTCAGGTAGTCTATGGTTTGCTGATCAATGTAGAACAGGGCCGCCGTGGCGCCATATTCCGGCGTCATGTTGGAAATGGTGGCGCGGTCGCCCAGGGTCAGGCTTGCAGCGCCTTCGCCATAGAACTCGATATAAGACGAAACGACCTTCTGGTTGCGCAGGAATTCGGTCAATGCCAGCACGAGATCGGTGGCGGTGATGCCTGGCTGCAGCTTGCCTGTGAGTTCGACGCCAATGATGTCTGGCAGGCGCATCCATGAAGCGCGCCCAAGCATCACGCTTTCCGCTTCGAGGCCGCCTACGCCTACGGCGATCACGCCCAGCGCGTCGACATGCGGGGTATGGCTGTCGGTCCCCACCAGTGTGTCGGGATAGGCCACGCCATCGACAGCATGGATCACAGGCGACATGCGCTCCAGATTGATCTGGTGCATGATGCCGTTGCCCGGCGGGATGACATCGACATTCTTGAATGCCGTCTTGGTCCAGTCTATGAAGTGGAAGCGGTCGTCATTGCGCCGGTCTTCGATTGCGCGGTTTTTTGCGAAGGCATCCTTGTCGTAGCCGCCATACTCCACTGCCAGGGAGTGATCGACAATGAGCTGCGTGGGCACGACGGGGTTGACCAGCGAAGGATCTCCGCCTTTTGCGGCTATGGCGTCGCGAAGCCCCGCCAGGTCAACCAGCGCTGTCTGGCCGAGAATGTCATGGCACACCACCCGGGCTGGAAACCACGGAAAGTCGAGTTCCCGCTTGCGTTCTATGAGCTGGCGCAGCGAGTCTGTCAGTATTGCCGGGTCACAGCGACGCACCAGGTTTTCGGCGTGTATGCGCGAGGTGTATGGCAGCTTGTCGTAGGCGCCGGGCTCAATGGCGTCGACGGCGGCGCGCGTGTCGAAATAATCCAGCGAGGCGCCGGGCAGCGGTTTGCGGTAGGCAGTATTCATGGCATGCGAAATAGGAGGGTCGGCGAAAGAGAAGGGGCGGCGCTGACACGCCGCCCCTTTGCCGCATCAGCGGCGCTTGGACAGGGGTACGAACTTCTGGTCTTCGGGGCCGATGTAGTTGGCTGTCGGACGGATGATCTTGTTGTCGATGCGCTGCTCGATGATATGGGCCGACCAGCCTGCCGTGCGTGCGATGACGAACAGCGGCGTGAACATGGCGGTAGGCACACCCATCATGTGATAGGACACGGCCGAAAACCAGTCGAGATTGGGGAACATTTTCTTGATGTCCCACATGACGCTTTCAAGGCGCTCGGCGATGTCGAACATCTTCATGTTGCCCTGGGTCTTGGACAGCTTGCGGGCCACTTCCTTGATGACTTTGTTGCGCGGGTCGGACACGGTATAGACGGGGTGGCCAAAACCGATGACGACTTCCTTGTTTTCAACGCGCCGGCGGATGTCCGCTTCGGCATCATCGGGCGAGTCGTAGCGTTTCTGGATCTCGAATGCCACTTCGTTGGCGCCGCCATGCTTAGGGCCGCGCAGCGCGCCGATACCGCCGGTGATGGCCGAGTACATGTCCGAGCCGGTGCCTGCGACGACGCGGCAGGTGAACGTGGATGCGTTGAATTCATGCTCCGCATACAGGATCAGCGAGGTGTGCATGGCACGTACCCATTCGTCGCTGGGTTTTTCGCCATGCAGCAGATGCAGGAAGTGTCCGCCGATGCTGTCGTCGTCCGTCTGCACATCGATATAGCGGCCATTATGGCTGTAGTGATACCAGTAGAGCAGTGCCGAGCCCAGGTTGGCCATCAGGCGGTCTGCGATGTCGCGGGCATCGGGCAGATTGTGATCGTCTTTTTCGGGCAGCACGCAGCCCAGGACGGACACTGCCGTGCGCATCACATCCATGGGGTGGCTGTTGGCAGGCAGGGACTCCAGGGCGACCTGGAGCTGCGCGGGCAGCCCGCGCAGTTTGCGCAGCTTGGCCTTGTATGCCGCCAGCTCGGTCTTGGTCGGCAGCTTGCCGTGGATCAGCAGATGCGCGACTTCCTCGAATTCGCAGGTGTCTGCAATGTCGAGGATGTCATAACCGCGGTAATGCAGGTCGTTGCCGCTGCGGCCGACTGTGCAAAGGGCTGTGTTGCCCGCAACCACGCCGGAAAGCGCGACGGATTTCTTGGGCTTGGGACCTGACGCGGGCGCCGCTGCCGGCGTTGCGGAACTGTCTTTCCTGGCGGTGTTCTTGGCTGCTCTGGTTGCCATCTGTCTACTCCTGAAGAATGTTTCGGTTATTTCGACTTGCCTTGCTGAAAAAGCGCGTCGAGGCGGGACTCAAACTCGTGATAGCCGATGCGGTCATAAAGCTCTTCGCGGGTCTGCATCATGTCCACGACATTTTTCTGGTGGCCGTCGCGGCGTATGGCTTGATAAACGGTCTCGGCCGCCTTGTTCATGGCACGGAATGCAGACAGCGGATACAGGACGATGTCCACGCCGACGCTGGCCAGCTCCTCCACGGTGAACAGCGGCGTCTTGCCGAATTCGGTGATGTTGGCAAGCACCGGCACGTCCAGCTCCTTCTTGAACCGCTCGTATGTTGCCAGATCATACGATGCTTCGGCAAAAATGCCATCGGCGCCGGCTTCCACGAAAGCGTGCGAGCGCTCCAGCGCCTTGTCCACGCCCTCCACCGCGATGGAGTCTGTGCGGGCGATGATGAAGAAGTCGGGATCGGTGCGCGCATCCACGGCGGCCTTGATGCGGTCCACCATTTCGCCCTGGCTCACGATTTCCTTGCCAGGACGGTGTCCGCAGCGTTTTGCGCCGACCTGGTCTTCGATGTGGCAGGCGCCCGCGCCGAACTTGATCAGGCTCTTGATGGTGCGCGAGATGTTGAACGCGGAAGGGCCGAACCCGGTGTCGATATCCACCATCAGCGGCAGGTCACAGACATCGGTGATGCGGCGTATGTCGGTGAGCACGTCATCCAGCGTATTGATGCCCAGATCAGGCAGGCCCAGCGAGCCTGCAGCCACGCCGCCGCCCGACAGGTAGATTGCGCGGTACCCGGCGCGTTTGGCGAGCAGGGCATGGTTGGCGTTGATGGCGCCGATGACCTGGAGCGGTTGTTCTTCTTTGAGGGCCTGGCGGAAACGGCCGCCAGCGGAGAGGGAGAGATCAGGCACGGTGGGTATTCCTCGCTGTGGTTTGCGGATAGTGTGCTACTGGGCGACGCAAGAGGCGTGCCAGGTTCAGATCCAGATTGCCGGCGGGAGCCAACAGCCTTCTATTGCAAAGCGAAAAAGACATCTTCGCAACACACGGGGGCCCCGGCTGATTGCGTAATGTTTCAACAAGCGTTCCAATTCGTTTCAATAACGTTCCATTAATGCGAAATTGATGTTTCAATAACGTTTCATTACGGGCGCCTGGGCAGTGTGGCTACTGCGGTATTTGTGTCTGCACCCCATCTGCTTCGACCCAGGGCGCTTGTCATGGCGGTTCGCCGGGGAACGAGGTTGGGGCGGCTGCACAGGCATCCTCCTGCATGGCGCGGGAAGGGGCGCGGAAAGAAGGTAAGGAATGTCTTCGGTGTTTACATCTCCCTGGGGAGCAAGATTGCGGCTCGTGGCCGCCGGCATGCATGAGCTGCGGCTTCTCTTCGAAGAGCTGGCCCCGCAATTCAGCGCGGTGGCGGAAATTGCGATTATCGACAAGGGCTACAGCGAGGCTGTCGGCGACATCCAGATGCGGCGCCAGGGGCAGGGCATCGATGCAGTCGTCTCGGCGGGAACTAATGGCAGCTTTCTGAGACAGCACCTCGACATACCGGTGGTTCTCGTCAAGGCGGGCGGGCTGGATATCATGCGGGGGCTGGCGCGTGCGTCACGCCATTCCCGCCGCATTGCCCTGGTGACTTACGGCGCCGTGCCTGCGGAGCTGCGCCACTTCAATGAGCTGTTCGGGCTGGGGGTCGAGCTCAGGTTCTACACCACGGAAGAAGAGGCGGAAACATGCGTGCGCGAGTTGCTGGCGCTCGGGGTCGAGTCTGTCATCGGGCATGGGCTGGTCGTGGACCTGGCGCGTTCATATGGCATGGAAGGTATTTTGCTGTATTCGCAGGGCGCTGTGCGCGAGGCAATCGAGGATGCGATTGAGGTGGCGCGCATTTCCAGGCTTGAATCCGCGCGCCGGGAAAAGCTCAATACAATTCTGGGCCGTCTCAAGGATGGGGTTGTCGCCGTGGATCTGGATGAGCGCATCGAGATCATCAATCCGGCCATGGAGCGTATCCTGGGCCGGCCCGGAGAGCAGCTGATCGGTCAGCGCCTGGGGGCGTTGAGCAGTGTGCTGAGCCTGCAGGAAACCCTGCGCACAGGCCACACAGAAGCGGAACAGGTCCGGCAGGTCGGCGGAAAAACTGTTGTCCTGACTCGCATGCCAGTGGTTGAGCAGGGCAGGCACACGGGCGCCGTGCTTGTCTGTCAGGACCCGATTGCCATTCAGCGCATGGATCGCAGCCTGAGATCACGCGACAAGCCCCGTTCCAATGTCGCGCGCTATGGGCTGGAGCAGCTCGTGGGGCAAAGCAGTGCAATCTCTCGCGTGCGGGAACGTGCGCTGACATGCGCGCGCAGCGATGCCACTGTGCTTATCATCGGAGAAAGCGGCACGGGCAAGGAGCTGCTGGCGCAGGGCATACATAACGCGAGCGCCCGGCGGGCCCAGCCTTTTGTCGCCATCAACTGTGCGGCATTTCCCGACAGCCTGCTCGAGAGCGAACTGTTCGGCTATGTCGAGGGCGCGTTCACTGGTTCGACGCGTGGCGGCAAGATAGGCCTGTTCGAAGCGGCGCACACCGGCACGCTGTTTCTGGACGAAATCGGCGAGATGCCGCTGTCGCTGCAAACCCGGCTGCTGCGTGTGCTGCAGGAGCGCGAGGTCCTGCGCATTGGCGCGACCCAGCCGACGCCGGTGGATGTACGCATCATCGCCGCGACCCATCAGGATCTGGCCGCGCGCGCAGGGACAGGCCAGTTTCGCAGCGATCTGTATTACCGCCTGAACATACTGCTGCTGACGCTGCCGCCCTTGCGCGAGCGGCCCGGCGATTTACCGCTGCTGGCTACACACCTGCGCGACAAGATTGCACGCCGTCTCAGGGCTCAAGGCGGGGCCGCCACATCTGCGGATGACGCGGTGCGCGCTGCCGCCAGCGACCCTCTGGTGCAAGCCATTGTCGAAGCGGCGCAGGGCTATGCATGGCCGGGCAACATCCGGGAGCTGGAAAATCTGATCGAGCGCGTCATGGTTTTTCGTGACTCTGTGCCGGGCAGCAGTGACTTCCTGGCCGAGTTGCGCAGTATCGCGCCTGAGCTGTTTTCGGGGGCGGGACATCGGGCGCCGCATGCGGTGTTGTCGAATCATGCTGATGTACTGGCGCCGGCAAGACGGCATTCCGCACGGGATGGCATGGCCTCGTTGCCAGGCGGGCGCTTGCATGAAGATGCCGCCGCTGCGCGGGGCAGCGGCCAGAAGCCTGCCGTGGCCGTCTTGACGCCGCAGGATGTGCTTGAGGCCTTGCAGGCCTGCGGCGGCAATCGCGAGGCTGCGGCTGCCATGCTGGGTATCAGCAGGACCACTTTATGGCGCCGGCTTCGGCAGATGAAAGGACGCGGATAGCCGCGAATTCTGTGAAAGCGCAGCACCGCTATGACATCGCATGCGGCGCCCCCCTTTTTGGATGGGCGCGTGCATACAGTTGTGTGAGCTGAAGCTGAAGAGTGATCAGTCGGCGCGCATCTTTGCTTCGTCAGCGACCTTGCCTAAGCGCTCATACTCGTCCTTTGTCAGCGTCGCCAGTTCCTCGCTTGTTGACGAGCGAGGCGAAAATCCGGCAGCCAGCAGCTTGTCTTTCACACCGGGATCATTGAGGGCTTCCTGAAGTGCCGACTCAAGACGCTCAACTGCATGGGGAGGGAGCCCGGCAGGCCCGTATACTCCAAACCAGGGTTCTACGGCATAGCCGGGCAGGCCGGCTTCAGCTATGGTAGGCACGTCCGGCAGAGAAGGTGAGCGGGTTGCGCTGGCTACCGCGAGGGCTCTGAGCTTGCCGGCCTGAATGTGCGGCAATGATGCGGGCAGGTTGTCAAACGCCAGCGGTACATGGCCGCCAAGTAGATCGGTGATGAGCGGCGAGCTGCCCTTATATGGAACGTGCGTCCATTCGGTGCCGCTGTATTTTGCAAACAACACACCGGCCAAGTGCATCGATGTTCCTGCTCCTGCCGTCGAATAGATCATGTCCGTGTTTTTTTTCGCATATGCCAATAACTCTTGCACATTATGTATATCCTCCGGCAATGCCGGGCCGGCTTCAAGCACAATGGTGGATGTGCCAAGGAGTCCAACAGCAGTGAAGTCGGTACGTGGATCGAAAGACATTTTTTTGTAGATATGGGGATTGAGCGCATTGGTTGAAATTGCGCCCATGCCGATGGTGTAGCCATCTGGCTTGGCTCTTGAAACCAGATCCATGCCGATATTGCCGCCAGCGCCGCCGCGGTTTTCAATGACAATTGGCTGGCCAAGAATTTCAGACATGCGGTTGCCGACAGTGCGCGCCACCAAATCTGTCGTGCCCCCCGCCGCATACGGCACGATGAATGATATGGGTTTGGTTGGAAAGGTCTCCTCGGCGGAAGCAGGCAGCGCCAGCGCCGCGCTCAGGAGCATTGTCGCGCATGCTGTGGTAAGGGTCCGGGCGCTTGAGCTACTGGCAAAGCGAATAAAATTCATAGGTTCTCCTTGTTTCTAAGTGATTGAGTCTGGCTGAGCTTCTGGTTTGGCGCGCTGAAAAGCAGGGATTTCCAGGCAGTGTTGCTCAATTTTCTGCAGCCGTGGAAAAGGCGTAAGAGAAATGTTGAAACGGCGAGCGTTATAGATTTGGGGAACTAGGCATATGTCCGCCAGGGACAGGCTGTTCCCGTAGCAATAGCCTGTATCGTCGACTAATTGCTCAAGGGTCTGGAAGCCATCGCTTATCCAGGCGCCTATCCATGACTGGAGATCGGGTTCCGTATATCCTTTTTCGCGCAGGCGCCGCAGGGCGCTCACGTTATTGAGCGGATGAATGTCGCAGGCCACGATAGCGCACAGCGCCCGTACGTGCGCACGCTCTTCGTAGTTCGAAGGCAACAGGGGAGGCGTCGGATAGCGCTCCTCCAGGTATTCGAGAATGGCGGGCGACTGTAGCAGAACCTCGTTGCTATCCAGCATGAGCGCCGGCACCCGTCCCTGCGGGTTGATAGCAAGATAGTCCGGCTTGAAATTCTCGCCGCCATTGTGCACCAGGCTTACAGTTTTTATGGTGTAGGGAATCCCCTTTATTTCCAGGGCAATACGCACACGATATGCTGTGGAGGATCTCCAGTAGCTGTACAGCCTCACGACGAGGTTTCCTTGCGCTGCATGACTGTGCCAGAGCAAACACCGAAGCCTATGCGGCGCGCGCCCGGCCGTTCGCAGTAACCGGTGAGCGTTATCTCGTCGCCATCCTCAAGAAAGGTGCGTTGCTCTCCGTTGGGCAGGATCAGCGGCTGTTTTCCGCCATTTGTCAGTTCCAGTAGGGAACCTGCCTGCCCGGGGCCTGGGCCACTCAAAGTGCCCGAGCCTAAAAGATCGCCAGGTCTCAGGTTGCAGCCATTGACAGTGTGATGTGCAATCAGCTGTCCGGGCGTCCAGTAGGATGCATGTGCTGCCGCGCTGCGTGAAATGGTTACATGTTCAGAGCCTGTCCGGCGCATGGCGGATGTGCGGATCCGAACCTCGAGATTTATGTCGAGGCTTCCCTGCGCTCTGTTGATTTCACTGTCGAGATAAGGCAACGAATGCAGTTCCGTTTCATCGCGATGCAGCGGGGCGCGAAATGGCGCCAGCGCTTCCATGGTTACGATCCATGGCGAGATGGTGCTGCAGAAGTTCTTCGACAGGAAGGGCCCGAGCGGCTGGTATTCCCACGCCTGAATGTCTCGCGCAGACCAGTCGTTGAAAAGCGTAACACCGAAGATATGATCTTCCGCGTCGTCGATCAGGACAGGTGTGCCCTGGTTGTTTGGCTTGCCTACCAGAAAGCCTAGTTCAAGCTCGAAATCCAGCTTCTGGCTGGGACCGAAGACAGGCTGACCGCTGCCTTTGCTTTGCCCATCCGGCCGCAATACCAGGCTACCGTGCGGCACGATGGAGGATGAGCGGCCGTGATAGCCGATGGGCACCCATTTATAGTTGGGCAGCAAGGGGTTTTCCGGCCGGAAGAGCCGTCCCACCGCTGTTGCATGATGTATGCCGATATAAAAGTCAGTGTAATCGCCGATGGAGCACGGCACTGTAAATTCGCAGCCGGATTGCGGAACTAGCGCCTTCTCCCAGGCTGGTCTGTATGAGCTATTCTCCTTCAGGCCCTCTGACAAACGATGCCGCAATGCTTGGCGTTCATGCTCAGGGGCAGACATCAGCACGTTCATGCTATTTGTCTCGATAAGTCCAAGGGCGGGCAGGTCAAGGACCTGATCGCCGATGGCAACGCCGATACGCCACGGGTTGTTGCTGCCTTTGATGCGAAATCTTCCGAAAGGGAGATTTTGAATAGGGAAATCGCTGAGTTCGTCATTTGCTGACTGGACCCAGCTGTGGCGTTCCGGGTCGTGCGTAAAATCGATCTGATGCATGTTGACTAGTTACTGTTTCGGGTGGCGAATGCCTGACTTGCTTTTGCTTGTGGTATTACTTTAGCGGCTAAATTGCGGCGCGACTGTCCACTACTTGACATCGAGCATGAAAACAATGGGATAGCATCCTGCAATCACCATCTTTCGCGATCTGTCGCTGGCATGGCGCGTGGGATGCGGAATCACCGCTTCCGAACTGCCGTTCACCTAAAAATAGGGGGCCTCAATGTCTACACCCATTCAATATCTGAACCCGCAGGCCTTGTCCCGCCCAAACGGGTTTTCCCATGTAACCCATGCCGCGCCCGGCAAAATAGTCTTTGTTTCAGGCCAGGTTTCCTATGACTCTGATGGAAGTGTTGTCGGGGCAGGCGATTTAGCTGCCCAGACGCGGCAGGTCTTTGTCAATCTTGGCCATGCCTTAGAAGCGGCGGGCTTGGGGTTTGGGGACGTTATGAAGCTGAATTTTTTCGTCAAAAATCTCACTGAATCGGCAGTCGCCACGATCAGGGCTGTGCGCAAGGAGTTCCTGATTGAGGGCGCATTGCCTGCGAGCACTCTGGTTGGAGTTGAGAGGTTGGCGAAAGAGGCTCTTTTGCTCGAGGTCGAGGCATTCGCTTTGGTATCGTAGCGTGCGCTTCTACAGGGGGGGCAATGTAAGCTGAACGGATTGCGCGGGGGCGGTCTTGGCGCGTAATGGCGTCCGAGGGTACGATTTGCCTGCACGACATGGGGCAGGCTATGGATACATTCGCCGAAATCAGCTGGCTGCAGGCTCTGAAAGGTCTGCGGCGGGAAGACGTTCAGCATATAGAAAGCCATTTCAAGGAGCGCGAAGTCGACGCACGCGCTCCCATCTTCCGTCAGGGGGAGCCTGGTGATTATCTGTGCATTATTCAGAGTGGCCGGGTCCGGCTTTTTCAATATTATGAAACAGGCGAAGAGTTCACTGCGGGAATCTGGTCCGAAGGCTACATCATTGGTCTGATCAGATGGTATGGACGCCTCCCCCCGGCAACGGGGTGATATGGCAGCGTAGAGGAAAACCCTGAAGGTGGATCCTCGCTGTCACGACATCTTGGTGTCAAAGTAGTGGTTCTATGAATAGCCACAAAAGAC